>Ga0207833_100215_pt1 | contig 31975 bp, 25 predicted proteins | sample TtaePargueraPR_6_FD_187753 | JGI IMG/M metagenome (GOLD analysis project Ga0207833, IMG submission 187753) | Aerobic enrichment media microbial communities from Bioluminiscent Bay, La Parguera, Puerto Rico - Tt and E1 (2) (SPAdes) | ecosystem: Environmental > Aquatic > Marine > Unclassified ...
TCGCTTCCGCCACAGGGGGGCGGGCCCCGCGATCGCGCTTGGCGAGGGCGATCTTGTGGAGGAGACCGCCGACGAACCGCTCGTCCGGGTAACCCGTGCGCAGGAGAGCGAGCTGCCGGCATCGGTGCGGCTGTCCTATATCGACAGCCTCGTCGACTACCGCAAGGCCGCCGTGGAGACGCGCCGCCTGGTGGGCCACAGCATCCGGCAGTCGAGCGCGGACCTGCCGGCGGTCGTCTCCCAGTCGCTCGCCCAGGCCCGTGCGGAGGTCTGGCTCCAGGATGTCTGGGCGGGGCGGGAGCGGGCCCGCTTCACCCTGCCGCGCGGCCACATGGCCCTGGAGCCCGGCGACACCGTCGCGCTCGGGCTTGGCGGGCGTGAGCGCCTGCTGCGCATCGAGTCGGTCGCCGACGGGATGGCGCGGCGCGTGGAGGCGGTGAGCCTCGATCCCGGCGTCTACGAAGCCGTGGCGGGGCCCCATCGCTCCGCAAGGCCGCAAATGCCGCCAGTCTACGGCAAGCCGGTCCTGGAATTCCTCGACCTGCCGCTGATGACCGGGGAGGAAACCCCGCATGCGGGGTATATCGCAGGCTTCGCCAAGCCGTGGCCAGGCGGCCTTGCGATCGCGCGCTCGGCGAGCGGCAGCGGGTTCGAACACAATCGCACGCTCGATGCGCCGGCGACCATGGGCGAGACGCTCGACACGCTCGCCCCGGGGCCGACCGGGCGGTGGCACCGGGGCGGGTCGGTCCGCGTGAAGCTGTTTTCCGGGGCGCTGTCGTCGGTCGACCCGCTCCAGCTCTTCGGCGGGGCGAATGTGGCGGCCCTGCGCGGCGCCGGCGGCGGCTGGGAGGTCTTCCAGTTCCGCAGCGCTGAGCTCGTGGGCCCGAACACCTACCGGCTCTCCGGCCTGCTGCGCGGCCAGTCCGGCAGCGAGGCGGCGATGGCCGCGGCGCATCCGGCGGGCACGCGGTTCGTTCTGCTCAACGGTGCCGTGATGCAGGCGGCCATGGCGCTCGACGAGGTGGGGCTCGCCTTCACCTATCGCTACGGTCCGGCCAATCGCGACATCGGCGACGAGGCCTTCGCGCAGGACATCCATGCCTTCGCGGGAACGGGACTGAAGCCCCTGAGCCCGGTCCATATCCGCTGGATGCGCGATCCCGTGGCGGGCCATGTCTCCCTGAGCTGGATCAGGCGGACGCGGCGCGGCGGCGATTCCTGGGACCAGCTCGACGTACCGCTCGGCGAGGATGCGGAGGCTTATGAGGTCGACATCCTCGACGGGGCGGATGCGGTCGTGCGGACCATAGCGACCGCGACGCCCGACGCCGTCTACACGGCCGGCAACCAGATGGCCGATTTCACCACCATACCCGCCTCGTTCGACGTTGTGGTCTACCAGATCTCGGCGACCTACGGGCGCGGCACCGGACGGAGGACGACGATCGATGGCTGACAGCGCACATCTCCGGCTGCCCTATCTGGAGGCGGCCCAGGCGCAAAAGCACGTGACCCACAATGAGGCGCTCGACGTGCTCGACGCGCTCATCCACCTCACCGTGGCCGACCGCCACCTCGCAAGTCCGCCTCTGGGGGCGGTGGAGGGCGACCGTTATATCGTCGCGGACGCAGCCGCCGACGACTGGGCGGGCCAGGAGGACGCGGTCGCGATCTATCAGGCCGATGCCTGGGTGTTCCATGCGCCGAGGCGCGGCTGGCTCGCCTGGGTCGAGGACGAGGCGGCCCTGCTGATATGGACGGGGAGCGCCTGGGTCGACCTGTTTTCGGCGCTGGCGGGGGTGAACAACCTTGTCCGCCTCGGCGTGGGTACCGCAGCGGATGCCGGCAATCCCCTGTCGGCGAAGATCAACAAGGCGCTCTTCGCGGCACTTTCGTCGGGCGAGGGCGGCACGGGCGACCTGCGCTACACGCTGAACAAGGAGGGGGCGGGCAATGTCCTCTCCATGCTGTTCCAGTCCGGCTGGGGCGGGCGTGTGGAATTCGGCCTCGTGGGCTCCGACGACTTCACGCTCAAGGTCAGCGGTGACGGCGCGGCGTGGCACGACGCCCTGCGGATCGACCGCGATTCGGGTGCGGTCGATCTGCCCAACGGCTTCTCCGGCGCCCACAGCCTGTCGCGCCAGTGGGCCTCCATCTCGTCGGGGGCTCTCGCCATCGACTACCGGGCCGGCCAGCATGTGGAGGTGACGCTCGACCAGGACGTGACGGCGCTCTCCGTCGCGAACTGGCCAGCCAATGGCGGCGACATCGTTCTGCTCGTCAAGCAGGACGGCACGGGCGGGCGCTCGGTGGCCTGGCCGGCGGGCTGGCGCGTCGCCGGCGGCGCCGCGCCAGCGGTCACGCCCACGGCCTGGGCGATGGACCGGTTCCGGGTGAGCTTCGACGGCGCGACTGTCTTTCTCGACACGCTGGGGCAGGCTTACGGCTGATCTGCCTCCCATGCGCGGCCAATCTGAAAGGATATGCAATGGCGGCAACCTCGATCGAGCGCGAGCTTGGCGAGCTCAATACGAAGGTGGAGCGGCTGGAACGGGAGGTCGGCGGCATCCAGCACGACCTGCGCACCATTCGCGACGCGGTGGTCTCCACGCGCAGCGGCTGGAAGGTTCTCGTGGCGCTGGTCTCGGCGGCCGGCGCCATGGGCGCGCTTGCCGCCAAGGTGTTGCCCGTCGCCGGATGGCCGCACTGAGGGAGCGACGGAATGACGCTGAGTGACGAGGGTATTGCGCTCATCAAGCGCTTCGAGGGCTTCCGGCGGGAGGCCTATCGCGACGCGGCCGGCGTTTGGACCATCGGCTACGGCCATACGGGCCGGGCCGCACCGCCGCCGGTCACGCCGGGCATGACGATCACGCCGGAGGAGGGCGAGGCGATCCTGAAAGCCGATCTCGAGGTGTTCATCGCCGAGATCTCCCCTCTGATCGAGACCGGGCTGACGGCGAACCAGTTCTCCGCCCTGGTCTCCTTCGCCTTCAATGTGGGCAGTGCGAATTTCGCCCGGTCGTCGGTGCTGCGGGCGGTCAATGAGGGCCGGCTCGACGATGTGCCCGGGCGTCTCGCCTTGTGGAACAAGGCGGGCGGGCGCGTCCTGAGAGGCCTCGTGCGCCGGCGCATGGCCGAGGGCGAGCTGTTCATGACGCCGGACGGGGCGGGAGAAGGCGGCGATCCCGGCGGCCTTCTGGGCTGGCTCGTCCGGCTCTTCTCCGGCCTCTCGGGCGGCGGCGGGGCAAGGGGTGAATCCTCCAAAGGAGCGGGCTCATGATCTCGGCCATTGCGGGTTTGCTGACGGGCCCTCTGCTCGACCGCATCGTGATGGTCGTCAAGGCGGTCCAGGAACGCCGGATCGGCGAGGCCCAGGCGCGCGCGGAGATCGAGAAGGCACTGGCGGACGCGGAGGGCCAGATCGCCAGGGCCGCGGCCAGTGTGGTCGTGGCGGAGCTCTCCGCCGACAGCTGGCTCACGCGCAACTGGCGGCCCTGCCTCATGTTCCTCGGCATGTTCCTGCTTGTCTTCTTCGGCGTGCTCCTGCCGGCGGTCAACCTGATTCTGCCGGAACCGCTCGCCTTCCGGCCCCTGTGGCACGAGATCCCGGACGGGATCTGGGAGATGCTGAAATGGGGGATCGGCGGCTATATCGGCGGGCGCTCGCTGGAGAAGGTCGCCACGCTGCGAACCGCCTCGGCACCGCCGGCCAGCGGCTTCGGCAGGCGGGGATCCGTCTATGAGGACGACGTCCGGGTCAACCGGTGATGCGCCGGCGGCGGTGTTCGCCCCTGTCCCGATTGTATTCACGGGCCGTCATATTCATGGGCCGTTCAGCTTCGCGCCGATAGGGTCTCAGCCCGCGAACGAGGAATGCGCGATGTCTGTACGGTGCGGGAGAGTGTTGCTCGCGGCGGGGTTGGTACTTTATTGCCTTGGCCCGGCCGCAGCCTTTGGCGTGCGTGGCGATGGCGGCGTGTTGCCCTTGCTGCGCGTCCAATATGGCGGCAGTCAGGGGCAGGGCGATCTGGTCAAACCCTCGGTCGCGGCGCGTGCCGCCCGCAAGGTCGTGAACGGCAAGGTACTCGATATAGCCGTTTCGGATCGCGGCGGCCCCGTATATCTTGTCAAGATCAGGAGCGAAGGGCAGGTTAGGCTCGTGGTCGTCGATGCCCGGACGGGGCGTGTGATCGGCCAGTGAAGACTCTGGTCTTGAGAGAGGGTGTGGCGTGCGTTTGCTCGTTGTCGAGGACGATCCGGATCTGAACAGGCAACTCGCGACGGCCCTGACGGATGCGGGATACGCTGTCGATACGGCCGGGGACGGCGAGGAGGGACACTTCCTCGGCGATACCGAGCCCTATGACGTGGTGATCCTCGATCTCGGCCTGCCGGTCATGGACGGGGTGAGCGTGCTGGAGAGCTGGCGCCGCAACGGCCGCAAGATGCCGGTGCTCATCCTGACCGCCCGCGACCGCTGGAGCGACAAGGTGGCGGGCTTCGACGCCGGCGCCGACGACTATGTCGCCAAGCCCTTTCACATGGAAGAGGTGCTCGCGCGCGTTCGTGCCCTGCTGAGGCGCAGCGCGGGGCATGCCTCCAGCGAGCTGCAATGCGGCGCGGTCGCGCTCGATACGCGGAGCGCCCGGGTGACGGTGGACGGCACTGCCGTCAAGCTTACCTCGCTCGAATACCGCCTGCTCGCCTATCTGATGCACCATCAGGGGCGGGTCGTGTCGCGCACGGAGCTCGTCGAGCATCTTTACGACCAGGATTTCGACCGGGACTCCAACACGATAGAGGTCTTTGTCGGCCGTCTGCGCAAGAAGATCGGATCCGACATGATCCGGACGATACGCGGCCTGGGCTATTGCCTGGCTGAACCGGACGATGCGTCTTAACTCCCTTGCCTTTCGCCTGATCGCCTCGGCGGCCGTCGTCAGTATCGTCATACTGGTCGCTGCGGGCATCCTGCTGTCCACCCTGTTCCAGACGGCGCTGGAGCGCAATTTCGACGCCCGGCTCAGGGCTGTTCTCGACGGGCTGCTCGCCACGGTGGAGCTCGACCGGGACGGACGGCTGAAACTCACCGAGACGCTGGCGGACAGCCGCTTCAGCCTGCCGCTGTCCGGCTGGTACTGGCAGGTGTCCTCCACCGGCGAGGGCGAACGCCAGGTGCTGACCTCCGACTCCCTTCTGGAACAGCGGCTGACGCTCCCCGACGACGTGCTGTCGGGACCCGATGTGCACGGCGTGTCGCACTTCTTCCTGAGCGACGAGGACGGCCATCGGCTGCGCGCCCTCGAGCAGAAATACGAGCTGTTCGGGTCCCGGAAGGTCTTCAGCTTCACCGTGGCCGGCAACTACGACGAGCTGAAGGCGGAGGTCCACGCCTTCACCCAGACGCTGGTCACGGTGCTTGTCGTCCTCGGCCTCGGCCTCGTGGCGGCCATCTTCGTGCAGGTCCAGTTCGGCCTGTGGCCGATCCGCCATCTCCAGCGCAGGATCAGCGCCATCAGGGACGGGCGCGCCGACCGCATCGACGGCCATTATCCCGTGGAGATCGACACGGTCGCCCGCGAGATCGACGCGCTCATCCAGTCGAATACGGAGGTGGTGGAGCGCGCGCGCACACAGGTCGGCAATCTGGCGCATGCGCTCAAGACCCCGCTCAGCGTGCTCGCCAACGAGGCCTCCGCGACACCCGGCCCCCTGGCCGGGACGGTGCTCGCGCAGATGCAGGTCATGCGCGACCAGGTCAATCTCTATCTCGATCGGGCGAGGCGCGCCGCGCGCGCCCAGACGCTCGGTGCGGCGACCGATGTGAAGCCCGTCGTGGAGGCGATAGCGCGGACCCTGCAGCGCATCAATGCCGGGCGCGACATCGCGGTGGAGATCGACTGTGCCGATGGGACGAGGTTCCGCGGCGAGCAGCAGGATCTGGAGGAGATGGTCGGCAACCTGCTGGACAACGCCTTCAAATGGGCCGAGGGCCGTGTCGAGGTGCGCGTATGCGAGAGTGGCGACAAGGCCGGCCGGCGGGCCTGGCTGACGCTGATCGTGGGCGACGACGGGCCGGGGCTTCCCTCCGGGCGTCGGCACGAGGCGCTCAAGCGCGGACACCGCCTCGACGAGACCAAGCCCGGATCCGGGCTCGGCCTGTCCATCGTGTCCGAAACGGCTGGCATGTACGAAGGTGGTATCGTCTTGGACAGGTCGCCGTTGGGAGGTCTTCAGGTAACCTTACGACTTCCTGCTGTGGGATGAATGCTTTGCAATGGTCGAAAGCTTTCTTGGCAAGACAGCCATATACCGGAAATGCACATGAACTCCGAGTCGTCATCTTGTTCGGGGGCGACGGCGGGAGGGCAGATTATGGCGGAATGAAGAAAAAAAGACGTTGATTTGCGTTTCAATTCATCATATTCAAAAGAGTAGTTTCCAGCTTGACGCGCCGATAAGGCGAGTAAGGTTGCAAGCCTCCATCCAACGAAGAGGGGCGCAACCGGACGGTTGGGAGAGCAAGAACAAGAATCGATAAGGTGCCGTCTGCCTTATTGCCCCCGGTCGCGGGCGTGCACTTTATCGGGAGCGGGTCCTTCGGGGCCCGCTCTTCGATTCAGGGGAGGGGGTTTCACCACAATCAGTGTGCGGCGATGTCGTGATCGTGCGACTCCAGGCGCGGCGTGCCGCGCTCGCGATAGGGCGTGCGGCCGAAGAAGGCGCGGTAGCATTTCGAGAAGTGCGAGGGCGAGGAGAAGCCGCAGGCCAGCGCCACATTGATGACGGTCATATCTGTCTGGAGCAGCAGCGAGCGGGCCTTGCGCAGGCGAAGCTCCAGATAGTAGCGCTTGGGCGAGCGGTCGAGATAGCGCCGGAACAGGCGCTCGAGCTGACGCGTGGACAATCCGGCCTGGCGGGCGAGAAGGCTGGGGCTCAGCGGTTCCTCGAGGTTCTTCTCCATCTGCTCGATGATGCTGATGAGCTTGGGATGCCGCGCGCCGATCCGCGCGGGCAGGGACATGCGCTGATACTCGCTTTGATGGCGTATCGGCGCGTGCAATATGCCTTCGGCGACCTCGGAGGCGAGCTGCTGGCCGTGCTGGGCGCCGATGAGCGCCAGCATCATGTCGACCGAGGAGGTGCCGCCCGCGCTCGTGAACCGGTCGCGGTCGATCTCGAACAGGCTGCCCGTGACGTTGAGGTCGGGGAAGGCCTCCGAGAAGCCCGGCAGGTTCTCCCAGTGGATCGTGCAGCGGTAGCCGTCGAGAATGCCGGCCTCCGCCAGGATGTGGCTCGCCGTGCAGACCGACCCGATATCCATGCCGCGGCGGGCTTCCTTGCGCAGCCAGCCGACCAGTTTCTTGTCGGCGTGCTTGTGAATATTCAGACCGCCACAGACGATGATGGTATCGTGCTCGCCGATATCACCGATATCGCCGTCGACACCCATCACGATTCCGTTCGATGCGGTCACGGCCGCGCCGTCGACCGAATACATCTTCCAGGAATACAGATCCTGTTCTGCAGTTCTATTGGCGATGCGCAAGGGTTCGATCGCTGCAGTCACCGGCATCATCGAGAAGTCGGGGACAAGAACGAACGCAAATCTTTGCGGTAATTCGCGAGGCCGATCACCGAACATGGGCATTTCCGCCTGTAACAAGCACGCTGGCTGCAGCGACTCTAAAATTCAACTGATAGAATGCCGAGCACCTTTCAATTGCGCAACCATGGTCAAAGTATGGCCGGCATATTTCCTGCCGGCCGTCTCGACCGAACCTTGCCGTCGACCGTCTTCGGGCGGGGTGGACGACCGGCATATGCGTATCCTGGGAGATTATTCGCGCCGTCGCAATTTGCGTCATGAAAGTCGTTTCCGGGCGAGTCAGGCCGGCTCATGGCGCGCAGTGTGACCGTCAGAGATCGGACCCCGAGCCCCGTGTCATGGAGCGGCAGTCGATGACGGTCAACGCATTAGCTTCTGTGGATGTCCAGCAGGTTGCGCACGATCGCGGCGGCGAGCCCGTCCAGGCCTTCCTGGCGGAGTATTCGCTCGAGATCACGCCCCGGCAGAGCGATCGCGTGGCCGAGATCGCGGCCCGTCTCGCGCCGGGAACGAAAGTCTATGTCGCGCTTATCGATCCCGCGGAAGCGCCCCAGCAGGTCGTCGCCGCCAAGGCGCTCGCCGCCCATGGGCTGGTGCCCGTGCCGCATATGCCGGCGCGCCAGATCAGGAATGCGTCCGACCTCGGCGAACGGCTCGCACGGCTGACGGGCGAGGCGGGCGTGACCCAGGCCCTTGCGCTCGGCGGCGGGCTGCCGGAGCCGTTCGGCGAGTTCTCGAGCGCGATCGAACTCCTGCGCACCGGCCTGTTCGAGGACCACGGCATCACCCGGATCGGGTTTGCCGGTCACCCCGAGGGCAATCCCGACATCACGAAGGTCCATGGCGAGGGCGCGCTCATGGCCGCGCTCCGCGAGAAGCAGGCCTATGCCCGCGAGGCGGGGCTGGAGGCTTATCTCGCAACCCAGTTCCTGTTCGAGCCGGGCCCGGTGGTGAACTGGGCGCGCACCCTGCGCTCGCAGGGCATCACGCTGCCTGTCCATGTGGGCATTCCGGGGCCGGCCACGGTCAAGACGCTGGTCAAGTTCGCCGCCATGTGCGGGGTGGGGGCCTCGGCCCGGGTCATCCGCAAGCAGGCGATGAACGTGACGAAGCTCCTGACCGTGTCCACGCCGGACGATCTGGTGAGCGCGCTCGCCCGGGCGTCGCGCGATGAGCCGGAGCTCGACATCCGGCAGGCGCATTTCTATCCGTTCGGCGGGTTCGACAAGCTGTTTTCCTGGCTCGACACCGTGAAGCGCTGAAACGGCGCTTTCCCCTCTGGAGTGAGCCATCTGGCGCGAAGGCACCCATCCGGCCTTCGCGCCTTTTTTGCGTTCCGGCCCGTCAGACGGCGGGGGCGGCCTGCGGGGCGAAGAGCGGGACGGCGCTGGCCTGCGTCGCCGTGCGCGTGAGCCATTCCCAGGCGAACTCGCCATAGGAGCGGAACACATAGAGGTCGACGACGTCCGGCCCGGTCGAGACGATATGGACGAGCGCGGCGATCTCGGCGAAGAGGATGCGGCGCACGAAGCCGGCATCGATGCCCGCCACCGTCAGGTCGACCGAACTCGCCTTCATGAGGGTCTGGCGTGTGCCGTCTCCCTCCAGCCGGATGATCGTCCGGGCGTCGCTCATGTCGGTGACCGCGGCGAACAGCCCGGAAACGGCCTCGCCCAGCGCAGACAGGAGCTCCGCGGTCCGCGAGCGCGGCAGGGTCACCAGCCACTGGTCGACGGACAGCCACAGCACCGTGATGTCGCCGCTGCTGGCGGAGCTGCGCGGCTCGAGCGGCAGATCCACGCCGAGCACGGATTTCGCGGCCTTGAGAAAGGCCTTGTCGGAGGTGAGGCCGCGCAGGTCGATCATGCCGCGTCCTCCGATCTCGCCCATGGACAGGGCGATGCCGTCCTGACCGGCCTGGACGCTGCGTCCGCCGAGCGCGCTTGTGAAGACGATGTCAGACATTCTGGCGCTCTCCTTCCTTGTCGAAGAAAACCGGCTCCACGATCTGTGCGGTCACGACCCTGTCCTCAAGCGGGAAGCTGACCGTCTCGCCCATGCGCTCGCGGCCGTCGCGGATAAGCGCCAGCGCGATGGAGCGCTCCAGCGTCGGGCTCCAATAGGTCGAGCTCACCTGGCCGATCATGCTCATGGGCGGCTTGGGCAGGACCTTCTCCACCGCATAGGCGCCGTCGGGCAGCACCTCCTTCGGATCGTCGGTGAGAAGGCCCACAAGCTGCTTGCGCCCCTCCGCGGCGAGGTGGGGAAGCTGCAGGGAGCGCTTGCCGAGATAGTCCGCCTTCTTCTTGGAGACGGCCCAGCTCAGGCCCAGATCGAGCGGCGTGACCGTGCCGTCCGTCTCGTCGCCGATGGCGATGAAGCCTTTCTCCGCGCGCAGCACGTGAAGCGCCTCGGTGCCATAGACCTCCATGCCATGGGGGCTGCCGGCGGCGAGGATCTCATCCCACAGGCCGCGGCCGAAATGGGCCGGCGTGGCGATCTCGAAGGAAAGCTCGCCGGAAAAGCTGATGCGGTAGAGCCGCACCGGATAGCCCGCGACATGGCCCGTGGCGAAGCCCATGAAGGGCAGGGCGTCCCTGGAGACGTCTATATCGGTGCCGAGCGCCTCCAGCACCTCGCGCGCCTTCGGGCCGGCGATGGCGAACTGCGCCCACTGCTCGGTGACCGGGGTCACGAACACCTTGTAGTCCGTCCACTCCGTCTGCAGCCACTCCTCCATCCAGGCCGCGATGTGCTCGGCATTGCCGGAGGTGGTGTGGACGAGATAGTGGTCGTCGCCGAGCCGTGCCGTCACCCCGTCGTCGAACAGGAAGCCCTTCTCGTTCATCATCAGGCCGTAGCGGCAGCGGCCGACCTTCAGCGTCGAATAGGTGTTGGTGTAGAGGCGGTCGAGGAACGCCGCCGCATCCGGACCCTTCACCTCGATCTTGCCGAGCGTCGAGGCGTCGAGCAGGCCGACCCGGTTGCGCACCGCGAGGATCTCGCGATTGACGGCGTCGTGCCGGCTCTCGCCGTCCTGCGGATAGCAATAGGGGCGGCGCCACTGGCCGACCGGCTCGAAATCGGCCCCGTGCCCGACATGCCAGTCATAGGCGGCGGTGCGCCTGACGGGCAGGAAGAGGCTGCCGGCATGGCTTCCCGCGATGGAGCCGAAGGAGATCGGCGTGTAGGGCGGGCGGAAGGTCGTCGTGCCGATATCGGGGATGGCGCGCCGCGTCGCGCCCGACATGACGCCGAGACCCGTGATGTTCGAGGTCTTGCCCTGGTCGGTCGCCATGCCGAGGGTCGTGTAGCGCTTCACATGCTCCACCGACTCGTAGCCCTCGCGAAGGGCGAGCTCCAGATCCGCCGCGGTCACGTCGTTCTGGTAGTCGATGAAGTGCTTGTTGCCCTCATTGTACTTGCCGGTAGCCGGCACGAACCAGACGGGTTCGAGCGATCCCTGCGGTTCCTGCTCGGCGTCCGGCGCCCTGACCGCGCGGGCTGCGGGAGCGGTCGCACCCAGCGCGTCGCGTGCCGCCATGTCGCCGGCGCCATAACCGTCCTCCAGAATATCCGCCAGCGCGAAGGTGCCGTTGCAGGCGCCGACGGCGCGCAGGGCATCCTGCGTCCGGTCGGGGCGGAAGCTGTGGATCGCCTCGTCGAAGCGCAGTTTTCCGCCATTGTGGCACCAGACATGGACCGCCGGATTGTAGCCGCCCGACACACAGACGAAGTCGCAGGCGACGGTCTCCTCCTTGAGGGTGTGGCTGGCGCCCGCGTGATAGGGCGCGATCCTGGCGCCCGTGATCGACCGGCCGCCGAGCCCTGTCTCCACATTGGACACGGCGGACGCCGGCATGACCGCAAGGCCCATGGTGCGGGCCTCGTCGGCGAGCGGTCCGTCCACGACCTCGCGCGCATCGACGATGCGGGCGACTGTCACGCCGGCCCGGGTGAGCGCCAGGGCGGTGCGGTAGGCGTCGTCATTGTTGGCGAAGATCACGCCGCGCTGGCCGGGGGCCACGCCATAGCGGGCGAGCATGGCGCGGGCCGCGGAGGCGAGCAGCACGCCGGGCCGGTCGTTGTTGGCGAACGGGATCGGCCTCTCTATGGCACCGGCGGCGAGCACGATCTGGCGCGCCCTGACCTTCCAGAGGCGGTGGCGCGGCGTGCCGTCGGCGAGCAGGGACGGGTCGTGGTCTGCCACGCGCTCCAGCATCATGACGTGATTGTGATGATAGTGGCCGGCGACGGTGGTGCGCGCCAGGAGATGGACATTGTCCGCCGCAGCGAGTGCCGCCGTGCGCTCGCGCACCCAGTCGAGCTGGCTTGCGCCTGCTATGGTGCCGCCGGCAATGTCGGCGGAGCCGCCGAAGCGGGCGTTCTCGTCGGCCAGGATGACGCGGGCGCCGCGCGCAGCGGCGGCCTCCGCAGCGGCAAGTCCCGCAACGCCCGCGCCGATCACGAGCACGTCGCAGGAGACGTGGAGCTGCTCGTAGAAATGGGGGTCGCGGCCCTCCGGTGCCTTGCCGAGGCCGGCGGCATTGCGGATGACGGGCTCGTAGACCTTCTCCCAGAAGGCCTTCGGCCACATGAAGGTCTTGTAGTAGAAGCCGGCCGGGAACAGCCGCGAGGCCAGCCCGTTCATCTGGCCGACATCGAGGTCGAGGTTCGGCCAGCGGTTCTGCGAGACGGCGGTGAGGCCGTCATAGAGCTCCACCTGGGTCGCGCGCAGATTGGGCTCGTGGCGCGCACCCTCGCCGACACCGACCAGCGCGTTCGGCTCTTCCGAGCCCGCGCCGACGAGGCCGCGAGGGCGGTGATACTTGAAGCTGCGCCCCATGAGGCGGACACCATTGGCCATCAGGGCGGAGGCGAGCGTGTCGCCGGCAAAGCCCGTATGGCGGCGGCCGTCGAAGGTGAAGCTCAGCCGGTTCGTGCGGTCGACGAGCCGCCCGGTCGTGCCGTCGCCGGCATTGGCGGGAACCCTGTAAGGCTTGGCTGTCATGACGTTGCCCTCCGGCGCGGTGTCCTGGCGGCGGCCTTCGCGCCATCCGACTTGGCCGAGCTGTTCGACTTGCCCGATTTGCTCGACTTCCCGGAGGACCCGGCCTTCCTTGTCCTCGCGGTCCCGGTCTTCCTGGGTGCGGGATCGGGGAAGGCGCCGGCCCACGGGCCGGTCCGGGCCTCCTCGATCAGCTCGGCCGGCGGCAGCTCGGTGATGCCGTAACAGGCCCTGAACTGCAGCGTGACGGTATCGCGCGCGGCGTGGAACCACTTGCCGCAGCCGCGGTCGCAGCGCCAGCGCTCGAAATGAAGCCCCTTCGGATTGCGGCGGGCATAGAGATAGTCCCGCTGCGCCTCGTCCGTGACGGCCTCTGGATCGTGCGTCGCCGGGCGCCTGAGATGGCCCTCGCCGCCATAGTGGAAATCGGTCTCGTCGCCCTCGGCCCCGCAGACCGGACACCTGATCAGCAGCATCGCTCGTACCTGTTCCGCAAAGTCCAGTTCTGGATCGACCTGCGATCAGGGGGACACGCCTGACCGCAGAAATGTCGGTTGTTCCAAGTGTCTGAGCAACGCATCCGCGCCCGGTCGGCGCAGGGTTGCTCTAGTGCGCCACCGCCGCGGCGACGCTCTCGTCGATCAGCCGGCCCTCCATGAACCGGTTGAGCCCGAAGGGCTCCGCGATCGGGTGCGGGCGGTCATTGGCCACCGTGTCGGCGAAGACGAAACCCGAGCCGGGGATTGACTTGAAGCCGCCCGTGCCCCAGCCGGCGTTGACGTAGAGCCCGCCCACATCCGTCTTGGAAATGATCGGCGAGCGGTCGCCCGTCATGTCCACGACCCCGCCCCACATGCGCAGCATGCGCAGCCTGGAGATGATCGGGAAGGTCTCCACCAGCGCCGTCACCGTGTGCTCGAGCGCCGGGAAGCTGCCGCGCTGGGAATAGTTGTTGTAGGGGTCCGCGCCGCCGCCGATCACCAGCTCGCCCTTGTCGGACTGGCTCATATAGCCGTGGACCGTGTTGGCCATGACGACCACGTCCATGCACGGCTTGATCGGCTCGGAAACCATCGCCTGCAGGCACACGCTCTCCATCGGCATGCGCAGGCCCGCCGTCTCCATGATGACGGAGGTGTTGCCGGAGGTGACGACGGCGACCTTCTTGGCCCTGATCGTGCCGCGGCTCGTCTCCACCCCCTGGACGCGGTCGCCCTCGCGCAGGATCCGGAAGACCTCGCAGTTCTGGACGATGTCGACGCCGCGCGCATCCGCCGCGCGGGCATAGCCCCAGGCGACCGCGTCGTGGCGGCCGGTGCCGCCGCGCGGCTGGTAATAGGCGCCGAGGATCGGATAGCGGCAGTCGGGCGCGTCATTGACGATGGGGACGAGCGTCTTCACCTCCGCCGGCGAGATCATGCGCGCCTCGATACCGGCCAGCCGGTTGGCATGGTCGGTGCGCCTCATGGCGCGAAGCTCGTGCTCGGTCTGGCACAGCATCAAGAGGCCGCGCGGCGAGAACATCACGTTGAAGTTGACGTCCTGCGCCAAATCCTCGTAGAGCGAGCGGGCGAGCTCGTAGATCGCCATGGACTCGTCCTGGAGGTAGTTGGAGCGGATGATCGTGGTGTTGCGGCCGGTATTGCCGCCGCCGAGCCACCCCTTCTCGAGCACCGCGACATTGGTGACGCCGTGCTCCTTGGCGAGATAATAGGCGGTGGCGAGCCCGTGGCCTCCGGCGCCGATGATCACGACGTCGTATTCCGACTTCGGCTCCGGGCTGCGCCAGGCGCGCTGCCAGTCCTTGTGATAGTTGAAGGCGTTGCGCGCCAGCGAGAAAATCGAGTAGCGCTTCATGGCACCGTATCCAAGCTCCAGGCGCATGACCGCCGGGCGACCGTTGACGACGGCTCGACCTTATCATTCGGCTTTTGCGTGGCGTGCGGTTTTGCGACGTCTGGCCGACGAAGTGCGACACCGGGCCGCTCGCCCGCACGCTCTCTTGAATTGATTTTATTCTCGCCCGCGAAAATGATGGCGCCATGTTGCTCTGGATCACCTTCGCCCTCCTGACGGGCATCGCCCTCATCGCGCTCCTACGCCCGCTCGGCCGTGCCGGGAGTGCGCCGGATGCCGCCGCACGGCCCGACTACGACATGGCCGTCTATCGCGACCAGCTCGCCGAGATCGCGCGCGAGCGCGAGGAGGGCACCATCGGCGACAGCGAGGCGGAGGCCGCGCGCAACGAGATCGCCCGGCGCATGCTGGCCGCCGACGCGGCCGCGCGCGGCGGCAAGCCACGCTCGGGCGGTGCATCCGCCGCCTACAAGGCCGCCGTCGTCGCCGCGATGGTCGCCGTTCCCGCCGTGGCGCTCGGCGGCTATCTGTGGCTCGGCCGGCCGGGCATGCCCGACGTGCCCCATGCCGCGCGCATGGCGACGGCGCTCGAGCGGCAGGATTTCGGCGCGCTGATCTACAAGGTGGAACGGCATCTCGCCTCCAATCCGGAGGATGTGCGCGGCTGGCGGGTGCTCGCGCCGGCCTACAGGCGGCTCGGCCGGCTCGACGACGCGGCGAACGCCTATGGCCGGATCGTGGCGCTCTCGCCGCCGGATGCGGGTGCGCTGAGCGATTACGGGACCGCGCTGGTGGAGGCCAATGACGGGCTCGTCACGGCGGAGGCGCGCAAGGCGTTCTCCGGCGCGCTCGCGATCGAGCCCGGACAGGCGCGCGCGCGATATTACATGGGGCTTGCAGCCATGCAGGACGGCCGCGAGGACGAGGCCCTAACCCTGTGGCGGGCGCTCCTGGCGGACGCGCCGGCCGAGGCGCCGTGGCGCGGCGTGGTCGAGCAGCGCATCGCGTCGCTTCAGACCGGGGAGGCCCGCATGCCGCAGCCGGATGGCGAGGCGGCGAAGGCCATCATGGAGGCCGATCCGGAGGCGCGCCAGGCGATGATCGAGGGTATGGTCGACCGGCTGGCCCGGCGGCTGGAGGAGAACGGAGACGATCTGGAGGGCTGGCTGCGCCTTGCGCGGGCGCGTTCGGTGCTCGGCGACCGGGAGGCGGCAGCGGACGCGCTCGACCGGGCCGCGGAGCGCTTCGCTGGCGACGAAACGGCCAGCGCGCGCATCGAGACGATGCGTGCCGAGCTGGGGCTTGGGAGCTAGGCTTGTTCCGTCATGACCGAGGACATGGCACATATGAGGCGGGATGGCCGCAAGGGCGGAACCGCCCGTGCCTGTGGCGGATCCTGAGAAATAGAGTCGGAGACTGGGTGCATGGCATTGTCGCGCAAGCAGAAACGTGGAGCGGTCATCGGGGCGGGCGTCGCCCTACTCGGTGTCGCCGTGGGGCTCGTGCTCTATGCGCTCAGCGATACCATCGTGTTCTTCTACACGCCGAGCGAGGTCGCCGAGAAGGAGATCGCGCCGGGCCAGCGCTTCCGCCTCGGCGGGCTGGTGGAGGCCGGCAGCCTCGAGCGGCTTGGCGGCGAGAGGGTGCGCTTCGCCGTCACCGACACCGACAAGACCCTGACGGTCGTCTATAGCGGCATTCTTCCCGACCTGTTCCGCGAGGGCCAGGGCGTGGTGGCCGAGGGCGCGCTCGACGGCGGCGTGTTCACCGCCGACACGGTGCTCGCCAAGCACGACGAGAACTACATGCCCCGCGAGGTGGCCGACGCCCTGAAGGAGAAGGGCGTGTGGCAACATGCGGGCGAGGGGGCGCAATGATTGTCGAGACCGGCCATTTCGCCCTGCTTCTGGCCTTCGCCGTCGCACTCTACCAGGCGATTGTGCCGCTTGTGGGCGCGCAGCGGGGCGACGAGCGTCTCACCGCGGTGGCGGTGCCGGCCGCCCTCACGCAGCTCGGCCTGATCGCGCTGGCCTTCGCCGCGCTGACCTATGCCTATGTGACCTCCGATTTCTCGGTGGAGAATGTCTGGGCGAACTCCCACTCCGCCAAGCCGCTCCTCTACAAGGTGACCGGCGTCTGGGGCAATCACGAGGGCTCCATGCTCCTGTGGGTGTTCATCCTGGCGCTGTTCGGGGCCTGCGTGGCGGTCTTCGGGGGCAATCTGCCGCCGGGCCTCAAGGCGCGGACCCTGAGCGTGCAGGCGATGATCGGCTCGGCCTTCCTGCTGTTCATCCTGCTGACCAGCAATCCCTTCGCGCGGCTCGATCCGGTGCCGGTGGACGGGCAGGGGCTCAACCCGATCCTCCAGGATCCCGCGCTCGCCTTCCATCCGCCCTTCCTCTATGCCGGCTATGTCGGCCTGTCGGTCGCCTTCTCCTTCGCCGTGGCCGCGCTCATCGAGGGCCGGGTGGACGCCGCCTGGGCGCGCTGGGTGAGGCCGTGGACGGTCGCCGCCTGGATGTGCCTGACGCTCGGTATCGCCATGGGGTCCTGGTGGGCCTATTACGAGCTCGGCTGGGGCGGGTTCTGGCTCTGGGATCCGGTGGAGAACGCCTCCTTCATGCCGTGGCTTGTCGCCACCGCCCTCCTGCATTCCGCCATCGTGGTGGAGAAGCGCAATGCGCTGAAGGTGTGGACGGTGCTCCTCGCCATCCTCGCCTTCTCGCTCAGCCTGCTCGGCACGTTCCTCGTGCGCTCGGGCGTCCTGACCTCGGTCCACGCCTTCGCCGTCGATCCCGAGCGCGGTGTCTTCATCCTCGCCATATTGTGCGTGTTCATCGGCGGCGCGCTGGCGCTGTTCGCCTGGCGCGCGCCCATGCTGAAGGGCGGCGGGCTCTTCCAGCCGGTGAGCCGGGAGGGCGCGCTGGTGGTGAACAACCTCCTGCTTGCCGCCTGTGCGGCGACGGTGTTCGTCGGCACGCTCTATCCGCTGGCGCTGGAGGTCGTCACAGGCGACAAGATCTCCGTCGGCGCGCCCTATTTCAACCTCACCTTCGGGCCGCTCATCCTGCCGCTGCTCCTGCTCGTGCCCATCGGGCCGATGATGTCGTGGAAGCGCGCGCGCGCTTGGCCCGCGGTGCAGCGGCTCTGGGGCGCGGGGGTGGTCGCGCTGGTGGCCGGCGTGGTCGCCTTCGCCATCGCGCGGGACGGCCCGGTCCTTGCGCCCTTCGGCATGGCGCTCGGCCTGTGGCTGATCGCGGGCGCGCTGAACGAGCTCGCCCTGCGGACCGGGCTGTTCGGGAAGGGCGTGCGAACCGCACTGCGCCGTCTCTTCGGCCTGCCGCGCGCGGCCATCGGCATGACGCTCGCCCATATGGGGCTGGGCTTCGCGGTGTTGGGAATCGTGGCGACGACCGCCTGGCGCCAGGAGCTCGTCACGGTCATGACGCCCGGCGAGAGCGTCGATTTCGCCGGAACGGCCATCACCTTCGTGTCGGAGACACCGAGGACCGGCGCCAACTACCGCGACGATGTGGGTCGTTTCCGTGTGGTCGCCGACAATCGGGAGGTGACCGTCCTGACACCGTCCAAGCGGGTCTATCTGCCGAGCCGCCAGCCGACCTCGGAAGTCGGTATCTATCCGTTCTGGTCGGGCGACCTCTATCTCGCCATGGGCGACCGGGAGGGCGATGCGGGCCGTGTGGTGCGGATCTATTTCCACCCGCTCGTGCCGTTTATCTGGATCGGCGCGGCGATCATGTTCGCCGGCGGGGCGATCTCGCTGACCGACCGGCGCTACCGCGTCGGCGCGCCGCGCCGGGCGCGCGCGGCGGCGGCCGAGGGCGCGGGGGCCTGACGCGGCATGATGGCTCGTCTTCTTGCCGTTCTCGCCCTGCTCGCAGGCCTTTCCGGCCCCGCAACGGCCTATCAGCCCGACGAGGTGCTGGACGATCCCGCGCTGGAGGCGCGGGCCCGCGAGCTGTCGACGGAGCTGCGCTGCCTGGTCTGCCAGAACCAGTCCATCGACGATTCCGACGCCCCCCTTGCGAGGGATCTGCGCATCCTGATCCGCGAGCGCCTTCAGGAGGGCGACACGGATGGCGAGGTCATCGACTTCGTGGTCGCGCGCTACGGCGAGTTCGTCCTGCTCAGGCCGCGCTTCGCGCCGCATACATGGCTCTTGTGGCTGCCCCCCTTCGCCGTGCTCGCGATCGGCGGTATCGTGATCCTCCGCCGGCGCGGCGCGCGTAACGGGGCTAACAGGCCCGACGCGCCGCTCGCGCCCGCAGAGGAGGCCCGGCTGAAGGACCTGATCGGCGATCCGGACAAGGGGGACGGACAGACGTGACGCGCTTATCGGAAAAGGTGGAATTCGAGGGGAGCCAGGGCGCCAGGCTCGCCGCACGGCTCGAGCTGCCGGCGGGCGAGATTCGTGCCTACGCCCTGTTCGCGCACTGCTTCTCCTGCTCCAAGGACACGCCGGCGGCCTCGCGCGTGTCGCGCATGCTCGCCGAGCGCGGCGTCGCCGTGCTCAGGTTCGATTTCACGGGACTCGGCAGCAGCGACGGCGACTTCGCCAGCACGGATTTCTCGTCCAACGTCCAGGATCTCCTCGAGGCGGCGGACTTCCTGCGCCGGGACTACGAGGCGCCGCGCCTCCTCATCGGGCACAGCCTCGGCGGCGCTGCGGTGCTGGCGGCGGCCGGCGACATCCCGGAGGCCCGCGCGGTGGCCACCATCGCCGCCCCCGCCCATGCCGACCATGTGATCCGGAATTTCGGCGTGTCGGTGGAGGAGATCGAGCGGACGGGCGAGGCGCAGGTCGAACTCGCGGGACGGCCCTTCACGATCCGCAAGTCCTTCCTCGACAACGTCCGCGCCCAGGATGTGCGCCAGCGCATCGCGGCGCTCAAACGGCCGCTCATCGTGTTCCATGCCCCGCGCGACGAGGTCGTGGGCATCGAGAACGCCGCGGAGATCTTCGAGGCCGCCAAGCACCCCAAGAGCTTCGTCTCGCTCGACGATGCCGACCACCTTCTGACCCGCCGGACGGATGCGGTCTATGTCGCCGACGTGCTGAGCGCCTGGGCGGAGCGCTATGTCTCGCTCGACGGCCCGGCCGCCGAGCCCGACGGGCCGCCCGATGCGGTGCGGGTGTCGGAGACGGGCGAGGGCACCTACCAGCAGACGGTGACATCCGGGCGCCACAGCCTCCTCGCCGACGAGCCGCAGGACCATGGAGGGCTCGACAGCGGGCCTTCGCCCTACGATTTCCTCTCCATCGCGCTTGGCGCCTGCACGTCCATGACGCTGCGCATGTATGCCGACCGCAAGGGCTATGCGCTCGGCCGCATCGCGGTGGAGGTGAGCCATACCAAGGTGCACGCCGAGGACTGTCGCGACTGCGGGGAGGGGCGGGAAGGGCGCATCGACCGTTTCGAGCGCTCGATCTCCATAGAGGGCGCGCTGCCGGAGGGGCTCGATGCCGACAAGGTCCTGGAGATCGCCGGCAAGTGCCCCGTGCACAAGACGCTGGAGAAGAGCTCCGCCATCGCGACCACGCTTGCCGGCCGGGACAGCGACTAGAGTCCGGACCCACAAAGCTGATTCCGTTGACGCCGGACTTGCGCTTCACGGTCTCCGAAGGGAGATGACGATGAATCGCGATTGTTGCTTGCTCACTGAGGACCAGTTTGCGCGGCTTCAACCCTTGCGTCCGGCGGACACGCGCGGCAAGCCGCGGGTCGATGAGCGCCGAGTGATCAACCGGCGCCGGAAAAACCGCTTCTCTGCCTTCCTCTACCGCGACAGCAGCGCCATCGAGCGCATGTTCGGCAGGCTCAAGGACTTCCGCCGCATCGCCACACGCTGTGACCGACCGGCAACCGACTTCCTTGCCGCAGTCTGCATCGCCCGCGACCATCGGCTACCGGTTATGAGGCCAGACCCCTACAGTTCGGGGCCACATTTATATTCTTGCCCAAACGGAACCTGAGACCCAAAGCGTGCGCAAACGTCCGCGCGTAGCCACTTATAGCCGTAGCCGCTGTATCCAATGTAGCAACATACGATCGGATTCGGCCCTTCTTTGTCAGACAGATCGCCCTGAAGGACAGTCAGGATGTCGTCATCTTTATTCTTCAAGAATTCCCGTATCTTAAGGTCGATACTATTGTCTAGTTCGCCACTTTCGCGAAATCGCGCGAGTGCAGCCGAAATTTCGGCAATATCTTCCTTTGATGCCATGCCCCTTCTCCGTCAGCGTACCGTACGGCCGGTATCTTGGACACGCGCAATCCGTTTGGCAATTTTATAGAGTCAGGTGTCAATCAGGCATTACTCCAAATCCACCGCATCGTCTCCGCCTCGGCGTCCCCCAGGGTCCGGACCCACAAAGCTGATTCCGTTGACGGCGGGCTTGCGATTCACGGTCTCCGAAGGGAGATGACGATGAATTGCGATTGCTGCTCGGCGACCAACGTCCTTGCCGCAATCTGCATCGCCGCGACCATCGGTTACTGGTTGTGAGTCCAGATCCTGGGCGGGACAGGGCGCTGAATCTTACGAAAGTTTAATGCTCCTGAAAGGTGGGTGTAAGGCTCCGCCCGCACATTGCTCTGCGAAACAGTCACCGAGCACCACGAGCAGGAGCAACCGATGCGGACTCACAAGACGATACTGCCGCGCAACGGCCGCAAGGCCCTTCTGGCGGCCGGCCTCGTCGCCCTGATGGGCGCAAGCGCGCTGACGGGCCCGGCGCTTCACGACGCCTTTGCCAAGGAGCCCCAGACCAGCGCGCCCATCACGCTCAACCGCGCGCCGGCGCAGGGCTTCGCCGACATCGTCGAGACGGTCATGCCGGCCGTCGTGAGCGTCAAGGTGGAGAGCAAGCCGAAGGTGCTGTCGTCCTTCGACGGCGATGGCCACGGCCAGGGTCTGCCCTTCCCGAAGGACAGCCCGTTCTGGAAGTTCTTCAAGCAGTTCCCCGGCATGCCCGGCGGCGACGGCCCGCAGGGTCGCCACGCGCCGCACCGCACGGGCCTCGGTTCCGGCTTCATCATCTCCGAGGACGGCTACATCGTGACCAACAATCATGTGGTCCAGGATGCCGAGACCGTCACGGTGGCGACGTCGGACGGCACCGAGTACGACGCGACGGTGGTGGGCACCGATCCCAAGACCGATCTGGCCGTCCTGAAGGTCGAGGCCGACAAGGCCCTGCCGCATGTCGCCTTCGCGACCGATGGGGCCCGCGTGGGCGACTGGGTGATCGCCGTGGGCAATCCCTTCGGCCTCGGCGGCACGGTCACGACCGGCATCGTGTCGGCGCGCGGCCGCGAGATCGGCGCCGGCCCCTATGACGACTTCCTGCAGATCGACGCGCCGATCAACCGCGGCAATTCCGGCGGTCCGGCCTTCAATCTGAAGGGCGAGGTCGTCGGCGTGAACACGGCCATCTACTCTCCGTCGGGCGGCAGTGTCGGCATCGGCTTCGCCATCCCCGCGAGCATGGCGAACGACGTGGTCGGCGACCTGATCGCCAATGGCGGCGTGACCCGCGGCTGGCTTGGCGTCCAGATCCAGCCCGTGACGGGCGATATCGCCGAAAGCCTCGATCTCGCCAAGCCCGAGGGCGCCATCGTCCTTGAGGTGACCGAGGACTCGCCCGCCGCCAAGGCCGGCCTGAAGACGGGCGACACCGTGCTGTCGGTCAACGGCCACGGCGTGAAGGATCCACGCGACCTCGCCCGCCAGATCGCGGCAATCGAACCCGGCGAGACGGCCAAGGTGGAGGTGCTGCGCGACGGCGACCGCCAGACGCTCGACGTGACCATCGGCACGATGCCCGGCGCCAAGCAGCAGGCCGCCCGCGCCATGGAAGGTTCCGACGAGACGAGCCTGGCCGATCTCGGCCTGCGCGTCGCGCCGTCGGAAGACGGCGAGGGCGTGAGCATTGTCGGTCTCGACCCGGACGGTCCGGCCGCCGGCAAGGGTATCCGCCCCGGCGACCAGATCGTCGAGGTGGCCGGCGCCACGGTGAAGACGCCGGAGGAGCTGAACGCCGCGCTCGAGAAGGCCGGCGAGGGCGACCGCAAGTCGGTTCTCGTCCTGGTGCGCACCAGCGACGGCCAGCGCTTCGTGGCCCTGCCCCTGAAGCAGGGGTGAGGAGCGGGTTTGGCGCCTTGTGGAAGAGACTGCGGCCCCCGCATCCCCGCACTCAGGGGGCCGTAGCCACGCGATGCCGGTCGCTGCGACACGGTTCCCCCGCAAGACCGGCTATCGCGTGGCCATCTGTCCCGGACAGGGACGCCGGCGGTGGGGAGTTCCCACCGCCGGTTTTTTCTTGTAAGGCGCATGGCATGCGCATTCTGGTGATCGAAGATGACGGGCAGGCGGCGGCCTATCTCCTCAAGGGTCTCAGGGAGAGCGGCCATGTGGCCGATCATGCCTGCGATGGCGAGGAGGGCCTGGAGGCCGCGCGCGGCAAGGTCCACGACGTGCTCGTCGTCGACCGCATGCTGCCCGGCATGGATGGCCTGACGGTCATCGAGACGCTGAGGCGCGAGGGCGTCGCAACGCCGGTCCTCATCCTGAGCGCGCTCGGCGATGTCGACGACAGGGTGACGGGGCTGCGCGCCGGCGGCGACGACTATCTCGCCAAGCCCTATGCCTTCTCAGAGCTCCTGGCGCGGGTCGAGGGGCTGGTGCGCCGCGCCCGGCCGGAAGCGGCCCGGACCACCCTCAAGGTCGGCGATCTGGAGATGGACCTGCTCGCCCGCACGGTCAGCCGCGGCGGCGAGGAGATCCTGTTGCAGCCGCGCGAGTTCAAGCTGCTCGAATATCTCCTGAAGAATGCCGGACGCGTGGTGACCCGCACCATGCTCCTGGAGAATGTCTGGGACTACCATTTCGATCCGCAGACCAATGTGATCGACGTGCATATCTCGCGCCTGCGCTCCAAGATCGACAAGGGGTTCTCCAACGCGCTGCTCCATACCATCCGGGGCGCGGGGTACATGATCCGTGCGGACAAGTCTTAAGCTCATCAAGACATCGACCTTCCGGCTGGCGGCTCTCTATCTGTCCGTCTTCGCGCTCTCGGTCGGCCTGATCCTGGCCTATGTCTACTGGAACACGGTGGTGCTGCTCGAACGCCAGAGCGACGAGACCATCCGCGCGGAGGTCTCCTCGCTCGGCGAGCAGTATACGCAGGGCGGCGTCGGCCAGCTCGTCGACACCATCAAGAGCCGCAGCGAGCACGCCTCCGGCAATATCTACCTCCTCACCAACTATTTCGGCCGCCGGATCGCCGGCAATCTCGACGCCATGCCCGTGAAGGCGGTGAAGGGGCGGGGCTGGATCGAGTTCCCCTATGCGGTGGAGACGGTGGACGGGGTGGAACGCCACCAGGCGCGCGCCTTCCATACCCCGCTCGATCTGGGCTTCACGCTGCTGGTCGGCCGCGATGTCCAGGAACGCCGGGAATTCGCCGAGCTGATCGGGCGCACGCTGTTCTGGGCGCTCGGTATCGCGGTCGTCTTCGGGCTCGGCGGCGGCATCCTGATGAGCCGCAACTTCCTCCGGCGCGTCGATTCGATCTCCCAGACGAGCCGCACCATCATGGCCGGCGACCTCTCCGGGCGCATGCCGGTGAGCGGCACGGGCGACGAGCTCGACCGGCTGGCCGGCAATCTCAACGAGATGCTCGACCAGATCGAGCGGCTCATGGTGGGCATGAAGGAGATCTCCAGCAATGTCGCCCATGACCTGAAGACGCCGCTGACGCGGCTTCGCGCGCGTGTCGAGGATGCGCTACGCCAGAAGGACGACGCCGTCCACAAGGCCGCGCTGGAAGAGACGCTGGAGGAGGCCGACCAGCTCCTGCGCACCTTCAACGCGCTCCTGAGCATTGCACGGACCGAGGCCGGCCAGGCGCGCGAGGGCCTGACGGGCATGGAGGCGGGCGGTCTCGTGGAGGAGATCGCGGAGCTGTTCGAGCCGCTGGTGGAGGAGGAGGGCGGCACGCTCGCCGCCAGGGCGGAGTCCGGCCTCGCGATCAGGGGCGACCGGCAGCTTCTCGCGCAGGCGCTGACCAACCTCGTGGACAACGCCCTCAAATATGCCGCGACGGATGAGCGCGCGCTCCGGATCGAGCTCTCCGCGCAGCGACGCGGCGATACGGTGGTGATCGCCGTCGCCGACAACGGGCCGGGCGTGCCGGAGGGCGAGCGCGAGCGGGTCGTGGAACGCTTCGTGCGGCTCGACAGGGGGCGGTCGAAGCCCGGAAACGGGCTCGGCCTGAGCCTGGTCAGCGCCGTGACGAGCCTTCATGGCGGCACGCTGGAGCTGAAGGACAATGAGCCCGGCCTGCGCGCGGAGTTGGTGCTTCCCTCCGTCGGGGACGACGGATAACATCGCGCCTGCCATGCCGATCCCCGATTCCCAGTCCCTGAAGCCGGTCGCCAACGACGCTGTGCGCGAGGCCGCGGGCCCCTTCTTCGACGACCTCGCGCAGCGCGCCTCCGGTGGGGAGGGAGAGGGCGCGGCAATGCTCCTCGCCCGTCTCCGCGAGGATGCCCGCGCCGAGGGGCTCGCCAACGCCATCTTCTTCGAGGCGCCGTTCCTGCGCGAGGCGATGCTGCGCGACCCGGCGTTTGCCGCCGATGCCCTGGCGGGCGATCCGGCGCGCACCCTCGACGCGATCATTGCGGAACTCGGCCGAACGCTTGGCGAGACCGAGGGCGAGCAGGAGGCGAAGACGGCGCTTCGCCGGGCGCGCTATCGAGCGGCACTCGCCATCGCGCTGGCCGATCTGTCCGGCGCCTGGAGCGTCGAGCAGGTGACGGAGGGGCTCTCCGCCTTCGCCGACGCCGCCCTCGGCGGCACGGTGGACTGGCTCTTGCGGGCGGCCTATCGCAAGGCCCATCTCGAAGGGTTCGACGCTGCCTCTCCCGGGCGAGGCAGCGGTTATATCGTGCTCGCCATGGGCAAGTACGGCGCGCGCGAGCTCAATTATTCGAGCGATATCGACCTCATGGTCTTCTACGATCCGGAGGTGGCGCCGCTTGCGGACGGCGTGGAGGCCTCGACCTTCTTCGTCCGGCTCACGCGCAGGCTCGTCTCCTTCCTCCAGGACATCACGGCGGATGGCTATGTGTTCCGGGTCGATCTGCGCCTGCGCCCCGATCCGAGAGCCACCAATATCGCCATCGCGGTGGAGGCGGCGGCGCAATATTACGAGAGCATGGGTCAGAACTGGGAGCGCGCGGCCATGATCAAGGCCCGTCCCGTGGCGGGCGACATGGCGGCGGGCGCCGATTTCCTCGACCGGCTGCCCCCCTTCGTCTGGCGCAAGTATCTCGATTTCGCCGCGATCCTCGACGTCCAGTCCCTCAAACGCCAGATCCACAGCGTCAAGGGCCATGGCACGGTCGCGGTGCGCGGGCACAATCTCAAGCTGGGGCGCGGCGGCATCCGCGAGATCGAGTTCTTCGTGCAGACCCAGCAGCTCATCGCCGGCGGGCGGATGCCGGAGCTGCGCGGGCGGCAGACGCTGGAGATGCTCGACGCGCTGGCGGAGGCCGACTGGATCACCCCCGATGTGGCGGACGAGCTCAAGGACGCCTATCGCGTGCTGCGCACCGTCGAGCACCGGCTGCAGATGATGAACGACGAGCAGACCCACACCCTGCCGTCCGACGACGAGGCCTTCGCGCGCTTCGCCCTGTTTGCCGGTTTCGAGACGCCGGAGGCGCTCGAGGCGGCGCTGGAGCCTGTGCTGAGGACGGTGGAGCGGCATTATTCCGCGCTGTTCGAGCAGTCCGCGGGGCTCGGGGTGGATGCCGGCAATCTGGTCTTCACCGGCGGCGAGGACGATCCCGGCACGCTGGAGGCGCTCTCCCAGCTCGGCTTCGCCAAGGTCTCGGAGATCTCCGCGGCTATTCGCGGTTGGCATTTCGGGCGGTTCCCGGCGACGCGCAGCGCACGGGCGCGCGAACGGCTCACCGAGATCATGCCCGCCCTGCTCACCGCCCTGTCGCGGGCGGGCGAGCCCGATAGCGCGTTCTTCGCCTTCGACCGATTCCTGACGGGGTTGCCCGCCGGCGTGCAGCTCTTCTCGCTGCTGTGGGCCAATCCGAAGCTGCTCGACCTCGTCGCGACTCTCATGGGCACCGCGCCGCGCCTTGCCGACCAGGTGAGCCACCGGCCGCGCATCTTCGATGCCGTGCTCGATCCGGGCTTCTTCGGGCCGCTGCCCGGGCGCGAGGAGCTCCATGCCGCGGTGGACGAGGCGCTCGCCGGCGAGCAGACCTTCGAGGAGAACCTCGACCGGGCGCGTGTCGTCGGCCACGAGCAGATGTTCCGCATCGGTGTGCGGGTGCTGACCGATACGGTGAGCGCGGCGGAGGCGGGCCGCGCCTATACGGCACTCGCCGATGTCCTGTCCGCCCGTCTGCTCAAGGCCTGCCAGGCCGATTTCGCCGAGGCCCATGGCCATGTTCCGGGCGGCGAGGCGGTGCTGGTCGCCATGGGCAAATGGGGCGGGCGGGAGATGACGGCCTCGTCCGACCTCGATCTCATCCTCATCTACGAGACGGCCGAGGCGGATGCGATGTCCGACGGGGCCAAGCCGCTGATGGCTGGCCAGTACTATGCCCGCCTCACCAAGCGGCTCGTCTCCGCGCTGTCCGCGCCGACGGCGGAGGGCGTGCTCTACGAGGTCGACATGCGGCTCAGGCCGTCCGGCAATGCCGGGCCGCTCGCGACCCATATCTCGAGCTTCGTCGCCTATCACCAGGGATCGGCGTGGACGTGGGAGCGCATGGCTCTGACGAGGGCGCGTGTGGTGGCCGGCGACGGGCCCCTCGCGCGCACGGTGGAAGACGCCATCGTGGAGGCGCTGCGCCAGCCGCGCGACGTGGCCGCGCTCGCCGCCGACGCCGTCGATATGCGCCGCAGGCTCCTGTCGGAGTTCGGCGGGCGCGGTCTCTGGGATCTGAAACACACGCGCGGCGGGCTCATCGATATCGAGTTCATCGCCCAGTTCCTCCAGGTCGCCAATGCGGCCACCCACGAGCGCATCCTCGACCAGACCACCCATGAGGCGCTTGGCCATCTGGCCGCGGAAGGCCTCATCGCCAGCGCCGAGGCCCATGCGCTGCGCGACGCCAACAGCCTCTATCACCGCCTGATCCAGGTCATACGCCTGTGCGTCGCCGACCGCTTCGAGCCGGACAGGGCGCCCGAAGGCCTGAAGCGCCTGCTCGCCCAGGCCGGCGACGCCCCGGATCTCGGCGCGCTCGAAGCCCGGCTCGCCGAGACGCAGACGCAGGTCGCGGGCCTCTTCGACAAGATCGTGGGACCGCTCTAGATCCGGTCGATGTCCGGGACGTGGCAAGCGCGCCGCTCCGCATGAGGCGGTGGCCGGACAATCCGATTCAATTTTGGGCCATATGACCTTGTTTTTCTTCGGAAAATGCGGGGACGTCAGGCCATCTGCGCGGCGGGGGCGAGTTCCTCGTCCTCGGCGTACTTCTCGTGGTCGAGGGGGATGGCGACGGTGACGGTGGTGCCCACGCCCTCGCGGCTCTCGATCTCCAGCGTGCCGCGGTGGAGCTCGACCAGGGAGCGGGAGATGGCAAGCCCGAGCCCGCTGCCCGCCTTGGTCTTGGTGAGCTGGTTCTCCACCTGCTCGAAGGGGCGGCCGAGCTTCTCGATGTCGCCGGCCGGAATGCCGATGCCGGTATCGGAGATCGCGATGGTGACCGTTCCGTCGCGCTCCGTCGCCGCGATGCGGACCTCGCCGCCGGACGGGGTGAACTTCACCGCATTGGCGAGCAGGTTGATGAGCACCTGCTTGATGGCGCGCTTGTCGGCCTTCACGCGGAGCGCGCCGGGCAGGTCGCGCACGATCTCCACATTCTCCGCCTGGGCGCGCGGCTGGACGATGCGCAGGGAATCCTCCACCGCGTCGGCCAGGTCGCACGAGCCCATCTCGAGCTGCATGCGCCCGGCCTCGATCTTGGACATGTCGAGAATGTCGGAGATCACGTCGAGCAGATACTGGCCCGAGCCGTGGATATCGCGGGCATATTCCAGATATTTCTCCGTGCCGATCGCGCCGAGCATCTGGTCCTTCATGACCTCCGAGAAGCCGATGATGGCGTTGAGCGGCGTCCTGAGCTCGTGGCTCATATTGGCGAGGAATTCCGACTTGGAGCGGTTGGCGGCCTCCGCGCGGGTCTTCTCCTGGGCATATTTCTCCGCCAGATCGGCGAGGCGCTGCGACTGCTGCTCCAGCGTGAGGCGCGAGCGCTGGAGGTCGCGCACGGTGTTCATGAGCTCGCGCTCGGAGTCCAGCAGCCGCTCCTCGTGCTGCTTGAGCGGTGTGATGTCGGTGCCGACCGACACGAAGCCGCCGTCCTTGGTGCGGCGTTCGTTGATCTGCAGCCAGCGGGAATCCTCGAGCTGCACCTCGAAGGTGTTGCCTTCGCCGGCCTCGATATTGCCGACGCGCAGGCGCTGGCGCACCACCGGCTCCTTGGCGGCCATGGTGACGTCGTCATAGGGCGTGCCCGTCTGGCAGACGCTGGCGGGCAGGTTGTGGAACTGCTGATACTTGCTGTTGCACATGACGAGCTTGTTGTCGGCATCCCACAGCACGAAGGCCTCGGAGATGTTCTCGATCGCGTCGCGCAGGCGCAGCTCCGCCTCCTGGTTGAGCTTGTCGGCGATCTTCTGCTCGGTCACGTCGATGGTGATGCCGACGAGATGCGGCGCGGCCTCGCCGGGGGCGTTGGCCAGTTCCGCGCGCGCCCTGAGCCACACCCAGTGGCCATCGGCGTGGCGCATGCGGAACTCCTCGTCGACGCTGGTGCGCCCGCTGCGCAGGAGGTCGTCGACCAGCCGGTCGATCTGCTTGTCCTCCGGGTGGAGGCGCTCGGAGACCTCCGCGTAGGAGAGGAGGTCGCCGCGCGGCTCCAGCCCCAGAATGTCGAACATGGATTTCGACCAGAAGATGTGGCCGCGCGCGATGTCCCAGTCCCACAGGCCGCAGCGCCCGCGGTCGAGCGCCTTGTCGAGGCGCTCCGTGGCGACCGCGAGCGTGTGGTCGGCCTCCGCGGCGCGCGAGGACTGCCAGTGGAAGGCGGCGCCGACGAGGGTGACGACAGCGAGCGAGGAGACGAACAGCGCGACGAGGCCCAGCGTGCCGTTGAGCCAGGCGGCGACCACGGCGCTGCGCGGCTGGATGACCATCAGCGTGCCCGGATAGGGCGCGAGGTCGCGCAGGGTGACGAAGGCCTTGGTGCTGTCGGGCATGGTGACCGTCACCATGCCGCCGCCATCCTCGCGCAGCATGTGGGCGAGCTCGGCGGTCATGAACGTCCTGAGCGGACGGTCGATCAGGCTGTCGCGGGCCGGCGCCGTCGTGCGGATCACGTCCTTGTTGTCGGCCAGCGCGTAGAACCGGCCGTCGGCGAAGGCGCCCTCGTTGAGCTGGCGGGTGATGTCCTCTGGCGTGAGCGGGCGGGGGATCCGCGTGCTCTCGAGCTCAGAGCCGAGGCTCGTGCGCAGCCGCGAGGCGACGAGATCGGCGATCAGCGCCGATGTCGTGCGCTGATCCTCGAAGATCTCGTCGCGGTTGTCGACGAGCTGGGCGCCGACGGAGAAGCCGAAGGCGATGAGGAAGACGACGATGAGCGCGGTCACGAGCCCGCGCAGGACGCGCTCGGAAATGACGATCCTCGCCCAGTCCTTGGCGAGGAACGGAAGGCGCACGGCCCGCTCCTTTGCGAACAGCTCTCCAATATGCGCCTTGGCCACGGTCCTGGTCCCCTCGATCCTCTTTGCCGGCCTTACGCAAACGGCGCCGCAACGTGCGAATCACTTCCCCTATTGATTCGCAAGACGCCCCGTTTGTCCAGAGTTCTGTCGGGTTCGGAGGCGACTGCTGCCGGCTTGCGGACAGGCTCTCGCACCGCAATTTTCGCCACGCGCCGATCGGGCACGCCATTTCGGCGGACCCTGGTGCCGTGCGGTCAGGTCAACGCCGCGGGCCGCCGCCGGTCATCCCAGAATTCGGGTCACGATCTCGTAGACATCCCGCGACAGGGTCTTGCAGGCGCGGATGCGCTCGATCTCCGCCTTCGCCAGGGCGCGCCGGCCGGGCTCGAGCATTCGCCATGTCTTGAAGCTGCCCGACAGCCGGGCGGCGACCTGCGGGTTGAGCGGATCGAGCTCGAGAACCACATCCGCGAGCAACCTGTAGCCCTCGCCCGACGGGTCGTTGAAGGTGGCCGGATTGAGCCCGGCGAAGGCGCCGATCAGGGCGCGGACATTGTTCGGCCGCGTGATCGAGAAGGCCTCGTGCTTCATCAGCGTGCGCACCCGCTCCAGCGTCTCGGGGAAGGGGATGGCGGCGTTGAGCATGAGCCATTTGTCAACCAGCAGGTGATCGCCCGAATGGGCCGCATAGAAGGCGTCGAGCGCGCGGTCGCGCTCCGGCCGGTCGGTGCGGGTGAGCGCGGACAGCGCGGCGATGGTGTCCGTCATGTTCTCCGCGGCACGGAAATGCTCGAACGCCCGCGCCGCGCCCCGTTCTCCGTCGGCCATCGCGATGAGGCCGAGGGCGGCGTTGCGCAGTCCGCGCCTGCCGGCGCTGTCGGCGTCGGGACTGTAGGGGCCGGATGTGGCGAAGCGCTCGTAGATATCCTGGAGCTCGCCGGAAAGGGCCCGGCCGAGCGAGGACTGGAGATGGCGGCGCGCGTCGTGGATCGCCTGCGGGTCGACATTGCGAGCGATCTCGCCGGCGAGGTCGGTCTCGCTCGGCAGCCCCAGAAGCTCCGCCTTGAAGGCGGGCTCGAGCGACTGGTCGCGCAGCGAGCGCCCTAGGGCGTCGGCGAAGTCCGGCGTATCGGCGAGCGGTGCGCCGGAGGACGCGTCGCCGGCGAGCCGGATGAGCAGCCGCTTGGCGTATATCTGGGCGGCCTCCCAGCGATTGAACGGATCGCTGTCATGGCTCATCAGGAACAGCCAGTCCCCGTCGCCGAGATTGGTCTCGAGACGCACCGGCGCGGAGAAGCGGCGATTGAGCGAGGGGACGGGCCGGGCCGCGACGTCGCGGAAGCGGAAGGTCTGCTCGCGCTGCGTCAGTTCCAGAACCGGGCGTTCCATCGCGCCCTCGCCATCGAGCACCAGCGGCATTTCCTGGCCGTCGGGCCCGACGAGGCCGACGGCGAAGGGGATGTCGAGCGGTTTCTTGTCCGGCTGGTCGGGGGTGGGGGGCGTCTCCTGCGCGACGGTGAGCGAATAGGTTCGGGCCGACTCGTCATAGCTGTCGGTGACGATAAGGCGCGGCGTGCCCGCCTGCTCGTACCATGCGAAGAACTGCGAGAGGTCGCGGTCGGATGCCTCCGCCATGCAGGCGACGAAATCCTCCATGGTCACCGCCTCGCCGTCATGGCGCGCGAAATAGAGGTCCATGCCGGCCCGGA
>Ga0207833_100228_pt1 | contig 28928 bp, 15 predicted proteins | sample TtaePargueraPR_6_FD_187753 | JGI IMG/M metagenome (GOLD analysis project Ga0207833, IMG submission 187753) | Aerobic enrichment media microbial communities from Bioluminiscent Bay, La Parguera, Puerto Rico - Tt and E1 (2) (SPAdes) | ecosystem: Environmental > Aquatic > Marine > Unclassified ...
GAAGAAAATCCCCCCTTGGAACCCCCCTCTTGGAATGTGGATATATGGATAACCCTACGGGTTACCCACATACCCACATTCTTAATAGTAATATTCTTCGAATATCTATATTTTGTAAATCTAAAGGCTGGCGGAAATAGTGGTGTTTTGATCTGATTTTTTCAATAACTTATTCTCTGTAATTATCACAACGGGTATTTTTAGTAAATTCAGCTTTCATCAAACCCACGCAATATGAAAGCTCTCTCTTATTTCAGTATCGTATTTCTATTATTCCAGTGTAACAATCCTTCACAAAAAGACGCTTTGGAACCTCAGGGGGATTTGGTCATCACGAATGTGAATGTTTTAACAATGTTGGATGATCAGGTTTTGCAGAATTACGCAGTTATTGTGGAGGAAGGAGTCATCAAAAAACTGGAGCCAGCGGCGAATATCGATACGTCTGCATTCCAACAGGTAATTGATGGAAATGGAAAATACCTGTTGCCGGGATTGTCGGAAATGCACGCACATATCCCACATCCTGATGGTGAGAATGATCGAATTGAAGAAACCCTTTTTCTCTACCTTTCAAATGGCATTACTACTATTAGGGGAATGCTGGGCCATCCCTATCACCTGGAGCTAAGAGAAAAGGTTGAAAACGGAACAACCCTTGGTCCACGGATCTATACTTCCGGACCGTCTTTCAATGGAAATACGGTACAAACGGTTGATGAGGCCGTCAATAAGGCAAAAGAGCAAAAGCAAGCCGGATATGATTTTCTCAAATTGCATCCGGGAATTAAGCTCGAGGTATTTGATGCTATTGTCAACACAGCGAATGAAGTTGGAATTGATTTTGCCGGTCATGTATCGGTTGATGTAGGCATTGTTCATGCCCTGGAATCCGGTTATGCTTCGATCGATCACGTAGATGGCTACCTGGAAGGGTTGGTGCCTGAAAGTGCAAATGTCAATCCTGGTGAGAATGGCTTTTTTGGTTACAACTTTGCAAAGCTGGTTGATATGGAACGACTCCCTGTCTTAATCGAGATGACGAGTGAAAATCAGGTTTGGGTAGTTACCACTCAAAGTTTGTTCACCCGGTGGGCATCACCTGAATCTGCAGATGTGTACCTCACTCAGCCTGAAATGCACTACATGCCAGCATCAACTTTGGAAAGCTGGAAGGAGAGCAAAAACAATCTGATTTCGGGAGAAAACTATACTGCGGACCAATGGGAAAAGATGATGGATACAAGGAAAGAGATAATCCGTCAACTTAGTGGAACGGGATTATTGTTGCTTGGATCAGATGCTCCACAGGTATTTAATGTTCCGGGTTTTTCCATCCATCATGAAATAGATGCTTTGCAGGATTGTGGACTGTCAAATTTTGAGATCTTACAAACCGGGACCAGCAAACCAGCTGTTTTCTTCGAAAAACAGGGTGAATTTGGAACCGTAGAAACGGGTGCTTCGGCAGATATGGTGCTCGTAAGTGGGAATCCCCTTGAAGATTTGGATTATTTACAACAACCATTGGGGGTGATGATCAGGGGCAAATGGATGGACCGTGAATTTCTCGATAAAGAATTGCAAAAGATTGCCGGTGAATCGTCGGATCTGTAAGAATCTGGATCCGGGATTGATCATGTGATTGTACTAAAGCTCCCTCAATTTTTCAAAATAAACCTGTGTGTTAAAAAATCATTTAACCAATCATTATTACAACGAAAAATAACATTATATTTATTTAGAGGAACATTACTGCGATTATGGGGAATTCTTTACGAAATTTTTAAATATCTAAAGTAAAGTGCTTATTTTATATCATCTGATGAAAAAGAAAGAGGAAATCATTGGGCTTTGTTAACGGCTAATAAACGGGAAAATATTCAAAATTGAGAAATGACATTTACCTTGTACCACATTATGAAACTAAAAGAATAGTGAATCATCTTTTGTGAAACTATTTTCAAACATATCCAAACACGCCTATGTGGTTTTCGGAACCTTCCTGGTATTAGCCTGTTTATTTGGCTATTATTTTTGGGTATATCTTCCCAATCAGGAAAATTTGCTTATTTCCCGAAGAGTACGGGCTTTGCAACAAATAGCTACCAACTTTAAAACCAATTACGGAGTTTTCGGGAAGACATCGGAAGCCGCGTTTAACAGACTCCAAGAATTTAGATCCGCTTCAAGAAAAAAGGGAAATCAGCTTGAAACCTTTAAAAGCCTGAATGACCACATCACACGCCAGGCTTTGAACAAAAATCTTGCACTGAAACCCGAAAATTACAAATCCAGAGGTAATGAAATAGAGTTTTCATATCCCTTCAACTATATTCAAGATGACACGATCAGAAATACCATCAAATTTGTTGGGATTGTTGATGATATTTTTAGAGCAGTATTATTAAAGGAAGATTTTGACCAGTACATTTTATTTCATGACAACCGGGTAGCATTTCGCACCATTGATAGTGAAACCCTTCAATTGACAATTAATGCTTCCGGACTCAGCCTGAACGTTGATAGCCTTCTAAAGGGCTCGGGATCGAAAGCCATCACCCTCCAGCTTGATCAATTCAATCAAAGAAAGGAAAAGTTTAAAGCCGGGTTGGATGTAGAGTTGCTTGCGAATGAATACAAGCTGTTTTCTACCCATTTTAAGACCGATGATTCGGAAGAATGGTCCATTTATGCCTTGTCGAATGCAGAGAAATTTGAAATGGAAATGAAGAAAATTCCGACAATGGTGATCATCAGCATTGGAATGCTCATACTGATTTTGGTTTTTTCATTGCCTTTGATCAAAATATCCCTGATGAGTAAGATCGAAAGGTTGAATCGTGTCGATGTTGTAACTTCGGCGTTGACATTTGTCGTAACATCTTCCCTTGTCGTTTTATTTTATCTGCTCATCATTGCGTATCAATCCGACAGCCGGAAAATTGATGACCGGCTGTCTAATCTTTCTGATAACATTCAAGACAGCCTGCATCATTCTCTCAGAAACATTGTTCATCAAATGCAGCTTCTGGAAAGTGCGGCATATGAATATGCAAAAAAAGACTCTGCAACAGACATCAGTATTTTTTCTGATGTCACTTTTAGTAACCAATTTAAACCCTACTTGTTTATGAAAAACCTGTATTGGATGGATCAATCAGGATTCAGCAGATATCAGGTGTCTTCCGTTTCTCCTAAAAACCAAATGCTGGAAAACAATAATTTTGGTGCAAGGCCTTATTTCAAGGAAATCCAGGAAGGTGGAGGTTGGCGATCTGACGAAATTGTCAAAGAAAAGCCGTTTTACCTTCAATCCATCATATCGTGGACAAATTCTGAGAAGCTTTTGGTATTGTCTATTCCTCCTGACCGTTCCGGATTTGCTACCTCTAACGATACAATTAAGAATATAAGCGTCTTAGCGGCTTCGCTGCGCTTTCATACGATCATAGACCCTGTTCTACCACAGGCTTACAGCTTTGCTATTATTGATCGGGATGGAGAGACATTGTTTCATTCCAATAATATTAAAAACCTGCAGGAAAACTTTTTAACGGAAGTGGGGGATAACAAGGAACTCCTCTCAGCTACCATTGGAAATATTGGGAATTTCATAGAAGTAAATAAAGGAGGCGATGAACAGCGCGTTTACATACGGCCGATAGCTGGTCTCCCATGGATGCTGATCACCTCATTTGATCAATCATATGCCGCATCTCCTTACCTGGAAATCATGAGTTTGAGTGTTGGGTGTATCCTAACGATAGGTTTTTTTAGTTTTCTTCAATTGTTCTTCATTTCATTGTTCAAACGGAGGCACACAAAACTCAAAAGACAGTTCTTCTACTATGAATGGCTGTGGCCTGGAAAAGCCAACAAGAAAAAGTATGCCAATCTGATGGTTTACAATGTTGCTCTTGCAATCATTTTGTTATTGTATCACGTTATTTTTAACCTCAAGGTGCCGCAAGTTCTTTCTTCATTCATTTATATCGTATTGATTTCAAACGCTACAGCATGGTTGTTGCTGGAAGGAGACATTACTTTGAAAAGCTGGACGACAAGAACAATTTTGGGTGTGTCTCTGATTTTTAGCCTGATCATTTACGCTTTGACCTCTTACCTGGTGGGAGAGGCCTGGCTTAACCTGATTATTTTATTGCTCATCGTTACAGCCTCCTTTGCTTTAGTTTATTTCCGCGATCAGCTTGCGGATTTTATTAGAAAATATACAAACATCGACAAGCTCAACTACCGATATACGTTCTGGGGCATGTTATTTACATTTTTGATTGTCAGTAGCGTGTTACCTTCTTTTTTTATTTTTCAATCTTCTTACAAGCAAGAGCAAAATATCTGGAAGAAATATGAAATGCAGAGGATCAGCAAATTCATTATTCAAAAAAATGAATACCTGGAAAATGTGTATCCGGTTACGAAACTAAATACATATGACACCCTGTTAGCAGAAATCAGAAAAAACAAGATTACCTCAAACCAGTTAGACCGGGCAAAAAAAGCAGGTAATTTTTTCCGTGTGCTGGGTTATAACGGATTCGGTTACAATCCATTTGTTGCGTCGGAAAATACCCGTTGGGATAGTCTGTACTTTGTTTTCAGGCCTTTTTTTAATGACCTATACGTAGCAACCAATAGTTTTGTGTTTTCTGAAAGTATGGATGGATGGAAATCATCCATTGACCGCAAGGATGGCCACCGATTAGAATACAATGACTACAGCCTTAAACCGGAATCCAAAGTCTTACTGGAAACTTCCATTATCAAGCTCGATTGGGGGCACATTACCGGAAGTTTGGGTGGTGTTCTGTTTTGGGTGGCTTTGGTGATATTATTAGCAGTTATTGCTCTTTTGATCAGGTTTGCGACGAATATATTTTTTGGATTGAACCTGTTTAACAATCTCCAGCCCCTTCAGGTTGATGATAAATACCTGGAAGTATATTTTGAAAAAAATATTATCAAAGGCACTCAAAAACATTTATTCATCATCACCATGCCTTTTACGGGTACTTTCCAGCTTTATAACCGGGATTATTTCAAACCATTTGATGTGCCCAGCCTTTTGGTGAAGGAGAAGAAGGAGGAGATCATGAAAATTGAGATGGAAAATGTTGTGCTCGAGCATTTTAGCTACTTGATCGAAGATACAACAGCTAATAAAGAAATTTTGGAAATAGTAGAATCCCTGTTGAGAAATAAAAACACGATCATCATTGTCTCGCGTTTGTCTCCTTCACAAATCACGGAGCTTTATGAGGAAATCATTCAGCATACAACAGATCCTCAAAAAAGGGCTGAATTGGAGATCCAGATATCCAAATGGAAAGATATTCTGGCAGGTTTTGTGAAAGCCTATTACTCGCTGTTGCAGAAGGAAAAACAAAATGAAAAGTATTCTGATTCATTCAGCGTCAAACAATTAATTAAATATGAGTTCAGGGTAAATGAACCATATTTTAGAAGGATCAGAGAAGCATTTACCACCACCTGGAACGACGATAGAATTGAATTGATCAGTGAACTCAAGCGGGCCGAAAAGAATAGAAAATTGAACCCTCAAAGATTTGCAGATATAAAGGAAGAGGTCATCCTGAAGATCCAAAGCATGGCTCAGCCTTTCTATTTTTCCCTTTGGAATACATGCTCTAAAGAAGAAAAATACCTGCTATACGATCTGGCCATGGATGGTTTTGTCAATCCACAAAATGAAAAGGGACTGAAAAAACTTCTGGAAAAAGGTTTGATCTATTACGGTGACTCCCTGCAGATCATGAATGAAAGCTTCCGGAATTTCATTCTTTCCACCATCAAGGAATCGGAGTCGCTCGCCATGGAAAAAGAAATGAGACGAACGGGCACCTGGAGCGTGACCAGTTCCATCATTCTGATTCTGATCATTAGTTTGATAGCTTTCCTCTCTCTTTCCCAAAAAGAGGTCATCAATCAATTCTTTGCATTGATTGTGGGCCTGACCACCGCTGTACCTTACCTGCTGCGATTTAGTGGCTTATTTAGCTCGCTGACAGGCTCAAAATCGGCAAAATCCGATACTTAAATGGAATCAGGAATGTTATTCGTACAAAAATTGATACAATAGTTTAAGCGCGATTGGTTGAGCCTGGGTAATTCAGGTAACTTAACTATACAGCCATGAAAATACCGGTTCCTTTTGGTAAATATTTTTATGCCTTCCTCTTGTAGCTCTTTGTTTATTTACCCCTCAATAAAGATTGATTATTCACTTACAACGGATGATGAGCATATATGCCTGTAGGGGTGCTGATGTACCTTTAGCATTCAAATCTGACACTTTAAGTCCTTGACCGCAATCATTTTATCTATTTATAGCTGGAAGTTTTAGCAGGGGTCTGAATGTTAAATATTGAACTAAGTTGGAATAGAATATTGATGGTTATTGAGATTTCTTTTTGTTAATAATCCGGAAATCTTTCTGGCCGGGTATTTGAATTTTCCCATTTATCAGTCATTGTCCCGTAATTGCATTGGCATTTATTCCCGCATTTATATGTTATTAGGAGTTTTGAAATGGGCTAAATGTTCAAATTTCGTTTGGAAAACCCTTAGTGTTTAACCCCTTCGTTACCAGATCATTACAAATAAGCTTCACATGTATCATTACCGGATTTAATGAAAGATTTCCGTGTCAGAACAAGGGTAATATTTACCTATATTGTGTGATCTAAAACTTAAATTTTTACATATGAAATCTGTAATTCCAATGGCCATTCAGGAGACGTTTGTCAAGCATTTCGGGGAAAAAGAATGGCCGCTTGTTTTGAAAAAAGCGGGGTTTGATCCGGATAATGTCTTTTATGGTCACAGGGATACCCCTGATGAAAAAGTTGTTGCGCTTTTAGGTGCAATTATGGAATTAAAATCCATGAGCATGAAGGATCTTTCAGATGCATTTGGAGATCATTGGGTAAACCACTTTGCTGCCAAGCATTATTTTGCCTTTTACCAAAGGGCCAGGAATGCCAAAGAATTCATTTTGAAAATGAATGAAGTTCACGACAAGATCGGATCAAAAGTTGATGGATCGAAGCCACCAAAATTTACCTTTGAAGAAAAACCGGATGGGTCATTAGAAATGGGGTACATTTCTGACAGAAACCTGATAGATCTGGTTATTGGACTGGTAAAAGGTGTGGGGAAAAAGTTTAATGAAACGATTCATGTAACAAAATTGAGTGAGAGTCTTCTCAAACTGAAATTTGAAGGATAGAATATATAAAAGAACTTAACCTGTTGTGCTAATTAGTTTATTCTTTTAATTAGCACAACAGGTTGACCGGAATCTAAAAATGATGAGTCGCCAAATTCATTCATTTAAATTTTGGTCTTTTTTTTAACTCAGGAAATTCATTGAGTTTTCCACTTACAGAGCTATCTCACACATGCTGATTGTTGGCAATAATTATGCATCATGAGGTTGAAATCAATCTTGCAAAAAAGTTAATACCATATTACCTTCGGATCCCGGGTATCGATCATGTGATATGCCTTCCAACCCCACCAGGTAATTTGTTCTGTTACCAATCCCTCGCCTTCAATATTTTCGTAAGCGTTCCATATTAAAGCCATAAAAGGCTATTTGGTTGAAATCAGCCCTGATATTTCAGGCCTGCTGATATTCAAAATTTAACTTTCTATATTCCAAAATACTACTATACAACGAAAACCTTCACTTAAATTTTTCTTTTGGATGATTTTAATTGAGATTTAAAAATCGTAATCCAACTGCCCAACAACATACTGGTTTAATGATTTTTTTAATAGAAACTGGGAGAAATAGAATTTTTAATAAAAATACAATAAACTATAAAAATTATATGACAGGAAAATCGGCTCAAGAATTTTGATTAACAAAAGGAACTTCTTTCATGCTTTTAATGTGGAAAAGTTAAAAAGTACAGGGTTTAATAATAAGAGAAAATATAGTGTATTATGAAAAATGATTTACTTAAACGTTTAAGATGTGCATTTAGACTTAGTTTCTTGATGCTGGTAGTTCAGGTTCTCCTGAGCATTCCGGCGTCTGCACAATCCAGAACAATTTCTGGTAAAGTGACCTCTGACGAGGAGGGAGAAGGACTACCAGGTGTAAACGTCCTTATTAAGGGAAGTTCAACAGGAACTGTAACGGATTTTGATGGGAATTACAGCTTGGAAGTTCCATCAAACGAAACATCTCTGGTTTTCAGTTTTATCGGATATGTATCGGAGGAGGTTTATGTTGGAAATCAATCGGTGATCGATGTAAACTTATCCCCTGATGTTACTTCCCTCGAGGAAGTGGTGGTGATCGGGTATGGTACTCAAAAAAGATCTGAGTTAACAGGTTCGATTGCTTCAGTTGGTGGTGATGCTTTGAAGAAAGTACCTGTTTCAACTGTTGCGGAATCACTGACCGGACGGATGGCTGGTGTTCAGGTTACCAACACAGAAGGTTCCCCGGATTCTGAAATCAGGATAAGGGTAAGAGGTGGAACTTCCATCACGCAAGATAGCCAGCCATTGTTTATCGTGGATGGTTTTCCAGTAAGTACCATTGCCGACCTTTCTCCATCAGATATAGAATCGGTCGACGTATTAAAAGATGCTTCGTCAACAGCCATTTATGGTGCGAGAGGGGCAAATGGTGTGGTAATCGTCACCACCAAGAGCGGTGCACAGGGAAAGGTAACGGTTACATTTAACAGCTTTTATGCTATGAGCCAAATAGCTGAAAAGTTAGATGTACTCGATCCGGAAGATTATGTGAGATGGCAATATGAGTACGCCATGTTGCGTGACCCTGAAGACCTTTCTTCTTATGAGGATGTTTATGGCGCTTTTCAGGATATAGATCTGTATGAAGGACAACCTGCCAATGACTGGCAACAACAGATTTACGGACGTACGGGAAATATATTCAGCAACGACTTAAGTGTAAGAGGGGGCGATAGCAAATTCAATTTCTCGGCAAATTTCGCCAGGTTTAATCAAAAGGCTATTCAGATTGGGTCAGATTATTTGAGGAACAACATTACGTTAAAGTTGAATAGTAGCCCTAATGAAAAGATCGATCTGGATTTTTCCATGCGTTACTCGAATACTGAGATTAATGGTGGTGGTTCTAATGAACAAAATGAAGTTTCCTCAGCCGATTCGAGGCTAAAGCATGCTGTGGCCTATTCACCGATACCACTTGAAGGCCTGACACAAACTGGTGATGATACCGATGTTTCTACTTCAGGTGATTTAGTAAACCCGATCCGTGCAACAAAAGACAATGATCGGTTCCAGGAGAGAAAAAATTTAAATATTGGTGCCGGTTTCGGATGGAAAATTATTGACAATCTTCAGTGGAGAAGTAATTTTGGCCTGGACAATTACAACTTTGGCGACTCCCGCTTTTATGGATTGACTACCTACATGGTCAACAATTCACCCTCTGTTGAAAACCAGGGACAACCTGCTGTGCGGTTAAGGGACAGGTTTCAGACACGGTACAGGATGACGAATACCATATCTTATGATTTTAAGGCTGATAACCATAATTTATCCATACTAGGAGGACAGGAATTGTTGTTTGAGCAAACAAGAGAGTTATATACAGAAGTACATGGATTGCCAACTCTGTTTACTGCAGATGAAGCATTCAAACTTACCACCCAGGGAGATCCTTTTTCGATAGATAATAACTTTAGCCCAGATGACAAACTTGCTTCATTTTTTGGCAGGTTGAACTATGATTTCAAGGAAAAATACCAGCTGGTTGGAGTATTTCGTACAGATGGTTCCAGCAGGTTTACCGGAGATAACGTTTGGGGATTTTTCCCTTCAGTTTCCGGAGGTTGGTATATTTCAAAAGAGAACTTTATGCAAGGCACACAGGGTTGGATGAACTTCCTGAAATTAAGGGCCAGCTATGGAGTAGCAGGAAACAATAATATTGCGACTGGTCAGACAGTACGAAACTTTGTTTCAAGAAATACTTCCTGGTTAAATAATATAGATAGCTACTGGGCGCCGGGTAACAGGATGCCAAACCCTGACCTGAAATGGGAAACTACAATTACAAGAAATATTGGGATTGATTTTGGTTTACTGAAGGGGAGAGTAAATGGTACGGTGGAATTCTATAAAAATACCACAGAAGACGCTTTAGTTGATTTTCCAGTCCAGGGATCAGGTTATGATTCCCAATTCCGAAACATGGGTGATTTGGAAAACAAAGGGATTGAAATCACCCTAAATACCATAGCAATCGATAAAGAGGATTATGGATTGAACTTCAATTTTAATATTGGGCTTAATCGTAACAAGGTTCTGTCGCTTGGAGATGTTGACGAAATTTCTGCAGCTACCGGTTGGGCTTCTACCCAGATCCTTTCTGATTTTTTTGTTGTGCCAGGCAGGCCTTTAGGCGCAATGTTCGGATATTTTAATGATGGCAGGTATGAGGTATCTGATTTTGATTACAATGCAGAGACTGAAGAATACACACCGAAAGAAGGTGTGGTCGATTCGGAAATATTAAACATAAGGCCGGGTACGATTAAAATAAAAGATCTGGACGGGGATGGTGTGGTGACAACTGCAGACCAGGATTTTATCGGTAATGCTAACCCATTGAGTACAGGTGGATTCGTGTTGAATGCTTATGCCTATGGCTTTGACCTTACGGCAGCCTTTAACTGGAGCTATGGCAATGATATCTACAATGCCAATAAAATAGAGTTCACTACTTCAAACCTGAATAACCAGTACCGAAACCTGATCACCATGCAGGAGACTGGCGAAAGATGGACAAACATAGATTGGAATACAGGAGAGTTTTTAACAGGTGAAGCGCTTGCCGCTGCCAATGCCAATACGACGATGTGGTCTCCCTACATGGATCGCTATATGTTTACCGATTGGGCAGTTGAGGATGGTTCATTCCTGAGGCTGAATACCCTAACCCTGGGTTATACATTGCCTGCCGAAATTACGGAAAGGGCTCACATTCAGAGACTAAGGTTTTATGCAACTGGGTACAATGTATTTATTATTACCAACTACTCAGGCTTTGATCCGGAAGTATCTACGCGTAGAAAGGTGCCATATACACCAGGGGTAGATTACTCAGCATATCCAAGAAGCAGGCAAATTACTTTTGGGTTAAACCTCACTTTCTAACATTCAACAATATGAAAATGAAAAGATTAATATATTTAACCGGGGCGTTGATTCTAACAGTAATGACTTCATGCGAAGACTACCTGGAGGCCCCTGCGAAATCAACATTGGACGAATCGGTTATTTTTTCACAACCCGATTTGGCAAAAGGAGCTGTTGACGGCATAAAAGAGCCTATGGCTCAGACCAACTCTTACCGGGGTCGTTTTTTGCCCTGGTACGGTATGAATACTGATGCGGAATACCATTTTTCATCTGACGATGGCAATGACAATGCAGATCTTGTTACCTACAATGCCCAGGCCATAAATTCAAATATGAATACAACTAATAATGCCTGGGCCATGATGTATTCAGGTATCGAGAGGGCTAATGTTTGTATTGAAGGCTTGCGTACTTATGGCAACCCTGAACCTGGTACGATCATGGGACACCTTTTGGGCGAGGCGTTAACACTCCGTGCCATCTATTACGCAGACCTGATGAAAGCCTGGGGAGATGTGGTAGCGCGTTTTGAGCCGATTACTTCCGAATCATTGTATCTCCAAAGGACTAATCGGGATGAGATATATAAACAGCTCCTTGCAGACCTGGAAGAAGCAGCAGAGCTGGTGCCCTGGCCAAATGAGACATCTAATACAATGAATGTTGAAAGGGTTAATAAAGCATTTGTGAAAGGGTTTCGTGCGAGGCTTGCATTGGCTGCCGGAGGCTATTCACAGTATGAGGATGGCGTGCGTTTAAGCAATGATCCTGAATTGGATCGCCAAGCCATGTACCAGATTGCTCTACAGGAATGCAGGGAAGTAATTGAAAGTGGAACAGCCCGTCTGGAATCTTCTTTTGAGAGACTTTGGAGGAAATTCAGTGGAGATGATATTACAGCAGGCGGTGAATCCCTGTGGGAAATACCATTTTCTGCTGGCAGGGGCAGGTGGATGTTTACCTTTGCCATACGCCATCAAGAGGTAAATGAATATACCGGCCAGGCAAGGGGAGGGCAGGCAGGTCCGATGCCTTACCTGTATTATGACTATGCTGATAATGATACGCGTAGAAATGTTACATGCGTGCCATATGAATGGACAAATCCTGATGTGACTACCAATCCGGAGGCCACTCCTCAACAACAATTAACCGGTATCGATACCTGGGCGTTTGGGAAATTCAGGTATGAATGGAAGTTTGAGGAAGCGGGTATCCGCGTAACATCCTCTAATGATGATGGAACCAACTATTTGTATATGAGGTATGCTGAGGTTCTGTTTATGGCTGCGGAAGCTGCTAATGAACTGGAAGGGCCCGCTGCTGCTGCCCCATACCTGAAAGAAATCAGGAGAAGGGCATTTAACCCTGAAGACTGGGCGACAATGGTTGATGCATATGTGGATGGTTTATCATCAAAAGACGCATTTTTTGATGCACTTGTTGAAGAACATAAATTGGAGTTCACAGGAGAAATGTTGCGAAAGCAGGCATTGATCAGATGGAACCTGCTCAAGACAAAATTGGATGAATCCAAAATCAAATTAGATAACCTTCGAACTACCAGTGGGGAATACAGCGATGTTCCGCAAACCATGTATTATCAGTTAGGCGATGACGGTTCAACTTTGGAGCTATACGGCCTCAACAGGGGTGAAACCGAAGACAGGTCCAATGATTTTGAATCTTCTACTGATTGGGCTGTTGTTGATCAGATTTCTGATGAAATAATTGAAACCATATATACCCAAAACCCTGATGAAAATCAGTATTGGCCAATATGGCAGGTTTTCATCGATGGAAGTAATGGACAACTTTCCAATTAATGTCAAACTAAAATTCATAAAATCAAGGAGCTATTTTTTTGGCTTCCCGGATTGATTGACTATAAAAATATTAGAATATGAAAAGGATTTTAAGAAATATAGGGTTTGCGCTTGGCATGTTGTCTGTCATGGTGGCATGCGAGGATGATATTGACCCGGAGATAACAGAACTTGAAACAGACCGGACATTTTCGCCGGTAAACTTAACAGCTTTTATCAGAAACCAGATAGAGATCGAATTGAATTGGGACGTCAAGGACGATGTTGACGAGTACCTGGTTGAATTCAGCCAGGACAGCCTGAAATTTAATACGATTATCAGAACGGTCACTGTTTCTCCCGATGAGGTTCCGATTCGCGAAACCTTCTCTGGTGAAACCATTTACTCGGCACGTGTAAGCGCCATTTCGGAAGGGCAACAACAATCAAAATGGTCAGAAATCGCTGTACGTACCGGCTCTGAACAGATATTTCTCCCTATTGAGGGGCCGGAAATCCAGGACACCTATGCTACAGTACAGTGGGTGGCCGGAAGTGAGGTAACAAACCTTTTGGTTGTTCCGGGGAATATGTTGCTTCCGCTTTCTGATGCACAAAAAACAGCAGGGGAAGCTACTATTGAGGGATTAAAAGGAGCTACCGATTATGTGGTATCCATCTACAATGGAGAAATCAAACGGGGTACAACACAGTTTTCTACCCTGAAGGAAGCAAATGTCTTTCCAATAGATGATCTGAGTGCAGTGATCGATGCTGCAGCAGAAGGAGACACGCTTATCCTGGCTTCCGGGGCATATAATCTTGGAGGTAAGGAGATTACCAAATCGATAACCATTGAAGGGCAGAAATTTTATGATATGCCGGTAATCGAGGGGCAGTTTAGCTGTGCCAGCGCTGTGTCTTCCGTTACTTTGAGGTTTCTCGATATGCAAGGTGGTGGCGGTGCCTACGGTCAGTTTTTCAATGCCTCGGCTGCTGAATGCAACCTGGGTGCTCTCAATGTAGAGGGTTGTGAGATCAGTGGTTACAGCAACAACATCGTTTACAACAACAGTGGTGGTACATACGGAGACATCTATATTTCTGGAACATACATTCATGATATCCCTGGCGGGGGTGGTGATGGCTTTGACTTCCGAGGTGGAGCTGTTGGGTCACTCACTGTGGAAAACTCGACAATTACCACTGGTATCAGAAGTCTTCTTCGAATGCAGGTACCGGCAGACGTATCCTTTACAAATTGTACTTTCTATAGAGCTTGTAATGCCGATAATGGCAATAATAGTGGCTTCTTTAGAATGTCGGGCGGAGGAAACTCCCTGGAAGTAAGTAATTGCCTATTTGTTGAGACTGGCGTTGAAGGTGCCGGAGGAGTTGTTTATGGAAACTGGGCACGTGCCGGGAACATCAGTGAGGAAGTTGTCCTGACCTATAGCACTAATTTTTACTTTGACGAAATAGGATTGTGGGAAGGTGAATACACTGATCCTGGTGCAGTAGATGCTGCCGAGGCTGATCCTGGTTTTGTGGATCCGGAAAATGGAGACTTTACCGTTACCAATCAGCTGCTGATTGATCTGGGTGTGGGCGATTCAAGATGGTTACAATAAGTACTCTGATGAGCGAACTAATTTTTGATTCAAACAGTCAACCACGCGTTTTCGCGTGGTTGCTAAAAAAATAAATGATATTATGAAAAATTTTTCCAAGATACTTTTAGCCCTGACGCTTAGTTTAGTATGGCTGTCTGTCGCCAAAGCACAGGGTGATCTTAGCCAGCCTGCTGTAGGTGATTGGACAATTTATAATGCCGACGAATTACCAGATGCCGCCGATCCGGCATGGGAGGCAAGTAATGGCAGTGGTACCACCTGGGCTATTGAGTCTGACCCGGTAAGAGTAGGCAATAACGTTTTGACATTGGATGGGGCAGATGCTTCAGGAATGTACAAGACCTCAGATTTTGACCCTGTGCCAGGCGCTGTTACAGTTGTCATGCGGGTGAAAGCAAAAGATCCTGCAGCAGAAAGGTTGACGGATATAGACATGCACATCAACGGCCTTCGCGACCAGCTTAACATCCGTTCTACAGGAGAGCTTTCTTTACAACGATCCGGTGCATCAGTTGATCTGTCCGGTGAACTGAACGTTTCTCAATGGAATATTTTCAGGATGACCATAGATGCCAGCAGTGGCACGGAGGGGATAGTTAATATCTACCTGAACGAAAGCCCTTACCCTGTACTCACAGCCACTACCACTACTACAACGGGCTCCAATTATTTCCGCTTTGGTGATGGTAACGGCAGTCCTAGCTATTCAGCGTATGTGGATTACATCACATGGGATGTGACAGGCGCTTATTCGCCTTCTCAAACACGCTTGCCTAATGACTTAACCAAGCCGCCTGTTGGTGACTGGTTAATATACCACGCAAATGAACTTCCTGATGCTGCTGACCCGGCATGGGAGGCAAGCAATGGTAGTGGTACTACCTGGGCTATTGAGTCTGATCCGGTAAGAGCAGGCAACAACGTATTGGCTTTGGATGGTGCAGATGCCTCAGGGATGTTCAAGACATCAGATTTTGATCCTGTACCAGAAGCGGTAACAGTTGTTATGCGGGTTAAGGCAAAAGATTTGGCTGCAGACCGGCTGACCGATATAGACATGCATATCAACGGCATCCGTGACCAATTGAATATTCGTTCGAATGGAGAACTGACTTTGCAACGATCCGGTGCATCGGTTGACCTATCAGGCCTTCTGAATGTCTCTGATTGGAACATTTTCAGAATGACAATTGATGCAAGCAGTGGTACAGAAGGTACAGTTAAGGTTTACCTGAATGAAAACCCTCTACCTGTCCTAACAGCTACATCTACCACAACAACGGGCTCCAATTATTTCCGTTTTGGAGATGGCAATGGCAGTCCCAGCTATTCAGCGTATGTGGATTACATCACCTGGGATGTGACAGGCGCTTACTCTCCTTCTCAAACCCGATTACCCAATGAGGTGGTTAAGCCTCCGGTCGGTGAATGGATTGTCTATCATGCAAATGAATTGCCTGATGCGGCTGATCCGGCTTGGGAAGCAAGCAATGGGAGTGGTACCACCTGGGCCATTGAATCCGATCCGGTAAAAGCAGGTAATAACCTGTTGGCTTTGGATGGTGCAGACGCATCAGGAATGTATAAAACATCTGATTTTGATCCCGTGCCGACAGCGGTGACGGTTGTCATGCGGGTTAAATCCAAAGACCCTGCGGCAGAACGGTTGACGGATATTGACATGCATATCAATGGGATAAGGGACCAGTTGAACATTCGGTCTAACGGAGAGCTAACACTTCAACGCTCCGGAGCTTCCGTAGATCTATCCGGCGTTCTCAATGTTTCACAATGGAATGTTTTCCGGATGACAATCGATGCCAGTAGCGGCACGGAAGGTATCGTTAACATTTACCTGAACGAAAATCCCTATCCGGTACTTACGGCAACTTCCACGACCACCACAGGTTCAAATTATTTCCGGTTTGGGGATGGTAATGGTAGCCCATCTTACTCAGCTTATGTAGATTATATTCTGTGGGACGAGACAGGTGCTTACTCTCCTGCCCAGACCAGACTGCCTGCGGAGCTAACGGGCGATGATGAAGGACCATCACCTGTTATTAGCTCACCTTCTGCACTTGCAGCATTCTCCCAGCACCTGGGGACACCTTCTGAGGAAAATTCTTTTGCCGTATCGGGTACCGATTTGCAGGCTGATATTACTGTAACACCGCCGGCTGGCTATGAGATTTCTCTTATCCCTGGCTCAGGCTTTGCTACTGATCCTCTGGTTTTACCTCAAACGGATGGAGTTGTTGCTGAGACTACCGTTTACATTAGATTAAATGCAACAGAAGTAGGTAGTTATGAAGGAAGTGTATCATTAGTAAGCGGTGACGCAAACAGAGCCATGTCGGTAAGCGGTATGACAGTTGTACCTGAAATTACCGTGTCTGCTGCCCTTGAGCATTTTGTAGAGAGTGTTAGCGGGTCGTCGCCAGTACAGAGCTACTCGGTATCAGGTATCTATTTGGTAGATGATGTAACCGTAACAGCCCCGGAAAATTATGAGCTTTCGCTGGATGAAAACACCTGGACTAACTCAGTGGTCATTTCGCCTGATGTGGATGGAAATATATCGGGAGCATCAATTTTTGTTCGGTTAAACGCAACTGCTTTAGGTGAATCCAATGGCGATATTGTGCATTCCTCTATGGATGCAGAAAATGCAAACCTTGCCGTAACTGGTGAAACCATTCCTGATCCTGGAATTACAGTAAACGGAGAGTTCACTCCATTTTCCCAGGGGCTTGGCACGCCTTCAGAGTCGCAGACCTATACACTTGCGGGGGCAAATTTGGCTGATAATATCATGGTTTCACTTCCATCTGGGTTTGAGGTGTCATTCAATGGCGAGGTTTGGCTTCCATCTCTCACTGTCTCACCGCTTAATGGTAACGTGAGTGAAATAACACTATATGTTAGGTTAAATGCATCGGCAGAGGGAGCTACAGAAGGCGATATTGTACATAGCAGTACAGGTGTTGACGCCGTGTCATTAGCCGTTTCAGGCACAACAGGTCCCGGACTTGTTACCGGGCTCGATGATATTGATATGTCGTTTAACCTGTGGCCCAATCCATCTTCGGACAGGATTATTTTCGAACGTAATGATGCATCATCCAAAGCTCAGCTCACGATTCATAACCTTTCAGGGAAAATAGTAGCATCAAATACCTTCAACTCGAACAGCTCAAAACTGGAAATCGATATTAGTTCTTTACAAAAAGGAGTGTATTTGCTTGAGTACATAGATGATAACATAAAAACTGTTCAGAGATTTATTAAGGAATAGAAGTAGTAAATCATTTCCATAAAATGAGAAGGTTTCCAGTCTTTGTTAATGGCTGGAAACCTCTTAATAGGATAACTATTTCCGGTCAGCAGTATCAAGTTCAATACTCATTTATGAGAAATAGTAGAGGGGTGGTTGTACGGATTTTTGGTTTTATTTTTTAGTAATTAATAAAAACAAATATTAGTTGCAGATGTGACGAGGAGTAAATTCATTTCAATGATTTGTGGTCAATTTAGCTCAAACTCTTTTAGGTAATAGGAAAATAGGGTATGAATTTAATGAGAATATTAAATGTTAGTAGAATAGCTTTGTGCTGCATCTCGCTTAGCATATTTGGGATTTTTTCATGTAAAACGGAGGGTGACGAACCGGGGAATATTCTGGTTAAGTCTATTACAATCGTGGGAGATTTTATAACTGATGGAGGTACTAGCCAGCTTTCAACTGTGATCAGCCCGGACAATGCAGCCAATCAGGTAGTTGAGTGGGAGGTGTCCAATGAAGAAGTGGCCACCATCACACAGCAGGGTCTATTGACTGCGGTTTCTAACGGTATTGTGATCGTCACTGCCACAGCAATAGATGGTTCGGGGGTTGCAGGTACAAAATCCATACAGGTTTCCGGCGTGGGTGGTGACGGACCTGATCCTGTCCTGATAGAAAGTATAACAATTCAGGGCAATGATATTAAAGATGGAAGCTCACAGCAATTGAGTGTGGAAGTGCTGCCGGCAAATGCAGATAACAAGAATGTAACCTGGTCAGTTTCTGATGAAAACATCGCGGAAATTTCCCAAACAGGATTGTTGACTCCTATTGACAACGGAACGGTAACAGTAACCGCTACTGCAGCTGACGGGTCAGGTGTGACCGGAACTCTTGAAATAGAAATTTCCGGAATTCCCGAAGATGGTTTGGTGGTTGACAACGAGGGAGATTTGCTGACTGCATTGTCCAATGCTAACCCTGGTGATAAGATATATCTAAAGGAGGGAACATATAGCTTCAACAGTACCATATCCATTAGTAAGAGTGGTACGGAAGGGAATTTGATTTCCTTGCTACCATATCCGGGTGATGAGGGAAGACCTTTGTTTGATTTTTCGGCTATGGCTGAAAATTCATCTAACAGGGGAATACAACTGAATGGAAGCTATTGGCACATTAAAGGGATCGACGTGTACAACGCTGGTGATAATGGCATGTTTATTAAAGGCCATGACAACCTCATTGAATTTTGCACCTTTTTTGAAAACTCAGATAGTGGCCTTCAGATTGGTAATGGAGCCAGCAATAATACTGTTCTGAATTGTGATTCTTATTACAACGCGGATTCTTCCATTGAAAATGCCGATGGATTTGCCTGTAAGCTGGATGCCGGAGACGGTAACAAATTTATTGGATGCAGGGCATGGCAAAACCTGGATGATGGGTGGGATGGATACATGAGGGGTAATGATAATATTACCACCGTTTATGAAAACTGCTGGGCAATCAGGAATGGCATTCTTAAAAACGGAACCGTTGGTGGTGGTGATGGTAATGGATTTAAGACTGGTGGTAGTGATGATAAAGACCTGAAACACCATGGTATTTTCACAAACTGTATTGCCGCAGGAAATGTGGTGGATGGGTTTGATCACAACAGTAATCGGGGAGATGTTACCTTATACAATTGTGCTGGTCATGACAATGGCAGGAATATCAATTTTGGATCCGGCAATATTGCCAATTCCCTGATCATCAAAAACACTGTGTCAATAGGGGGTGGAGGAGATAGCTATCTGGCTACCACAACGGACATCACCAACAATAGCTGGCAAAACGGCTTGTCTGCGACAGAGGCCGACTATGAAAGTCTGGATATTGATCTGTTACTTGCTCCCAGGCAGGAAGATGGTAGTTTGCCGGATGTAGACTATATGAAATTATTAAACACAAGTGACTTGATTAACAAGGGAGTAGATGTGGGATTGGAATACAATGGAGCGGCTCCTGACATAGGCGCTTTTGAATCCGTCAATTAAAGACTAAAGTCAGTAAATGAAATTGAAAGCATTTAACATTTTTATAATTCTTGTATTGATCTGTTTTCAGGCAATTGCACAGGAAAAACATGATTTCGTCGTGGCTTCGGATGGTTCGGGAGATTTTCAAAAAGTGCAAGATGCTATAAATGCCGTGCCTGATCTTCGTAAGACTCGAACTACTATATTTATTAAAAATGGCTCGTACAAGGAAAAACTTATCCTTCCATATACAAAAACAAATGTCACATTCATTGGTGAAAGCGTTGAAGGAACCATCCTGACAAATGATGACTATGCTTCTAAACGTAATCGATTTGGCGAGGAAATGGGAACATCCGGTTCATCGGGATTTTTTGTCAATGGTGAAGGGTTCATCGCTAAGAATATCACTTTCGAAAACAGCTCAGGGCCGGTAGGTCAGGCGGTAGCTGTCAGGGTAGATGGCGACAAGGTCATTTTTGAAAATTGTCGTTTCCTGGGATTCCAGGATACACTCTATCCACACGGTAAAAACTGTCGTCAGTATTATAAAAATTGTTACATCGAAGGCACTGTGGATTTTATTTTCGGATGGTCAACTGCCGTGTTTGCCGAATGTGAGATTTTCTGCAAAGGGGACGGAGGTTATGTTACGGCAGCTTCAACCGAAGAAGCTACTGATTATGGTTTTGTATTCCGGGATTGTAAGGTTACGGGAGATGCACCGCAAAACTCCTTTTACCTGGGCAGGCCCTGGAGACCGTTCGCCAAGACAGTCTTTATTGATTGCTGGCTGGGAGAACAAATAAAACCGGAAGGTTGGCACAACTGGGGCAAAGAAGATGCAGAAAAAACGGCTTACTATGCAGAGTACCACTCTGTCGGGCCGGGTGCAGATACGAAAAAGAGAGTTGGTTGGTCTAAACAATTGACTAAGGATCAGGCTGAGCGATTTACTTTAGAGAACATTTTTGATGGATGGGATCCTGAAGAAAAATAACAATCAAGTTGAATGATAGAATTGGAATAAAATTGATTTAAAATGAAATTAAGGAAGCAGTTTTTATACCTCACGCTTTTAACAGGTATCACCATCATCCAGGGATGCAATAGCAAGGGTAATCTGTCAGCTGAACAATCTGAAAAACAGGAAAGTGAATATTTGACCTGGGTGATCAATATGGCTAATTCCGATATTGAGCGAAATCCGGATGCGTGGATGCTGGATTTTGTTGATAAGCCAAAATGGAATTACACCAATGGACTGGTGTGTAGTGCGATGGAAAGCTTGTGGAAATATACGGGCGATCAAAAGTATTACGATTACATATATGCTTATGCCGATACGATGATCAATGAGGACGGAGATATACTCACGTATGATAAGGAGGATTTCAACATTGACAAAATCAATTCAGGCAAATTTCTCATCGCAGTTTATAAGGAATCCGGTGAAGAAAGGTTTAAGAAAGCGATCGATCTCTTAAGGGATCAGATGAAAGACCATCCGAGAACTTCTGAAGGTGGTTTCTGGCATAAGAAGAGATATCCACATCAGATGTGGTTAGATGGTTTGTACATGGGCTCTCCATTTTTGGTGCAATATGCAGTGGAATTTGGTGAAGATTCCCTGTTTGATGATGTGGTTAATCAAATCCGGCTAATAGAAAAATATACCAAAGATGAAGAAACGGGACTTTATTACCATGCGTGGGACGAAAGCCACGAACAAAAATGGGCTGATAAGGAAACCGGTTTATCGGAAAATTTCTGGGGAAGGGGAATGGGCTGGTATGCAATGGCTTTGGTAGATGTCCTTGATTTTATTCCTCAGGATCATCCCGGTAGAACAGAAATATTGGCCAATATAAAACACATGGCAAAGGCTGTTACGGATTATCAGGATGAAGCATCGGGTGTTTGGTACCAGGTGCTCGACCAGGGAGATCGTGAAGGAAACTATCTGGAGTCTTCTGTTTCAGCTATGTTTTCTTATTTTCTGGTTAAAGCCGTGAGAAATGGCTACATCGATGTTTCATACATGGATGCTGCAACAAAAGGATATAACGGCATTTTGAACGAATTCATAATGGTACATGATGATGGCGAAGTTGAACTAACGGATGTTTGCGCTACTGCTGGCCTGGGCGGAACTCCCTTTCGGGATGGGACTTACCAATACTACATCGAAGAGACAATCCGGTCTAATGATCCCAAAGCAGTCGGCCCCTTTATCATGCTTTGCCTGGAAATGGACAAGTATCATTCAAATATATAAAACTGAAGAAAAAACACTTCGTGATGTGGGAAAGAGCAAAAAGCCTGTTTAGATATTTAAAAACTCAAGTTGGCAGTTGGCAAGGGGTAGTTGGCAGGATTTTTTACCAACTTATGTGTTCACACAGCTTAATACTCATCATTTTAGTTGTCTTAAATAGCAATTCACTTGCCCAATCCAAAAAGAAAAAAAGTGAAATAAAAGAAGGCAGCTATGTTTCCTCCGTCTGGGTTGGAGAAAACAGTGATGGAACGTATAAGAATCCAATCATTTATGCTGATTATTCTGATCCGGATGTTTGCAGGGTAGGAAATGACTTTTACATGACTTCATCTTCTTTTAATTGTGTGCCGGCTTTGCCCATATTGCATTCAAAGGACCTGGTTAACTGGACAATCATCAATCATGCCGTAAAACGCTTTCCTGATGAATATTACAACACTGTTCAGCATGGTAACGGAGTCTGGGCGCCATCCATCCGCTTTCACGATGGCTGGTTTTATATCTATTGGGGCGATCCGGATAGAGGAATTTATATGGTCAAAACCCAGGATCCTGCCGGCGAGTGGGAAGCGCCGGTTTTGGTTAAAAAAGCACACGGAAATATCGATTCGTGCCCGCTGTGGGATGATGATGATAAAGTTTATATGGTTCATGCTTTTGCGAATAGCAGGGCAGGGGTAAGCGATGTTTTACAAGTTCAGGAGCTTTCCTCGGATGGAACGGCGGTAACAAGAAACAGGAAAATAGTTTTCAATGGTTATCAAAAACACCCCACCCTGGAAGGTCCTAAATTCTATAAGAGGAACGGATATTACTACATCTTTGCACCGGGTGGGGGCGTTGCCGAAGGTTGGCAGGTAGTACTGAGGTCAGAGAACCCAATGGGTCCTTATGAGGATCGGATTGTGTTGGCGCAAGGTGACACGGATATCAATGGCCCGCATCAGGGGGGATATGTCGAACTGGACAATGGAGAAGGATGGTTTATCCATTTTCAGGAAGTTCAACCTTATGGAAGGATCGTTCATCTAAACCCTGTTCGATGGGAAGACGACTGGCCGGTTATGGGTGTTGATAAGGATGATGATGGTACAGGGGAGCCAGTACTTACACATAAAAAACCGGATGTAGGAGAGACATATCCAATCGTTACCCCTCAGGAATCAGATGAGTTTGACTCAGAAAAATTGGGTTTGCAATGGCAATGGCAGGCCAATTATTACAATTCGTGGTACTCTCTTGCGGATAATCCCGGATATCTCAGACTGAATTCGGTATTTACACCGGATACAAAAAACAGCCTTTGGATGGTTCCCAACCAATTATTGCAAAAATTACCTGCTCCTTCATTTACAGCAACAACAAAGTTGGATGCTTCACATTTGTTGGAAGGTGAAAGAACCGGACTGACATTGATGGGCATGGATTATGCGGTGTTAAGCATTTCCCGATCAGGAAATGATTTCAAATTAAAGTATGGTGTTTGTGACAATGCTTTCGGAGGAATGCCTGAGGTGACCAAACAATCAGTAAATCTTGAAGATGCTGAAATATGGCTCAAAGTGAAAATGGAAAAAGGTGGTATGTGTCAGTTTTCCTACAGCGAAAATGGCGAAGGTTTTAAGAATATTGGTGAACCCTTCCAGGCGGTAGAAGGTAGGTGGATTGGTGCGAAAGTTGGTATATTTGCTCAAAAGGATTCTGAAACAGGTTCTTTCGGATATGCCGAATATGATTGGTTCAGGATTGATTAGGATTAGACTATGTCATGACGTAGATTTTATCTTTTTAATATCATGAAAAGAAAAGAAAATATATTTAGAGCGGGTTCATTATTCATCATATGTTTGATTTGGACATGTGGTTTATCGATCCATGCACAGGGATTGGTTGAAGAGAAGGGGAATGAGGCAATTGCTTTTCCTGGCGCTGAGGGATATGGAAAATACACGACTGGCGGCAGAGGTGGGAAGGTGATCTTTGTGGAAAACCTGAATGACAATGGTCCGGGTAGTCTGAGAGCTGCTATCAAAGATAAAGGTCCGAGAATCATTGTTTTTAATACTTCAGGTACCATCGAGTTGGAATCACAATTAAAGATCAATGACGGAAACGTAACAATTGCCGGACAATCAGCTCCTGGTGATGGTATTTGTCTGAAAAACTTTCCATTGGTCGTAAGCTCTGATAATGTGATCATTCGGTACATGCGATTCAGACTTGGTGACGAAAAGGGATTTGAAGGAGATGCATTGAGTGGCCTGAGACGGAAGAATGTGATCATCGATCATTGCTCGGTAAGCTGGGGTACAGATGAAGCGGCTACTTTTTATGACAATGAGAACTTTACCATGCAATGGTGTATTATTGGTGAAAGCCTGAATTCATCCGTCCATCAAAAAGGTTCTCATGGGTATGGAGGTATTTGGGGAGGAAAAGGCGCAAGTTTTCATCACAACCTATTGACCAATAACAGCAGCAGGAATCCAAGATTTTGCGGATCAAGATACCACAAAGAGCCAGAAAAGGAAATGGTCGATTTTCGAAATAATGTGATCTATAATTGGCGGATCAATAGCAGTTACGGAGGTGAAGAAGGAAATCATAATATGGTGAATAATTACTACAAACCCGGCCCGGCTACAAACGAAAAGGTAAAGGGCAGGATCATCAATCCAATGGAACCATATGGAAAATTTTACGTGGCCGGAAATTATGTAGAAGGAAATGAAAAAATCACTCAGGATAACTGGAATGGCGGTGTTCAATGCGATGATCCTTTGAAATCCAAACTGGAAAAGCCGGTTGCGTTTGTTGAGATCAATATGCATTCTCCTCAGGAGGCTTATGATCTGGTTTTAAATTATTCCGGAGCTTCCCTTGTCAGGGATGAGATAGATGAACGGTTAGTAAATGAGGTAAAATCCGGAACTACTACTTATAAAGGTTCCGTGGATGGATTCGCAGGTATCATTGACAAACCAACTGATGTAGGAGGATGGCCGGTTTTGAAACCCAATAAATCACCACTGGATTCTGACAAAGATGGTATGCCCAATATTTGGGAGAATAAAAATGGGCTAGATCCCAATGATGCTTCAGATGCAAATGGACATGATTTGCATGCGGATTTTGATAATGTAGAGGTCTATCTGAATGATCTGGTAAAAGAGATCACTCTGGGGCAGAGAGGAAATTAAACCTTTCAAGTGTTCTTTCCACTTTCAATAATAATTCCGACTGCACGGGAGAGATCTGCTGATGTTGCAATTAGTAATAAAGTTAATAGGTTATTGAGCTATTGATTACTACAAACTTTTCACCTTTGAACTTTTAACTTTCGTCTTTTTATCCGCCGTAGTTTTGAACGAAGGTGAACGGTCTTCCAACCTCTAAAAGCTATACCACAGAGCTGCACAAAGTTTAAGCACAGAGTTTCGCAGAGGGATTTTCTCCTATTTTTAGTTGTTAGAGTTAATAATCTTTCACCTTTCACCTTTGAGCTTTCAGCTTCGGACTTCCGACTTCCATCTTCCGACTCCGGACTCCCTTCTTTCACCTTAAATTCTTATCCAAAAAATCCAGAATATACTTCATTGTTGGCTTGTGCCATGGGTTGAACAGCCAAAATGAATGAGGCACACGATCGAGAAAATGGGTTTCCACGGGTGTCCCAAAATTCTGGAGTTTCATAATGTAATCCTGTCTGCCTGCTAAAAATCTTGGATGGATACTGGCCAGAAACAAAGTTGGTGGAGTGTATTGGTCCACATGATTGAGAGCAGATGCTTCTTCCCAGATTTCAGGTACTTCCTCGTAGGTGCCGCCCAGCCACTGACCGGCCATTTCTCCTTCCTCAGAATCGGGGTGTTTAAATGCAAGCACGCCATCAACATCTATAATTGCCGTAATGTGTCCGGGTTTTTCTTTTTGGTAGAGGCTATCGGGTTGGTTATAAGTCGTTCCCACAAGTGCGGCTAGCTGGCCTCCTGCTGAGCAGCCCATTACAACAATTTGATCCATATCGATGCCATATTCATCAGCATGTTCATTCATCCAAATGATTGCGTCATACAGGTCCACCACTGCCGAGGGGTAGGTCGCTTCCAAAGACATCCGGTATTCAGGGGCCATGACAAAATAGCCTTTCTTTGCGAGCCGTTCGGCCATAGGGGTCATCAAGGATTTATTCCCGGCACGCCATCCACCTCCGTGAATGATCAGGATTCCGGGGATTTTACCTTTCTTGTTCCTCGGATAAAAAAGGTTTGCGGGCAGTTCCCTTTCACCAATTGTTTTATAGATAATGTCATTTTCTATATCAATGCTTTTTGATGGATTGGAATAGACTGCCGTGATTTTGATGTCTTTTTCCTTGTTATTCTTCTGAGCCTTTTTCAATGCACTTTCCAGGGTATAGCTTGTATCACGAGGGATTGTTGCTTCCTGCCCTTTTATACTGAAAGAGATAATGGTAAGAAGAATAATCAAAGAATATATTTTCATGATATAGATCAATTCAAAACGGATTTAAATAAAACACTATTTAGGGCCTTTATCAACTTAAATACATCATTCAATATTTTTGCTGACAACAATGTGAGTAGCATTCTCACCCTCGATTCTTTGAATTTGATCATACCCTAAATTCGACATATCAATTCCCGATAACAGGTGCTCTCCCGAATTAAGAAAGACCGGTGACAATGCCAAATGCATTTCATCAATATGGCCTGCTTTCAAAAACTGGCGAACAGTTGAAACACCGCCACCAATGCGAATATCCTTTCCGCCAGCTACTCTTTTAGCCTCTTCCAGTGCAGCTTCAATCCCATTAGTAATAAAGTAAAAGGTAGTTCCACCTTTCATCTTTACAGGCTTTCTTGGATGATGGGTTAAAACGAACACAGGAACATGATAAGGAGGTTCTTCACCCCACCAACCCTTCCATTCCTCATCCGGCCAGGATCCACGAATGGGGCCAAACATGTTGCGACCCATGATCCAGGCGCCAATGTTTTCCATTGATTTTTCGGCGAAGTCATTATCTGTGCCTTCAGTTCCACTTCCCTTGCCCATCATTTTCTGAAACATATTTGTTGGGAACATCCATGTATGAAGTTCCTCTCCTTTGGCACCGAGAGGATTTTCCAAGCTCTGATCAGAGCCAGCGCCAAATCCATCAAGAGAGATTGAAAATGCTTTTACGACGATCTTGTTCATATTTTGTTTAATTGGTTATTGCTATGTATGTTTTTGTGACTTAGTTATCCTAATAAATTTTTTGAAATTGAATAAAAATATTCCATGATTATTTTAGGGTATACCCATAAAAGTTAATTTATGATTATCTATTGAGTTTTTGTTAACATGAAGGAATATGAAAAAAATATTAGTAGCAATGCTACTTACTGTTTTATGTGTTCGATTATACTCCCAGGACTTATTGAGCCATGGAAAACTAGAAATATCTGATAATGGAAGGTATTTTCAGTTTGATGACGGTAAACCTTTCTTTTGGTTAGGGGATACAGGATGGTTGCTTTTCAGTAAACTGAATAGGGAAGAAGCAGAGCAATACCTGGTCAACAGGAAAAAAAAAGGATTTAATGTGATTCAGGCTATGGTCCTTCATAATGTGGAACTGGTCAATGTGTATGGAGACAGTGCGCTCGTAAATAAGAATGTTGCTAATCCTGATATTCATCCTGGAAATGATTTTTCAGATCCTGATCAATATGACTATTGGGATCATGTTGATTTTATCGTCAGCAAAGCTGAGGAAAATAATCTCTTTATGGCCATGGTTCCTATTTGGGGATCGAATGTCAAGGGAGGTAAAGTGAGCAGGGAAGAAGCGAAAAATTATGCTAAGTTTTTAGCAGAAAGATATAAAGATCAATCTAATATCATTTGGCTGAACGGAGGGGATATTTTGGGCACCGATTCGACAGAGATATGGAAAACCATTGGTAATACAATAAATAAGTACGATCCAAACCATTTGATCACCTTCCATCCTCGTGGTCGCAACACTTCATCCACATGGTTTCATCAGGAACAGTGGCTTGATTTCAATATGTTCCAGTCCGGGCATCGTCGATATGACCAGGATACAGCACGGAATTCCCACCGTTTTGGAGAAGATAATTGGAGGTATGTTAAGGTGGACTATGGTTTGGAGCCAATAAAACCCACATTGGATGGTGAGCCCTCTTATGAGCACATTCCTCAGGGATTGCATGATCCGAATGAACCTCTCTGGACCGATGATGATTTGAGAAGGTACGCCTACTGGTCCGTTTTTACCGGGGCTGCAGGTTTTACCTACGGCAATAATTCCGTTATGCAAATGCTAAAGCCATCCGACAAAGAAAGTGCCTATGGAGCCAAAGATTTTTGGCATGATGCCATTGATGACCCAGGGGCAGGTCAGATGATCCATTTGAAAAACCTGATGCTTTCCAGACCATATTTTGAAAGGATCCCTGATCAGTCGATTATCGCCAATCAGGGAGAACGATACGATTTCAAAGTTGCCACAAAGGGTGAGAATTATGCTTTTATTTACACTTACACCCAGGGCAAACGCATTTAAAGATTTAAAACTTTTTCTCTAAAGGCAGGGTCAAAACCAGCTTTAAAGCGTCTTTGTCGTTTGGATTTCTTTTTATACGGCGACCTTTCAATTAATCCCAGTGC
>Ga0207833_100253_pt1 | contig 24778 bp, 32 predicted proteins | sample TtaePargueraPR_6_FD_187753 | JGI IMG/M metagenome (GOLD analysis project Ga0207833, IMG submission 187753) | Aerobic enrichment media microbial communities from Bioluminiscent Bay, La Parguera, Puerto Rico - Tt and E1 (2) (SPAdes) | ecosystem: Environmental > Aquatic > Marine > Unclassified ...
GAAGAAAATCCCCCCTTGGAACCCCCCTCTTGGAATGTGGATATATGGATAACCCTACGGGTTACCCACATACCCACATTCTTAATAGTAATATTCTTCGAATATCTATATTTTGTAAATCTAAAGGTCGGCGGATGAAGGGGTATGTCAAATCTAAAAAATTGTTTTTTATAGGTTAAAATTCTTGCTAACGATGACCATGTAGTTGATTTTTCTTTTGATTATATATTTCAAAAAAGTTAAAAGTGATGCAACCAGTTGATAGGTAGTCGCATCTACCAAATGAGTGCTGATAAAATGAAGCTTCGTACGACCAGAACCCAATCGGAAGAACGACTCATTGCGGAATGCAAGAGAGGGAAGTCAAAGGCTCAAAAGGAGCTTTATGACTGCTATTCATCTGTGTTTTTGGGTATTTGCGTGCGATATGTAAAAAACCTGGCTGAAGCCGAAGATATTATGATCAAAGGCTTCATGAAGGTATTTCAAAACCTTGACCGGTACGAGGGCAAGGGAAGTTTTGAAGGTTGGATGAAACGGATCATAATCAATGAATCTCTGATGTACCTACGAAAAAATAAATCGATGTACCTCGAGGTGGATATTGATTATGCCGACAGGGAACCCGACTACCATTGGGCAAGTACCAATCTGGAAGTGGAAGACTTGCATAAAATGATTGAGGATCTGCCCATGGGGTATCGGACCATATTCAACCTGTATGCGATTGAGGGATATAGTCATAAGGAAATAGCAGAAATGCTGGAAATAAATGAAAACACATCCAAATCGCAGTTGAGCAGGGCGAGGGCCATTCTGCAAAAGAAGGTCCTGAAAATGGAGGAAATATTAAAAAAGGATAAACATGAAAGAGTATAAGATTGATCAGTTATTCAGGGAAAAACTTGCTGACAGGAAAGTCAGACCATCTGACAATGCCTGGGAAAAACTGAATTCAGGATTAGGAGAGGAGAGAAAGAAAAAATCATGGATTTACTGGTCTGTTGCAGCCAGCGTTATCCTTTTGATTGGGATTGGAATGCTGTTCTTTAGTTCATCGGAAATAGCTGTTAAAGAGCAACGAATGGCAGAGAATCCAACAATAGAAGAACAAAGATCCATTCCTACGGAATCTCTTCAGGAGGTGGAAGAACCAGATCTATCAATGGAAAATACTTCAGAAAACCTGGCCGAAAACATCAATCCACAGGCAGTTGATAAAAGTTCATCTGATCCAGATCCTGAAAAGGTGAATGAAAATCCCATTGAGGAAACAAGAAATCAGTCAGCTGAAATTACAGAAGAAAAAAATATAGTCAGTGAGGAATCTGTCAACCCGGAAGTGGAGGAAGTTTTGGTTGCTGAAAGTGTGGAACCAATAACAGTAGAAGAGGAAGAAGAAAGCATCATTCCAGAAAAAATCGAACCAGCGATTGAGGAAGAACCTCAATCACAATTGGCACTCAATGAACAGAAAGAGGAATCTTATCCAGAAATAACCATTGTTTATAAAAAATCAGACACTCAAACTCAAAAGACGACAACTTTTAAAAAGATCGTCACCATTGCCCGCGACATCACAGAAGGTGAATACGGGATAGGTGAATTGCGCGAAGCGAAAAATGAATTATTAGCATTCGGAAAACGAAAAGAAGACAAAAACGATTAAAAGAGATTTTTAACAGGTAAAACCATGAAAGCAATAGTATATATTTTGATAGCTTTTTTGACGATGGTATCGCTGACAGCAAAGGCAGACTATGACATCTACCAGGTGAGTGAGGATACTGTCGAGATCAAATTTGGCAATAACAGCAAGATCATCATACTGGTCAATTCGAAAGAAGACCTGCAACACTTACAACAGTACGATATCAATTCCATGATCAAAGAGATGAACATGAAAGTTGAAGAAAGTAATGAAGGCAATGATGTCTTGGTAATTGAAGATCCATCAGGAAAAAAATACCTGAAAGACACAACTGTTGTCTATCGGGACCGAAGCGAATTTGATGCCATGGAGCGCGAATTTGACAGAGAGTTTGACCGGGAATATGATCGCAATTATTCTTCCTATAATGACGATGACGACGATGATGATGACCAGTATGAAAAATGGTGGGAAGGCAAGGACTATAATCACAAAACCACCTATGTAAGAGGTCATCGAACCAAACACCGTAGCTTCATGGATTTTGGTATGAACAACTACCTTCAGGATGGCAGTTTTCCTGATAAGAATAATGAACCTTATTCCGTCAAACCCTGGGGATCGTGGTATGTTGCGCTTGGGTCAACTTTTCAAACAAGGATTGCAGGAAAGTTTGGGCTAGAGTGGGGAGCGAATATGAGCTGGTATAATTTTAAATACCAGGATCCTTCCCAGCGAATTATGCAGGATGAAAATATGGTATATTGGGAGTCTTCTACTGATCCAAATCCGGTAAAAAGTAAATTGACTGCAACATATATCAATGCGATGCTGGTTCCGGTTTTTGATTTTGGATACAAAACGCGTGTGAGAAGCTACGATGATGGCCGAACCACTAAATACATCCATCATGATACCAATAAATTCAGGATTGGGTTGGGTGGATATGTGGGTTATAAAATTGACAGCTATTCCAAATTCGTTTACAAGGACGATGGAAAGAAAAAAGATCATTCCAAAAAAGGGTACTATGTAGACAATCTTCGCTATGGCTTACGGTTCGTGATGGGATATGACAATTTTGATTTGTTTGTCAATTATGACCTGAACGGCCTCTTCTATGAAGATCGTGGCCCCGACCTTAATGCATTTAGTTTTGGTATAAGTTTTTAAATATAGTTTCTTCCGCAACTTAATGAAGGACAAGACAACAGGAACTATCCCCGGCCTCCTGCCTCTTCGGCAGGCAGATGTGCCGGGGTCTCCAGTAAACTGAAGAGGCCTGCTAAATGTCAGTCGACTCAGATAATCTGTTCCTTTGAAATATTTGCTAAGCTGCTTCCGGAAAGGAGTCCGGAAATTTCTTCTCTAGCCAACTTTCAAGTATTAGCGTTGTCTTAAAAAGCAAATCATTCGATACCGAAAAAGAAACCCACCTAAACTTGGTGGAAATCGAATAAGGTCTTTATTTTTAAATAATGACATCACCGGCACAGAAATACAAGCAAGCGCTCAAAAGTAAATATTCGATTTTCGTATTCATAGACCTGTTGATGATGGTATTGCTCATCATCAATCTTTCTCTGATTATTTTCGATTGGCTATTCGTTGTGCCTTTTATCAATCAGTTTTTTGAAGATCATACCCCAGGTTTTTACGCATTCTACCATGATACGATCCATGAGAATTTTTTTGAAATCGACCTGGCATTTGTTTCCGTTTTTTTGGCCGAGTTCATTTTTAGTTGGATTTTGGCTATCTCCCAAAGAATTTATCACAGGTGGTTTTTTTACCCTTTCATTCACTGGTATGACCTGATCGGATGTATTCCTGTCGGTTCGTTTAGGTTTGTAAGGATATTCAGAATTGTATCGATTCTGGTCCGGCTTCAGAATCTGAAAATCATTGATCTGACCCATACCTACTTTTATATTAAATTCAGAAAGTACTATGGAATTTTTGTGGAAGAAATTTCGGATAGGGTTGTGGTTAATGTCTTGGAAAGTGTGCAGGATGAAATTAGTAAAGGTGGACCGATTGTCGATAATATTATTCATGAGGTGATCCGTCCCCGGCAGGATATTCTGGTCCAATGGGTTTCCGAAAGATTACAGTATGCCATTAAACATGAAGCGCTCAATAAAAAAGAGAATATTGAAGAATATGTTAAAAACCTGATTTCAGAGGGGCTTTCAAACAATAAGGAATTGCAAACTATCGAGCATATCCCATTGATGGGTAAAATGATTACCGAGACCATCGAAAGCTCCATTAGCAACATCATCAATAATATTATCGCCAAAGCGCTAGCCGATTTGGCATCAGATAAAAACAAGCTATTAGTTAATGATACCACCAACGCTATCTTAAATACCATCGAACACAAGGATGAACTTTCGTCCATCAATACAATATTTTCTCAGATATCAGTCGATATCATAGAATTGATCAAAAAAGAAGTAAAAGTGAAGAAGTGGAAGATAAAAAATAAAGCCGAACATGATATTGACCAAGCCGAGAAAGATAGCGTGGAGTTTTTGATGAAGGATGAATAACTGGTATACTTACTTTTATCCTCTATTCCTAATACTGAAACATTTCAAATAGCAAGGATAAATAATACTACCTCGATTCCCTTAATTTGGCTTTGATTGTTTCTGGTTGAAAGTCAAAATTATTCTTAATAACAGATTCTCCTTTATAAATGCCAATTTCTCCTGTGTTTTCATCAAGATTTATATTGAAAATTCGATATAGATAATAATCTTCACCTATCTGCTCCATTACACTTAGTTCATTGCTTGTAAATATAAATGGACTTTGCAATTGGTTGGTTGTAGATTTTACCTCTATGTATATTTTTCTTCCTTCCTCATCACTAGAAATTATATCATATCCTAAACCATCACCTTTAGTTTGTGAAACAAGTTCAACATTGGGTAGGTATTCATGCTTTTGTAATTGGCACAATTTTTTTAACTCATATTGATAAGCTATTTGTTCTCCTACAAGCCCTATATTTTCTCTTATCATATTTATTTTTTTCCAGTCTACTTTTTTAGGAGTTATTTTATCGAATAGAATATTTTTTGGTTTTTCTTTTTTCGGTTTAGCTGCTAATTTTTTCAGAGCTTTAAGTGGGTTAACAGTTTTATGGATTGATGATTTATCCTTTTGGTCTTTGACAATTTCATTCTTGGCATTTTCAATCATTTCTTGTTGAAGGAGTATATCACCTTTTAATGGTTGTTCTTGTATTGGCTTTAATTCATTCTTTTCCGATATTTTTTCATCGACTTTATGATTTGAGTCGAACTTATATTCTTTTGAAAATTCAGGTTTTAATGGGTCGAGATTAGATGACTCTCTGTCAAATGAATTTGAATTTTCGATCGCATTATTCAAGTTTCCAGTTTTACTTTCGAAACTTTCATTTTCTGTAAAATAAAACCTGTTTATTTTCTTTTGTATTGCTTGAATAAAATTTTCGTAACTATCAATATAGCCAATATGTTTTTTGGCTTTTTTAATGTTTGAATATGTTTGAATAAAATCATTTTGATCCTCAACCGATTGAATATTCAATTTGGAATGTGTTTTCTCTTTTAACCAAAATTTAATGTTTAATTCTAATTTATTTAATTGTGGATCAAACTCAGATTTCAATCTTATATAGTTTTTATAAGATTTTGACCTTTTATCAAAATATTCTAAGACTGAACTAATACAGGAAAGTAAGACCCCGCCAATTAGTAGGTAAGAATATATTGCTAAAAAAAAGGAGGGAAAGGAAAAAGCAAAAATTAAAAATACTATAGCAAATACTATGATAAGAACATCTTTAATTATTCCCCAAATCGAAACATCATTAAACCTCAGTTTGAAAAAATCTAAAATCTCATGCGAGTAAAAAAACACGAATAATATAAAAAAACTGAAGAATAAAATATACATCCCAACATTGTAAAATCTATCGAATAGATCATATTTATAAATTGAGAATTTATTATTCAGTTTTTCAAATTCCTTAAACTTTGCTGTTGATAAAAAACTGAAATCCATGAATGTTTAATTATTGGCTTAGCAAATGCTAAAATTGAGCCATTTGTAATACAATATCTTCATTTTCATGGTTAAGTCAAAAAAATTAGAGGCACCAATATTTAGTTAAATTTTCTGTTAAACTTGGATGAAATTGTCAACTAATCAGTGTTAGCTTAATCCAACTCATACAAATCAAAATCATCCCCCATTCCATATCGGATCAGGTCACTTAATTTGTAGGTCTCCAGAGTAAGCAGATCCTTGATCCTGAAATCGCTTGATCCAATTGTCTCCAGAACTAAAAAAGAAGTCGACTCACCAAAATTCCTCAGAAAATAATGTTTACCTATCCGTAAATTATCAATTGACATATTTTAAACCCCATTTTAAACTCGCAATGATATAAACTTTTTTTGAACTGAATTGTTTCAATCACTTTTTAAATGCTGTTTTTGATTTTATTGAGGTAAAAGTGATAGGCTTTTGACTTTTTACTGTCACTCTTTTTATAAAATTTTTTCGGAAAATTCACTTATTATATGAACATATCTTCATATATTTACGTATCTGTTTATTATAAAAGCTAGATGCATGAAATTAGAAAATATACAAAACAAAGAAATTAACATGATTGAGACAGTTGATCCTGAGAAGTTAGAAAAAGTGGCATTTATTCTAAAGACCATTGCTCACCCTTTGAGGATCAGTATCATCAACTTGCTGGTTGAAAATGAAAGGGTTTGTGTGAATGATATTTGTGAAATATTGGGATCAGAACAGTCTTTAACTTCTCATCATTTATCTCAAATGAAACTTTCCGGAATCCTGGGAAAAGAAAGACAGGGAAAGAATATTTATTACTTCCTCAAATTAAAAGAAGTAGTAACAGTGATCGATTGTATGAATAAATGCGAGTTACTTTAATCGAGAAAACAGTTAATAACATGCACATAGAACAGATATATACAGGATGTTTAGCAGAGGCTGCTTATTACATCGAGTCGGACGGAGAGGCTGTCGTAATAGATCCGCTAAGGGAAACAGAGCCATATATAGAATTGGCAGAGAAGAGAAATGCGAAGATTAAATATGTGTTCGAAACACATTTTCATGCCGATTTTGTCTCAGGACACATTGATCTGGCAGCGAAAACAGGGGCGAAATTGATTTTTGGTCCTAAGGCAAAACCCAATTATGCCAGTTATGTTGCAGAGGATAATGAATCCTTTCAATTCGGAAAGCTGGAAATCAAGGTCTTGCACACTCCTGGTCACACGATGGAATCTACCACTTACCTTTTGAAAAATGAAGAAGGAAAGGATCACGCGATATTTACCGGCGACACGCTGTTTATAGGTGATGTTGGCAGACCAGATCTTGCCGTGAAAGGAGAACTGACAGAGAAAGAATTGGCAGGAATTCTATATGATTCGTTACAAAATAAAATTCTTCCTCTTGGCGATGAAGTAATTGTTTACCCCGGGCATGGAGCAGGCTCGCAATGTGGAAAGAATATGAGCAAAGAAACAGTTTCCACTGTTGGTCAGCAGCGAAAAATGAACTATGCATTGCAAGCCATGACAAAAGAACAATTCATAGAAGTTGTGACAGATGGCTTGGGTGCTCCTCCGGCATATTTTGCTGAGAATGCAAGGATCAACAGGGAAGGCTATGATAACATCGATGAGGTGATGAAGAGGAATTTAAATCCACTTAGTGTTGATGAATTTGAAAAAGAATTTAATAATGGTGCTTTGATCCTCGATACCCGTGATCCGGATGAATTTGAAAAAGAATTTGTAAAAGGATCATTAAATATAGGCCTTAGCGGACAATATGCAGTTTGGGTAGGTTCACTCATTCCATTTAATCAAAAAGTCATATTGGTCACTAAGCCTGGAAATGAGGAAGAATCTGTTTTGAGATTGGCAAGGGTTGGCTATGAAAAAGTCGCAGGTTATTTGGAAGGTGGAGTAAATTCATGGAAAAAAGCTGGAAAAGAGACTGATTCTATCAAATCGATCAAGGCCGCGGAAATTGCTGGATTAGTTAAAGATGGCTACCAGGTTCTCGATGTACGAAGAAACAGCGAAGTAGATGCCGAACATTTGGAGGAAGCCAGGAATATTTCATTGGTGGATTTGAAAGATAAAATACCTGAAATAAACCGAGCTGATAAATTCGTTGTGCATTGTGCCGGTGGATATCGTTCCATGATCGCAGCATCGATATTGAAACAAAATGGAATAGACGATCTGGTAAATGTGTATGGTGGTTTTGCAGACATCAAGAAGGAAGAAGGGATGAAGATTGTTTCAGGAAAGTGCGCGACAACGCAATTCAACGAAAGACTGGAGAAGATTTTAAATTAAAATTAACGATAAGCTAAAAATTTTGGAGAACGATGGGATTGTTTGATCTATTTACAGGAGTGAACGCAGGATATCAGCACATAGACAGTGATGAACTGCAAAAAATTGTGAAGGAGAAGGGTTCGAAAAATGTAAGCATCATTGATGTCAGGTCATCTGGTGAATACAAAAGCGGACATATTCCTAACGCCAGGAATATGAACGTCATGGACCCTGGCTTCACAAAACATATTGAAAGTCTTGACAAGGGTAAAACACATTATATTATTTGTGCCAGCGGTGGTAGAAGTAAAACTGCATGTGGAATTATGAGTAAGAAAGGGTTTGAAAATGTTTTCAATGTGAAGAGAGGTATGATGGGTTGGTCAGGACCTGTTCAATAGCTTTAATAAAAAAGTTGCATGAAAGACATAAGTAATGATTAGATATTTACTTATGTCTTTTGCTTTATATTAGTCCGTATACTTTTTACATTCATGAAGAATTAGTGAGAGATGAAAATAGATTTTTTAATGGAACCCTGGCCATGGTATGTGGCAGGACCATTGATAGGATTGTTAGTTCCCTTATTACTGTGGTTGGGGAATAAACCTTTTGGAGTTTCAAGGTCATTTAAGCACATCTGTGCAGCGACTACACCGATCAAATTGAAGTTTTTTGATTATAACTGGAAAGACCATTTATGGAATTTGTTCCTCGTGGCCGGTGTTGTATTGGGAGCGTTCATAGCTAGTAACTACATGAACGATGGCAGTCAGGTAGCGATCTCCAATGAGACGGTTAGCGATATAAAAGCCTTGGGAATTACCAGTTTCGAGGGTCTTGTCCCATCTGACCTGTTCAATTGGGAAAGCCTTTTGACCGCTAAAGGAATATTGTTCATGATTGTGGGAGGGTTCTTTGTAGGATTTGGAACTCGTTATGCAGGAGGGTGTACTTCAGGCCATTCCATTACAGGACTATCAAACCTGCAATTGCCGTCATTAATAGCCACTATATGTTTCTTTATTGGCGGTCTGATCTCTACTTACTTCTTGATTCCTTTAGTTCTTAACTGACATGAAAAACATAAAATTCTTAATTGTAGGCATCTATTTTGGCATTGTCCTGGTGAAGTCTGAGGTGATTTCCTGGTTCAGGATTCAGGAAATGTTCCGATTTCAGGATATCCATATGTATGGAATTATTGGGCTGGCTATTGTAACCGGCGCTATTTCATTGTTCATCATAAAAAAGATCCAGATGAAAAGTGTTGATGGGGAAAAGATCGTCATGAAACCAAAAAAGATCCATCCCGGGCTGGTAATTGGCGGATTGATGTTTGGACTTGGATGGGCCTTTACCGGAGCATGTCCCGGTCCGATTTATGCCTTGATAGGTGGAGGAACATCGGTTTTTATTGTAGTTTTGCTCAGTGCATTGGCTGGTGTTTGGGTTTATGGCCTGATCAAAAAATGGTTGCCTCACTAAAAAAATTGAATAAGCATGAAAAGTAAACTGTTATTTATCTTCGTGGTTATGTTTGTTTCTGTTGGCGCTGTTTCTATCTATCTTTCAACACTTAGTGATACAAATGAAGGTGATTGTTCAGTGACTGCTCAGGAAGTTTCAGAAAGTTTATCAACCGATCACAACATCGTTTACCTGGATGTCAGAACTCCAGAGGAATATAAATCGGGCCATGTTAAAAATGCTGTTTTGCTAAATTTCAATGCCCCTTCTTTTTCAGGTGAAATTGAAAAACTTGATAAAGACAAAGAATACTATGTTTATTGCAAAGCTGGTGGACGAAGCTCAAAGGCTCAGAAAATCATGCAGGAAAAAGGTTTCACCAGGGTTTGCAATGTGGAAGGAGGGGTTTTGGATCTTGAAAAATCAGGAGTGGATTTGGTTCAATAGTTGTTTCTGGCTTGTTTAATCATTAAGGACGTTCCTACATATACCATTGGAAGGAGTTCCATCTTTTTAAGCCCATACCTCAATTCATAGGAGAAAGAGGGTATCGAAATGGTTCATTGTGTGAATTGTTCAATACAAGTTGCCATCTCAAGAGATTTTTTTATTAAGTTAACACAATAATTATGTGTCAATATTAATCAAACAAAACAAAAACATGGGACATCCAAAATTTGAGATCAAAACAGCCAAAAATGGAGAATTTATGTTTAACCTCACTGCGAAAAACGGTCAGGTAATTTTTACCAGCCAGCAATACACGACCAAGGCAGCTTGTAAAAATGGAATTGAATCTGTGAAGACAAATTCACACGATGACAAACTATTTTTAAGAAAGGAAGCAAAAAACGGTGAGCCCTACTTTGACCTGACTGCAGCCAACCACCAGGTAATTGGCAAGAGTCAAATGTATACCACCAAAGCTGCTATGGAAAAAGGAATTGCCAGTGTAATAGAAAATGCTGGTGCAGCAGAAATTGATGATACAACTACTTAGGAGTCATTAATTGATAATCCCCGGAGGCTTATTTGATATACCAGGTTTTCGGGGATTTTCCTTGATGAAAGATCTTTTTAGCCTGATTCCGTTACCATTGACAAAACTGCCAACCCATCTGACCTTTCTGAAAGGAACTCTGATGATTGAAAAAATTATTGGTCAGGCGATAGGCGGTCCATTTCAGGCTTTACCGATTCTCTTCAATGTATGCATTTACTCTGCGTTCCAGGATTGGAATCGTGACAGTTCCTTGCTCCAAAATGAGCTGGTGAAATTTCCTGATATCAAATGAAGAACTCAATTCCTTTTCCGCTTTCTCTCTCAACTCTCTTATTTTCAGCTCCCCCATTTTATAAGAAAGTGCCTGTCCCGGCCATGCAATGTACCGGTCGATTTCGGTATTTACTTCGTGAAGTGACAAAGCCGTATGAGAAGCCAGGTAGTCAACGGCCTCCTCCCGTGTCCACCCTTTTGCATGAATTCCGGTATCCACCACTAGTCTGCAGGCTCTCCACATCTCATAGGTGAGCTTTCCAAATTCCTGATACGAAGTTTCATAAATTCCCATTTCGCCCCCCAGGTACTCACAATACAGGGCCCACCCTTCACCAAAAGCTGACAAATACAGATTTTTTCGAAAATCCGGAATGCTGTCCCCCAATTCACTATTAAGGGATATTTGCAAATGATGTCCAGGAACAGCTTCATGCGCAGTGAGGGAAGGCAAAACATACAGAGGACGGCTTTCCAATTGATAGGTATTGACAAGGTAAAATCCAGGCTCGTTCTTGCTTCGTGGTTCTGAATATCTGCCCATTGTGTATTTTGGGGCAATGGCATCCGGAACCTTGATGACTCCATATGGCCTCCTTGGAAGTACTGAGAAATATCGAGGTAGCTTGCTGTCGATGATTTTGGCCACATTTCTTGCCTCCATCAGCAATTCTCTTTCCGTTGTCGCATAAAACTGTTCGTCTGTTCTTAAATAGGCGAGAAAATCCTCGAAATTTCCATTGAAACCAGATTTTTCAATCACCTGATCCATATCCTTTTTGATCCTTTCTACTTCCTTTAATCCTATGGCATGGATATCCTCTGCAGTATAGGTGTCGGTGGTGGTAAAGTAATTGATTCGATTTTGGTAGAATTCCTTGCCATTGGGTGTTTCAGAAACCCCAATGGCCGTTCGGGTATTGGGAATGTACTGCTCTTCAAAAAACGTCTTGATCTTTTGGAAGGAGGGGATAACTTTTTTTTCAATCGCTGTTCTTGCAGCTTGTTGCAAAGAATCTTTTTGATGCTGAGAAATGTTTGAGGGAAGGTTTTTGAAAGGCGAATAAAAATAGCTCTGCTCCGGGTTGTCAACTATATGATCGTCATAAGTTGATTCGTACCCCTTGAAGATCACCTTGGGTTGTGAGACACCCTTTTTCAGACCCTCGCCAATCAAATCGATATTTTGATCCACGAAAAGTGGTATGCTATTCAACATTCTCAGGTAATCGACAGCATCCCGGTAATCGGTTATGGGCTTCACCCGGTAATTTAAATTCAGGTGAAAACCCTGGTCTGACTGAATGGGATTTAAATAGGTTTCATATTGATATTCATCGATCTTGTTTTGAAGGATGAATTGCAACAATTCTTTGGAGATCAACTCTGTATCTGACAATCCATCTGTCGATAGCTTATTCAAGGATTCCAGTTTTGTCCTGACAAATTCAGCTTCTTCGGCAAACAATTCTTTTTCAAATCTTCCTAGTGGATAACCCTTATCCTCATAAAGTTCAAAGGATTCATAAGAATCAATAATGGTAGCCAATTTTTGGGAATTGGATTCATCCTTAAAAGATGGAGAAGCTAGTAGGACAGTAACAATTATGAACAACAATCTGGAGACCATAATAAAATTTTTTTTCCATTTCCTATTTACCAATTTTTAGGGCAAGGTGAAAAGAGGATCGGGAGGAAATTTGGACAATTAAAGTTTTATTTTGAAAGCAGACCTGGCAAGGTAAAACCCTTTGCTAAAATTGTCCCTCCAGCCATTCGTTCAGCATATCCATCACTTTCTGAAAATCAGCTACTTTTTGTTCGGATTTTCCTTCCCTGCGAATAAAATAATGGATACTGTCCGTGAACTTTCCTTCTCTCAGATCACTTTTCTTTTTGCGATGAAATGCAAATAATTTTCCATTCACTTCTATGTGAATCCAGCCCTTTCTTTTTACCAACTCGAACGGCAAGCCAAAATCGTTCATCATTTTCGAGATCTCCTGGTATTCCTCGTTTAGCAGTCGCATCGGGTTATAGGATTCGTTTATTGCAATGTAATCAATCCCTGGATCTATTTCATGAAGTAAAATGTCACTTTGAGACCTGGACGTATGAGCAGTCTTTCGAATTGATAGTGGAGCATTAAATATTTGTCGGGTGTTATTTATGGAATTGAGATGGTTGATGCATCCTAAGCTAAAACATCAATGGTAAATATTATGAAAGTTCAATTCACACTCCTCGTTTTTATTTTGTCATGTTCATCGATGCATGGGCAGATATTGAAAGATTTAAACATAAAATATATGCTTCGAGGTCATTTCTATGCTAAATCGAGTATTGTTGATCAATCAGCTCTTGGTGGATTTGGCGGTTCGAATAATTCCGCACAAAAAGTAAAGAGCGACCTCTTACCAGGCGAAACAGGATTGATATTGCATATCGATACTGCCCAAATTGTTCCCTTTGCTAAAGAATATAAAGGTTATCCCTTTTTTATTGTCAATAAAGCAGATAGTGCCTTGAAATTAGAGGCTTCCGATAGCCGTTTAAATGTGATTGGCGAAGCATTTATAGAAGATAAATGGCAACCATTTGAATACCTGCCGAGAAGTTGGTGTGGCAACAGTTATCATTCTGTCTACCTGCAACAGGATGAATATTGGGAATTTGTCATACCAAAGTTTGTCGGGAAAATAGAAACACTTGTAAGATATTGTCTGATATTGGAAAACGGTGAAAATATTTATTCAAATGAAATAAAAGCCACGATCAATCAGCAACAGCTTACGAACAAGAATGAATACCGCCCAAATGGAATCATGGATCCCTATGTGGATTAAGGGGAAGTTTCTGTGTTTTATATATCTCCGGTAAATATTCTTTCTTATTTAATCACCTATGAATGAATAAATTCCGAGTTCTCATGTGAGTTCTTTTGATGAAGGTGAGGGGGCATGTAAAGCAAGGCTTCATGAATGGCTAGCTCAACTTTAACAGCTTGTTTCCTTTTGGCATGTTTAGAAATAGTTGTAAAGCTTTTTTCAGTTTCTATGATAACTTTATATTTCTTTTTAACAGCATTGATCAGTAGTGCTATTCCAACAAAGATCAGAAAGGAGCTAACCAGATAAATCCACCTCTCCTGTGTCAGATCAATTGAAAAATCCTGAATTGCAGGCAGAATATTGTTGATGGAGACTTCGATTGTAGGCAACATACTTTGAGGCATAAAGGTGGGCATAGGCAGTGAATAAATTTTTTGTACTATGGCTAGTGCCAGACCTAATACACCTATAATCAGGATAATAAGGGAGACTGTTCTTCCGGATTTATTTGATACGATTCCATGGTTTAGTATTTTTTGTAAATCAAATACTTTTTTCTTAACCATTATCTTCCTGTTGGTAATCAATAATTTTTTACCATTCTGAAAGACTACTCTTTCTTCGAATCTATCTTTTGAGTCCATAGCGATAGTGCTGATCTTGGTTGTTTATAGTTGAATATGCGAATCGACATTCGCTTTGTAATTCACGATGGTTATATCCGTTTTATTATGAATGGTGGGAATTAATTCATTGTTTTGGTTGTTGCTTCCTTTAGCTTGTTTCTGCTTGCAGGTGGAATCTTATCAATTGTGCCATATAGCTCCTTTAGGCAAAGAAGTCATTGATATTTAGAATTCATTTCAATATTAACCATTTAGTAAAGTATTGGCAGATTCAACTACCTTTTTTGAATTACCCACAAATATTTTGTCGTCGATGATAATGACCGGTCTTTTCAAAAAAGTGTATTCTTTCAATATCAGGCTTTTGTAATCTTTTTCTGATAGGTTTTTCTCATGCAATCCCATTGGTCTGAATTTCATGGATCGACGACTAAACAGGGATTCATAATCTCCTGCCAGGTTTTTCATTTCATCTAACTGGGATTCGGTAATCGGATTGGTCTTAATATCTTGCAAATCAAAATTTTCATCGTTGATACCGAGTTCTTTTATGATCCGGTTACAGGTGCTACAGGTGGAGAGATAATAGATTTTTTTCATTAGGGAATGTCTAATATGAACAAAGTATTTTTTGAAAATTAATATTACCAAAAAATGTTTTTACAAACCCCGTTTTGAATGTAAATCTGGCGAACAGGAAAGTTTTAAAATGATCTATGAGGGCATATTTTCCATCTCGTTCTTACAAATAATTCAATATAGTCTAAAGTGTTGATAGTGATTTGGACACTTACATTGGCATGGATCAACTCGCAATTGGAAAATATGCAACCGGCAACTGACAAAATCCATTAATTATCATTGATCACCTTGCCCACACTATCGTTTTCTTCTGAATCGACTACCGGATCGCCTTTGTAGTAAATGTTACCGACATTATTGGTGGTAGCTTCCAAATAATCAGATGCTGTGACATATATGTTCCCTACGCCATTTGATGTGATGTATGAATTTTGAGAAATCATGTCGTAGGCTGAAAGATTGCCGGTTCCTGAATATAAAACCGAATGAGCTTTTGTTGAGCCTTTATATGTGATATTTCCGGTACCCAGGAGATAGGTGCTGATTGAATCAGCCTGAATGTTCATTTCGCTGTCTTCAAGTACGCCGTTTAATTTTAAGGTAAAGACATCCGTCGTGATAGGAGTTGCTGTCTTAATGTAACCTACTCCTGACATTTCAACTTCCTTGATTTCCGGGGCCGTAATAAAAATGTCGAGGCTGTAATCTTCTCCATTGAAACACGCGTCAAGATCTACAATGAGTTTTCCATCATCGTTTACCTCAGCCTTCAGTTTATCCAGAATAGTTTTTTGACCTTTGATAATAAAGCTTTGCTCGTTTCCTTGCGAAATATGAAGGTTTCCTACATCACCAAAAAATATGGAATTAAAGCTGCCCAATGTCCTTTTTTGGGTTTCAACTTCTCCCTCAACCCGCACGCAATTGATGTCGTCCATATCGCATGATCCAACCAGAATCATGCATATTGCTCCCAAAATCAAATTTCTCAACGTTCCCATATATTAAAATACGAGGTATTGAAGGGAGAATAAAATAGCTATTTAAAAGGAAATGTATGATCCTGTTTTGGATTGATGGAAATCCCGGATTCTGATAAAAATGAGGGTATATATGTACTTGATAAGATTAAATGGTTGATTGATAGTGTTTTAACGGTATGAATTTAAACAAGTGATGATTGTAAGGATCTTTCAACTGGCTTCAAATACATGTTTGGTGGATCACCATCCAAAAATCGGATTGGGTTAGGGCTAATAATTGTAAGCTTTAGTATTGGGAGATCATTCACAGAAATTCTCATCCGATAAATTATATTCACCGGCGGAAAAATGCCACCATTCTGTCCTGATACCATGGAATCCTGCAGCTTTCATACCTTCCCTGAGTATGACCCTGTTTTTCAACACTTTCTTCGGCAGATCTTTGTAATCGACATGAGATTTTTCCCCAAAAAAATCAAAGGGTGTGCCCATATCCAGCTCATTGCCTTTTGAGTCGACTAAAGTTAGATCCACTGCACTTCCGCGATTGTGAAATGATCCGGTGGATGAATAAGGATTGGCCACGTACCTGGCGTCTGGTTTGATTTTCCACATTTTTTTCTGTACGCTTAGTGGGCGATAACAGTCAAAGAGCTTAATTCGGTAGCCTTTGGACATGAATTCTCTATTTGCCTGAACAAGTTTTCTGGCGACCTCATGTCTCAGGTAACAGTTACCACAATCATATACCGGTTCGTTTAAAAAGTTTTCAGCTGTAGCATATTTCAGATCATATACAATATCTTTCGATAAAGCGCTAAGGTTGATAAAACTTGAATCGTGGAACTGGATAAATGGACTTTCGGAAGATGGAAGGTTCTTAGTGGCAGAAACTACTGAAGAATTAAAAAATGAAAGAAAAATCAGGAAGGATACAAAAATCGACATCATGGATTTATTTTTTCATTACAGAAAGAGCTTCTTTTGCTAGATCAGGCCACTTTTCCTTATACATTTTTTCAACCACATACCAGCCTTTCATTGGTGGTTTGTTCTTGAAAGGATTGAGAAAGCTGAATTCAGCAATGTTAAACTCCTTACTCAAATCGCGATCTTTCCCCAATTTAAAAACCATTTTGTTATTCCAGAAAAAAGCAAAAACTTTTCCATCGTATCGAATGCCAGGGGAAGTCATCATTTTGCCAGGATTAACTCCACGTTCCTGGCTGATTTCTCTAACGATATATTGAAAGACTGTTTCAGCTTCGTTCATTTCAGGCAATAGCTTTGATTAAATAATCATTCACCGGTTTTCCAGTTTTGTAATAACCCAATACAGTTTCCATCAGCTTGTCACTGGTAATGTGGGATGGATCGATTTCTGTCATAAAATAAAACTGCTTTAGTGAAATGTGGAAATTCTTTTCCATGGCAACTTTTAACTCAGGTGGCACCCTCTTTTGTATCTCGCCCTTAATCTCTCCAAAAGTCTCCACAAATTTCTGTTCATAGATTAGCGCTTCAAATTGTCCATTGGTTTCCATCAGCTTCTTTCTTATTTTTTGAAGAAGATCTTTATCAGGGCTGAAGGCGCCAACCATCATGCCAATATTTTTGGCTGTAATACGGATGAAAAATCCAGGTAGGGTTTTATTTTTTCTGCCTTCTTTGGATAGAAATGCAGTTAAATGAGGGTTATAAGGGGTTTTATCTTTTGAAAACCGGATATCGCGATTAATTCTCGAAATACAATCTTTTGGATTTATTTCGAGACCTTCACCACACTTGTTCATTTCATCAATCAGATCTGAAATAAATTTCTCAAAAGGCGCTTTCACATAGGTTTCATAAGTCTCTTTGTTGTTATGAAACCATTCCTTATTGTTATTTTGCTCCAGGTCTTTAAAGAATTCAATGTATTGTGGTTCGAAGTATTTCATGGTGGTTGTAGTTAGATTCATACTATCACCTGAAGTGATAGTATGAATAGAAAGGACAATTACTAAGGTTAATTCATTGAATGAATTGCCATATGGTTTCCTTCTGTATCAAAAAACCTCGCGAAGAATCCATTTTCGCCAATAGATGTTTTCTTCAAGGTGATTTTTCCTCCGGCAGATTCAACCTTTGATAACACATCATTAAGGTCATTACCTCCATTGAGGTAAACAATGGGGCCTTTGTCAGAAGGCTCGTATCCTTCGCCTTCAATAATGGCGCCTCCTACAGAACCATTTCCCTCGTGGGGAAGAAATCCCATTTTAACAGGGATTTCTTCTGACGGTTCAAATTTTTGAATGACACCATTTAAAATTTTTGAATAGAAATCACATGCGCGGTCGAAATTTTTTGCAGGTATTTCAAACCAGTTGATTGCATTTCCCATGGTAGTTATTGGTTTTGGTGAAACATATTTCTTTGACAACCTAAATGTAGAAGAGAAATAATTGGTTTTTTGATCTAAAAATTAAATAACATAGTTTTTTAAAATAGGTGAATATGATTTTTAGATTAATTATTAACTATATTATCTAATAAAACATAGGTTTCTATGAAGAAAAATGAGCAGCTATTTTTTCTGATAAAATCCCTGACTAAAAGTGAGAAAAGGTATTTCAAACTATTGACAACAATAAATGGTGAGAATAATAATTACCTGAAGCTATTTGATGCGATCGAAGCTCAGGAAAAATATGATGAAGCCTGGATAAAGAAAAAGTTCGAAAAGGAAAGGTTTACAAACCAATTGACAACAGCAAAAAATTACCTGAGAAACCTCCTTTTAAAATCACTTCGCATGTACCATTCTGATATCAGTAATGATGCTAAAGCTAAAGCTTCCCTGCTCAACGCGGAAATTCTTTACCAAAAGGGATTATATGCTCTAAGCAGGTTTGAAGCACAGAAGGCACAAAAGATCTCGGATGAATATGATATCTTGTCTGTAAAATATGAAGCGCTTACCTGGCAAAAGAGAATCATTCAGGCGGAGGATCCACGCCAAATAGAAAAGCTTAAAGAGATTGGGGAGAATCTACTCCAGGTGTCCAGTCAGATTAATGAATATGCACATGTCTGGAAAAGCAATATTTCAGGAGAAGCATTGGAAGGAAGCTTCCAGGAAATAAATGAAAGTGATCCACTTCCATTGGTCATGATGCAGCGGTTGCTGAATTTTCAAATGAACTTATATCAGGAAAATTCGCGTGGTGCAATTCTGGAATTGGAGAAAATTGTAGAGAAATATGACGAGTTTACGCACCGAAAAATGGAAGAAGCCGAAACCTATATGGTGATATTGAATAACCTCATCGCATTTTATGTCTTTGAGAAAAGACATCCGGATGCTCTTTTATTGATCTCAAGGGCGAAGCAATTTATTAATGGTCTAAAAACAATTGGCGCTCCTGCTTTCAAAACCCTTTTGAGGACCTACAATATTGAATTGGAGATTTACCGCGAACAGAAAGATTTCGAAATGGGCGAAAAGTTAATTGACGAGATCAATCGGTCTATCGAATATTATTCATTGCCTGTCCCGATTTCCTACAAACTTTCGTTCTGGTTTCAGTTTGCATATCTATTTTTTATAGGTCGGAAATATTCAGAATCACTAAAATGGATTAACATTCTTCTGGGTTATCGATCTACAGAACTGCGCGAAGATCTGATAACATACGCTCATTGGCTGAACCTGATGGTGCATTTTGAATTGAAAAATTATTTTGTGCTGAGATATTTTGTTGATAGCACGAAGCGATATCTCAGTAAGAGAAGAAATATCAATTCGTATGAAAAATTGCTGTTGAATCTTTTCATCCGAATAGCCAGATCACCGGAAACAGAGTTGCGAACTATATTTAGAGGTTGTTATAAAAAACTTATGGAAGAAAAAAATGTCATTCCCTCTGATGTGATCGATTACGTAGATTTTTACAGATGGATGGAAGGGAAAATGAAGTGAAGAATAGCTTTTTATGGTTGGTATTGTGTCACCCAATTGAAATTGTGATCTGGAATTGGTTTGTAGGGATACGAACCAAGGCGGCCGATGAACAAACCAAGATGACCAAAAGGTTCAATAGTCAGCTCTTCTTAAAAAAAGAATCTACAAATTCCATTTTGTTGAAGATCTGAAGGTCCTGCATTTTTTCTCCGACACCGATATATTTTACTGGGATTTTAAATTCGTCGCTTATTCCTACAACTACTCCGCCTTTGGCTGTGCCATCTAGTTTCGTAATTGCCATTGCTGTCACATCCGTGGCCTTGGTAAACTCGCGAGCCTGGATGACCGCATTTTGGCCGGTACTTCCATCGAGAACCAATAATACTTCATGAGGAGCATCGGGAATGAACTTTTGAATAACTCTTTTGATTTTCGTTAACTCATTCATGAGATTAACTTTTGTGTGCAATCGTCCTGCTGTATCGATGATAACAAGGTCTGCGTGCTGATCGACTGCTTGTTTGACGGCATCATAGGCCACAGACGCCGGATCGGTATTCATCCCATGTGAAACAACCGGAACATCAACTCTTTCTCCCCAAAGGATCAATTGATCGACAGCCGCTGCACGAAAGGTATCTGCAGCGCCGAGAATGACTTTTTTGCCCTTGTTCTTAAATTGCCAGGCCAGTTTGCCAATGGTAGTAGTTTTTCCTACACCGTTCACACCCACTACCAAAAGCACAAAAGGTTTTTTGTCGAGGGGCAATTCAAAATCAAGAAGGTCTTTCGTATTGTTTTCTGCAAGTAAGCCAGCTATTTCTTCTTTCAGGATCTTATCCAGCTCTGACACACCCATGTACTTATCTCTTGCTACCCGTTCTTCAATCCTTTCAATGATCTTAATGGTTGTGTTGACCCCCACGTCGCTGGTAACAAGGATCTCTTCCAATTCATCCAATACATCGTCATCAACCTTGCTTTTACCAACCACTGCCTTCCCAAGCTTGGAAAAAAAATTCTCTTTGCTTTTTTCCAAACCCTTATCAAGCGTTTCCTTGTTTTTCTTGTTGAAAAAATTGAGCAATGCCATTGGTGTAGTTTATGAGGTTTATGAGAGGTATGAATATAAAAAAAGTCCCGGTTTATGGGGACTTTTATTTATTTAATATTTTAAAGTCTTTTTTACTTCTTCAGAACTTCCTGTACGAGCTCCGAAGGGACCATTTCTTCTCTGAAGGTGTAAGCACCTGTCTTTTCGGACTTCACAGCTTTGATCACTTTTGCAAAGCTTTTTCCTCCCTGGGTTCTTAAAGTTGCTACTGCTTTCTTAGCCATGATTATTTAATTTCTTTGTGAACAGTATATTTTTTTAAAATAGGATTGTACTTTTTCAGCTCCAATCTTTCAGGGGTGTTCTTCCTGTTTTTGGTAGTGATGTATCTGGAAGTTCCGGGCATTCCGGTTTCCTTGTGCTCGGTGCACTCCAAAATAACCTGAATTCTATTACCTTTCTTAGCCATTTCCTCTAATTATTAAATAACAATATTTCCTTGCTTTCTAGCCTTTTTCAAAACAGCCGTGATGCCATTTTTATTGATCGTTCTTAACGCCTGAGTCGAAACTTTAAGTGTTACCCACTTGTCTTCCTCAGGAATATAAAATCTTTTCTTCTGAAGATTCGGATAGAACTTTCTCTTTGTTTTGTTATTAGCGTGAGAAACATTGTTTCCTACCCTTGGCCTCTTTCCAGTAACTTGACAAATTCTCGCCATTTTTATTAACTATTTCCTGATTTCTAAAATTGGTCTGCAAAATTGACAAAAATTTTTTTAACATCAAAAATATCCCCTTTAATAATTTAATTATTGATTATTTTATTTTGTTTGTAGATTCAATAAATAATTTACGATGCAGTTAATGAACATGATATCAGCTGAAGAATTAATTGGATTGGAAAATCAATACGGAGCGCACAATTATCATCCGCTGCCTGTTGTACTTTCAAAAGGAGAAGGAGTCTTTTTGTATGATGTTGATGGGAATAAATATTATGACTTTTTATCTGCCTACAGCGCCGTCAACCAGGGACATTGCCATCCGAAAATTGTAGGTGCAATGGTCGATCAGGCCAAAACCCTGACGTTAACCTCCCGGGCTTTTTTCAATGATAAACTGGGGTTGGCTGAAAAATATGTTTGTGAGTATTTCGGTTACGACAAAGCCCTTTTCATGAATACCGGGGCAGAAGCGAATGAAACAGCTATTAAGCTTGCCAGAAAATGGGGCTATCTGAAAAAAGGAATACCCGCAAACAAAGCTGTGATTATCGCGGTGAACAATAATTTTCACGGCCGTACTACTACCATTATTTCTGCATCCACCGATAAAGTAGCAACTAAAGACTTTGGACCCTTCATGCCGGGTTTTCAGGTCTTGCCATACAATGACCTGAATGCTATTGAAGAAGCATTACAAAACCCAAATGTTTGCGGTTTGTGGATAGAACCTATACAGGGCGAAGCAGGCGTATTTGTTCCTGATGATGGATATTTGAAAGGAGTCGAGGATTTATGCAACAAGAATTCCGTCCTTCTGATGATGGATGAGGTGCAAACTGGAATTGCCAGAACCGGGAAAAAACTTGCTTCAGATTACGAGGATGTAAAGCCGGACTTATTAATTTTAGGAAAAGCGCTGTCTGGTGGTGTATATCCGATCTCCCTTGTGCTGGCAAATAACGATGTTATGATGAATCTCAAACCTGGAGAGCATGGCTCTACATTTGGAGGGAACCCCATCGCAAGTGCCGTGGTAATGACTGCCTTGCAGGTAGTAGAGGATGAAAAACTTGCCGAAAATGCTTTTGAATTGGGAATGTTGTTCAGGCAGGTGTTGAATGAGTACCTCGAAGAGAATTCATTGGTCAGAGAGATTAGAGGAAAAGGATTGTTAAATGCCATCGAAATAAATGATTCACCGGAAAGTGATACAGCTTGGAATATTTGTTTGAGACTGAAAGAAAATGGAATTTTGGCGAAACCAACACATGGCAATATTATTCGGTTTGCACCACCATTGGTTATCAATAAAAGCCAATTACTCGATTGTTGTGAAATAATTAAAAATACTATTATTGAGTTTAACTGATTTTATTCAATGCGAAGCTTTATTTTTATTCTGTTTGGTTTTATCACATTAAGTTTTACACCAGATAAATTCGTAAAAGTTGAGGTGACTGAAGGAATTACTGTTTTTCTCCCTGCAGATTTTATCCAGCCCCCACAAGAAGAAATTAATAAAAGAATGCAGTCACCCCGTATACCATTGATCTTTTATACGGACCCCAACAATGAGGTTGATTTTTCTGTCAACATGTCTTATTCGCTCTGGGCCCAAAAAGACATTGAGATTTTGAGAAGCTTTTACCGTTCCACGATTTTAAGCCTATATGATGAGGTTAATTTTATAAAAGATGAGATAGTTGAAGTTGATGGGCGCCAATATGCCGAATTTGAATTTGAATCTAAGGTAGAAGATGATGAGGAATCGATCATCCAAAAAGGACCTGTTCGGAAATATACGCTTATTCGTTACACAATTCTGAAAAATAATAATACGGTTTTACTCAATTTCACGTGCCCCCTTTACGCAGAAAAGAAATGGAATGATACGGCTCGTGAAATAATGGATAAAGCGGTCATAAAATGAGAAATCCCTACGAGGTTTTTTCCCATGAGTATTTTATGATGGAAGCGCTAAAGCAAGCACACCTTGCATTCGAAGCAGAAGAAATACCTGTCGGAGCAATCGTTGTTTGTGAGAATAAAATTATTGCTAAGGCTTATAACCAGGTTGAATTACTCAATGATCCGACAGCACATGCTGAAATATTGGCGATCACGTCGGCTGCTAATCATATTGGTAGCAAGTACCTGGATGAATGCGTTTTATATGTTACACTTGAGCCCTGCACCATGTGTATCGGGGCTACTTATTGGGCACAGCTGAAAGAAATATATTATGCTGCTAGTGATCCGAAATTGGGATTTACAACTAAAAATGATAGTTTAACGCATCCAAAGACAAAAGTTCACAAAGGACTTCTTGAACCCGAGAGCTCGCAACTTTTAGACAGATTTTTCGCTAAATTAAGAGATAACAAATAATAGTTTTAATATATGTTTAACCGACTAAACCATATAAATTATGTCATTTGAACTCCCATCATTACCGTATGCTGAAAATGCATTGGAACCGCATATTGATGCAACAACAATGAATATTCATCATACAAAACACCACGGTGGATATGTAACAAAATTAAATGATGCCATAAAAGGAACTGATGCTGAAGGAAAATCATTGGACGAAATAATGGCCAATATAGGCAAGTATTCCACTGGCGTTAGAAACAACGGCGGAGGCCACTATAATCACTCTTTGTTCTGGACCGTGCTGTCCCCCAATGGCGGTGGTACTCCATCAGGAGAGTTATTGGCTGCAATCGACTCTAAATTTGGTTCCTTCGAAGCCTTTAAGGAAGCGTTTTCCAATGCGGCTGCCACAAGATTTGGTTCTGGATGGGCATGGTTGTCAGTAGATAGCAGTGGAGGATTGTTTGTTTCCTCAACTCCTAATCAGGACAACCCGGCTATGGATATCGCAGATGAAAAAGGCACTCCCATCCTCGGATTAGATGTGTGGGAACATGCCTATTACCTCAACTACCAAAACAAAAGACCTGATTACATTGCAGCATTCTGGAATGTTGTTAATTGGGGCGAAGTAGCAAAGAGATATGATGCCGCAAAATAAAAGAAGAAAGTAATAGTTTCATAAAAAGGGCTTCGAAAGAAGCCTTTTTTATTCAGCGGATTTCGATAGGCCGTACCTTATAAAAGTCAACAGACAGAAAGACAACAAGTTACGTCGATAAAAATTTAATAAAAAACCCCGAAAAAGGGCCTTTTAGGCTTTTTTCGGGGTTTTCGTTTTGTTAAATTGTAGTG
>Ga0207833_100270_pt1 | contig 22658 bp, 18 predicted proteins | sample TtaePargueraPR_6_FD_187753 | JGI IMG/M metagenome (GOLD analysis project Ga0207833, IMG submission 187753) | Aerobic enrichment media microbial communities from Bioluminiscent Bay, La Parguera, Puerto Rico - Tt and E1 (2) (SPAdes) | ecosystem: Environmental > Aquatic > Marine > Unclassified ...
GGACTTCCATCTATACAACAAACGCCATTGAGAGGACGGTGAAAGAAATCCGGAAACGCTTATACCCGATGAACAGCGTGCCTAACGTCGATGCTGCTGAGAAAATCGCTTATCTGGTTGTGACCGATTACAATGACCGATGGAGAAAACGGATCATTCGCGGTTTTGGCATGGAAGAGACACAGAAAGCATTCGCAAAAATGTACAGCGAACGCTACGGAGAGTAAACCTCCCGCGCCTTCGCTTGGGCACGCCCACCACTATACAATTCCATGTACCCTACCTAAAGTTGAATACACAAACTTATTGACACTGCCTGTATATTACACAATAGAAGAAATTTCAGGTCTTATCCCGTCACTTTCACGGCTCATCCGCTCTAACTGCCTTAAATAAGACCACTTATTCCCTTTACCAGATCGAATGGGCATGTTCCGGCATCTATTAGACCAATCATTCCCGCTATCATCCAACGTGCTCACGCTCAGGATATGGCGGCAGGCTCATTCACATCCTCTTGACTGCCTGCTGCCTCCTGCATCAGCATGAGTAACATGCCGAGCGCAAACAGGAAGCAAGCCGAGACGACCAATCCGATCCCGCCGAACAGCAAATACTGCTGCATGAAGCCGCTTACAAAAAAACTAGAAATAAACACCGCGATGCCAAGCAACACCGTCATCGATGTCAGCCGCCTTGCCAGCGTCCACACCTGTTGCTGTTGTTCATTCACGCTCAACTGCTGCTCCACAATTGGCTGTTGCTCATTCATTCGTATCCGCTCCTTTTCCCTCCATTCTACTGACGTTCACAGATTTGTCAATTGTTCTTTTGGTTTATGTAGAAGCGACAGTTACTGCAAAAGTGCAGGCTTGGTGCAGGCATAACGAGCATTTTCCCGAAATTCCTGCGTGTCTGTATCTTTGCACATGCACAATCGCCCATTCTTGTGAAATAAAAAAAAGCTGCTCCGAAGTCCTTGCAGACCTAGAACAGCTCAATACCTAACTGATTGATATCTTGCCTCTGCGTGATTTCAATCAACCTTCATCGCCGCAGTTTACCTTTTACTCACCCGGATAAGTGAGCTTCCACTGGGCGCGGATCTTGTCGAGCGTCTGCATAATCTGCAGTGTCTCGTCCACAGGCATCACACGGCTCTCGGTGCGGCCTTCGCGCAGACAAGCCATCGCTTCCATCGCCTCGTAATTGTAGCCCTTCGTCTGGCGGTCGCAGTTGAAGTGTACTGGTTCCTCGTCGCGTACATGCAGAGATGCGGATGCCGCGAACAAGAAGTTCGGGATATGGATATAGCCCTTCGTCCCGTAGAAGAATGCATCATTCACCATTCCGAGACGCACCGAAGCATTCAGCATCGCTTTGCGACCGTCATCATATTCGAACAAGAGTGAAAAGCGCTCATCTACTTCCGTTTCCCCGATGTGGACGCTGCTCATAATATTGCTCGGCTGCTTGCCGTATACCATCGATGCTAAGGAAATCGGATAAATCCCTGCATCGAGCAAAGCGCCGCCGCCAAGCTCCCTGTTCAACAAGCGGTGCTCGGGCTGGTAGCCGATATCAAATCCGAAATTCGCTTGTACGAGCTGCACTTCGCCGATCAGATCGGCTTGCAGCCATTCCCGTACTTTCGCCATTGGCGGCAAGTATCGCGACCACATCGCTTCCATCAAGAACAGCTTGTTCGCCTTCGCATAAGAGACCATCTCCTCTGCTTCAGCTGCATTGATCGTGAATGGCTTCTCGCAGATTACGGCCTTGCCAGCTCGCAAGCATGTCATCACATTATCCCTATGTGCAGGATGCAGTGTGCCGATATAGAAGATATCGACCTCCTCATCCTTAACTACCTCCTCGTAGCTTCCATACGCACGCGGAATGTTAAATTTCTCCGCGAATGCTTCCGCACGCTCCAGAGACTTAGAACCGACCGCTACCAACTCTGCTCCTTCTACTTGCTGCAAATCCTTGGCGAATTGTGAAGAAATCCCGCCTGGACCCATGATGCCCCACTTGATGCTGCGTTCTGTCATCTTAACAGTCCCTCCCACGAATTGGTATCCTCATCTTCTTCATTATGTCACACTCTGTCCGCCAAACATGTAGGATTTTTTATGATTTTTTTCAGATTTGTACACTTATCTGGCCTGGTAGCTGACTACGGCATCCTTGCCGGAAGCCTTCGCCTCATACATCGCGCGGTCCGCAGCTTGCAGCAGTCCTTCCGCATCCTGAGCATCCTGCGGATACACAGCTGCTCCTATACTTGTCGTCACCGTAAGCTCCTGCCCGTAAATCAAGCACGGTTGCCTTATCGCCTCCATGATCGTACACGCTACCTCTTTCGCTTCAGCTGAATCCGCTCCATGCAGAGGCAGAAGCGCGACAAACTCATCTCCGGCAATTCGCGCTACGGTATCCTCCGCACGCATGCAGGCAAGCAACCGCTTAGCAATCTTCTGAATGAGCTGATCTCCCGCATGATGCCCCAACGTGTCATTAATTTCCTTGAACCGATCCAGATCCATGAACAATACAGCGAACGAGCAATCAGAAGCCTGCGCTTCCTGAATCTGCTGCTCGATCTTCTCAACCAAGTATCGGCGATTCGGCAAGTTCGTCAGTGTATCATGATAAGCAAGTGAAATTTGCTCCATCATCTGGTTGAACGCTCTGCCCAAATCTCCGATCTCATTGTCCGGATTGTCTGTCGTTCGCACAGAGAGATTGCCAGCTTCCCCCTCCCGCATAACCTTATGCAGATTACGCAGTGGAATGCCGATACCGCGATGCATCAGATAACCGACACTTATTGCAGCCGCTACACTGCACAAGACAGCAAGCCAGAGGAAGTTCCACAGCAGATGACGCACTGGCGCTAGCAGCTCCTCGCGCGGATAGTAGCTTAGAATATACCAGTCTGCCGGGTTCGTCGTGTAGAAGACATAGTAATGGTCGCGATCCATCCATTCGTTGGATACGAAGGTGCCGTAACGCGTCATTGTCGTCATAAGCTGTTCTAGAATGGACGTCTCAAACAAGCTGCCGCTCTCGAGCACCGGCTCAGAAGAATCCACGACCTTGCCTTGCTCGCTCAGGACGACGTAGCCGCTCGTGCCTGTCATCGCTGAACCGTCAAGTGCCGCATGGAGTTGTGACGTAGAGACTTCTAGCAAGATAACACCTAAGTCAATGGACGGTTTGAGCGGATCGCTCACCTTCCTAGCTACAGCAAAGTAAGCCTCCGATGGATTCGTACTGACGAATGCCTCTTTCCTGGCATCTAGGAACAGCGTAGTGCTATTCGTAAAATCAAGGCTGCGAACCCATTCCATCTGTTGGATCTTCTCTGCATTACCGCTCTTCATCGCCGGATGTATCAGGTTGTCTGGAAAGGTAGAGACGACGTGATTGAAATCAGAGGAAAAGATCGTAATCGTCTCTCCTAACGGCTTGCCATACGTATAGGAACGGAGCAGCTGTGCCAGTTCCAATTCTGTCCTGTCATAGACTGTCGTATCTTGAGGAGTCCCGAGTACGATCAGCTTGTTGAGCAGCTCTTGATCATACACCATCATATCCAAGTATGCCTCATATTCTCTCAGGATGTGCTCCATATGCTTGCCGGTCCGCTGAACCGTCTGCAGCGCCGCATCCCCTGTCTCCTGTTCAACGATGCGTACCGATTGCTTGTAAGAGAAGACGGACAGGATCGAAACAACGACGATCACGCTGATCAGCAACGAAATCGATAGACGAACTGAAGTACGGCGCAATATGCCGCGAGTTACAGTTTTCCAATCGTTAAGGGATCGTTTCATAGCTTCGCCCTCCGCGTGAATTCCTCTCATTACTGCTGATGATATTGCTCCAGAATACTGTTCACTTCCTCAACCGCGTCGTCCAGTTCAGCGCGGATTCGCTCCTCATTGTAGCTTGATTCTTCTACAACTAAGTCCCAAATTGCGGAAAACCGATTCACCAACGTCGTCTCAATAGCCCCCCATTCTGGAAGGGAAGGGAAGGTTCTGCCGTAAGAGACAGCTGTAGCGAAGGCGGCCACTGCCGTGCCCGGCTCATTCTCTGCTGCAGCATCGAACACTTCCTGTCTTGCCGGCAAGAAGCCCGTCACTGCTGAATAGCTGGCTTGCGCCTCAGCACTGGACAAATATCGGATCAGCTCCCACGCTTCCTGCTTGCGATTCGAATTGTGCAAGATGGATAGATTGCTGCCGCCTACGAATGTCGCTCTGCCGACTGGACCGGCAGGAATCGGCGCAATCGCATAATGCTCGGCTGCCGGCGATTCTGCTTGTCCACCCTGCTCCTCAGGCGTTGCCAGTCGAGAAGCGAGCCAAGGACCGGAAATAATCACAGCTGATTTCCCTTCGGCGAAATCATCCTCCGCCTGCCGGCTATTCTTATCCAGCGAAGTGGGGTCTACAAGGTCTTCCTCGACCAGACTGATGTAGTGCAAGATGCCCTGCAATGCTGCTTCACTGTTCAATGCCGCTTCCTTGCTGTCTGCCGTAAGTACGTCGCCGCCTGCTCCCCATATCCACGGGAAGAAATTCTGCATCACGTCCCAGTCCTGATTGCCCGGAATGCCAATGGCATGCATAACGGTGCCATCGATTTCCGTACCATTCACTTGATGCATCGCCTCCCGGAAGCTAGTCCAATCTGCGAACGCACGATCCGGGTCTACACCTGCCTTCTCGAACGCATCTGTTCGATAATAGACGGCTCTCGCATCCGCATACCATGGCACCGCATATACCTTGGGGTCGCCCAGAATCCCTGTCGTCTGCCAGCTGGAAGGCAAATACGCCTCGCTCCCGCCGATGTCATCCACAAGCGGCGACAAGTCGGCCAGCCCGCCCATCGCCGCAATGGCAGGTACCCAAGTCGTGCCTAACTGCAATATATCTGGTCCTTCGTCTTCCGCAACCGCTTTCACAATAGTAGACCAAGCTGGCGCCCAATCCAGCACCTTAATTTGCAACGTTAGGTCAGGATTCGCATCCAAATACGGCTGAAGCACTTCCAACAAATCGTGGTATTGCTTCTGGTCGTTGCTGATGATCCACATGTCCAAGGAAATCGTTTTATCATCCTCTGAAACTCCATGCATGTCAGGTTGCTGAGGTGCAGGTGCATCTGTACAAGCAGATGCACCAAGTACGAGAAGAAGGAATAACGCGCACAGACGCGCATAGTTTATCGTTTTCATACTAGTTAATCTCCTTCACTTGCACAACGAGCTAAATTACATAGAATTATACTCTAAACCTAACCAGAAGTACAGGTTTGACGTGCCTAAGACGTCGCTACATTGTATAGGGCGTGTCATGCGCGCTGCTTAGGCAAATGTTGATTTCGCGCTACGATCGGGCATCTGCTTATACACATAGAATCGACAGACCATAATGTAAGAGTATCAAAGCAAAAGGAGGGAATGCATTATGGCATATGCCGCTGGTGCAGGCTACGGATTCACATCCACTGGAGCCATCCTTGTGCTATTCATTCTGCTCGTCATCATTAGTCGGACGATACTAGTCTAAATTACTGTGATGGATACCGACTAATTGTAATAAGGAGGGATTAACATGTCCGCTGCAGCTGGATATGGTTGGACGAATACAGGCACCATTCTGGTCCTGTTCATCTTGCTTGTCATCATTACCCGCACCTTCTACGTGTAAAGCGTATGCCCCGAGTCCGATGGACTTGGGGCTTCTTCGAATGGAGAGGCGGAAGGACGCCTCGTTCTCTTATTGAAGGTTGAAACTGTAACGGTCACTCGTGTCCGTCAGAGCGAAAATATGCGTTTTTTCGATTTTTAACGGCCGCCTATGTCCGTTAGCGGCACAAAACCACCGTTTTGACCAGTTCAATCAGCGCTTACGGTCATCCGTGTCCGTTACTTTGTCAAATAACGCTCCATACGCCTTTTAACGGTCGCCTATGTCCATTGAAGTGAGTTCTCGTATCGGCTCAGTCGGCAGCAGCGCTATCATCAGCAAGGTTGATCGGCCGCCGCACGGTTAACGTACGCAGCCGATTCAGAGCTGCTTCCAGCTCCTGCCGGCGCGGCAGAGCGAGATCGCCGGGATGCTTGCCGGCATAGGGGGAAATGGCGTCCAGCCCCTGCTCTTCTACAAGTGCGTACAGACGATTCACCAGCTCCAGCACAGGTGTCTGTCCATCGGCATATCGATGAGCAAGCAGCCGTAGCATGTGGGCAATCGCCCGGGTTTGGCTCGCATCTACTAGCTGCTCCACCTGTGACAAGTCGATATCGTTCGCACCATACACAATTTTGGACAATCCCTTCGCATCGACCTTCTCCCTCCCGCCGCGAGTAGCGTCGAAGCTCTGCTTGCGCACGATGCGCGACGTAATCTCGCCGAAGGATGCGCCCCCCTCCGGCACTCTCTCATCGCTTCGATCGCTTGCAATCCGCTTCGCCTCTGCAGTCACATCCGTCGGTACATACGCATCCATCATGATGACGTTATCCGCCGTATGGAAGTAATCCCCAGAACCGCCTAGCACCAAGATCGTCGAGACACTATGCTGCTCGTACAGCTGCCGGACCTTGTCAACGAATGGCGTAATCGGCTCCTTCTCCTTGGCCACAAGCGCCTGCATACGAGCATCGCGAATCATGAAGTTCGTCGCGCTCGTATCCTCATCAATTAGCAGCAGCTTCGCATTCAACTCTAGCGCCTCCATAATGTTCGCCGCTTGAGACGTACTGCCGCTGGCATCGTCACTCGTGAACTCGCGCGTATCCTTGCCGAAGGGGAGGTTGGATATGAACGGTGAGATATCCACCTTCTCCACCCGTCTGCCATCCTCAGCTCGGATCTTGGCTGCCGAGTCGTCTGTAATCACATACTCGCGTCCATCACCTGGCAGATGATTGTACACCCCGCGCTCGATCGCCTTCAACAAGGTACTCTTCCCATGATAGCCGCCGCCTACGATCAGCGTCACACCTTCCGGAATCGCCATGCCGCATATAGGTTCCCGGTGCGGCAGCGGAATCGTCCGCTCCAAGGATGACGGCGAGCGGAACACCACCGTCTCCGCAGTGCGCATCGGTCGATTGCTGACACCACTCTCCCGCGGCAGCACCGCGCCATTCGCGACGAAGGCGACACAGCCGTGCTGCTTCAACCACGAGCGAATCGCTTGCTGCTGGTCAGCAAGCTCCAGATGCGCGCGCAAGCGCTTCGCATCCCGCTCCTGTACAGCAGCTGTTGCCAGTTGCGGCACTTGCTCGCACAGCATATCGGCTGCCGCCTTCCCTAGAATAGTCCTGCCTCGTGCTGGCAGACCTACAGACAACCGTACCTCTAGTTTGTTAGCCGCTATCAAGACAGCCGTACGCTCTAGCATCTCCTGACCGGGTGCATCGATACGAATTTCCCCGCTCTTGCCATGCCCGCTGGACGATCTTCCGCCACGACGAATCGCTTGTGCGACACACCTTGCGAAATAATCCTGTACAGCAATGCGCCGCCACGGCGATTCCAGCCAGGCCGGTTCAATCGCAGCTGCCGATCCATACCATACAACACGTATGCGGGACGGTGAAGCATAGGGATCACCTTGCACATGATCGATGTACAGCTTCAGCTCACCTTGCTCGTATGTACCTGCGATGTCCTTGTAAGCCTTATATCCTTTGCCATCTAACCGCCGCAATAACTGCCTCAGTCGCTCCATCGTAGTAGTCACTCCTTCGCCGTTGCTATACACGATTGTTCGCTGCACGTCACACATGTATACACGACGACAGCCTTTGCCGCCGCAGGCAAAGGCTGTCGTTCTGATTCATAGCTACGTTCAGTTTAGCAAGATAACCGATAGACCGTCAATGATTTCAGACACACCTCTACCCCGACACTCTCCCCAAATAGTAACCACCCAGAAATATCGTTACGATAACAATGAAATGAAAGACCGCCCAAGCCCACCGACCAAAGTAAAAGGAGCGAACAGAAATAGGGCGCCGATTGTCCGGTGACACCATTCGCCCGCCAATCCATTCGAACAGCAGCAGATATATCCACCACCATGTATAGGAATCCCATAAATCCCACTTGAAATCATATTGGATCAGTGCCGTGCGGGTTAATGCATACGTCTCAAGGAACATGCCCACATGCACAATCCCCCAGTAAAATGGAATTTTCCACGGCCACCGCTTCGGACTATAACGCACGCCCACAAGTACATACGCAGGAAATACGGTAGTAATCGCAGTCACCGGCATAACCGTCATGTTCGGAAATAGCCGGACGGGAAAGGAGTAAAAATCCAGAAAAACAAAAATGGCACACAGCCCGTTCCCCACTAGCGCACTAACGAGGAACAACAGACCATACTGCCTCCACTGTTGTTTAATAATATATACACTGACGACTATTCCACCTAGAGCGCTTGCCAGAATAATCAACACTTCTTTGCTCATGTCAAGCATCACCGCCTTTTCTTGCCTAAATATTCCCGCTTTACACTTTTTGCATACCCCCATCAACAAGCTTCTCTCCGCACTGCAAAAAAACACCTCAACCCGAAAAGGCAGAGATGCTTTGAACGTTCTATGTCACAAGCAGAAGCCGTCCATTGTCTTATCTATGAAAGCACCACACCAAGCAAAGGAGAGGAATCCTATGAAAGTAAGAATGCACCACCAACATGCCAATCCAGAGGCGTTACAAGCGATGCTGGCGCTGGAGAAATTCATTCAACAGAGCTCACTGGACCACAAGCTGTATGAGCTTATCAAGCTGCGCGCCTCGCAAATCAACGGCTGCTCATTCTGTATCGATATGCATAGCAAGGACTTGCTGAAGATTGGTGAAACCCCTGAGCGTCTATTGCTGTTGCCCGTGTGGCGGGAGGTTCCGAGCTTCTCGGAGCAGGAACGCGCAGTACTGGAGTTAACCGAATATGCGACCAAGCTGTCAGAGGCTGGTGTCCCACAAGAAGTATATGAACGAGTGCAGAAGCACTTCGACGAGAAGCAGCTTGTCGATATTCTCATGGCGATCAATATCATTAACAGCTGGAACCGGCTCAGCATAACTACAGGGATGTTCCCAGGCTGCCTCGATTGAACCGCTGCAGCTTGTCTGGATTCACGATGATATACAAGTGACGAATTCGGGAGCCGTCCGGCTCCCACTCTATACTAATCAGCATCGTGCATTTCCTTGCTTCTACGAGGGCAAGTCCCGGCTCGCCATTCATACGGATCGGGCGGAAGCCTGCCTCGAATCGTCCTTTGGCCGATAATCCAGTTAAGAAGGCCAGCACACGCTCCAATCCTAGAATCGGTTTAATAGCGGCACGAACCTTGCCCCCGCCGTCTGACACAAGTGTCACTTCTTCCTTCAGATACGTCACCAACGGTTGGAAATCACCGGAATCTGCTGCGCGCAGGAATACCTCTACGAACTGGTACTGCAACCGAACACGATCTGGCTTGGCGTATTCCTTCGATAATCCTGTCCCATCGCCGCCAGCATCCAGACCTACCGCCTTCCTAGCCCTGCTGTATGTCTTGCGGCAGCTTAGCTCGGTACGCTCCAGTATCTCCGCGATCTCGCGGTATTCGAAGCGAAGCGCCTCCCGCAGCACATATACGGCACGCTCCAATGGCGTCATGCGCTGCAGCATTACCAAATACGCATAGCCGATCATCTCCTTGCGTTCTGTCTGCGCGGAAGCCTCGTCCTGCCATCCTTCGTCCGGCATCGGCTCCGGCAGCCATGTGCCGATATATTGTTCACGCTTGTGTCTCGCCGAGTTCAGCACATTGATACAACGATTCGCCGTCATCTTCGTTAAATAAGCCCGTTCGTTCGCAATGTCTCTCTTGTCTGTCTGCAAATATTGGGCAAATACATCGTGCACTATATCCTCAGCATCCGCAGCACTGCCGAGCATTCGGTAAGCTAATCCGAACAGCATTGACTTATACGTTCGATACACGTGTTCTTGCATCTTGCTCCTCCCTTATGCGCAGATCTTCCCCATATGAACTAGACAAAATACACTACCAGGTTGTGACACGCTACTCTTATAAGCATAGCGACATTTATCGCATATCGGCTTCTAATGTTAGATTTCATAACATAATACAGCCATTTTTTTGAAAATAATTGTTTATTTTATGACAAAAGTCAGAAAACCTTTCATGAATGCCCTTTTAATCATTGTCCGCTGCGACAAGTTCATGTAAGATTATTCTTATATCCAATCCTTGCCTACGGCGCTGTCGGAAACTTCCAGCAGCTGCAAGTAGCTTGTGACTGTCATCCGATATGGGGAGGTTTTGTACATGAATATTTTGCTTCGACCCTTTATTCGCCTGATGAACCGTGCCAAGTATGCGCAGAAATTCATCTTGATCACAGCCTTGTTCTGCATTCCGATCATCATTATGCTGCAGCAATTGGTACAAGATCACAAATCCAACATCGATCAGCTGTCCCTTGAGCTTGGTGGCGTGTCCCATATCGCCGCTCTGAAGCCGCTCATCCTGGAAATGCAGAAGCACCGAGGCCTAGCCAACGGGTGGCTGCATGGCGACTCATCCGCAGAGGCCGGCATGCTGGCAAGCGAAGAGGCGATTGAGCAGAACTTCCTGCACAGCGAAAGCTTACTGCAGCAAGCGGAGATTTCACCCGCATTGGAGACAGAGTGGAAGGCAATCCGCGAAGCATGGATCGACTTGCATGGAGCGTATGCGCAGATGTCGCCCAATGAAAGCTTCCAAGCGCATACCGCGCTGATTGCGAATCTCCAATCCCTGATCACCACCATTGCCGACCAGTCCAAGCTTACATTGGACGCGAGACTGGATACGTTCTACCTCGCGACCTTAAGCACGAACCACTTACCCGCGCTAATCGAAACAGTCGGACAAGCTCGCGGTAGTGGCAATGGTGTATTGGCCGCATCCCAGATCACAGAAGAACAGACGGTGTCCTTCATGATGGCGACTCAGAACATGGACCACGCGGCTCAAGCCATGCTGAACGCGCAAGAGCTTGTTCTCACATATAATCCGGCGCTGCGTCCGGAATTGGAGAAGCTGTCTGAAGACAGCATCCAAGCGACTGAGCAATATGCCGATATGATCACGGAGCAATTTATCCAGGAATCGCTGAGCATGAAACCCGGCGATTATTTCCAACAAGGAACGCAGACGATTGAGCGCGCTTCTTTGCTTTTTGACACTGTTATCTCGTCCTTAGACAATCTGCTGCAAGAACGTCTGGATCAAGCGCGATTCAACCGTAATCTGGTTTATGCTAGCTTGCTTGTTTCGTTCTTGCTTGCGATCTTGCTCTTCCTCAGCTTTTACTGGAATGTGAAGCGTACGGTTGCGACATTGAACGAAAGCTCCCAACAGCTCGCCAACGGCAATCTAAAAGCACGGGTTAACGTCGAATCACGTGACGAGCTCGGCGAAGTCGGGCACTCGTTCAATCATATGGCGGAAAGCATGGGCAAGCTGATTCGGCTGAATCAATCGATGATCGAGCAGATCGCAGCTGCTTCTAGCCATCTCAAAGAAATGTCGCAGCACACCGTAAGCGCTACAGAGGAAATCGCCACATCCACGCAGCAGGTCGCAGCCGGAGCTGACAGGCAGCTCGAAGCAACGGACGAAACCTCGCGCGCGATGGGAGAAATGGCGGCAGGTGTACAGCATATCGCCGAAGCTACCTCCTCTATTTCCGAGTTGGCCGAGAATGTAGCCAGCCAAGCGAAGACGGGAAATCTAACTCTCGAATCGACGGCTGCCAAGATTCAACAAATTCATCAGACCGTTCATCGCTCTGCGACGACGATGCAGGAGCTCGGCCAGCGTTCCCGGAAAATCGACGACATTGTTACAGATATTACGCACATCACTGCGCAAACACACATCTTGTCCTTGAATGCAGCGATTGAGGCAGCAAGAGCCGGAGAAGCTGGGAAAGGATTTTCCGTCGTGGCCGATGAAATCCGGGCATTAGCTGAGCAGTGCAAGATATCGGCGCAGTCCATTTCCCTCATCGTACAGGAGATTGCCGCCTCCATAGAGGAAGCCGATGAGGCTACTCTTGAAGGTCAGCAAGCAGCCGAGCAAGGTATTCAGGCTATGGACGGAATGAGCAGTATGTTCCACAGTATCTTGGACTCGGTCCAGCAAGTAGCCGGACAGATTCGGGATACCTCGGCGGTATCGGAGGAAATGTCCGCAGGCACCGAGCAAATTGCAGCTTCCGTCACCGAATTGACCGGGATTGCCCAGCATGCGATGGACAAGACCCAGATCACATCCGCCTCCAGCCAAGAGCTGCTGTCTTCGATAGAAGAAGTGCAAGCTGTGATCGAAACCTTGAATGAATCCACAGACCAACTAAGCGAAGAAATGAAAAAATTCCAAGCTTGATGAAATCTGCTTTTCTCTTGCCTAATGACCAACATACTTTGCCCTCCTATCGAATATATGTCAGTGACAGGGTCCTGTCCAACTCTCGATCCTGTCTGAATGCTCGCTAGGAGGGTAACTGATGTCATTTATTTATGAGCATGAGTGGATGTTTTTCGTTCTATCCGAAGTGTTGATATGGGTTATGGCGGTGCCATTCCTCATTATTCGCTACCGCTTCGGTCTGGAGCAGGCTAGTATGGTGTTGCTCATTCTAATTCTCACCTGTAACCTGTTTCAAGGATTGTTAGTCGTCATAGACTTCGTTCATACCGGGGAAGTTTCCTTCTTCCAAGTGGTGATCGTCTTGTTCTTCATCTATGCCTTCACTTTGGGGAAGTCGGACTTCGCACTGGTCGATCTATATTTGAAGAAGAAGTTCAAGCCGATGCATCGCAACGCCAAGCGGGACGAATCGCTTCATCCTTATATTCGCTTTCGAAGCAAGTGGATGCTGGTGCATACCGCCGCCTTCCTCCTCCTGCATGCTGGTTGGTACATCGTCGATGTAGGCGGGATTCTCCCGCCGGCAGGGCTGTTCTTCTTCCATGAATGGATTCGTCTGCCGCACCAAGGCTACTTCGAAATTCCGGCACTGAACGCCATGAGTTACTTCTGGAAGGTAGTCTATTACATGGACCTGCTCTTTTACTTGTTGATCACGACCATATGGCATGCAACGAAAATAAGATAAGGAGTATGTTTTCCGCTCGGATTGCCCCACACTGTAGCCGTAAGTACTGATTATGCAGGCATCCTTACATGTATTCGTTCAACATGGAATAATTAGAAGGGAGCACAGTACGTGGGCAGCTTACTGCAAAGTACACACAATTTGTATCGCAGAACGAAACAAGCCTTTGTCACAGAGAAGGTATTCGTTGTATTACTCATTCTGCTGTTCTTGTTCTATCTAATCGGCATCATGTTCTACATGACAATTGAGAAAACAAGCCTCGTCGATGCTCTGTACAACTGCGCCATGCTCATCACCACTATCGGCGATTCCAACTACTCACCCAGCACAACGTTAGGGAAGCTGTTCACCGCTGTGTATTCCTTAGTCACGACATTGCTATTCGTGGGGTTCATTACCGGGTTGGCGCAAGCCATTATCATACAAGAACACCAGCGAGAGCAGAACTAATAGGATAGCGGATGGCTTGTTGCCCACTCGCCTCCATCACACGAAGCGCAACACAAGAAGGAGCTGTCCGCCAAGAGATTGCACGCTTGATGGACAGCTCCTTATTCACATTGACGTATGTCTTATGGCAGCACATTCCCCGCAGCGCGGTAAATTTCGTACCATTCCTCACGTGTCAGGCGAATGTCACTCGCTCTGCAGCAATCCTGCAAGCGCTCAATATTCATCGTGCCGATAATCGGCTGCATGTTCGCTGGATGGCGCAGCAACCAGGCGACGGCAATCGTCGTGTTGCTTACATTGTATCTCGCAGCAATCTCATCGATCTTCTGATTCAGCTCAGGGAACTTCTCGCTGCCGAGGAATACACCTTCGAAGAAGCCGTATTGGAACGGCGACCACGGCTGAATCGTCATGTCATGCAAGCGACTATAATCGAGAATGCTGCCGTCTCGGTTCACTGCCGGATCGTTCTCCATATTGACATTGATCCCTGCGGAGATCATCGTCGCATTCGTAATGCTTAATTGCAGCTGGTTCGCCACGAGCGGCTGCTTGACCGCCTTCTTCAACAGCTCGATCTGCATCGGATTCTGATTCGATACGCCGAAATGCCGTACCTTGCCCGAGCTTTCCAGCTGATCGAACGCTTCTGCCACCTCTTCCGGCTCTACGAGCGCATCTGGGCGATGGAGCAGCAATACGTCCAAATAATCTGTCTTCAGTCGCTTCAGAATTCCGTCAACCGATGACAAGATATGCTCCTTGGAAAAGTCAAAAGAACCTTGACGAATGCCGCACTTCGATTGCAGAATGATCTTCTCCCGAATATCGTCGTTCATGTGTATCGCATCTGCGAAGATCTCCTCGCATCTTCCGCCACTATAAATATCCGCATGGTCGAAGAAATTAGCGCCTTCGTCCAGCGATGTCTGCACGAAGCGTTCCGCCGCTGGCTTGTCCAGCGAGTTAATGCGCATGCAGCCAACTGCAACAACTGGCACCTCCAGGGTGCTCGTTCCAAGTTTAATCGTTCTCATGCTCTAGCCCTCCTGTGTTATGGCTGTATTCCCCACTTGGTGATCCGGCATATGTAACAATAGTATCTCTTGTCACCGTTCCTGTAATGTGTAAACGTTTGCCGAAATCGCCGAGCAGCTCTCTTATGATTGTGCCACAGCTGCAGCACGATCGCAAGACCGCTCGTATACCTCTCTGCATACCTACTTATCGTTTCGCAAGGTCCTCCAGCCATTCGCTAATCTTGTCATCCTTCATCGGGCGCCCGTAGAAGTAGCCTTGCATCACATGACAGCCCAGCTCTGTCAAGAATGATATATGCTCCTGGTTCTCGACCCCTTCAGCAATAACGTCGAGATTCAACTGCTCTGCCAACAAGACGATCGCATGTACGATTGCCCGTTTGCTAGGCGTTTCCAAGTCGTTGGTGAACAGTCGATCCAGCTTCAATGCGTCGATCGGAATCTGATCCAGCAATCCGATGGAAGAATAGCCGGTGCCGAAATCATCCATCGACACACGCACACCCATACGCCGAATGATGTCCAGCTGGCGAACAATTTCCTTAATATCATAGATGACCATGGACTCCGTAATTTCCAGCTCTAGGTATTGCGGCGCAAGCACCGTCTTCTTCAGCGCACTGGTCAAGTATTGAATCAGTGTATCTGTCTGAAACATGCGCACAGACAAATTAACAGAAACCGGCTGTACAATACCTTTGTCCTGCCATGCCTTGCATTCGCGGCACGCCTGCTCCAACGTCCATTTCGTTATCGGAATAATGAGCCCCGTCTCCTCGGCAATCGGAATGAATTCCCCCGGCGGCACAACGCCAAGCCGCGGATGATGCCAGCGAATGAGGGCTTCGAAGCCGTACAGCTGATTCGTCTTCACATTCCACTTCGGCTGATATTCCATGTAGAACTCATTATGTTCCAATGCGCGCTGCAAGTCCTTCTCCAGCTCCATCTTCCGTACTTCCTGCATCCCCATCTCATCTGTATATATGCAGTATTGGTTCTTGCCCAACCCCTTCGCCTTGTACATGGCGGTATCCGCTGTCATGAGCAAGACCGACCGATCAGACTCTTGGATCGAGCCGGTACTGATCCCTATGCTGCCTGTTACATACAGCTCATGTCCATCAATATGGTATACCTGCTTTATTTCATACAGCAGCTGAACGGCAAGCTTCTCCGCTCTATCCTGATCACAATTGATACCTATGAGGAGAAATTCATCCCCGCCAATCCGGAACACTTCCAAGTTCCCGTCTGCGAATTGCTGCAGTCTACGGCCGACCTGCTCAACGAGCTTATCCCCAATATGATGGCCAAGCGTATCATTAATGGCTTTGAATTGATCCAGGTCCAAGAACAATACACTAATCTGTTCCTTACCCCGGTAGGTGTCGAAGAAGCGGTTCATCTCATTCCGATTGGGCAAGCCAGTTATCGTATCGCGATAGGCCATCTTCTCCAACACATGACGATCCATGAACATCGCGCCCCAAGATACGAACATGATGATGAATATCGTAACCGTCACACCAAGCAACAGAAATCCGTTCACCTGTGATGTGCCGTGCTCCATAGCCGCATGCATATCGCCTTGGAAGATTGCTGCTTTCATACCTGTATAATGCATGCCGCAAATTGCTGCACCCATCGCTACAGCCGACAACCACTTCCACACGCTGGATGCTGTCTCGCCGCGGAATTTCAAGAACAAGAATAAGGCGGCATAAGCCGCGAAGAAGGCAATCAACGCAGATAATGCCCACAGCAACGGATCATACGTTATGTCCATAGGCATAATCATCGCTTCCATGCCGATATAATGCATCGATACGATCCCGATGGCCATGAAGAAGCCGCCGATTACTAAGTGAATCCCCTTCGTCTCCTTGGGCATCGTAATCGCGAAGGCTATGAATGATGCGATGACGCTGGCTGCCATCGACAACAATGTCAGTCCAATATCGTAGGATACTTCGCCATGCAAGTGAAAGGCGAGCATACCGACAAAGTGCATCGACCACACACCGTTGCCCATTACGACCGCCCCTGCACATAGCCATATCCATTGCGCTCTTCCCGTAGATTGTGAGATCTTGGCTGCGATACTCAAGGCAGAGTAAGATGCCAATATTGCAATCACGATTGAGAGTGCCACGATCCATATATTATAGCTTCCTTCTATGATGTTCACAGCTAACCTCCATGTGTTCATACTTTCCCTATTATCCAGTATACTTCATCATCTCTACAATTTCTCGACGAAATTCGTCATATCCGCATCTTGTATAGAAATTGTCGAGTCTATTCAACCACAATTTAGTAACCAACATGACTTGGATCGAAACCTTCTCAATGAAAGAGGATTTAGCATGTTAAAGTGGAATATGAATAAAATGATGAACACATTGAAACGGCGCGAGACTTTCCTTATTATTCTTGCCTTTATTATACTCTTATCGGGGATACGATTGACGTGGTACAGCATTCAGAAGCCGATAGAACACCCGTATGTGCATCAAGGTATACTCGACCTGAGAGGGTGGGCGATTCCGAATAGCCGTACGATCCCGTTGAGTGGGGAATGGGCCTTATATCCTTCTCAGTTGCTGACTCCAACGTTGCTAGCTGACTTGCATGCCGAAGCCGCTTATATCGATGTGCCCGGTGCATGGAACGAGGCATTCCCCGCTGAACGAGACAATCACTATATGTATGGCACCTACCGATTAGAGCTGCTGCTGGACGAAGGCTTGGAGCAAGATCTGCAGCTGCGTATTTACGAGATTAACAATGCAGCGGTCATATACATCAATGGGGAATTGGTTGCACGCAATGGCATCCCTAGTGACCTTGAGAGCCGCTATCATCCTGCTGACATGCCGCTTAACGTGATGCTTCCTATGGGTGAGGAGCGCGTAGAAATATTGATTCAAGCCGCTGACCACACTGGTCAGGGCGGAATAGGCAAGGCGATTCACTTCGGTACGGTTGAGGCGATCCAGAAGCGCAACCTCATCTCGATTGGATCGCAGCTGTTCCTCTGTTTAGTCTTCCTGATCCATGGTCTGTATGCATGCATGCTGTACTTACTCGGCGCAACGAATCGCGGACTGAAATACTTCGCCTCACTTATATTCTGCGGCATACTAAGCATAATTTCAGTCGACGATAAGCTGCTGTATGAATGGCTGCCCATGCTCCCTTATGAGCTCCAACCGAAGATCACGTTGCTGACCTATGTAGGTGTCATGACCTTCATTCCACTTGTGCTCAAGCATATCTTCCCCTTACAGGGATACGATCGACTATTGCGTTGGTTTCTCATATATAGCGCAGGATATGCACTATTCATCCTGATTGCTCCGTCGCAATTTACATTACCTAGCTTTTCGTACCTATTCAGAATCCTATACATAGCAGCTATCGGTATATCGATCTACATGCTGCGGTCTGTCAGTCGGGGACAGCCGGGGACGCTCTTCTTACTCCTAAGCTGCGTCAGTCTGGGGAATAATCTCGCATGGACCGTCATCGCTGCCAAATGGATACCGGGTACTACCCATTATCCGATTGACCTTAGTATGTGTATATTCCTCTTCGCGGCGTTCTGGTTTCGACGGTACTTCCTATCTAGCGAGCAGACCAAGATTCTTGCCGAGAAGCTGCAGCAAGCCAATCAGCAGAAGGATGATTTCCTCATTAATACATCGCACGAACTGCGGAATCCGCTGCACGGCATCATCAATATCACACAAAGCGTGCTGGACGATGCGGATCGATCCACGAACGACATGCTTAAGCAACGGTTAGCGGTGCAACTGTCTGTAGCCAGACGAATGTCGCGCATGCTAGACGATCTGCTCGATGTCGCACGCTTGAAGGAGGAGCGCATCCAGCTTCAGCTCCAGAATGTCAGCTTACAAGGGGTCGCCAGAGGCGTCTGCGAGATGCTTCGGTATATGATTCAGGACAAGCCGATTCAGCTCCATGTGCGTATTAGCGACAACTTCCCAGATGTGCGTGCAGATGAGAACAGATTAACGCAAATCTTATTCAACCTGCTTCACAACGCTGTTAAATTCACCGATCAAGGCAACATCACCATCCGTGCGACAGTCACTGAGGGACAGGCCCATATTGCTGTACAGGATACCGGAATCGGGATCGATGTGGACACCCAGCAGAAGCTGTTCCTGCCCTATGAGCAAGGACAACATAATGCAGCGAGGGCCAGCGGCGGCTTTGGTCTCGGACTCAGCATCTGCAAGCAGCTAGTCGAGCTGCACGGCGGCACCCTCTCAGTCACATCAGTAGTCGGTGAAGGATCTAGCTTCACCTTCAACCTGCCGCTCGCCGAAGCTATCGGGCAACACAAGTCAGAACTTCAGCCCCCGAAGCACTCGTCCAGCTTGACTGAATCATTACTTGCTTATCGGGATATAGAGACTGCTGCAGCCATTGAGAAGCGTGAACCCTTGCTTACAAGCCCGTACTCCTTCAACAAGAAGGCGACGATCATAGCTGTAGATGACGACAGCGTCAATCTCGGCATCATCTCAGATATTCTGGGACACGCTCAGTACGAGATTATTACCGTTACAAATGCTGCCGAAGCGATCCGCATGCTAGAATCGACACAGGCTGATCTGGTCATCTCCGACGTGATGATGCCGCATATGTCCGGCTATGAATTGACGCGTACTATACGGGAGCGCTACAATATCTCCGAGTTGCCGGTACTGCTCCTGACAGCGAGGAATCGGCCGGAAGATATCTATGCCGGCTTCCAATCTGGAGCGAATGACTATGTGACCAAGCCGATGGATGCGCGTGAATTGCGCGCACGCGTCCACGCTCTAACAGAGCTGAAGCTCTCCATCGAAGAACGGCTGCGTATGGAAGCCGCGTGGCTGCAAGCGCAGATTCAACCGCACTTCCTGTACAATACGCTTAATTCGATTGCCGCACTAAGTACAATGGACATCGTCAAGATGCAACGATTGCTAGAGGAGTTCAGCCACTACCTGCGAACCAGCTTCGACTTCCACAATACCGATCATGTGATCGCTATTGAGCGAGAGCTAGGGCTAGTCCGCTCGTATCTATACATCGAGAAGGAGCGATTCGGCGACAGATTGAAGGTGGAATGGGAGGTAGACGAAGGACTCTCTGCCTTATTGCCGCCTCTGTCGATTCAGACACTTGTAGAGAATGCCGTCAACCACGGTATTCTGCGCAAGGCAAGCGGCGGAACTCTCTATGTATGTGTCCGTGATCGGAACGAGACTGTAGAAGTGTCCGTTCGCGACAATGGCTCAGGGATGCCTGGTGAGATCGTGCAGCAAGTGTTAGGCAAGTCAACAGGTGCCGGAATCGGAGTCGGGCTTAGCAATACAGACAGACGCTTGAAGCAACTCTATGGCAAAGGACTGCACATTCAGAGCGCCCCAAGCACAGGTACAACCGTAAGCTTCCACATACCGAAGAAGGCGTGAGCGGGTCATCGCTCACGCCTTACTGTCTCGCTTCCACTTCTTATACCACTCTGCAATATAGGGACTCGGTCGTTCCCCGAGCTCCTCCTGCAGAATATTCTCCAGCCAGCGGAATTGGCGATGGACCGACAGGTGATTATCTGCAGCTGCATACAGGTTCATCAAGGCGAAGTGTGCCTCCTCCGCCAAGGGATGGCGGCGGCATATGTCCAGATACAGCGCAGTCGCCTTATCCTCCTGCTCGTTCGCCGCATACCATTCCGCCAGCTTGACAGACGTGCGAATCCACAGCATTTTCAAGCGATGACGCTCGCTCTCCGCCCACCAATACTCATATTCCTGCAAGTATTCTCCTTTATACAACAGCATGATCTGTTCATAAGCTTCAATCGTATGTAGGTTCATCGGCTGATCTTGCTGCAAGCCTTGCTCCCATTGCTCAACGTCCAGGGATACTTTCTCAAGATGTAAGGTGTAGCTGTCTGTTGTGTTCTCGATCGTGAAGCAATCACCGTAAGGCTCTAACGTCTTGCGAATATGATAGATCGCTGTATATAATTGCGAATACGCTCGGTTCGGTTCATAATCTGGCCACAGCAGCTCCACCAAGACCGACTTGCGAACAGGCTGCGCTCTATACTGCAGCAAGTAGAGGAATAGCTCCTGCGCTCTGCTGGTCCGCCAGCGAAGCGGTGTCCACTGATCCGGCTCTGACTCGATCAATACTTGCTGGAACAGCTGAATCCGTGTTACCTGACTGGCTAACATGACATTCGGGCGCACATCCTTCAATCGCTCTTGAATACGCTCCAACGTCTTCGCCAAGCGCTCCGTACTGACTGGCTTCATCACATAATCCAATGCATTCAGCTCGAAGGCCTTGATCGCATAATCATCATACGCTGTGACGAATACGATATTCAGCCCCGGACTGCTCTCCAGCAGCCGTTCAGCAAGCTCCACACCATTCACTTCAGGCAGATGAATATCCAGGAACACGACATCAATCTCATCCTGCGCTTCCTGCTGTATGTGTGACTGGAACGCCTTCGGATCAGTAAAAGATGCAAGAACCTCCACATCCGTAATTTGCCGCAGCTGATGCTCCATATATGTCAAGGCCAAGCTTTCATCATCCAACAATACGATTCTCATCCATGCCCTCCTCATGCGTACCCCTTACAAGGTTTACCCTTATTCTACCATGACCCTATCTCAAGCTCCTCTACAATTTCTCTACAAGTATATATAGCGGATTATACGATGGAGCCGGACCACATTGTAATCTGTTCACGATAACTGCCCAATATTGCGGTTGCGCTGTGTGCGTGTCCATACGCTTTCACAGTGATCCACATATAATAACCCGCGGCTTACTTTGTACGGTCGCTATCTTCTGGAATGGAGGTGAACGGAATATATGCATCTGCTCTGTTCTTATCCAGTGCAAGCAGGCGCGGTTATGCCGCACTGCAACAAGCCGATTGTCGCCATGACGACCTCGGGCGATCTGGTTCCGGGCATTATCGATGGAGTGAGAGACGGCGTTCTGTATCTGAAGCCTATTGGTAGGGAAGCAGGCGTTGCCATGATTAAACGCGTGAAGACCTACAATAAGAATAAGCTGCCTGCTCGGACCCAAGCCAAGACCTCAGCCTTCGGCTACCCGTACTACCCATTCGCCGGGCTGACCCTCGCTCTCTCCTTGGTATGGCTGGCCGCTCTGTTCGCATTTCCGCCATTCTTCATATAGAATGCGTGCTTTCCGTACTACGTGGAAGATTTCGTTCCTTCTTGGCGAGGTCTTCCTGCTTGCTAGAAGCATAGGGGATTGGCGCGATTATTGCCGAGGAAATAAACCAACAACGCCTTGCATGTATGAAAGAGATGGATTATCATAAAGATAAGTAAAGGGAGACAGCCGCTTACTGTCTCCCCGGCATAACATTTGGGTGGGAAACCTCCAGATAGTTCTAGAGAAAATAACCCGACTTAGCGGAAACTTGGGCGGGTTATTTTCTTTTGTGTACGTATGTGAGGAGCGCCAGTATAAACATAGCGAACATCATCATATCGGCAAAAGAAAATTTCATGGCAACCACCTCCCAACCGGAGGCAGTCTCTTCCCACCCAAGCTGTTATACCTACCTAAATTCTACCATACAATTGCTTTTGCTAGAAGCACTACTTACAAATAACACACTTCTAATTCACAAGACCTTTATCACTTTGTAGTTATGGGCTGTCCCGCATGTAGCGCTCATTTCTGGTCACTAATTTAAGCGTTTGAGCTCATATTTTAATTTAGTGATCATTCGCGGGTTAACCCCCTAATTTTGGACACTGTCCACGTTCATGCTCGCTCTTTCGTATCAAAGCGCAATTTTCTTCGGGATTAACTCACCGGAGGTAACTAACCGCAGGTATTCCTTCGGCGGCCAATC
>Ga0207833_100279_pt1 | contig 21888 bp, 15 predicted proteins | sample TtaePargueraPR_6_FD_187753 | JGI IMG/M metagenome (GOLD analysis project Ga0207833, IMG submission 187753) | Aerobic enrichment media microbial communities from Bioluminiscent Bay, La Parguera, Puerto Rico - Tt and E1 (2) (SPAdes) | ecosystem: Environmental > Aquatic > Marine > Unclassified ...
GGACTTCCATCTATACAACAAACGCCATTGAGAGGACGGTGAAAGAAATCCGGAAACGCTTATACCCGATGAACAGCGTGCCTAACGTCGATGCTGCTGAGAAAATCGCTTATCTGGTTGTGACCGATTACAATGACCGATGGAGAAAACGGATCATTCGCGGTTTTGGCATGGAAGAGACACAGAAAGCATTCGCAAAAATGTACAGCGAACGCTACGGAGAGTAAACCTCCCGCGCCTTCGCTTGGGCTACGCCCACCACTATACAATTCCATGTACCCTACCTAAAGTTGAATACACAAACTTATTGACACTGCCCAGTGAATTCGCCGATTTCCGAATTAGTGATCAAACCTGGTCACTAATTCGACTGAAATCTCCTAATCCGGTGCGATTACTCCAATTAAGTATCAGAAATGATCACTAATGGTCGCGCAAGGCGGTAAACCGCAGATATAGCATCAGAAATGATCACTAATTCCACTTTCACGTCCCAATGAGCGGTGTTGAGCCTGTCGATATATGTGAATCGTCCAAACTTATATGAACTATCGTTCCTACTTGGGCAAATGACTGCGACCCGATTGCAGCACGATGAAATGGACTCGATTGTGCAGGCTTTCCCTCCTAAACCTGCCCTGAAGTTATGAATGCCAGCTTTTATACATCCTTTTGAAGCTCACAACGCCTGAACTAGCAATTTTCCGAATGCAAAGATGCACAATCGCAGGTAATAGGAGAAATCAGCTGTTTTGAGTCCTCTAAGCATGCACATTTGCAGGAATTGTCACTCAATTTCATCTATAACAGGTAAGCAGAAACGAAACTCGTACAAATTTGCCTACAGCAAGCCTCAATGTACCGTCGTTGTATGAAAATTCGCACAAAATGAACGTCAGCTCCCTAGCCTCACATCACGCTTGTCGGCCGCCTTATGTTCGTCCACATTCATGAAGAACGCCGCCAAGCGGTCGATCCCCTTGTGATACTGCTTGCTAGAGAACGAGAGGCGTAGTGTGGTAGGGAGTCCGAAGTCCGAGCCTGGGACGGTAGCCACGCAGGTTCGCTCCATAATCCGTTCCGCCAGCTCCAAGCTCGTCTCGATACCGACCGTCTGCATGAAGTCCGCGCATTCAAGTACAATGTAGAAGCCGCCCTTGGAAGGCAACGCCTTCGCCAACGGCACGTCGCGGAACTTCGCCAGCGTGTAATCTCTCCGTTCCCGATATGTCGCTTCCAGTAAGCACACATCATCCTGATGCTTCAACGCCTCGATCGCGCCGTATTGCACGACAGGGTCCAGCGTCAAGAGCGTATGGTGCTGGATTACCGTAAGCGGGGTAACCAATTGATCCGGAACGATCGCGTAGCCTACCCGCCTGCTGTACATCCGATATCCCTTCGAGAAGGCATTCGTCGTAATAAAGGTTGATACCGTATGGTCAAGCTGCATGACAGACTCACTCGGTTCGTCGAAGCATATATTCGCATAGATTTCGTCGTTAATGACGACAGCTTGACCCCCTACGATACTATCGATGTGGTACAACTCCTCGCGGGTAATAATGTTGCCAAGCGGATTGCCGGGTGAATTGATCACGACGACCTTCGTCCGGCTCGTGAAGTTATCCCGGAATGACCTCATATCGAGCGCCATCGTGTCCGTATCGATCTTGTAATACTTGACGGTCGCGCCGGCAAGCAGCGCACAGAAGTGATACAGCGAATAATAAGGGAACGGCAATAGTACCTCATCACCTTCTTGCAGCAGCACTTGGAACAAATTGCGGAACAAGGTGCTGGTCCCGACGCTAATCACGAAGTTGTTCGGCGGGATATCCAGCTCGTATCGCTGCTTGTAATACTGGGACAGCTCCTCCTTGAGCTCCGGAAGACCGCCGGGATATACAAGGGAAGCCTTCGAGAAGTCGCGGACAGCATCGGCCATCGCTTCCGTAATTTCTGTGCGGACGGGCAGCTCAGACTTGCCAAGCGTCATGCGTATGACCTCTTGACCCTGCTTCTCGTAATCATTCGCTAGCTGGTCCATGACGAACATCAAAAACCGCTCATCCTCATACCGAATGTTACTGCGCAATTCCAACATCGTTCATCCACTCTTTCGCTTGAAATAAGTTCTCGGTTCCGGTATCCCTCATCAGTTGTTCATAGCGCATGCGCTGTTCGTCGACCGGTGTCCGCTTCGTATGAAACACCGAACGCAGCATATGGACAGCTCTCGCCATCTCCTCCTCAGTCGGCGCTCTCCCTTCTTCATCGAGCTGCAGCTGAAGGCGGTGAATCTCCTTGTACGGCTTGGCTACCCCTTCCTCGTACTCCTCGTGATGCCAATTCGCATTCGGTGTACTAACGGCAATCGCCAAGCAGCGGGACAGGAACGTTCGGCTGGACGGCTTGCTGCTCTTGGCTTGGCGGAAGGTTTGGTGCAGCCGATTACGTTCGGCCTCTGAATCGTAAGCAAATAGCTTCATGCCGGGACTCGTCTTCTTCAACAAATTTGCGACAATCGTGGAAGGTCCTGTATCGACTGCAAGCACAACGCCTTCGGCGGCGAGCAAGCGCATGCTTTGGACCCATTGCACAGGTGCGGTCAACTGAGTTGTTAACGTATCCGCAATCGCCGCTTCATTCGCGTAAGGCGCAGCCGTTACATTAGAGATCACTGTCGCTTGCAAGGGGCTGTAGTCGAGCTTCTCCGCTTCAGTACGAAATTGTGCAGCCGCCCCCTCCATCAACGGGCTGTGGAACGGCGCGCTTACTTGCAACGGCACGATGCGTCCCCCTGCTTCCTGCAGCTGCTGTGCGCAGCGCTCCACTACTGCTCGATTCCCCGAGATGACGGTCTGCTCGTCCGCATTATAATTGGATATGACTGCAATCCCGTCATCTCCTGACTGCTCCTCACAGACACGCGCTATCTGCTCTGCTGGAGGACCGATGATCGAGATCATCGCGCCTTCTCCCGGTGCGGCCGCTTGCTGCATGAACTGCCCCCTCATGCGGACGAGACGCACCGCATCATAGAATGGGATAGCACCCGCACAGCTTAGTGCAGTAATCTCCCCTAAGCTGTGTCCGGCCATATAAGCCGGTTCAAGCCCGGTCTCCTCCCGAATTGCCTCATAAGCGATGAAGCTGGTGACGAGTATCGCCGGCTGTGCGTTCACTGTCAGTGTCACTTGTTCCTCCGGTCCCTCTCGGATCAGGCGAAGCAAGTCGATCCCTATCGCATCGCTCGCTTCCGCCAGTCTAGTCTTCGCGAAGCCGTACCGTTCATACAAGTGCAAGCCCATCCCTTTGTACTGTGCGCCTTGCCCCGGGAATAGCATACACGTTCGCAACATAGCAGTCCCTCCTCTTCTTATATAGCGTTATCGCTTGTCGACAGCGTCGACAGGATCGCCTGCGCTACAGCAGCCTGCTCATCATGAATGAAGAAATGCCCCCCTTCGAACTCCCTTAATGCGAACGCTCCCTGCGCGTACTCCTTCCACCGTTCCAAATTGCCGACCGTCAACGGATCTTTCCTCCCGTACAGCACTGTCATATCACAGCGTACTTTCGTTATGTCCGCTTGCAATCCGACCTGAGCCGCTCCGTTCACAGCTTCCAGATCAGCGCGTATGATCGGCAACATATACTGCAGCAGCTCCGGATGGTTCATCACCTCCGGGGCCATGCCGCCCAGGCGCTCCAGCTCCTGTACGAGTTCGTCGTCAGGAAGACGATGATCGATCCTATGCGAGCGCGGTTCAGACGGCGGCAGCAAGCCCGACACGATCAGTGCGCGCGGCTGCACGTTAGCCTCCGCTTCCAACCGCAATGCCAAGCGGAAGGCAATCTCTGCCCCAAGGCTATGCCCGAACAGGGCGAAGTCTGTCGCACCTCGTATTTGCTCATAGGCATAGTCAAGTAACGGGTCAATCGAACGATGAACCGGTTCTCCGAACCTGGCCCCCCTTCCCGGCAGCTCCAGCGGACGAACGTGAATGTCTCCGCCCAGACTGTGCGCCCACTTGCGATAAAATGACGCAGAAGCTCCAGCGTACGGCAAGCACCATAAATCCATCATTTCCTCCTCCTTGAGTCGATTTAGTTATGTTCTCATTATGAAACTGACTCTCTTACGATACGTGTTGTTCTTCAGAAGCGACTTGTCCCAGCTCCAGCTTCATTACTTTGTCTGCCAGATGGAAGTAGCGGTCGTCATGTGTAATCGCGATTACACCCTTGCCCTGCTGCTTCATGCGCGGCAAGAGTTGCGTGTAGAAGTATTCTCTATACTCGGGGTCTTGATCGGCAGCCCATTCGTCGAACAAGTAAAAAGGGCGGTCATCCAAGTAGCATAACAGGAGCGCGAGCCTCTTGCGCTGACCCGAGGACAGCTTAGTCGTGCTGAACGATCCTTCGTGCAGCTCCACCTTGTCTTCTAACTGCAGCAATTGCAAATACGCGCGAACCTCTTCCTCCCTTCCTTCCACATCGATGCCGTACAGACGGTTGAACAAGTGAAAATCACTGAATACAGTGGAGAACCACTCGCCTAGCTCCCGGCCTTCAATCAGAGTACCGTTGATCGCAACCGTGCCCTGATCCGGCACACACAATCCTGTAATCAGCTTGGACAGAGTTGATTTCCCACTCCCGTTGCCCCCTGTAATAAACACGACTTCGCCGGAACGGAACTTATAATCAATCGGTCCAAGGCGGAACTCCGTCTCGCCAGCATATGTATATACGATACGTTGCAGCGATAGCGTCACCCCCGAATCCGGACGTTCCAAGTACAAGAGTCGTTGCTCATCAGTATGTGCGGGAACCTGTTCATCCAGCTCCTGCACTAGCGCATTCACCCGTCTCCAGCTAATGCGGATGTTCAGCATTTGCGGAATCGCATGCAGCACGCCGTTGATCGGACCTGTCATATAGAGGAACACGAACACATAGTTTCGCAGATGACCCGATCCCATTTGCTTGAATAAGAGCGGGAACAGGAAGGCGACCACACCGATCACAACGGTGAACATCAGCTCGCCGATCACATACACATTCGCGAACATTACATCGCCCTGCGACCGCTTCTCCTTATACATTCTACTGTTCTCTTCCATATCCTCGCGGAACTGGCGGCGCTTGCTCGCATGCAGCGACAGCTCCTTGAAGCCTTGCAGCAGATCATTCGCATAGGAGAAGAACACATTCTGCACGTCGCGCGTATATTCCCACAGCTTCTGCACCTTGGAGAAGGCGAAGTAATAGACGCCGGCAGCGGCAAGAATGATGACCGTCGACAACAACAGTCCATACAAATTGATGAAGCCCAAGTAGATGAAGCAAAAGGCGAGCGTGATAATACTGGTTATGCCCGAGATCGCCACGTTCAGCGCACCGGATATCGTCTCTGTATCGCTGATGAGCGCGGCGTTCACCTTGCCCGGTTCGATCCGTTCCACATGGGCGAACCGGCTGTTCATGATTCGATCGACGATCTGCATGCGCTTCTCGTACATCAGATGATTGGCGTAGCGCACTAGTTGTGTTCTTACGATTTTTTGCGCATAGACGTAGAACACGATCCCTAATCCGAAATATAAGAATAGATCCATAGGGAACTGTTCTCTGTGGGCGAACGACTCATTAATCATGAACACGATGAAGGCGTTGCCGAAGCCGCTCAGCAAGCTCATCGTGGCGACCGTCACGAACGGCTTCTCCTCTGCTTTCGGATACAGCTTGCGCAGCATCGTCCATACCGCATAGAGCACGATCACCATCGCGATGGCAGTCAGAGACCCTATAATCGTTGGCGAAGCCCACACCTTGACGAAGCTCCAGGGAAGGTCTTGGAACAACAGGCTCGGGATATAGTACAATCCCGTCAAGCACACCGCCACAGAAGCAATAGACATGATCAACGATCGCAGCACTTGGCGATGCAAGCCGCCATACCGCCGCTGCCTTCGATAGAGCTCCAGCCCGAACGAAGTATAGGCATATCCGAGACCTGCAACCGCGAGTCCAGCGAAGATAAGCAAGCACATGCCGATGCGATCCATCTGGGCATAGTAATCTCTCGCTCCCGGCTCGATCTCTTGATCCAGCAGCATATCCATGACACCTTGCCCAATCTGGTACGTAAAATCCGTGTTCATATTCGCAAGTACGACGACACCGAGCTGCTCTTCCGGACGGAGGACCATATACGCTGAGAAAGTCGGATTCGTACCGCCGTGGCTCCATTCGCCCTCGCCCTTCTGATGGATCGCCCACCCGGCAGCGTAGGATGAACCGTCATCGCCAGGCGGTACCGATCGATCGGGCACATGCGAGCGGGCAAGCAGCTCCGCATCGAATGCATGGGCCTGTTCAAGTCCCAGTTGAATGCGCATCCAGCTCGCTAAGTCGTTGGCTGACGACAATACGTAGCCTGCCGGTGTATTGCCGCTGTAAGCGGGCGGATCATAAGGCCTTGCGGACAAAAACCCGAGCTTGTAGCCTTGCGACACAGTATACGGTGACGGAAGCTGCTCATATCCTGCGAACGTGTGCGACAAGCCTAACGGAGAGATGACGTGCTCCTGCAAGTAAGCGGCGAACGGTACGCCCTCGATCTGTTCGATGATCAAACCGAGAACATCGTAATGGATAGTCGCATATAAGAACTGCTCGCCCGGTCTATGCGCCAGCTCCGTACCGACTAATTGGCGAACCGTCTTGTCCAGCATCGCATCCCCGCTGCCTTCCGGAATGCTGCCAATTGATTGGAACGGAATACCGCTTGTCTGATACAGCAGATGTCCGATCGTGATGGCAGGCGACTCCCCTTCATAGGTAACTTCGAACCAAGGCAAATACTTGCGTGCAGGATCGTCGAGCTGAAGCTTGCCTTGCTGCTCCAGATCGAGAATGGCGAGACCGGTGAAGGCCTTCGACAATGAGCCGAGTTCGAACAGTGTATCGCCAGTTACCGGCACAGCGCGTTCCTTGTCTGCATAGCCCATATGCTGTTCGTAGATGATGCCGTCCCGACCCGTTACGATGACCGACATTCCCGGAACCTTGCTCTCTTGCCATCGCTCAGAGATCCAGCTCTCTGCCTCGTTCGCCTTCACGTCCCATCCTTGCGCTGCTGCCGAGGTTGGCCAAGGCAGAAGTGAGCATAGAACTACCCCTATCCATAGCCATGTCGCAAGTCTCTTGACCGTGGTGTACCGGCTGACTCTAGTGCTCATATAACCTCCTTATGCATCGAACAATCCGTCGAGCTCTTCTTGCGTTAGACCGGACCATTCGAAATCCTGTACAGACAGTACAGCTGTCTTCTCTGCACAGCTGCGGTTCAACCGGTCAAGCTGCTGCTCCCACTGTTCCAGCAATCGCTCGATTGTCTCGGTTCGGAACTGCGCGGGGCTATATTGAATACGTACCCTCAGCTGCCCTTGATAGACATAAGCGTTAACATCCAGCAAACAGCCTAGCTCGTTCTGCGAACCAATATCCGCTCCATACCGTTCGTCCGTAATCGAGACAGTCCGCACTTCCAATCCACCTTCAAGCTCTCCCAGGAAATTGAATCGAATGCGGTCATGCTCTGCTACTGGAGACATTGCACGTAGAGAATATACGAGCAGCCCATAGCCAATCCCATTGTGCGGAATGCGGCGCAATCGATCCTTCACAGCCAAGATTTGATCAGACACAGATTCGGGTACAAGCGGCACAGTGACTGGGTAAATGGAAGTAAACCAACCGATCGTACCTGCCGCAGCAAGCGGGACATGCTCATACTCCCTGCCGTGGCTTTCCAGCATGAGCGGCAGCGAATCGCCGCCGAACAAGTCCGCAGTCGCTAAGGCGAATGAGGCGAGCAACAGCTCCAGCGGCTTCGTTCGGAAAGCATCATTCGAAGGACCGATGTAGGCGTCTGTCGCCGCAAGCGAAAACACGCTAGACAAGCTTACGCACTCGCCGTAAGGTACAGGATCGCTATTCCCCTTATCCGGCAGGACACTTGTATGCGGCGGGATCGTCTCTTGCAGCCAATACGCCAGCTCGGATTGTGCAGCAGCTGCCCCTTGATGGAGCGCATGCGCCCATTGACCGTAAGACACGCTCCACGCGCCCCTGTCCTCCCATTCACCGGCAAGCCGCCTATCCAGCCGGTCAATGATCGTCCGCCAAGAAACGCCGTCTATGACTAAATGATGAGCCGTTAGCAGCAATCTCTCCTCCCGACCGGGCCATAGCAGCAGCGCACCCTTCACCAGCATACCGCTCTGCAGCGCAAAGCCGGATTTCCATGCAGCAGCCCGCCTCTCCAGCCACCGCTCACGCTCAGAATCAGGGACGTGCGCAGCGTCCCACACCTCCAAGCGAAATGCAGGCAGCAACCCGTCAGCTACATAGAACAGTCTGTGATCCTCCCCCACGCCTAACCGGCACACGTCCGATGATTGCAGCACCTCTCTCAGCGCCTGCTCGATCTCAGCGGGTGTCCTCGTCTGCAGCAGCTTCAGAACGACACTCTGGTTCCAGTGATGCGGCTGCGCGTATCCCTTCGACCAGAACCAAGCGACAATCGGCGTCTGTTCGAGCGGTCCTGTCCAAGACTGGCTGCCCGCAAGTACTGCCGCCTCCTTAGCGAAGCTTGCCGCATCACGAATCACAGGATGCTCTAGCAAGTCACTCGCACGCAGCACAACCCCGCGTTCATGCAGTCGGGCCGCAATTTGGATCGCCTTGATCGAATCGCCTCCCGACAGGAAGAAATCGTCCACCCACCCGATCTGCTCATCGCCCAATACGGCACGCACCACCTCCATAATCAATTGATCTTGCGGGGTCGAAGGCTTCTCTACCGCTTCAGACAGCACACCAGCTGCAGCCGGCTCCGGCAGCGCCTTGCGGTCCACCTTGCCGTGCGCGGTAACGGGCAGCGTGCGCATAATGACGATACGCGCAGGCACCATATAGCTCGGCAGTATCCCCTTCACATGCTCGCGCAGCGCCTCTTCTTGCAGCGAAGCCGAAGTGCCTACGTATGCATACAGCCGCAAGTCAGCACCTTGGCCGCCTCGTGCGACAACAGCAGCTTCCCGAACATCTTCATGCTTCAGCAGCGCTTGCTCAATCTCTCCCGGCTCAATCCGGTATCCCCGAATCTTCACTTGCTGATCGATTCGCCCTATGAACTGAAGGTTGCCGTCCGTGTCCCATCTCACCGCATCCCCCGTTCGGTAGACTCGCTCCCCCGTAACGGGAAGGGTGACGAACTTCTGCCCCGTAAGTGCCGGGTCACCTATATAGCCTCGAGCAAGGCCGACTCCTGCAATGCACAGCTCTCCGATCGCCCCCTTGGGGACAAGCTCGAGTACAGCATCCACGACATAGAGACGTATGTTATCAATCGGCTTGCCGATCGGCACCGCCTTCCTCTCCCAATCTCGCGGACAGTGAAAAGCCGTTACGTCAATCGCCGCTTCCGTCGGTCCATAGAGATTGTGCAGCTCGATTGCAGCGTTGTCCCTGCCCCATGCAGCATAAAACCTCTGCACCGCTTCATATGTAAGCGCTTCCCCGCTTGCAAATACGCACTTCACCTTGCTGACCGCTTCTTGCGGAACCATTCCCGTCTCTTGCGCCAAGAGGAAGGCATGCAGCATAGACGGCACAAAGTGAAGAACCGTAACCCGATCCGAGCGAATTCGCTCAGCTATAGCCACAGGGTCCTTCTCCTCGCCATGAGGAAGCACACTAAGCTCAGCTCCGCCTACACACCACCAGACGATCTCCCATACAGAGACGTCGAATGTAATTGGCGTCTTGTGCAGCACGACGTCACCTGGACCAAGCGGGAAGCGGCGCTGCATCCACAGGATGCGATTCGCCAACGCCCGATGCTCGATCCACACACCTTTGGGCTGTCCGGTAGAGCCGGAAGTGAAGATCACATAAGCCGGAGTAGTATCAGTCGTCGAATCGGGCAAGTCATGCTCCGGTACGCCTGCGAACATATCCTCCTCATGCAGCCAGATCGGATGAACGCACACATTCTGCACGACAGCCCTGCTGCTGCGGTTGGCGACGATTCGGCTCACCCCGCACTTGCTCATCATGAAGCGCATTCGCTCCAGCGGATAGCTCGGGTCTATCGGCATATAAGCTGCTCCCGCCTTCCATATGCCGAATATCGCAATCACGGTATCCGCCGAGCGTTCCATACAGACACCTACGACTTCCCCGCTAGCCACATTGTCGCGTCGAAGCTTCCACGCCACTCGATTCGCCCTTCGATTCACCTCATCATAGGACATCCGTATATGCCTATACCGGAGCGCAGGAGCTGTAGGCCGCAACCGCGCCTGCTCCTCCAACCAGCGGTGCGCCCGCCCGCGAATATCCCATCTAAGTTCGTTATCGCTGCCTCCTTTCACAAGCCAATCTTGTTCAGTATCGCTAAGCCATGGCAAGGCTGAGACCGCCTCATTCGGCCGCAGGCACATCGCCTCGACCAGTCGCTGCAGCCGCTCCGCCAACGCTTCGATCTCCGTCTCGTCATATCGATCGACCGTGTATTCCAGGTCCAACCGGATCGAATCTGCTTCACCCCAATCCTTAATCAGCAAGTGCAGCCCATACGTCTGGTATCCAGGGAAGAAATCCTGATTGCGAACAGGCTTCCCTTCATAGCTGTGCAGCAGTGACGCATTGCTATAATTGACACACAGCTCGAACAACTGCTCATGCTGGCGGCGGTGCATGCCTACATCCCGAATCAAGTAATTATACGGATACTTCTGATGCATGAAGACATGCTTCAGCTCCCGAGCCATATCCACAGCCAACTCGTTCACAGTCATGCCCCTCTCCACTCGAACTCTGAGCGGCAGCAAGCTGGCGAACATGCCGAATATGCTTCGCTCCGTCTTGCCCGAGCGGTTGAGCACAGGAACACCTACTATAACATCCTTCCTGCCAAGCCATCTGCTAAGGTATATCGCCGACAACGTACAGAACAACGTATTCGCACTGAATCCAGACTGTTGGACCCACGCCCGTATCCGTTGCGTCGCCACGCTGCTCAGCCAGAACGTCTTGCGCCTAGCCTTATAGCTAGACAAACTCGCAGGAAGAGGGAGGTCCGCAATGTCATCGAATTTCTGCATCCAGTATGCCTTACTCTTGTTGCAGCGCTCCGAAGACAAGTAACGGCGTTCCTCCTCAACTGCCCGCACATAGGAAGGCGCCACTGGTTCTTCCTCTTCTGTCGTACTATAGAGAAGCTTGTCATAAGCGGCCATAATGTCCTCGGTCACGATCTTCATCGACCAGCCATCTGCGATCACATGGTGAAACTTCAGACAATACCCAGAAATCCGATCTGTAACCGCAACCAGGTGAAAACAATACAAGGGACCGTCATACAAAACAAAAGGAGCAGCACCCTCCCTGTCCAGCCAGTCATCAAGCGCGGCTTCCGGATTCGCTTCCTGACGGAAATCCACTCGCTCCAGCCTTGCTGGGACTGCATCTGTCACATGCTGACTCACCTTGCCGTCTGCGAATCGCAGCTGCAGCCTGATCCCATCATGATTGGCTATGACGTTCATAATCGCTTGTTCCAGCACTGCCATATCCATCGAAGTTTCGAACAGCACCGCACCGCCGATATTATACATCGGACTGCCGGGGAATGTTTCCTCCACATACCAAATCCGCTGCTGCGCCTGCAGCAAATCCATGGCGCTCATCCGTTCCCTCCTTCACTGTCTGTTGCATATAGGTTGATGGCAAACACGTGAACATTCGGTTGAAACGGAAGCGTGATCCCAACGAGCCGCTTCGTCGAATCGATGACTATATGTTGTTCAAAGAGCTTCTTCCCTTCGACTATGCGAGGCTCTCCGTCATGATACGATACGGCGTTCCCTTCCCAGAAGACATGCTCGCCGAAAGCAGGGGACACCGCTCCCCAATAAGTCAGTCCGACAGCAATCGCTTCTTCCGAGCCGTCCTCATATCCTACACGCAAGTCCTCTCTCGCTGTCTCAACTTCACTACACCCGATTAGAGCCAGCAACCGATAGTTCCCGACAGGCACAGACAGCGGCTGCCCCAAGCAGCTGACATTATCATCTGTTCCTCTGCCGACTGCAAGCTCCCTCAGAGCCGTCTCTCCATTGCTATGCTCCAGTAGAAAATGCTCATTCCCTTCATGCCATGTGAAGGAAGCTCCTGAGGAAATATCCCCGAATGCCATATTGTTGAAATAGTCCGATAACTCGACACGTACATAAGATGATTGCGGCTGTTCATACGCCTGCAGACGATCCACACTCCTATGCTGCGTATCGTGGAAGAACACTTCCGCTGCCGCTCGCTCAAGCTCCGCCACCCGCCGAAGCTGATCAGCGAGCTTGTCCGTGTAACCGGCAGGAATGCGGGACAAGTACGCCATTTTCAAGAAAGTATCCCTGATGTCTGCCCATGCTTCGACAATTCCGCCCAGCTGTTCGTTGAGCCGCACGAATGCCCGATTCACCAGCTTCTCGCCTAAGTAAGTGACACTAATGCCGAAGCACTCTCTGCCTCTTACCATATGAATGATATTCCATAATAACGGGGTCAACCATATCGCTTGCCCCGACGTCAGCGCAGCCTCCTGTCGCATAGCAAAGCGCTCGTCCTGCACCGCATCCGCGAGCCGATGAATAGCGTCGAACACCGAGCCGTGCTCGCCATCCCACAGCTTGCTTCGCAGACGATCCAGCCAAGTCGTTATGTCTACATCCTGCGTATCGTCATGGAAGCGTATAATCCCGCTTTCCCCATTGTTCCCCTCTAGAAAGTCAGCGAAGGGCAAGCTCTCCTGCTTCTTGCTGAACACAGGATCAATACAATGAAGCATCGCATCCTGCTCCTGAACTGCCGTTACCAGCACATAATGTTCGCGATGATGCGTACCATATGCCGGAAGCCAAGGCGTGTGATATTGATCCATGTACACGATTACCGGTAATTCAACTAGCACACTAGTCATAATCCGCTCTAACACTTGCCGCGAATCAGCGCCCTGCACGAGCCGAATGTCGATGCCGTGATGCAGATTCAGCTCCTCGAAGGCGGTATCGAATTGAGCATCCAGACGATGCCCGATCGTATAGGGTTCCTCTCCGGCTGATGGTGTCCGAAAGCGACCGCCCCATGCTCGGGAGAACATTAAGGGAATAGGGCGATGCCGATATTCCGCTGCCGTTGCAATCAGATCTTGCAGACAAGTGCGCCGCTCATCATGTGAAGGCATCATATCCATCACGAATACCACCTCCCTACAGGGAATGTCGATAATTATCTGAAATTACTGTATATTCTTCTCCTTATCTGTCATACTATCCAATTCCTTTTTTAGTAGCAATACCATCTGCCGATACCTTTAATTTACCTGTGGTCAACTATAATTTACAAAGACAATCTGCTCAGCAGATTGCCTCTATCACAACGGTATGTACATCCATCCTAACCATAGATAGGATCATCTTACTTTCATCAGTACAAGAGTCATTCGCAAAATCCGTGTCACACATGAACATCCTCAAACTAATTAGCTCTCACCACAACAGGATAAGGGCCGTCGAAGTCATCGTCCTCATCTACATACAAGCGACCGATAGCATTCCACCACTTATTATTAAGCAGGTTGTCATCCATGTCTCTTTCACATCTTCGCAATTCGCGTTCAAAATGATTTTGACTCGAATAGACTTCGTTGGTAAGGGCATAGGCCAAATTCATCTGTGTCTTATTCAGACCAAGGTCTCTGAAGAATCTCTTCGTAATCTCGGCCGCTTTCTTATAACCGAAGCCTTCGCCATCATCTGGGTTTCCTTGATCAAGCCGAACGTGATTGCCCAGAACCCATTTGCCACCTGGTTTCATCCTGCCCCATTCCGCATTAATAACTGATGGGATGCCGGCAGGGTAGTTCCCGTCATAGGTTATGTTGGCTTCTAGATACGTCCATTCATCCTTAATATTGGCGTTCGTCTTGGCATTCTCCTCCAAGCTTCGCCATTTGCCATTGTGATTAATGGCATGACTAGTCGGAACGAGATTCATCTTCTTGTTCCCGGGTCCGCCTAGCTGCGCATTCACAATATGAAATCGGGCCCACTTCCCCTTGAGGCGACCGAACTTCTTCTTCAGCCAGTCCCATCCCGGAGGATCTACACTAGGCCTGCCGCCATCGTCCGGACTTTTCATAACGGCACGCAATTTCTCTGGAACACTTTCGCCGTTATGGTTCGTCATCTTACGCTTCTCCCAATAGATTCCGTCTTGTTCCCCTGTGTAATCCTCGGAAGGGCGGCGTTGAACGACCTTTCGCTGTACAGCTTGCTCTTGCGTACCGGTCTGCGTTGTGTCGGATGTACCTACGTGCATAGCCTTCGCACCCATTCTCGTCGCTTCGCTCTCCAGAGCAGGATCATCGTTGATCGGCGCGCCGAACGCTTGTATCGTCGGTTGCACCTTACCCTGCTTCTGCTGCACCACGTGCCACGCTTCATGAGGAAGATGCTCCTCTTGCCCTTGCCCAAGGTGAATATCCGTGCCTTGCGCATACGCCAATGCTTGAAGCTGCGCAGGCTTCGGCGAATTGTAATGCACCTTCACATCGTCCATCGCGAGCCCGGACAAGCTCTCAATGCCGCTCTTCAATGAATCAGGCAAGCCTGTCTTGTTCTCCGTGGCAGCGTCTGCTGATGTATGCTCTGGCGAGGAAGCCGCGCGTTGCACCGGCGCATGCTGCCGCACTTCTCCTTGGGACGCCGCATGCCGCCGCGCTTCCATCAGCTGTGCGACCGCACGATTGCCATACATGTGCTGCAGCTGCATCATCTTCATCTGGGCCGTATTGCCTGACCAAGTTGACAACGATGCCGCTGGAGCATCAACCCCATGAGATGTGCTTCGCTTGTCCCTGTCACCGCTCTGTTGCTTCATGCCATCGTTCTGCTGAGCGTGCTTGTACATGATTTAAGGAACCTCCATCCATCTTACAAACAAGATCGCGGAATCCACTCCGGCATTGCTTGCGTTTTCGCAGAGAATTATTAATTTTTATACTATATGAATATGCAAGATTTGCAACTGTGAAATGAGGTTTTGTGCGTAAAGGTGAAACCGATTTTCAAATAATCGCCAACTCATTTACTTTTCACTCGTGATTCCGCTACAACTTGCTTCCCCATTTATGTACCCAATGCCGCCGAGAGAACGGCAGCAATGGAAAGTTAAAATTCATAACGAGGAGTGAGGCTAAGTTCGAATCTAACTGTGTCAGGAGCATTCCCGGATGTTAATGCAACAAGAATTTCATCAAAATCACTAATAGTAAACGCGATGGATTCTAGTGGACGGATATCATCCGCAGTCGTATAAATGGTAGTGCCGTTCAATCTAAAAATCAGGTTTACAAATGGATCCTCAGCTGGAGATATGATTTGAAGAACTTTGAAATATCCTGTCGCGGTTACGGGGATGTTGGAAAAGTATATTGGCTTCGGTGTTGCCGTAACTCCATCCAAGATCCGACTATCGATCACACAAACTTTATCCTGCACGTGATCTTGTTTACAGTTATCGTTCGCGAACCCATGAGATGAAGACTTGCAGCATGACATAATTAACACCCTCCTATTTTATTCAGTCATTCCTAATTGTAGCTTCTGTAAAGGGACGACCATTCTTAATAAAATATGATTGTAAATTGATATTGGTATAGACAAGTGTTGTACATGTTTCAGCCTGTTTTGTCTACTTATAGACAAGTATGGAGACCAAAATTTCTGGAACAACATTAACTAATTCTAGGTGATACACATTTAGAGGAATTAAGAGGAGTGATGAATGATGGAATCTGACTTTACTCTGCTGAGTGATAGTTACGATGAATCAGTGAATGATACACATATAGCAGACAAAGAGTTTTTATCCACACTGAAAAACAGAGGAGTGAAACGGGGAATGGGTCCCCGCAAAAAAGCAAAGAAACGGAAAAAAGTGAAACGCAGATTCAGAAGCCGAGTCAACATGATTAATAAAAATAAAAATAAACAATTAGTTAATGTTAGATTTAGGAGAAGCACGAGGAAAAACAAATACACTGTCAGAAAAAAGAGACGTAAGAAACAGCTTATCAAGAAGACTCCACCTATCCCGCCGATCGTTACACAGCAAAAATCCGATTTTATCAAGGAGACGCTATGTCTTGAATTTATACTAACCGAATCTTCCGGCCAAAAATTGCTATGGTCGGGACATGGTATTGAACCTACCGGAACTGTCATTATTTCCAACAAATCCGCAAAACTGATTACATTGATCGTTAAGCAAATAGACGGCACCCTGTATTCTCAAGCAGTACAGCCTTACTCTGAATTCTCCTTCACGATCACAAGGATTATTGCTATCTCTGCCGTCTGTAACCCTTCGATGGGGCTCAATAATGAAACTCGGTCCGTTAACAAATGCAAGGGCGAATTACGCTTACACCTGTTTATACCGATGGGTACAACAATCGTTCAGAACGAACAATTTAGCTGAACAAGGATCGTAGGGACTGTGAGATTGACAACTCGATGCTGCTGGGAAACTTCCAGCAGCTTCGAATTGTTTTAGGACAATCTGGGTATAGGATTAGGCTTGTATATGAAGCGATTCATTGCTCCTATTCATAAATTACTATATACACTGAATAGGAGGTTAATCTATGGGATGCGAGTGTTGTGGGAATGTCTCAAATTCACAGTCGCCAGTTACATTTACGGGAACGTCGACAGAGACAAGCACAGGCAATTTGATCGGAGCCGGAGAGGTCGTCATTCTCAATCTATCCGTAAGTCCAATTGGAATCCGTCAAGTTAAGTTGGATTCCATGTCTGAAGTACTTCTTCTGACCGATGATGAATCGGTATACAGCTATGATATCCGTTATCGGTTACGAAGGAGCGATTTACCTGCAACTCCGTTAGCAGAACTTCAGATCATCAACGGAGCCGGTGGAAATCCGGGCGTAACGAGCATAAGTCAAGTGCCGAATCTTTCCTGGAATGACACGCTTTCTTCCCCTATCATTTATACGATTACAGTAGAAGTTGTAACCAGCATTAATATAACGAGTATTATCGCTGGAACAAGATCATTGCATGCAACAGTCTTTAATTTCTAAAGCTGAAGAAAAACCGCAAATAGAAACAGACATATTGCTCCAGTAACAGCAAGCAGCGTGATAGCACCGCTTCGGCAGTCCTCCAGAATCGGTAATTTCCAGATGCCCATAGGCGGACAAGCTAATGAGATTTTCCGGAATCTTCCGGTGTGGTTCAAGAGCGCATCCAACTAGAAGTTACGGCATCAACCATTACCCGATCAGCGAAGATTAAGTAACCTTCACCACTACAGGGAACGGTCCATCCAGATCATCGTCCTCGTCCACATACAAGCGGTTGAGAGTGTCGTACCACTTAGAATTAAGCAGTTCTTCGGCCATCGTACCTTCCTGCGTTTCTACTGCATCATCAAAATCTTCTTGATCCGAGTAGGTGTTGTTGATTAAGCCATAAAATATATCGGTCTGCGCCTTATTCAAGCCCAGGTCTCTGAAGAAGCTCTTCGTCATCTCGGACGCTGTCTTGTAATCGAAGCCTTCGCCATCATCCGGGTTTCCTTGGTCAAGCCGAACGTGGTTGCCGAGCACCCATTTGCCATCTGGTTTCATCTTGCCCCATTCCGCATCAATAACCGATGGGATGCCCGCAGGGTAGCTTCCGTCATAGGTTATGCTCACGTCCACATATGTCCATTCATCGTTCATATTCGCATTAACCTTGGCATTCTCCTCCAGGCTTCGCCAATTCGCATTGTGGTTCACCGTATGCCGGGTCGGAACGAGATTCATCGTATGGTTGCCGGGTCCGCCCAGCTGCGCATTAATAATATGGAATCGAACCCACTTCCCCTTGAGGCGACCGAACTTCTTCTTCAACCAGTCCCACCCCGGAGGATCTACACTAGGCTTGCCGCCATCGTTCGGACTTTTCATAACAGCGAGCAGCCTGCCGGGAACAGCCTCACCGTTATGGTTGGATTGCTGACTCTTCTCCCAATAGATGCCGTCGGCTTTTCCCGTGTAGTCTTGGGAAGGGAGGCGTTGCACTACCTTTCGCTGTACAGCTTGCTCTTGGGTACCGGTCGGTGTAGTGCCGGAAGCGCCCATCCGCATAGCCTTCGCACCCATTCTCGTCGCTTCGCTCTCCAGAGCGGGATCATCGTTGATCGGTGCGCCGAACGCTTGTATCGTCGGTTGCACCTTCCCCTGCTTCTGCTGCACCACGTGCCACGCTTCGTGAGGCAAGTGCTTCTCTTGCCCTTGCCCAAGGTGAATATCCGTGCCTTGCGCATACGCCAACGCTTGAAGCTGCGCGGGCTTCGGTGAATTATAATGCACCTTCACATCGTCCATCGCGAGCCCGGACAAGTTCTCAATGCCGCTCTTCAATGAATCAGGCAAGCCTGTCTTGTTCTCTGTGGCAGAGTCTGCTGACGTCTGCTCTGCTGGCGCCGAAGCCGCACGTTGAACTGGCGCATGCTGCTGCACTTCTACTTGGGACGCCGCATGCCGTCGTGCTGCCATCAGCTGTGCAACCGCACGATTGCCATACATGTGCTGCAATTGCATCAGCTGCGCCGTGTCGCCTGACCAGGACGACAACGACGCTGCTTGTGGATCACTCGCGTGTGACGAGCTTCGCTTGTCCTTGCCATCACTCTGTTGCTTCATGCCATCGTTCTGTTGAGCGTGCTTGTACAATATGAAATCCCCTCTCGTTATAAGTATAGCTGCCACCGTATCCATACTGCAGTCGAACGTTCCCGTATAGAGAAGACTAAGTGACCTTCACCACAACTGGGAAAGGTCCATCCAGATCATCGTCCTCATCCACATACAAGCGGCCGAGAGTGTCGTACCACGTATTATTAAGCAATTCTCCACCCATCGTCTCTTCTATAGTTACTACTACTCTATCGAATTCACTTTGACTATAATAAGTGTTGTTGATTAAGTCATAGATTATATCGGTCTGTGCGTTATTCAAGCCAACTTCTTTGAAGAAGCTCTTCGTCATCTCGGACGATGTCTTGTAAGAGAAGCCTTCGCCATCATCCGGGTTCCCTTGGTCAAGTCGAACGTGATTGCCCAGCACCCATTTGCCATCTGGTTTCATTCTGCCCCATTCCGCATCAATGACCGACGGGATGCCCGCAGGATAGCTTCCGTCATAGGTTATGCTCACGTCCAGATACGTCCATTCATCATTCAAATTCGCGTTAACCTTCGCATTCTCCTCCAAGCTTCGCCAATTCGCATTATGATTCACAGCATGCCGGGTTGGAACTAGATTCATCGTATGGTTGCCGGGTCCGCCCAGCTGCGCATTAATGATATGGAATCGAACCCACTTCCCCTTGAGGCGACCGAACTTCTTCTTCAACCAGTCCCACCCCGGAGGATCTACACTAGGTCTGCCGCCATCATCTGGACTTTTCATAACAGCTAGCAGCCTGCCGGGAACAGCTTCACCGTTATGGTTCGATTGCTGCCTCTTCTCCCAATAGATGCCGTCGGCTGCTCCCGTGTAGTCTTGGGAAGGGAGACGTTGCACAACCTTTCGCTGTACAGCTTGCTCTTGGGTACCGGTCGGCGTTGTGCCGGATGCACCTACGTGCATAGCCAGCGCGCCCATTCTCGTCGCTTCGCTCTCTAGAGCAGGATCATCGTTGATCAGAGCGCCGAACGCTTGTATCGTCGGTTGCACCTTGCCCTGCTTCTGCTGCACCACGTGCCACGCTTCGTGAGGGAGATGCGCCTCTTGCCCTTGCCCAAGGTGAATATCCGTGCCTTGTGCATACGCCAACGCTTGAAGCTGCGCAGGCTTCGGCGAATTGTAATGCACCTTCACATCGTCCATCGCGAGCCCGGACAAGCTCTCAATACCGCTCTTTAGTTGAGCGGGCAAGCCTGTCTTGTTCTCTGTGGTAGAGTCTGTTGACGACTGCTCTGCTGGCGCCGAAGCCGCGCGTTGCACCGGCGCATGCTGCTGCACTTCTGCTTGGGACGCTGCATGCCGCCGCGCTGCCATCAGCTGTGCAACAGCACGATTGCCATACATGTGCTGCAGCTGCATCATCTGCGCCGTATTGCCTGACCAAGATGACAACGGTGCCGCTTGCGTATCAACCGTGTGTGACGAGCTTTGCTTGCCTTTGCCATCACTGTGTTGCTGCATACCATCGTTCTGCTGGGCGTGCTTGTACATGATTCAAGGAACCCCCTTTCATCGTAGAAAACAAGATCGCGGAATCCGTCCAGATTACTTATGTATTCGCAGAGAATTGTTACTTTTTATACTATACGAATATGCAAGATTTGCAACTGTGAAATGGGGGTTGTGTGAGTAAGATAGCGCTACTTGAGAGCTTATAGTATTCAATTTGAATTCAAAGCACAGTACGATCTAGGTGAATTGTAATCAAGATGGTATGATCCAAGTAGGGATTTCGAGATGAGGATTTTTGTGGATAAAAACGTTAATATTCTTGATGGCCATCATAGATATGATCAGCAAGGGCGAACCGTGAATATTTAAATTGGATGAATATAGGGTGGTTACGATGGAGAACAAAACACTTTCAAGCCTACTGAATGACCTGCACAAAATCATTGTTTTTGCACGTTATCTGATCAGTAACAGCTATAAGAAGGATGCGGTGATCGAGATTCTACAAACTATCGAAGAAACGCTAATCAGTGTCTCAAAGGGACAAAGATATGAGCGCACCGCATTTATCGAACGGATTCTTGAAGTGGTTAACAATGATCCATCGATTGTGGGGATCTTTTCTGACTCGTTGCGAAATCCAGAATACAGTAAGATCACGGATAATGAATCAGAGATCATGAAATATATTCCCGTTATAAATGAAGTGACGAAGGTAGCAAGAATGAATTATAACGAGTGCAATACCGAAAAATCGCATGATTTGCTTGATTGTATTCATAATCTTCCAGTGTTATTGCTTAACAAGAAACACTCAAAATCCCAAGTATTCTGGAAAAGCAGCGTGAAGCAGTACAGGGGAAAATGGCAGGATGACAATTTTTTAGTTCAAGAGGAACAGAGTTTAGCTCCACTTTCATATGATGCTCCGGCTCAATCTTCACATTGATGAGGAAATAAATATTGCAGGTTCCAGCTTCTTGTACAAATTTGGGCGTGACCTGCTGTCTTGCAGATCATTACAGGAGATGTTGCTGTATTGGTAGAAGTTTTCTGGGAGAAAACGCAGAGGTGAAATAGGATGGGGAATCGAAAGAATACTGAGAGATCGCATCCAAATCGCAGCATACTGATTGCAACAATTCTAGGCATTGTCTGTATCTTACTGTTTTATCTTGCGCTATATTCGACGAGTGATGTAGGCAATTGGTATCTTGTCTTATATGTTATATTTATTGCGTGGCACATTATACTGTTCTTCAAATCTTATAAGCAAAGAACTAATCTTACATATTTGATACTAGGTTCGGTTATACTGACAGTGAACGTACAGATCCTTTTTGTATTATTACTTTTATTACTTTTATCAGGTTGAGGCTGCTTTTTAGAATTGGTTTGTTAATGAAGATAGCTATGAGGGGGAACTGGAAAACCCACTATCTTTGAATCTGTATACTTATGTGCATAATAATCCGCTCACTAACATTGATCCTACCGGACATTGGTGTACAGCAACCGTAAACGGAAAGTA
>Ga0207833_100287_pt1 | contig 20922 bp, 23 predicted proteins | sample TtaePargueraPR_6_FD_187753 | JGI IMG/M metagenome (GOLD analysis project Ga0207833, IMG submission 187753) | Aerobic enrichment media microbial communities from Bioluminiscent Bay, La Parguera, Puerto Rico - Tt and E1 (2) (SPAdes) | ecosystem: Environmental > Aquatic > Marine > Unclassified ...
AGTTCTTTCGATAATTCTGTAGTTTTATGTTGCTTTATATCATTTTAAAAAGCTGTGCTCAATTCGCTGAGTATCAGCTTTTTTTATTTGATTAGCTTGACGGATATGGGGTGAAGGGGTATGTCAAGTCTAAAAAAATGTTTTTTGCAGGTTAAAATTCTAAAATGCAGCAACAGCTTAGCCCTACTTTGTCATGTTTACTTTTTCTTCAACCTGTGCCCTGGTTTGGTGTCCTCCATCGGTCGCAAAAGGCTTGTCGCCTACGCTTCATAGCTTCAGCGACGGAACGCTGACAGCGAGGCGCCACCCGGAGTGCCCCGGTTTGGTGTCCTCACCAACCGGAAATTTCCACTACATGCCATGGCTTGCCCATGAGGACACAAGCCTTGGCTGTTGGATTATCATAACAAAGTAGGATTAATTTAGAATGTTTTAAAATTAAAACAGTTGAATGACTTATTTTGGTTGGTAACGATTCCGAATATAAATTTGGGAACCAAAAATATATCGCTAGAAAACTTATAAAATAAAATGAGCTGGGTAAAAAATGTTGTTACCGGTTCGTTGGGAAAAAAGTTCCTGATGTCACTAACCGGGCTGTTTTTGATCACCTTCCTGGTGGTCCATTTGATTGGAAATTTACAGTTGCTTAAAGATGATGGAGGATATGCATTTAATACCTACAGCGTATTTATGACAACTAATCCCATCATTAAAACCGTTTCCTATATCCTTTACTTTAGTATTCTTCTCCATGTATTTGTTTCAATTGCCCTGACGATTAAAAATAGTAAGGCCCGACCAACGGGTTATCGTGTCAATAAACCAGGTTCGACCAGCATCTGGCAGTCAAGGAACATGGGTATTCTTGGAACGATCGTTTTGATTTTTCTGGTCATTCATCTTCAGGGATTCTGGGCCCAATATAAATGGGGAGACATGCCTTATGTCAAGTATGAATTCAATGATGTGGGAGAGGTATCTAGGTCAAGTATCGCCAACCAGGATGTAACAGAAGAATTAAAACATGAAGAGGGTGTGTATAGAGATCTTTTCATGGTGGTAGAGGATGCCTTCGCTCAATGGTGGATCGTTGCGATCTATGTTGTTTCCATGATTGGCCTGGCATTTCATTTATCCCATGGTTTCCAGTCAGCCTTTCAGACACTTGGCATTAATCATGCATCTTATACACCGACCATAAAATTCGTTGGGATGGTATTTTCTATTGTTATACCAGCTTTGTTCGCCTGGATTCCCATTTATTTCTTTTTTATCCATTAACAACAATAACAGAAATGAAGTTAGATTCTAAAATTCCTGAGGGCCCTTTGGCCGAAAAATGGACTAAACATAAATTCAACCTGAAGCTGGTGAACCCGGCAAACAAAAGAAAATACGATATAATTGTTGTTGGAACCGGATTGGCAGGCGGGGCAGCTGCCGCCTCTTTTGGCGAGTTGGGATATAACGTAAAGGCTTTTTGCTATCAGGATAGCCCTAGAAGGGCACACAGTATTGCAGCCCAGGGAGGAATTAATGCTGCAAAAAATTATCAAAATGATGGAGATAGTGTCTTCCGTTTATTTTACGACACCATAAAAGGAGGAGACTATCGGGCCAGAGAGGCCAATGTATATCGACTGGCCGAGGTCAGCTCGAATATCATCGATCAATGTGTCGCTCAGGGAGTTCCTTTTGCACGAGAATATGGAGGTCTGTTGGATAACCGGTCTTTTGGAGGCGCCCAGGTTTCCCGAACCTTTTATGCCCGTGGACAGACTGGCCAGCAGCTCTTGCTTGGAGCTTATTCAGCTTTATCTCGTCAGATAGCAGCAGGGAAAGTTGAGATGTTTCCAAGAACAGAAATGCTGGACGTGGTATTGGTTGACGGTGAGGCAAAAGGTATTGTTACGAGAAATCTCGTAACCGGAAAGATTGAATCTCATTCTGCCCATGCTGTTGTCCTGGCAACAGGAGGTTATGGAAACGTGTTTTTCCTTTCTACCAATGCAATGGGTTGCAACGCAACTGCTGCATGGAGGGCATACAAAAAGGGAGCTTATTTTGCTAATCCTTGCTATACGCAAATTCACCCGACATGTATTCCGGTTCACGGAGATCAGCAGTCCAAGCTGACCCTGATGTCGGAATCGCTCAGAAATGATGGTCGGGTATGGGTGCCCAAGGAGCAGTCAACAGCTGAAAGCCTGAAAAAAGGAGAGATTAAACCAAAAGATATTCCTGAGGAGGAACGGGACTATTACCTGGAAAGGATCTATCCGTCATTTGGAAACCTGGTTCCGAGAGATGTTGCATCGAGGAATGCAAAGAATGTTTGTGACGAAGGTCGAGGGGTTGGTGAAACAGGATTGGCAGTATTCCTGGATTTCAGGGATGCAATTCAACGAGATGGTAAGGATGTTATTGAAGCCAAATATGGAAACCTCTTCCAGATGTATGAGAAAATCACCGCAGACAATCCATATGAAACACCGATGATGATCTATCCCGCGGTGCATTACACCATGGGCGGTATCTGGGTGGATTATAATCTGCAGACTACTATTCCGGGACTATTCGCTGCCGGGGAATGTAATTTCTCAGATCATGGAGCAAACAGACTGGGAGCAAGTGCGTTGATGCAAGGCCTTGCAGATGGTTATTTTGTGTTGCCATATACCATTGGAAATTATCTTGCCAATGTTTCATCGGCTAAGATCTCTACTGACCACGAAGCATTTATCGAAGCTGAAAAAGCAGTAGAAGAACGGATCAACAAGCTTCTGAATATTAATGGTCATAAAACAGTTGACCAGTTTCACAAAGAATTGGGTAAGATCATGTGGGATAAGTGTGGAATGGCGAGAAACGAGAAGGGATTGAAAGAAGCCAAGAAGGAAATTAAGCAGTTGCGGCTGGACTACTGGAAAAATGTGAAGTTAATAGGAGCCAATAACGAGCTTAACATGACGCTTGAAAAAGCACTCAGAGTAGCTGATTTTCTCGAGTTAGGTGAGTTGATGGTAGATGACGCCTTAAACCGAAGGGAATCCTGTGGAGGACATTTCAGGGAAGAATCCCAGACAGAAGAGGGGGAAGCTAAACGTGATGATGAAAATTTTACATACGTGTCAGCCTGGGAATACAAAGGTGCAGAAAAAGAGGCTCAGCTACACAAGGAAATACTTGAATTTGAAAATGTTAAATTGACTCAAAGAAGCTATAAATAATGGAAAAAGGTCATTCACATACGCTCAAAGTATGGCGACAGAAGGACGCCATCAGCAAAGGAGAATTTAAAACTTATAAAATTGACAATGTCTCTACGGGTAGCTCATTCCTGGAAATGCTGGATATTCTCAATGAAAAACTGTTGGAAAAAGGTGAAGATCCGATCCATTTTGATCATGACTGTAGAGAAGGAATCTGTGGTACCTGCAGCCTATACATCAATGGGAGGCCACATGGTCCTGATAGATTGGTGACAGCTTGCCAGCTTCACATGAGAAGCTTCAAAGATGGCGAAACCATTACCATAGAGCCTTGGAGAGCAAAATCGTTTCCGGTTATCAAGGATTTGATTGTAGACAGAAGCGCATTTGACAGGATCATACAGGCCGGAGGATTTGTATCGGTGAGAACAGGTTCTGTGGAGGATGCAAATGCCATCCCTGTAGCAAAGAAAAATGCCGATGAAGCAATGGATGCAGCAGCATGTATTGGTTGCGGAGCCTGCGTCGCGGCATGTAAAAATGCATCGGCTATGTTATTTGTTTCCGCAAAGGTATCCCAATTAGCATTATTACCCCAGGGAAAGGTTGAACGCAAGCAAAGGGCTTTGAAGATGGTTGCTCAAATGGAAGAAGAAGGTTTCGGTGCATGTACAAATACGGGAGCATGTTCGGCAGAATGTCCGAAAGGCATAGAGTTGACACATATTGCAAGGCTAAACAGGGAATATATCAATGCTTCCCTGACGGCAGAAGAAAAATAGCAACAGACTGATCTATCAGTTGTTAAAAAATATTTTTAGGCTGTTCTTTGCGGGACAGCCTTTTAATTTATGGATGAGAAAACCAAAATCACGATTACCTGTGCTCCCGGACTTACGGATGTCCTTGAAGGTGAGTTGCAATCGTTTGGATTCCAGGTTGATGAGAAGAAATACAATTCTGTCAATATCCAGGGAACACTAAAAGACTGCTATTTGCTGAACTATGTACTGCGAACAGCAAACAGGGTATTGTACAAATTATTTCAAACAGGCGCTACGCATCCCGATCATCTCTATAAAAAGGCAAAAGCATATCCATGGGAGGATCTGATATACAAAGGTTCTTATATCAGCATCGATTCTTTTGTGAGGAACAAATTTATAAAAGATACCAGGTTCGCTAATCTAAGACTGAAAGACGCAATAGCCGATCGGTTCATGGATCTTTATAAATTGAGACCGGATAGCGGCCCGAGAAAAGATGACATTGTCCTGTTTTTATATTGGATAGAAAAGGAAGCAGAGATCTATCTGGACACATCTGGCGAGACCATCTCCAAACATGGGTATCGATCGAAGACTACAGGAGCGCCACTTCAGGAAAACCTGGCCGCTGCGTTGATCTATTCAAGCAAGTGGGATCAGAATTCTCATTTTATCAACCCTATGTGTGGAAGTGGCACGCTGGCCATCGAGGCGGCAATGATGGTGATAAAAAAGTATCCGGGTACCATTCGCAGGAATTATTGCTTTCAGAAAACGAGCAACTATAATCGAAATAATTTCCAGGAAATTGAATCAGGCTATCGTCCAAAGTCTATAGATAAGCTACCCTTTAAGATCATAGCCACTGATTACAACAGGATTGCCTTGGAAACGGCAAAGAATAATGCCAGAAAGGCAGGAGTAGATCACCTTATCCAGTTTCAAAAGTGCGATTTTAAACTGACGACAGTTCCACCGGGAAATGGGGTGGTCATGTTAAATCCGGAATACGGTGAAAGGTTGGGTAGTGAGAAGGATTTGGAACGGCATTATTCGGAGATAGGCGATTTCCTCAAACAAAACTGCACAGGAAAGACGGGATATGTGTTTACCGGCAACCTCCAGGCTTCTAAAAGTATTGGTTTAAGAACTACTAGTAAAAATATATTTTACAATGGAAAGATAGAGTGCCGGTTGTTGGAATATGAAATTTTCTAAGGACAATTTGGGTTAGATTTGACCTGAAATTAATTGTGAAAAATCAACTAGTGTCGTATCAGGCATACTGAGGCGCTTAGGTTTGCAAAAAGTCAACCTATATTCCCCCCTCGTGCCCCGGTTTGGTGTCCTCACCAACCGGAAATTGGCACACTGAGGCTTGTCCCAAAAGGATGGACTGGCCATGAGGACACAAACATTGGCTGTTTGGACTAACATGAAAAAGTAGGAGTGGGTATATTTTAAATTCAGCATGAAAAATATACAGTTAAGCTGCAGAGGATTCTAAGAACTGAGAAGGGTCAAAATTAAACTGGCACGAGCAAGAACTGCTCGTGCCAGGAATGGAAATAATTTTTGATTTAAATGTGTGTCATTCAGTCATCTCCAAATCATTTGTCAGATGTCCGTTTGACTTAATGATTTTTGATTTTTTCAAATTATTGGGAACTTCAACTAACTCTTTGTTTCTCAAAGTATAGACTGACTTATACTTTTGAGAATCCTGGAAATAATCCATTAACTGCTTATGTGTTCCTGTGTCGATGAATCCCTGTAGGGGTTGATCAACATAGAAAAACTTAGACAATGCCTGTTTGATCTTTTCATCCCACACGGGGTAATAAAGATCAAAATCCTCGGGTTTCACTTCTTTGCGGCAAATGCTTTCATTGCATAATAATTTAATCGGATTTTCAAGGTTAAAAATTCCATATTCATCCGTGATCTGCTCACCGGGATAAATATCCCTGATGGCAATTTCAAAACCATAACCGGTGGATATGGTGTTACAGTTACAGCAGTGATTAACATACTTTGCAAAATCCCAGCTAATGATCCGGTAGCCTTTTTCGTCGATGTAGGAATATTTTTCGATCTGTTCCTGCACCTCTTTCGAATGCTTCAAATATTCTTCCGGAGATACTTCAATTTCTAAACTGTCTTTGATGTAGACAATGGTACCTTCAGGTATAAAGGCAGTTGCAAACACTCCGTAACCCACCTGTGGATTAATATGACGGAGCTCCGTATTTGGATGTATCATCTATGGGTTTGAAATAACATAATATAAACATTATGAAAAACCGCGCAATTTAAGTTATTGGTACGAATAAAATGATAAAAAATTTTACATGAGAGATAATTTTTTCACTATTGATAAAGCAAATTTTGGATTTTTTTCGAGATGTTTAGTCAATCTATTTCAGGAAAAAACAAAAGAAAAAATTCCCGGACTCCGTTCCGGGATCTCCAGCAAACTGAAGGGGTCAATTAAGAATCCCCAACCGTGGTTTGTCCCCATGATGGCGAAGCCATGCCATTGGCACAAACCACCGAGATAAACACATGAAAGGCAACCCTTTTGTTGGATCCAACCAAACTAGCTTTTTGAGCAAAAACAACCCAAAGGGCAGAAAATTAAAAGAGCTTTCCAGTTTAAATTAAACTCCTCCGTGGTTTGTCCCCTGACAAACCACCACTCCCGACAAACCACCACTAAAGCAAACCCCAGTTAGTCCTTATCTTTAGATTATGCATAAGAAAAATGTCGCTTGAGCGCTCTCACTCTTTTAATTTACAAGACCCTGTATACATCATGGTGATTTTAATCGGTCGGCTAATCATTCCCAGAACACAATAAAAAACTGATTCCAAACATTTTGATGAGGTTTTATCAAAGTGGCATTAAGTCAACCCCGATAAATTATTTAAGAAGCATGACGAAAAATGATTTCATTAAATAAACCTCAATTACTTTTGCTTATTCAAATCCTTTCCTATTTTTGACCAATATCTTTTATCATTTTCTTACAGGCCGATTTTATTCTTCCCGGCAAATTTTTTCAAATATTTTTAATGGCATCCATTTTTTAGCTTGTCGGATCAGCTTTTCGATTGAAATTTTTATGAATTTTATTTGATGTTCTGCTGAAAAAGTACATACTTTGAGTAACTAAACTACTCAAATTAGCCACGTAAATGTGACTGACGTGGCGAAGCTGTGTGTGAGGTGATGGGGAATAAGGTGATGTGGAGATGGGATAAGTAGTAGATTAATCAATTTTGCTCTGACTAATATTTTTTAACCCTAAACTAAATTTATCATGAATACGCACAAAGATCTTGATACCTGGAAATTGAGTATGGACTTAGTTGAAGACATATATTTGGAAACAAGCAAATTTCCTAAAGAAGAATTGTACGGAATTATTCCTCAGATGAGAAGAGCGGCAATTTCAATTCCGTCAAATATAGCAGAAGGGTATGCCAGGCAATACAACAAAGAACTGATCCAATTCCTGTATCATTCACCAGTGTTGAGTTAAGGATGCTGTGCTGTAAAAGTCGCAGTTATTTTTGATTCCAGACAACGCAAAAAATATGAGCATAGCTATAGCTACGTAAATATTTTTTAAGGTAGTATGGAGCAAAAAGAACTAGACTTGGTGCGGCTAAAGTATGCTTAAATTAACACCAGGTTCATTGTCAGAATTGGAAACACAGATCATTATATCGAAAAGACTAAAGTTTTCAAGCGCAGAAGGATTGAATATAAAGGTAGAAACCATACGCAAAAAATTGATCAACTTAATTAAATACCATAAATCAAAAGGGAAGGGTAAGTAAGAACAGCCCCATTCCCCTTATCCCCATAACCTCATCACCCAGTATCCCGATCTGTGGAGTCGTCGGATGACTCAGCAAGAAAAGTCAGCTATTGGAATAAAAATCAGCAGTCATCCCACGACTAATAATGCAAGCATTACAAAACAACCATATTATAAATCTTTATTCAACTCCAAGTCATTGCATGACTGTTCAATAAGCATTTAAAAAGCCGACTCATATACTCAGTCATGCCATGACGATAAATTTCAATAACCAATTAACTCAATAACCAATCAACTAAATCAACTCATTAATCCTCCGAAGTTTTAACGTAAGAGGAATAACATATTAACTATCACCTCAGGTATTCAGCGCCCTGACCACCCCATTTCCTCAAAAACCAATTAACTCAATAACTTACTTAACTCAATAACCACCCCCCCCCCGGTGATCAACGCCCTCATCACATCCAAGACCCGCATTAAGCTCCTGCTGAAGTTCTTCCTCAATCCGGATAACTCTGCTTATCTGCGCGGTTTGGAAAGCGAATTCGGAGAATCCAGCAATGCCATCCGACTGGAGCTGAACCGGCTGGAGGATGCAGAAATGCTCAATTCGCAGGTGATTGGCAACAAAAAGCTTTTCAAGGTAAATCAGATGCATCCGCTGTACAATGAGATCAACAGCATCGTCAGGAAATTCTTTGGCCTGGACGTGATCGTAGATAAGATCGCGAAACGTTTAGGGAATTTAGACGCCGTTTATCTCAGCGGGGAGCTTGTGAAGGGACGGGAAACAGACATACTGGACCTGGTTTTTGTGGGGGACATTGACCAGGCGTATCTGATCCAACTGATCCACAAAGTGGAAGATCTCATCAAAAGACGGATCCGGTACATTATTTACGACGACAATTCGTTTGAAAAAATAAAAAATAACGGCTCACTATTATTAATATGGCAGGCATAGCTGTATATTCATTCTACTTTTTCACTAAATCGCAAATTTTATAAACTTGGACGCACAGGAAAACCATTGGGAGCAAAAAGACAGCTTGTATGAATTCAAGAAAATTGCAGGCCTTATTTTATCCAAATGGTATTGGATTGCCTTGAGCTTTATATTAAGTCTGGCAATTGGTTATTTGGGCTTTATCAGATATGTAGATCCTGTTTTTGTTGTCAATGCCACGTTTATCAGCAAAAAGTTTGACGAAAGCGGAGAAAACCGGCTGGCTGAGTTTGCAGAAACCTTTCAATTCAGGCAGAGAATAGAGTCCCACCAAGAATTGCCCTTGCTTAAATCACAGGATAAGATCGAAGAGACACTTAAAAGGGTTGATTTTGGAACATCTTATTTTGCGGAAGGAAGATTTAAGTTGACGGAACTTTACAAGAATACTCCCTTTACAGTAATCACGGATTCCTCTTCTCAGTATGTACCCTATGGTGCAAAGATCTTTCTAATTTCAGAAGATCAATTTAAATACAGGTTATTCACTGATAATGAGAAGTTAAATAAATTGATACAAAATAAGGAGTTTAGCTTTGATACAGATTATCAACTGCAAGGGTGGATGTTTTCAGTAAAACTAAATTCCAGATCGATCATCAATAAAGATGAACGATATTTTTTTATCATCAACAACCCTAGATCATTATTGAGTCAGTTCCGGTCTAAATTAAACTTATCGTGGACGTATGTTAATTCTGCCATTATAACAGTCAAACTTCAAGGCGAGTTGCCGGAAAAGGATTATGATTTTCTGGAAGCTTATCTGGAAGTTGTCATTGAGAAAGGGCTGGAAGAGAAAAACCAATACCTCAGCAATACGATCGAGTTTATCGATGAATACCTGTTGCATATAACTGATACACTCTACAATCAACAAACAAAGGTGGACAATTTTAAATTGGATAACAGCGAGCTTATCAACGGTTCCTCCTTTGTGTTTAATCAGTTAAATGCGTTAGATAACCAGAGGATAGAAATCGAATTATCCAATCGGTATTACGATTACATTCTGGAATATATTAAAGATAATAGATCAGAAGAGGTATTTGCGCCAAATTTAATAGGTCTGGATGTTTCTCCCTTGAGTGAATTGGTCAATCGATACATGGAGATCAAATGGCAGGACAAAGTTGATAAAAATATCAACAACGAAAAGAACCCACTGGTCAATCGTTCCAATGAAGAGTATGAAAGACTGGAGGAAAACATTTTTGAGAGTATCCGGAACCTGAAAGCGATGAATGATCAAAAATTGGATGAATTGGATGAACAAACACAATTGTACAAGGGAACCATTTTAAATTATCAGCCAGAATCCCGGGAATTCAGAGAAGTAAATCGGATGCTATCTCTATATGAACAGGTATTCAATAACCTGATCACACGGCGATCTGAAGCGTATATTGCCAAGGCATCAACGGTATCTGACTATCAAATAGTTACTCCTCCGTCTTATAACAGAAACAACCCTATTTCACCCAATACTCAAAAGGTGTATACATTTAGTATTTTACTGGGCCTGGGGATCCCGATAGGTTTAATTTATCTGTTCTTTATGTTGAATGAAAAGGTGATCAGTAAGGATGACCTTCAGAAACGAACAAATATTCCCATACTGGGAAATGTTTCCCATAGCGCAGAAAAAAACAACCTGGTTGTTTCGGATCGACCTAAGTCAATTGTATCCGAATCTTTCCGTTCTGTTCGGGCAAACATTAAGTATTTTCATCCCAATGGACAAAGCCTAACAATATTAGTCACTTCCTACATTAGTGGTGAAGGGAAGACCTTTTGCTCCACCAATCTGGCCTATACCTATGCTCTGGCCGAAAAGAAAACAGTGTTGCTGGGAGCAGACCTCAGAAAACCGGCATTTGCGGTAAACTTTCAACTGACGAAAGCCAAAGGTTTAAGCAACTACCTGGCAGGCATGGTGGAGGAAAAAGAGATCTTTCATGCCACAGATAACGAATTTCTGACAGTCGTACCAGGAGGGAAGATCCCTCCCAATCCCGTTGAATTACTCATGTCATCGAAAATGACGGATTTTATCAAGTCATTAAAAGATAAATACGATGTCATCATCATTGATACCCCTCCTATAGGCATTGTTTCAGATTCAATGGAAATGCTCAGATTCTCTGATGTTAATTTATTGATTGTCCGACAGGGAGTTACGTATAAAAAATCACTTGCTGCCATCACAGAAACCTATAACATCGGTCGTATTAAAAACCTTGCGATCATTTTCAACGACATCAATTTCAAAAAATACGAATATGGCTATGCATTAAAAGGTTATGGATCGAGGTATGGCTATGAATATGGATATGGCCATGGATACTACGACGAAGAGGACGAAAAGGAAGGGTTCTGGAAAAAGTGGTTTGGAAATGGAAAGGGGTAGTCAGTTATTAGTTATTGAGTTATTAAGTTAATTGGCGCTATGAATAAGTTCGTTGGTTTCAATTAAATTTCTTGTTAGTACCAACAATGGAGACTTATAAAAATTATTTGTATAGTATCTTGGGTTCGATACAATCACTATGAAAAATCAAAAAAACACACAATTATTCCCCTCCTGAGAGTACCGCTGTTGCATTCAAAACCGTGGTTTGACCCCAGGCCGAAACCGTGGTTTGTCCCCCGACAAACCACCCCTATAGATAAATTTAAACTCTTCCAGGAAGCTAAAGTACCTGAGTATAGGGTGGTGGATCCCCATAACGGGATTATTTTTAAGTACATTAGTTAATTATTAATTGGTTAGATGATAAATATAAAAATCAAAGCCTATCAGGAAAAACCCTTTGCTCTTTCCTCTCAGCTCGTTAACCTTGTTCCCCGTCTCGCCAGCTGGAGGGCGATTAACCAAATCAACAAATAAACAGTTCACCAATTCACTAGCATGAAACCCATCACTGACATTAATGAACTTGACCTGAACAAATCATATACCTACTCAGATTACCTTACCTGGCAATTCAAGGAGAGAGTGGAGCTACTATGGGGAAAGATCAAAAAAATGACAGCAGCACCATCAACCCAACATCAGCGGGTATTAGGGAAATTGCATCTGAGTATTGGCAATGTAATGAAAGGAGGTCCTTGCCACCTATTTATAGCTCCGTTTGATGTAAGGCTTCCTGTTGGAAAAGACAATGGAGAAAAAAATGTTGTCCAACCAGATTTATGTATCGTTTGTGATGAATCAAAAATTGATGATAAGGGCTGTATAGGTGCCCCGGACTTGATTATTGAAATACTATCTCCATCTACATCCAGGAGAGATATGAAAGATAAATTAAAACTTTACCAGGAAGCTAAAGTACCTGAGTATTGGGTGGTGAATCCGCATGACGGGATCATCCATGTCTTTATTTTGGATAATATTGGTAAATACCAAAATCGATATCCCATTACAGCAGAAGATGTTTTACATTCCGAAACCTTACCCGGATTGTTAATCAAAATGGAAGAGATCTTCCCCGATATCTTAAAAGAACCGGAAGAACCCTATGGATCGAATGTCAGGAGATGGTAGCATTGGTTGCGGGTTACTTGTTTCTGGTAGATTGGTTAATTGAGTTAGTTAAGTGATTAAGTTAATTGGTTAAATGGTAGGGCGCTTTGCTCGTGGCAAAAAGTTATTAATTATTTAGTTGATTGAGTTAATTGATAAAATGAGTTAATTAAGTTAATAGAGTTGAAAAAAATTTAAATGAGAGATAGTTGAGAAAAAATATTGACTCTCTGCTCTCTGCCCTCTGCTCTCCGCCCTCTGCTCTCCGCCCTCTGCTTTTTATCTTTTTCCTTAACCATAAAACCCTTAGATTAGCACGTTTCTTCTAAATCCTTAATATGAGATTACTCAAATTGTTTTTTAACCTCATCAAAAAGACTTTCAACTTTCAACTTTCAACTTTATGTATATTAATACTGATTGCATCTTGCGTACCCAGTAAAAAACTCACCTATCTGCAATATGACGATGACCTTAAGGATGTCAACCCGATGGATTCCATCATGCGGATCTATGATTTAAAAAGAAGCGAGTATGCCTTGAAAGCCAATGATATTATCTCCATTCGGGTGGCAAGCATTACAGAAAGTCAGTATAATTTTATAAAAAAATATGAAACGGACCTGGGCATCATTAGAAAGTTGGATCAATACTCCCGCAGGATCGATGAAGAGACCCAAATAGCGAACAATTTGGGAAGAATGAATATGGGGGGCGCAGGTGGACAAATTTCTTCTATCATATTGGACCGGCAAAATACAGGGTTTACGCTAGATAAAAACGGGGAACTGGAACTGCCTGAAATCGGAGTGATCAATCTGGCAGGGTTAACCGTACCCGAGGCCGAGGCGAAGGTAAAGGAAGTCCTGGAAGGATACTTTGAGATTCCGATGGTCCGGATCCAATTGCTCAATTACCACTTTACTGTATTGGGGGAGGTTGAAAGTGAGGGGAGGTATACCAGTTTTGATCCTACGATAACCATTTTTGATGCAATATCACTGGCCGGAAACATTGGAGAATATGCCGATCGAAGCAACATTAAAATCGTCCGACAGGACAATGGACAGGCAAAGGTACTGTACCTGGACATGCTCGATGAGCGGACCCTTAATGCGGACAATTTTTACGTCAAACGTGATGACATCATCATTGTCCCGCCGCTGGAAGCCCGTACGACCCAACGATATACTTTACCAAACATAGGCAGGATCCTGGGGATAGCAAGTGCTATACTCTCCGTTACGGCATTGGTTATCTCACTCAGCAACAACCAGTAGATTTAAATTGAAAATGAGAAACTTGGTGGTTGTTGACTCTTTTAAAAAAACATAAGTCATTCCGAATTTATTTCGGAATCGTTTCTCTCTCCTTGTTGGTGTTTTTCACCAACAAGACCTCAAATGACATTTTTTATAATGAATGAAAAACTTCCGCCTCGATAAAACAGCATTTAAAAAACAAACAGTAGAAGAGGCCGATCAAAACCTGGAATATTGGCTAAGAAAGACACCCACTGAAAGATTAGTCGCTGCCTGATACTTAACCTGTACTGCCTTTGGTTATAGCATGGACTCCCCTCCAAAAATGGACAAAAGTGCATTTTGCTACCGAAAACATTCATCACAAATATAAAATATTTTAATTTGACACGATTGTATATTAATCAGGTTAAAACGACGATCAGATGAATGACTTAATCAATACTCAAATCAAAACGCTCAGAGAAATATTCAAGGAACACTTGATCAAAGAAGCGTATGTTTTTGGTTCGGTAACTACTGATCAATTCAATGAGGATAGCGATGTAGACATATTAGTTTCTTTTATCAATATTCCTTTTGATGGATATGCAGATAATCTATGGGATTTGGAAGATAAGCTAGAAGATATTCTGGGAAGAAAAGTGGATGTTATTCCTGATCACACCTTGAAAAATCCATACTTTATTAATTCTGTGGATGAAAATAAGATTAAAATTTATGGATAATTCTGTCTATAGGTGTTAAAAAGAGGAATAGTAATTTTAAGCTTTTCCCAATTATTGATAGTTTTTAATGCACACGAATAATTCGTTATATTAGATTTTATAATGTAAAAGATTTGTTTTACCACCATGCAATTAGAAATTGATGAAAAATCTTACAAGAATTACATTTAACCCAAACATAATGGGAGGAAAGCCATGTATTCGTGGGTTACGAGTCACAGTAGGAACAATTGTAGGATTAATGGCTTCCGGTTACTCTTTTGATGAAATTTTAAAGATGTATCCATATTTGGAAGCTGAAGATTTACGTGAAGCACTATCATATGCTGCATGGCGTGCAGAGGAAATAGAAGTTCCTTTTGAGAGTATATGAAAGTACTCATAGATATGAATTTGTCACCTGATTGGACAGATTTATTAAATGAAAATAATGTACAATCCATTCACTGGAAGGATGTTGGTTCACCAAATGCTGCGGATGAAGTTTTAATGGCATGGGCTAAGGAAAATAGATATATAGTTTTTACCCATGATCTTGACTTTGGTGCTATACTACGATTTACCCAGGCTGAAAGTCCAAGTGTAATTCAGGTACGAACACAAGATGTTTCGATTTCTCACTTGGGTGATATGCTTTTATCAGCATTGAAAAATTACCAAAAAATATTGGAGCAAGGCGCGTTGATCATAATAGACGAAGATAAACTAAGAACCAGAATACTACCTTTAAAATAGCTGATTTGTATGAATTGTCAATCTGCATTCTTCAGTCACTAAATTATGTACTTTGTAGACTTGTCAAAGGAGCATCTAAAGTATAATATAATAGGCTGTATTCGGTTACATTTATCAGTGACCACTACGAGAAAACCGATTACTGAATACCAGTTTCCGATTACCATTCCAGGATGCCCAATACCCAATAACTATATCACTAAACCATGTGCTCCGTAGCCTTGGCGAAGGAGTATCACCCTTCGTCCTCAGTAGCTTCAGCTAAGGAGGAAAATCACAAAATCAACAAATAATTTGCAGCCAGATTTCAACATAAACGATTTTTCCCCACATCTCTTCTGGGATGTCGATCGAACTAAATTAGACTTACAAAAACATAAAAGACAAATCGTCCAGCAGGTACTGGAATATGGGCTATTGAAAGATTGGTTAGTTTTAAGAAAACACCTTGACTTAAAATCTATTGCGAAGGAGGCTATGCAACTTAGGAGTCTGGATAATAAATCGTTATCGTTTATCTCATTTTTATCAAAAGTTCCAAAAGAAAAGTTTAGATGTTATTCTACGATGCAATCGAATCCAAGGCATTGGAACTTCTAAAAAAGTTAATGCAGATTGATATCTTGAAGGAGGTGCGATTGGTTGGTGGGACCTCTTTGGCATTACAAATTGGTCACAGGAAATCAATAGATCTGGATTTATTTGGCGAGCTCGACGTAGACGAATTTTCACTGGCTGAAAACCTGGAAGAATTGGGAAATATTTCGATCATCAAAAAAACTACGAATATAAATATCTATGAAATTAATAATGTGAAGGTAGATATTGTAAATTATCGATCCATTGCTTTATCACAATTGTTGAATCAATATAAATGGTTCAGTTGAATAAATTTTCACATTAAAAAAACTCTTATATTCCCCTTTTGAAAGGGGTGAAGGGGTATGTCAAATTTTTAAAATTGTTTTTTTAAATGTTAAAATTTTTGAATGCACCTGACTTGATGACTGGAAGATGTCAATATAATAGATGATATCAGAATGGCTGGTATAAAAGATATTGCAGCAATGAAGTTATCTGCAATTACAGGCAGGGGAACTAAGAAAGATTTTGTTGATCTTTATTTTTTATTACGGCAATACGAATTGAAAGAAATACTTGGATTCTACAATGAGAAATTTTCCGACTGATCCGAATTTCTGGTATTAAAAAGCCTGACTTACTTCGGTGATGCAGATACAGATGCAGATATTGTTATGCTCGAACCGGCTAATTGGAAGGAAATAAAAAGACATATATCAGAAGAAACTGAAAAATATCTGAATAGCCTTTAGTATCTAACACAAAGAGATGCTTTAGGCATTGAGTCGTCTTTGCTGGCAGACAAATTAATAAATCACCATATAGTAAAATTGACAATATCGAGCCGGCAGGTAAGAATCCACAACTGAGACCGATTACAGATTACCAATTACCGATCACAATTCAACGATAACCTAACCTAATACCTAATACCCAATACTCAATGCCCAATGCCCAATACCTAAATCTCAAAATAATTTAATAACCATGCCTTACAGACTAGATAAAAGCGCTTTTAAGGCGCAAACATTTGAAGAGGCTGATGACAACAAAAATTATTGGTTGGAAAAGACATCAGAGGAAAGATTGAAAGCGGCCTGGTATCTAATTAGTTGTGCATTTAATTTCCCACTTTCAAATCCGCCAAGGATAGATAGAAAAGCTTTTTCATGCCGTAAGCATTCTCAAAAATGAGTGATGTGTTTAATGAGGATTTTCTGGATTTTATCCAATGTTTGAACAATCAAAATGTGGAGTATATACTGGTAGGGGGATATTCAGTTATTTTACATGGTTACTCCAGAACTACAGGAGATTTGGATCTTTGGGTAAATCGGGAAAAGACAAATTACCATAAATTGGTGAAAGCCTTTCATGAATTCGATTTAAAGCATATAAAAATCAAAAGAAAACACCAATATTCCCCTCTTGAGAGCCGGGCTGTTGCATTCTACAACATTATTAATTTTAACCTGCAAAAAACGCAAATATTCCCCTTTTGAAAGGGGTGAAGGGGTATGTCAAATCTAAAAAAATGTTTTTTGCGTGTTAAAATTTTAGAATACAATAACCGTAACTCTTTAGATGGTCCCAATGCAATTAAGTTAAATACTATGTCCCTCTCTCGGAGAGGTCGTAAAAACCTCCTTAACTTAATAGCATTGGATAGGTGTGACGAGGTGCGTAAATATCTTAATCAAGTTTTCTTTTGATTTTTTCCAGTATTAAAATTTTATGATCTTATTTCAAATTCACGTTATTACATTTGGTCGACCTCCGGTTGCCATTGATATCATGACTTCCGTTAAAGGTTTAAGCTTTGGGGAATGTTTCGAAAAATCTTTGTTAAAATCAATTGATGGGTGTCAGATTCGATTCTTGCATTTAAAAGATTTGATACAGGCAAAAAAAGCCTCCAATCGACCAAAAGACCAGGATGACCTTTTGCACTTGTAAACTCAATACATCGTCTATAAATATATTACCTGTAAGTAACACATTTAAACCGATTACTGATTACAATTCCAAATTACCTAATACCCAATGCCCAATGCCCAATGCCCCAATACCCAAATCAAAACATCACTAATCACTAAATCAACAAATCGTCAGATCTCAAAATCACCAAATCACCAGATCACTAAATAATTAATCAGCACATCATCGCATCATTAAATCATTGCATCATCTCATGGATCCCCATCAAAAAATAACCGTCTACACCCCAGAATCCGGCCTGCGAAAGCCTGGTAAACTCCTTGGAGAGCTATTTTCCGATATTGGTAATTCCTGGGAGCTGGGATGGAGGTTATTTGTAAAAAACAAAAAAAGCATGTACCGGCAATCCATACTAGGCTTGGCATGGGCATTCATTCCGCCCATCATGACGACGGCTGTTTGGGTCTTTCTGAACGGACAAAAAATTATCAATGTGGAGGATCCCGGTGTGCCCTACCCAGCATTTGTTTTGACTTCTACGTTGTTATGGGCGGTGTTTGCTCAATCGATGCTCATGCCCAATACTGCCATTAGCTCGGGTAAGCCCATCATGAAAAAGATCAATTTCCCCAAAGAATCGCTATTAGTCTCAGGGTTTCTCCAGATCGGTTTCGACTTCCTGATTAAACTGATTTTGATAGTCGTTGTGTTCATTGTTTTCAAAGTGCAGCCGGCGGCAACAATTGTTTTGGCCCCGATCGGTATTTTGATGATGACATTACTGGGGGTATCCATTGGCTTACTTTTATTACCCATTGGGATGCTTTACACGGATATTCAGCGTCTATTGACGGCCATCACACCATTTTGGATGTTGTTAACTCCCGTTATTTATCCTACTCCAAGGGAAGGGATTGCCACATTAGTCAATAAATTCAACCCCGTTTCCCCTTTGCTGACCGTAACACGAGACTGGATGTTTACAGGCCATACCCAATTTCTCATGCCTTTCATCTACATCAGTGCGACTGTCATCATACTTGCATTTATTGGTTTGATCTTATTCAAGCTGGCTATTCCATTTATTATCGAGCGAAGTGGAGGATAAAGTAAATAGAATGTTAAAAGCAAAAGAGAAAAAGGTTGTTTAGCCGTTGATGAGAAAATCACATCTTTTTACTGAAGGAATTAACTTATATAAAGAGATAATTGGTGATCCCATTAAATTTAATTAGTTGGTTAAATTCGATTTGTTTCTTACATTCTATATGAAACATTCGTGTAATGATTGTGATACTGTCAAATGATTCATGAATTTTTCACCGTTTGTACCTTAAACTTTGATTTTGGTTATTTTATTAATTTTAAGAGGAGGCCGGAATCATAGGAACTACCAAACATAGAGATAGGGATAATTTTAGTTTTAGTTAGATATTGGAATCTATGCATGCCAATGATCTAAAATTTTTTCAAGAAAGTATTCTTATTACCACGATGATATAACAAAGTTAAACCACAAATCTTTTTAAGCATGAGAAATTTTTTTCTAACACTCGCACTGTCTTTTGTCTTTTATGCGGCGTATTCGCAAGTAGAATTGGTCAAGGATATAAATCCTGGTGCGAACTCAAGTAATCCAACGGATTTTGTCGAGGTGAATGGTGTCACTTACTTTATCGCATATGACGAAACCAATGGAAGATCGCTTTGGAAAAGTGATGAGACTAATGGAGGGACTGAAATTGTTATGGAAGGAGGTGCTGTTGATCAAGGTATTTATTATCGCGATCTAATAAATATTAATGGCACGTTGTATTTTACACGAGATGATGGTATAAATGGTGCTGAACTGTGGAAGAGTGATGGAACAACTGCTGGAACTGTCATAGTAAAAGATATCAATCCAGGTTCAGGATCAAGTTTTGCTAATAATTTTACAAATTTTAATGGCGCTCTTTTGTTTACAGCAAATGATGGATTAAATGGACATGAGCTATGGAAAAGTGATGGGACTGCAATTGGTACTGTGCTAATAAAAGATATTTACCCTGGAACAAATCCAACAATCCTTCCACATTTTAATTTAACTGCTAATGACGATGTATTGTATTTTGTTGCTGATGATGGTATTGGTACCGGATTGTGGAAGAGTGACGGAACAACCACTGGAACTGATAAAGTAAAAAATATATATGGTTTAAATGGGAACAGTGCTCCTTCCTTAACTATTGCCGGTGATAATCTTTTTTTTCAGGCAGATAATGGTAGAGAGTTGTGGGTTTCAGACGGAACCGATGATGGAACTGTTTTAGTTAAAGCGTTTGATGAGGCCGTGCTGAGTTGGGGTAGTATCCTGCTCAATGTTAACGGTACTTTATTCTTTACAACAAGAGAACCACTAACTAGTGACGAATTATGGAAAAGCGATGGGACTTCGGGTGGGACAGAATTAGTTTATTCGGAATTATATAACGCTTTAAGCACAAATATATCTGTGTTAAATGGGAATGTTTTGTTTAGCGATGTCGAAGGCGAAAAGGGATATCTGTATAAAACTGATTTCACAGGAAGTAGCGTAGAATTGGTTGCGGAATTTGATGGAAATATTGTTGGAATAAGTCCACAGCGTAGTTTTCCTATTATTGATAACGAAATTGTAATATTCAGTCAAAAGTACAATTCGAGTAATGGAACAAGAAGACAAAGGTTTTATACCAGTGATGGTACAACATTAAATACAGGACTTCATGATGAATCTGTTGAAATTGCCATTGGCAGTAGTGAAGGAATAGTTGTTGGATCTACTGTTATATTGCCTGCCAGTAATTCCTCATTGCAGGATAAAGAATTGTATAAATTTACCCCTGTTGTAGATCCTGTGTACCTGCCAGCCAAACCAACAGATCTGACAATTGTTGCCAATGAAACTTCCGTTGATTTATCTTGGACGGATAATGCGACTAATGAGACCGGATATGAAATTTATAAGGAAGATGCTGGTTCTCCGGGGGCCCGTGTTTCCAGTAGTTTTACACTGTTGACTACATTATCAGTTGATGCTACGTCGTATTCGGATGAAGATATTTCCCCAAATACTGTATATAATTATCTGGTTCAGGCAATTAATTCAGCTGGAGGATCCACCTATACTTCAGAGGTACAAATAGCCACAGGAGATGCTCCGCAGACGATTGGAGATATAACGTTGTATGATAACATTGGATTTGCCAACAACCGTCGTGCAATACCGGCTACGATGACAGAGGATGGTCAGATCGAGAGCATTAGTATGTATCATGAAGGAGGAACGGGGGACATGTTATTAGCGGT
>Ga0207833_100297_pt1 | contig 20228 bp, 20 predicted proteins | sample TtaePargueraPR_6_FD_187753 | JGI IMG/M metagenome (GOLD analysis project Ga0207833, IMG submission 187753) | Aerobic enrichment media microbial communities from Bioluminiscent Bay, La Parguera, Puerto Rico - Tt and E1 (2) (SPAdes) | ecosystem: Environmental > Aquatic > Marine > Unclassified ...
CCCGCCCCCACTCCGGGAACGGATCCGGCAGATGGCGGAAGGTCTCCGCGTCGATTCCGGCGGCATCCTCCGGTCCGGCGAGGCAGGCATCGAGGCCGGCGCGGATCGCAGCCTCGTCCATGCCGGTCCCGATGAAGACGAGCTCCTGGCGGCGGTCGCCCCAGCCCGGTACCCAGTGGCTGGCGAGCATCGCGCGCCATTCGGGATGGTCGGGCCAGCGCTCCTTCGGCACCGCCGCCCACCAGTACCCCATGGCCCCGGTGCGGCAGATGGCGCCGGCGAGGCTGAACTCGCCGACCCATTCGGGCCGGGTCGCCAGCCAGAAGAGCCCCTTCGCCCGGATCAGCCCCGGCCAGCTTCGCCGCATGAAGTCGGCGAACATCTCCGGATGGAACGGGCGGCGCGCGCGATAGACGAAGCTCTCGACCCCGTATTCCTCCGTTTCCGGCACATGGTCGGCGAAGCCGTTGAGCTCCTTGAACCACAGCGGATGCTCGTGGGCGCGGTCAAAATCGAAGGCGCCCGTGTCGAGTATCTCGCCGGGATCGACCTTGGCGAAGTCGGTCTCCACGATGCGGGCATCCGGATTGAGGCCCTTGACCACGGCGCGCACCGCCCGGCGCGTCTCCGCGTCCACGTCGGAGACCTTGTTGACGACGACGATATCGGCGAACTCGATCTGGTCCACCAGCAGGTCGACCAGCGTGCGCTCGTCGCCCTCGCCCGCCGTCTCGCCGCGGTCGCTCAGGAAATCCCGGCTGGCGTAGTCCTTCAGCAGATTGGCCGCATCGACCACCGTCACCATGGTGTCGAGACGGGCAATGTCCGACAGGGAAACGCCGGCCTCGTCGCGGAAGGCGAAGGTCGCCGCCACGGGGAGCGGTTCGGCGATGCCCGTCCCCTCGATCAGGAGATAGTCGAACCGGCCCGCCCCGGCGAGGCGGCGCACCTCGCTCAGGAGATCGTCGCGCAGCGTGCAGCAGATGCAGCCATTGGTCATCTCCACCAGAGTCTCGTCGGTGCGCGACAGGTCGGCCCCGCCGTCGCGCACGAGATCGGCGTCGATATTGACCTCGCTCATGTCGTTGACGATGACCGCCACGCGGCGGCCCTCGCGATTGTTGAGAACGTGATTGAGCAGGGTCGTCTTGCCCGCCCCGAGAAAGCCGGACAGGACGGTGACCGGAAGGCGATTGTCCGTCAATGTACTCGCTCCATCGTATCGAGACTGTGCCTGTGCCCGGATGCGCGGCCGGATTGCCGCCATTCGGGTAAAAGCAACGTTATAACATAACTAATCGATAACGGTCTTCGCCGCTCCTGGCAATCCCCCAGCCATGGCAAGCCCCGGCGCGACCGGCAGCTTCGCCCGGGAGGGCACGGCCAGTAGCCGGTCCGCCGACCGAAACAGCATGCGACAACCGGTGCGACAAAATGTTTTCGCTTTATCAATTGCAATATTTTGCAATCATAATCATTTAATCGTTCGGCGAAGGGGCGCCGCCCCTCTCGACTCGCCCATGCAACTGAAGGAACCATCGACCATGACCAGGAATGTCGGAGGCATCGACCGGATCGCGAGGATCGTCGTCGGTCTCGCACTGCTCTCGCTGATCGTCCTCATGGATGGCGCGGCGCGCTGGTGGGGCCTGATCGGCCTCGTGCCGCTGGCGACCGGGCTCATGTCCTATTGCCCGGCCTATTCGATCTTCGGCATCGACACCTGCGCCCGCAAGGGAGGCCGCACATGAAGCCTGTCGCGATCACCGAGAAGCTGTCGGTCTCGCCGCAGATAGCGCCGTCGGATCTGCCGGATATCGCGGCGGCGGGCTTCACCGGCCTCGTCGCGAACCGCCCGGACGGCGAGGAGGCCGGCCAGCCGGACGCCGCCAGCATCGCCGAGGCGGGGCGCAGGGCCGGGCTCGGCTTCGCATTGATCCCCGTGCCCGACCTTACCGAGGAGAAGGTGCGCGCCTTCCAGAAGGCCGTCGCCGACAGCGAGGGTCCGGTTCTGGCCTATTGCCGCACGGGCACGCGCTCGCTGACCCTGTGGGCCATCGGCGAGGTGCTCGACGGGCGCATGAAGAGCCAGGAGGTCGCCGCATTTGCCGCCGCCCGCGGCTTCGACCTCTCCGGCGCGGTGAAATGGCTCGCCGCGCACGGCCATTGAGCGGCGGCCGGCGGAGGATCCGGAGATGACCGATCAGCTGTCCTGCGAGGCCGTCGAGATGAAGGCCAATGTCGGGGAGGCCTCGGCCTTCCTGAAGAAGCTGTCCAACCCGGACCGGCTCCTGATCTGCTGCGCGCTCGTCGACGGCGAGCGTTCGGTGCGCGAGCTGGAGGACCTTCTGGGCATCCGCCAGCCCGGCCTGTCGCAGCAGCTCGCCGCCCTCAGGCAGGCGCGGCTCATCGTCGGGCGCAAGGACGGCAAGCAGGTCTTCTATCGCCATGCCGATCCGCGTGTCCGCATCTTCATAGCCACCATGCACGACCTTTTCTGCGAACGAGCGTCCGACAAGAGAGCCGCACACGCATCATGACCGAATTCACCCCGTTCCTCTCGCTTCTCGGCGGCGCGCTGATCGGCCTGTCCGCCGTGCTGCTCATGGCGGTTCACGGCCGCATCGCCGGCATGACCGGCATCCTGGCCGCCATCCTGCCCCCGCCCGCACGCGACTGGGGCTGGCGCGCCGCGTTTCTCGCCGGAGCGGTTGCCGCTCCCGCCGCCATGATCGCACTCACAGGCGCGACCATCCCGTTCGACAGCCCCGTCCCGACCCCGTGGCTGGTCGCCGGCGGGCTGATTGTCGGCATCGGCGTCACCTATGGCTCCGGCTGCACGTCGGGCCACGGCGTCTGCGGCATGGCCCGGCTGTCGCCGCGCTCCATCGCGGCCACGGCGACCTTCATGGTCACGACCGCGCTCACCGTCTTCGTCGTCCGCCACGTGATTGGAGGCTTGTGATGGCCCGCATCGTGTCCGCATTGCTCATCGGCCTTGTCTTCGGCGCGGGCATCGCGCTGTCGGGCATGGCCAACCCGGCCAAGATCCTCAACTTCTTCGATTTCGCCGGCGCCTGGGACCCCTCGCTCGCCTTCGTGATGGCCGGCGCGCTGGCGGTGACCGCGCCCGGCTACGCCCTCATCCTGAAGCGCCGCGCGCCGGCGCTCGATACGGGTTTCCATCTGCCGTCCGGCAAGGGGATCGACCTGCCGCTGATCGCCGGCTCGGCGGTCTTCGGCATCGGCTGGGGCATTTCCGGTTTCTGTCCGGGCGGCGCCATTCCCGCCCTCGGCCTCTTGGAGACCGACGCGGTCACCTTCGTCGCCGCCATGGTCGCCGGCATTCTCGTTGCCCGCTACCTGCGCAACGCCACCAGGGCCCGCACCGCGACCGGTGCGGCATGACACCATCGAACCCAGGGAGATCGCCATGTCCGTTTCGCTTCCCTTCACGCCCGATCTGTCGGTGAAGCCCGAGGTCGTCGCCTTCTTCGACGAGCCCACCAACACGATCAGCTATATCGTCAGGGACCCGGCCTCCACCTCCTGCGCCGTCGTCGATTCGGTGATGGACATCGACTACGCCGCCGGGCGCATCACCTATGACGGCGCCGACAGGATCATCGCCCATATCCGGCAGAAGGGCTGGACGCTGGAATGGCTCATCGAGACCCATGTCCATGCCGACCACCTCTCCGCAGCGCCCTATATCCAGTCGAAGCTCGGCGGCAAGCTCGGGATCGGCGAGAACATCGTCATCGTCCAGGACACCTTCGGCAAGGTGTTCAACGAGGGCACCGAGTTCGAGCGCGACGGCAGCCAGTTCGACCGGCTGTTCAAGGACGGCGACAGCTACGCGATCGGCACGATGACGGCCCATGTCATGCATACGCCCGGCCACACGCCGGCCTGCATGACCCATGTCATCGGCGATGCCGCCTTCGTCGGCGACACGCTCTTCATGCCCGACGGGGGCACCGCGCGCGCCGATTTCCCCGGCGGCGACGCGCGCACCCTCTATCGCTCCATCCAGCGCATCCTCGCCCTGCCGGACGAGATGCGGCTGTTCATGTGCCACGATTACGGCCCGAACGACCGCAATATCGAATGGGAGACGACGGTCGGCGAGGAGAAACGCAACAACATCCATGTCGGCCACGGCGCGAGCGAGGACGAGTTCGTGAAGATGCGCGAGGCGCGCGACGCGACGCTCTCCATGCCGCGCCTGATCCTGCCGTCGCTCCAGGTGAACATGCGCGCCGGCCGGCTGCCTCCCGCCGACAAGGACGGCAAGGTGTTCCTGAAGGTGCCCGTCAACACGCTCTGACGGACGCCGCCGGCATGGGCCGGGCATCCCTTTTCCCCCGCATCCGGACGCGGCGACCGGATGCGGGGGCACTGCGAACCCGAGCCGCGCAGGACAGGCATTTCCTCCATGGCCGGACTGAAACGGTTCTTCCCCATGCTCGACTGGGCGGGAGCCTACGACCGCTCCGTGCTCGTCAGCGACCTCGTGGCAGCGGTGATCGTGACCATCATGCTCATCCCGCAGTCGCTGGCCTATGCCATGCTGGCCGGCCTGCCGCCCGAGATCGGGCTTTACGCCTCGATCCTGCCGCTCGTGGCCTATGCCGTCTTCGGCACGAGCCGGACGCTGGCCGTCGGCCCGGTGGCTGTGGTCTCGCTCATGACGGCCTCCGCCGTCGGGCAGATCGCGGCGCAGGGGACGGCCGACTATCTCACCGCCGCCACGGCGCTCGCCCTGCTGTCGGGTGGCATGCTGCTCCTGATGGGGCTGTTCCGGCTCGGCTTTCTCGCCAACTTCCTCAGCCATCCGGTGATCTCCGGCTTCATCAGCGCATCGGGCATCCTCATCGCGTCGAGCCAGCTCAAGCACCTGCTCGGCGTTCCCGTCAGCGGCAAGACGCTGCCGGACATTCTCGGCGGGCTCGGCGCGAACATCGCCGGCACCAATCCGATCACGCTCGCCATCGGCGCGGGCGTGGTGGCGTTCCTCTATTTCGCGCGGCTGCGGCTGAAGGCCGTTCTGAGGAGCATGGGCCTCAATACCCGGCTGGCCGACATCCTGACCAAGGCGGCGCCGATCCTGAGCGTCGCCGTGACCATCCTGCTCGCCACCGTCTTCGATCTCGGCCAGCGCGGCGTCGCGCTCATCGGCGAGATCCCGCAAGGGCTGCCGGTGCCGGGCCTGCCCGTCATCTCGCCCGACCTCCTCGCAACCCTCGCGGTTCCCGCCTTCCTCATCAGCGTGATCGGCTTCGTGGAATCGGTGTCCGTCGCCCAGACGCTCGCCTCCAAGCGCCGCCAGCGCATCGTGCCTGACATGGAGCTCGTCGGCCTCGGCGCGGCCAATATCGCCTCCGGCGTCTCCTCCGGCTATCCGGTGACCGGCGGTTTCGCGCGCTCGGTGGTCAATTTCGACGCCGGCGCGGAAACCCCGGCAGCCGGCGTCTTCACCGCCATCGGCATCGCGCTCGCCACCCTGTTCCTGACACCGCTGCTCGCCAACCTGCCGCAGGCGACCCTTGCCGCGACCATCATCGTGGCGGTGCTCTCGCTCGTCGATGTCCGCGCCATGGCACGCGTCTTCACCTATTCGAAAGCCGACTTCGCGGCCATGGCGGCGACGATCCTGGTGACCCTCGCCTGGGGCGTGGAGCCCGGCGTGGTGGCGGGCGTCGCCCTGTCGCTGCTGATGTATCTCTACCGGACCAGCAAGCCGCATATGGCCGTCGTCGGCCAGGTGCCGGGCACCGAGCACTTCCGCAATGTCAACCGCCACAGCGTGCTCACCGATCCCGCCATCCTGTCAGTGCGCGTCGACGAGAGCCTCTATTTCGCCAACAGCCGCTATCTGGAGGACAGGATCGCCGCGCTCGTCGCCGCGGCCCCGGAGGTCCGACACGTCATCCTGATGTGCTCCGCCGTCAACGCCATCGATGCCAGCGCGCTGGAAAGCCTGGAGGAGATCGACCATCGCCTCGCGGACGCCGGCATCGCCTTCCACCTCTCCGAGGTGAAGGGCCCGGTGATGGACCGGCTGAGGCGGACGGCCTTCCTCAAGGAGTTGTCCGGCCGGGTGTTCCTCAGCCAGTTCGAGGCCGTCGCCGCGCTCAAGGCGGAGCTCGCCGAGGGAGGCCGCTCCGCCGGGGCCTCGCGGAGCCCGGCTGCGGCGTCGACCTGAGCACGCAACCGGTATTCGGGTAAAATATTACCTCAATAGCGATCGAGACCTCTCCCGCCCCGTGCATTGCTGGCGAATTCGGGGGCCGTCACGGTGGCAAAATTGATCGATCTTAAAGTGCAGCCGCAATTTTCCTGATCTGATCGGACGCGGAAGCCGGTCCAGACGAGGCAGAAGCGGAGGCTCCATGGACATGCCAGCGCCCGTTCCGTCCCGATCGCCCCGCCGCGCCCTGCGGCCTTTGCGCACCGCGACCATTGGATCCGTCATGGCCGGCGGCCTCGCCTTGTCACGGAGGGGTCCATGCTATACATGGATTTCAGAAATTACTGAAATTACCGGGATGGCCGTAACCTCATGAATCTCCCGCCACTCATCCAGTCCTTCGTGCTCCATTTCGGGGAGATGGGCAGCCGCTGGGGCATCAACCGCACGGTGGGGCAGATCTATGCGCTGCTCTATGTCTCGTCGGAGCCGTGCTGCGCCGACCAGATCGTCGACGCGCTCGGCATATCGCGCTCCAACGTCTCCATGAGCCTGCGCGAGCTCCAGGCCTGGAACCTCGTGATCCTGAAGCACATTCCCGGCGACCGGCGGGACTTCTTCACCACGCCCGACAATGTCTGGGACATCCTCAGAACGCTCGCGGAAGAGCGCAAGAAGCGCGAGATCGACCCCACCCTGTCCGTCCTGCGCGAGCTCATCATGCAGCAGCCCGGCACCGAGGAGGAGCGCTACGCCCAGTCGCGGCTCGTGGAGATGAACAACTTGATCGAGCAACTGACGAATTGGTATGACGATGTGAAGCGGCTCGATACCGACCGGCTTGCCATGCTGCTCAGCCTCGGCGCGAAGGTGACACGCCTGCTCGACGCCAAGGACCGGATCGTCTCCATGGGCGACAGACGCACGGAGACCGGCAGGACATGACGGCGCTGGACGCGACACTCGGCCGGAACCGCAAGGCCGCCGCAGAGAGCGGCACCGCCGATGCGGCACTGGCCGGCTCCCCATGCAGCCAGACCGCGGCAGCGGGCAGCCGCGCCCTTACCGCGCCCTCCATCGGCCGGACGGCGACCGTCCTGCAGTCGGCGGCCGCCCTGCTCTGGATCCCGCAGGCCGCCCTTCTGAGCCTCGCCGTCGGCCAGATCGCCTCGGGCGCCGCGATGGACCGGGCGCTCCTGCCCGCAGCCGGCATCCTCGTCCTCGGCATCGCCCGGGCCTGGCTGGACCGGGCGGGCATGCAGAGCGCGTTCCGGGCCGCGCGCGGCCAGCTCACCGCCCTGCGCGCCGATGCCGTCGCCGGCCTCGCCCGGCGCTCGCCGCTCGACGCCACGCGCCCCTCATCCGGGCTCGTCGCCGGCACGCTCGCCGAGCAGGCCGAAGCGGTCGTGCCCTACCGCGCGCGCTTCGAACCCCTGCGCCACAAGGCGACCGTCGTGCCGCTCGCCATCCTTGCCTGCGTGCTCGCCTATTCCTGGGCAGCCGCACTGATCCTGCTGGTCGCCGCGCCGCTCATTCCCGTCTTCATGGCGCTGATCGGCTGGCGCGCCAAGGAGGCGAGCGAGAAGCAGCTCGCCGAGATGGGCGACATGAACGCCTTCCTGCTCGACCGGCTGCGCGGCATGGCGACCATCCGGACATTCGACGCGGTCGACCGCACCGCGCGGCATCTGAGAACGACGGCGGAGACCCTGCGCGTGCGCACCATGGCCGTGCTGCGGATCGCCTTCCTGTCGTCTGCGGTCCTCGAACTCTTCGCCGCGCTCGGCGTGGCCATGGTCGCCGTCTATGTCGGCTTCCACCTGCTCGGCCAGCTCGATTTCGGCGCCTGGGGCGGCAAGCTCACCCTCGGCGAGGGCCTGTTCATCCTGCTTCTGGCACCGGCCTTCTTCGAGCCGCTGCGCGACCTCTCCTCGGTCTGGCACGACCGCGCGGCGGGCCAGGCGGCACTCGACGCCATCGCGAAGGTCACCGCGGACGGCCCGGAGATCGCCGGCGGGCTCGACGATGCCCGTCCCGCCCCGGCGGAGGCCGCCGCCCCGGCGGTCCGGATCGAGGATCTGCGCTTCCGCCACAACGGGGCGGCCGCGCCCGTTTTCGACGGACTCGCCCTCGACATCGCGGCGGGCGAGCATGTGGCGCTCATGGCACCGACGGGGTACGGCAAGTCGACGCTTCTGGCCCTGATCGCCGGGCTCGCGGTTCCGGACGCCGGAACGGTCCGCATCGGCGGGACCGCGCTCGACGGCGCGACAGCCGGCGCGCTGCGCGCACGAATGGCCTGGATCGGCCAGGCGCCGCATCTCTTCTCCGGAACGCTCAGCGGCAATGTCGCGCTCGGCCGGCCCGGCATCGGCACGGCGGAAACCGCGAAGGCCTTGCGGACCGCCCGCCTCGACCACCTCGCCGACCGGCGCGGATCCGCCGCGCTCGGCGAGGAGGGGGCCGGGATCTCCGGCGGCGAGGCCCTCAGGCTCGCGGTTGCGCGCGCAGTGGCGAACGCCCGGGCTGGCCTGATCCTCGCCGACGAGCCGACCGCCCATCTCGACCGGGAGACGGCGGACGAGATTTCCGACATGCTTGTCCGGGTCGCCGCGGGCCGCACCCTGATCGTCGCCACGCACGACCCGGTGCTCGCCGCGCGCATGGACCGCACCGTTCTCCTGCCGGATATCGCCGAAGGACGGGAGGGCCGCACATGATCTCCACCCGCCATCTCGGGCCCGTCGCCGCCCTGTTCCGCTCCGCCAACCGGCCCATGCTCGCCGCCGGCGCGGCGATGGCGCTGGCGACCGTCCTGTCCGGCATCGCGCTGCTCGGCCTGTCCGGCTGGTTCATCACCGCCACGGCCATCGCCGGAGCGTCCGTGACCACGGCGCTGGCCTTCGACGTCTTCGCACCGTCCGCCGGCATCAGGTTCCTCGCCCTCACGCGCACCGCCGCGCGCTACGGCGAGCGGCTCACGACCCACGAGGCCACGCTCCGGGTGCTCGCGCAACTGCGCGAACGCCTGTTCCGGGGCTGGGCGCGGGCCGATGCCGCGCGCGAGCTCGCCATACGCCCCTCCCGCCTCCTGTTCCGCCTCACCGTCGATATCGACGCGCTCGATTCGCTCTATCTCCGGGTCGTCGTCCCGGTCTTCGCGGCGCTCGGTGCCGGGCTCGTCACCGCGATCGCGCTCGGGTTCCTCCATCCGGGCCTCGGCGCTGGCGTCGGCCTCCTCCTGCTCGGCGCCGGTCTCGGCATTCCCGCGCTCGCGGCGCGCCGGGCGGAAAAGGCGGCACGGCGGCGCGCCCATGCGCTGGAGGTGCTGAGGGCCCGTAGCATCGATCTGATGCGCGGCCAGACCGATCTCGCAATGGCGAACCGGCTCGGCGCCCAGGCCGCAGGGATCGCCGCTGCCGACGGCCGCCTGTCGGAGGCCGACATCGCCCTCAACCGGATCGAGACCGATGTCAGCTTCGCGCTCGCCACGGTGAGCGCAGTGCTGCTCGCCGGCATTCTCCTCGCCGTCGCCGCACTGGCCGAGGCCGGCACCATCGGCGCGCCGTCGGCCGCCTTCGCCCTGCTGGTGGGGCTGGCCTGTCTGGAGCCTTTCACGGGACTGCGCCGCGGGGCGGTCGAGTTCGGCCGCACCCTGCTCGCCGCCCGCCGGCTCGGCCCGAGGCTTGGCGAGACGCCGGACACCGTGCCCGCATTCCCGGATCCGGCGCCGGATCGCAGCGTGGAGGTCGACGGCCTGATCGCCGGCTATCCGGGCGCCCGGCGCCCCGTCCTCGACGGCCTCTCCCTCGCGATCCGCCCCGGCGAGCATGTCGCCGTGATCGGGGAGAGCGGCGCGGGCAAGTCGACGCTGCTCGCCGTGCTGGCCGGAGAGCTTGCGCCCGCCGGCGGCCATGTGGCGATGGCACCCGCGACGCTTCTGACCCAGCGCTCGGAACTCTTCCGCGACAGCCTGCGCGGCAATCTGGCGCTCGCGCGCGCCGGCGCGGACGACGACGACATGCACCGCGCGCTCCAGGCCGCGGGGCTCGACCGGTTCGTCGCCACGCTCCCCGACGGTCTCGACACACCGCTCGGCGAGGGCGGCACCGGCCTGTCGGGCGGCCAATCGCGGCGGCTGGCTCTGGCCCGCTTCCTGCTGCGCGACACCCCCGTCTGGCTGCTCGACGAGCCGACGGAGGGCCTCGACGGGGCGACCGCGCGCGACGTGCTCGCCCGCATCGCGGCCCGCTCGCGCGACCGCGCGCTCGTCGTCGCCACCCATATCCGCCGCGAGGCGGCGCTGGCCGACCGGCTCATCCGTTTGGAGGAAGGCCGCATCGTCGCCGACATCGCCCGCGGCAGTGCCGAGTACGACCACGCGCTCGAGGGCCTGCGGCCCGACTGAGCGCGATTTTCAACCCAGGGCACCCAAAAGGCATCGGCCTGATGGATGCCTGCCACAGCAAAGAGGACCGGAGCGCCGGATGACACCATGGAACTCGACATTGTAGACCTCTCACGACTGCAATTCGCGATTACCGCGCTCTATCACTTCCTGTTCGTGCCGCTCACCCTCGGCCTGTCCGTCCTGCTGGCCATCATGGAGACCGTCTATGTGATGACGGGCCGGACCATCTGGCGGCAGATGACCAAGTTCTGGGGCACGCTGTTCGGCATCAACTTCGTGCTCGGGGTCGCCACCGGCATCGTCATGGAGTTCCAGTTCGGCATGAACTGGAGCTATTACAGCCACTATGTGGGCGACATCTTCGGGGCGCCGCTGGCCATCGAGGGCCTGATGGCCTTCTTCCTGGAGGCGACCTTCGTCGGCCTGTTCTTCTTCGGCTGGGACAAGCTGTCGAGGATCGGGCACCTGGCGACGACCTGGGCGGTGGCCATCGGCTCCAATCTCTCCGCCCTGTGGATCCTGATCGCCAATGGCTGGATGCAGAACCCGGTCGGCTCGAGCTTCAATCCGCAGACCATGCGGATGGAGGTGACCGACTTTTTCGCCGTCCTGTTCAATCCGGTCGCCCAGGCGAAGTTCGTGCACACCGTGTCGGCGGGTTATGTCACCGCCTCCATCTTCGTGCTCGGCGTTTCCGCCTGGTACCTGCTCAAGGGCCGCCACCAGATGCTCGCCCGGCGCTCCATGACGGTCGCGGCCTCCTTCGGGCTCGCCGCGTCGCTGTCGGTCGTCGTGCTCGGCGACGAGAGCGGCTATCTGACCACCGAGCACCAGAAGATGAAGCTCGCCGCCATCGAGGCCATGTGGAAGACGGAACCCGCACCGGCGGCCTTCACCGCCTTCGGCTTTCCCGACCAGGAGGAGCGCACGACCCACTACGCCGTCCACATCCCCTGGGTCATGGGCCTGATCGGCACCCGCTCGCTGACCACCCAGATCGAGGGCATCGAGGACCTCGTGGCACGGGCGGAAACCCATATCAGGAACGGGATCGTGGCCTATGACGCGCTCCAGAAGATCCGCGCGGCCGGCAGCGACGACGCCATTCCCGCCGATGTCCGCACCGCGTTCGAGGACAATGGGCGCGAGCTCGGCTACGCCCTTCTCCTGAAGCGCTATGTGGACGACCCGAGACAGGCGACCGAGGCGCAGATCAACGAGGCGGCCTGGGACACGGTGCCCTATGTGCCGGTGCTGTTCTGGTCGTTCCGGCTCATGGTCGGCCTCGGCTTCTATTTCATCGCGCTGACCGCGGTCTTCTTCTACCTGTCCTCCAGGCGGCGGCTCGACCGGTATCCGGGCCTCCTGAGACTGGCGGTCCTGTCGATCCCGCTGCCCTGGATCGCGGCGGAACTCGGCTGGGTGGTGGCCGAATTCGGACGCCAGCCCTGGATCATCGAGGGCATCCTGCCGACGGCGGCCGCCGTGTCCGATCTCGGCGCGGCGACAGTGCTCGCCACCATTCTCGGCTTCGCGGCGATCTACACGGTGCTGTTCATCGTGGAGATGTCGCTGATGATCGCCGCGATCCGCAAGGGGCCGGAGCCCGACCACGAGCCGGAAACTCCCATCGCTCCCGCCCAACTCGTTTCAGCGGAGTGACGACCCATGATTCTCCACGATCTCATCGACTACGATACCCTCCGCGTCATCTGGTGGCTGCTGCTCGGCGTCCTGCTGATCGGCTTCGCCGTGATGGACGGTTTCGATCTCGGCACGGCCACCCTTCTGCCCTTCGTCGCGAAGGACGATGTGGAGCGGCGTGTCGTCATCAACACGGTCGGCCCGGTCTGGGAAGGAAACCAGGTGTGGCTGATCCTTGGCGGCGGAGCGATCTTCGCCGCCTGGCCGCCGCTCTACGCGGTCTCCTTCTCCGGCTTCTACCTGGCGATGTTCGCGATCCTGTTCGCGCTCATCCTGCGCCCGGTCGGCTTCAAGTACCGCTCCAAGCGCGACAGCGCGAGATGGCGCAGCGGCTGGGACTGGGCGCTGTTCATCGGCGGCTTCGTGCCCGCACTGATCCTCGGCGTGGCGGTCGGCAACGTCCTGCAGGGCGTGCCCTTCCAGTTCACGCCGGAGCTGCGCATCGTCTATGAGGGGTCGACGCTGTTCGAGCTGCTCAACCCCTTCGCCCTGCTGTGCGGCCTCCTGTCGGTCGCCATGCTCGTCATGCATGGCGCGAGCTGGGTGCTGCTCAAGACCGACGGCGCGGTCGCCGAGCGCACGCGCCGCTACGGCAGCATGGCGGCGCTGGCGACCATCGTGCTGTTCGCGCTGGGCGGCCTGTGGCTGTCGGCGGGCATAGAGGGCTACCGCATCACCAGCGAGGTCGCCACCGGCGGGCCGTCCAACCCGCTGGCCAAGACGGTCGAGCAGGGCGCGGGGATATGGCTTGCCAATTACGGCACCCATCCGTGGATGATGCTCGCGCCGGTCCTCGGCTTTGCCGGCGCGGCGGGCGCCTTCCTCTTCCAGCGCGCGCGCTGGGAGGTGACGGCCCTGCTCGCCAGCTCGGCGGCGGTGTTCGGCATCGTCTCCACCGTCGGGGTGTCGATGTTCCCGTTCATCCTGCCCTCCTCGCTCAGCCCGGAATCGAGCCTGACCGTGTGGGATGCCTCCTCCAGCCATCTCACCCTGTTCATCATGCTCGTCGTCACGGGAATCTTCGTGCCGCTGATCGTGGCCTATACGAGCTGGGTCTATGCGGTGCTGTGGGGCAAGGTCGACGAGAAGGCCATCCGCGACGATTCCGGACACGCCTACTGAACCGAAAGGAGATATCTCATGTGGTATTTCGCATGGATGCTCGGCCTGCCGCTCGCCGCGGCCTTCGCCGTGCTGAACGCCATGTGGTACGAGCTCATGGCCGACGAGGTCAGGGCGCGCCACGCCTCCGCGCCGTCGCCTGCAAGCCAGGCCGGCAAGGAACTGGGCTGACGCGCCCGCCGCTTCGTTGCCTGCGGGCCTCGCCGCCGCGTGTCAGGCCCGCAGGTAACCGTATGCGTCTGTCAGGTTGGAGCGGACGAAATCCTCCATCCGCCGGATCATCTCCGGAGGGAAACTCTCCAGATAGCCGCCGACCTTGCCCGACCGGACCTTGAAGCTGTCGGGATTGCCGGGGTCCCTCGGGCGCAGCCGGCTGCTCTTGTAGTAGCCGGATGCCTCCTTCTCCTTGAGCTGTTCGAAGGCGGTGAACGCGACAGCCTCGCGAAGCTCGTCCTCGGATGCCTCCAAGCCCAGAAAGCTCATGAGGCGGCCCAGCGTCTCGACGGGCCTGGCGTGGAAGTCCTCGTAGCGCAGCAAGAGGAAACGGTCGATGGACTGGCGGGCCTGGTGCCAGGCATTCAGGAAGGACACGATGGAGGCCAGCCCGCCATTGGGCTTCCAGACGAAGTCGTCGAGCTCGTGGCCGTATGAGAAATGATGCCCCCTGAACCTGGCGTGGTAATAGCGCGACACCACAACATCGAGCGGGTTCCTCGCCAGGAAGACGGTCTTCTTCGAAGCGTATCTCGTCCTGTCGTAGCCAAGCTCCTCCGGCTTGCGCGAGGCGTCGCCGTCATGGGTGAAGAGGATCCTCGGGATCTCCGCATTCCTGCGGTGAAAGTCGTCGAATTCGAGGAGGAGGCCGTCGGGCAGGCCGTAGCGCCGCTGATAGACCCTGGAGATCATGGCGCGCACCCAGGTGCGCCCGCTTTTGGGATAGGACACGAACACCGCGTCCGCCCTCATGAACCGCCACGCCTCGCGCACCGCACGCACCCCCTCGCGTCCGAACCGGTTGGGGCGGATCCTGAAACGGGGTCCGCGGTCGAACCATGTCGGCAACCGGTCGTCGGTGAGGGTCTCGTTCGTCATCGATCTGGGTCCTGGCGGAATGGGGGTGAAACCGGCATCCGCGGGCCCGCGTCCCAGGGGACGCCGATGCCCGCGGATGCAACAACCGCTTTCCGCTTAAACCCCGAAGCTGACAGCAACCTTACATCGCGCGCCGGCGATCCGGGCCGGGCGCAAGGCGAAGGGTGAAGACGGCCCCGCCGCCCGCCCGGCCGGCGACGGTCACGCTGCCGCCATGGAGCTCGGCGCATTCCTTCACGATGGCGAGGCCGAGACCCGCACCCGATGCGCGAACCTTCGCGCCGCGGTGGAAGCGCTCGAAGATTTCCGCGCGCTCCGCCTCCGCGATCCCCGGGCCCTCGTCGGACACCTCGATCGTGCCATCCTCGCAAACGCGGACGCCGACCTGGCTTCCCGGCGGCGTATGGACGAGCGCGTTCTCGATGAGATTGGTCAGGGCCGTCCGGATGGCCGGATCGTTTCCCCGGATCACGACCGGATCGGATGTTCCCGCAAGCGCCAGCGTCCGGTCCTGTGCGATGGCGAGCGGCGCGAGCTCGCTGATGACGTCGACGGCGATGGCGCGAAGGTCCACATCGCCGTCGAGACTGTCCGGGGAGAGCTCCAGCCTCGCCATGGCGAGGAGCTGCTCGACCAGCCGATTCATCCTCTGCACATCCCTGGAGAGGGCATCGAGACCCTGCCGGTCCTCGAGCGATTCGAGCCTGGCCGTCAGCACGGCCAGCGGGGTCCTGAGCTGATGGGCGGCTTCCGCCGTGAGGCGGCGCTGGGCGGCAAAGCCCTCCTCGAGCCGGTTGAGCGCGCGGTTGAAGGCGGTGACGAGCGGCTGGACGTCGCGCGGCAGGTCCGTCTCCGACAGTCTGAGCGACAGGGTACCCGGCTCGATCCGCGCGGCCTCCGCCGAGATCCGCTTCAGTGGCGCAAGCCCGTTGCGGATGGTCGCCAGCGAGATGACGATCGCGATCGCCAGCACCGGCACGAGCCAGGTGATGGCGATCATCAGGAACTGCTCGCTGAAGGAGTCGATGAGCAGTTCGCTGCCGCTTTCGGTCACGACGATCGTGAAGCCGTCCTTCTCCAGGCGATAGCCGCGGATCGTCCTCTCGCCGAGATCGAACTGGAAGATACCCTCCGGACCGTCCCTGACGCGGTCGCCGACCATGTCGGCCGCTGCCGGAGAGGAAAAGAAGACCAGCGGGCCGTCCGGCGCGTAGATCACATAGAGATAGGCGTTGCCGCCATCGGCATAGGCCTCGCGGATGCGCCGGGGCAGGTCGAGGACGGCCGCCTGCCCGTCCGTCTCCAGATCGGCAGCGATGTCGGTCGCCAGATCGCGAAGCATGTTGTCGCGGATCGTGTCGATGACCGGGCCGGTATACATCGCGAAAACGAGGACGGAGAGCGCGAAGCAGGCGATGAAGGCCACCGCGATGCGCCAGCCGACGCGCCAGCCGAGCGAGGAGAGCGGCCTCATCATCGCCCGGCATCCATGAGGATATAGCCGACGCCGCGGACCGTATGGATCTCGATGTCGGCCCCGGCCCGGGCAAGGCGCTTGCGAAGGCGGTGCATGTTGACCTCCACCGCGTTCGACTCGACCTCCTCGCCGAACCCGTAGAGGTCGCTCTCCATGGCGTCCTTGAGGACCACCTTGCCCGCCCGCCGCATCAGCATCTCCAGCATGGCGAGCTCGCGGCGGGGAACGGCAACGCTGGCGCCGGCGACCCGGACCTCGCGGGAGGCGAGCTCGATGCGGACATTGCCGCAGGCCAGGGCGGGGCCGAGCATGTCGCCCGGACGGCGCAGCAGCGCATTGACCCGCGCGATCAGCTCGCTCATGTGGAACGGTTTCAGGAGATAGTCGTCGGCGCCCGCATTGAGGCCCGCGACCCGGTCCTCGATGGCATCGCGCGCCGTCAGGATGATGATGGGCGTCTTGATGTCGCGGGCGCGCAGGTCGCGCAGGAAGTCGATGCCATTCCCGTCCGGCATGCCCAGATCGAGGATGATGCAGCCATAATGCACCGCCCGCATCGCGGCGCGGGCATCGCCGAGGGTGCCGACGCCGTCTATGGCGGTGCCGGCCTTGCGGAACGCCTCGACAACGAGGCCGGCAAGCTCCGGTTCGTCTTCGACTTCCAGAATGCGCATTGCGGACCAGGGTTCAGATGAGCGCATACCCCCTTGCCGGCGGGATTGTCTCGCTCCCTGCCGGCGGCGGCTTCCCTCACGATGGGGGCATGCCCGGCGAAGTCAAGATGTCACGGGGTCCGCCGGCACGGGCAACACGGAAACCGGGCGCACGGCCGGTATCGACGCCGCTGTCGCCATGTCCCTGCGATCTTCTGGAGGAAAATTGGAGCGGGCGATGAGATTCGAACTCACGACCCCAACCTTGGCAAGGTTGTGCTCTACCCCTGAGCTACGCCCGCATCCGGGTAAGGCCGGCAGGCTTCCGCGCCGCCAGCGGCGGTGTTATTGCGCATCGTCGCGGCAAATGCAATAGGGTGTTTTCACCAGACGCGACGCCATGACGAAAAATTCCGGGAGCAAGGCGCGAATGCCCGCAACACGCAGCGATCTGTTCGCCCGTCTCGCCGAGCTGGGGATCGAGACCGAAACCGCCGAGCACGAGCCCGTCTTCACCGTGGAGGAAGCCCGCAAGCTGCGCGGCGAGATTCCCGGCGGGCACTGCAAGAACCTGTTCCTCAAGGACAAGAAGGGGAATTTGTGGCTCGTGGTCGCGCTGGAGGATGCGCGAATCGATCTCAAGGGCCTGCCGGCCATCATCGGCTCGGGGCGCCTGTCCTTCGGCAAGCCGGAGCTGCTGATGGAGGCGCTCGGGATCGAGCCCGGCTCGGTCACCCCCTTCGCGATCATCAACGACACCGACAACCGGGTCACCGTCGTCCTCGACAAGGCCATGATGGAGGAGCCGCTGCTCAACTATCATCCGCTCGGCAACGACGCCACGACCACCATCGGCGCCGACGATCTCGTCGCCTTCATCCGATCGTGCGGACACGAGCCGCACATACTGGCCGTCAGCGAGGGCTTGAGCGAGCCGGCGCAAGGATTGTAATCAGGCCCCCAGCGGGCCATCTTAGGGCTCGGAAAGCGCCGAAATTCTAAAAGGATGGCATTCACCATGGACACACCGATCATCGGCGGCGGAAACGGCGCCGCCCCGGGCGCGGCGGACGACCTCGTCAAGGACAGCGACACGGCGCATTTCATGGCCGACGTGATCGAGGCCTCCGCGAAGGTCCCGGTCATCGTGGATTTCTGGGCCCCCTGGTGCGGGCCCTGCAAGCAGCTCGGCCCGGCGCTGGAGAAGGCGGTCGCGGCGGCCGGCGGCGCGGTGAAACTGGTCAAGATCGATGTCGACCAGAACCAGGAGCTCGCCGCGCAGATGCGCATCCAGTCGATCCCGGCGGTCTATGCCTTCGTCAACGGCCAGCCGGTGGACGGCTTCATGGGTGCGCTGCCGGAAAGCCAGATCAAGGCGTTCATCGACCGCCTCACCGACGGGCAGGGCGGCGCATCCGACGAGATCGACGCGCTCGTCGAGGCCGGCCAGAACGCCTTCGCCGACAACAACATCGCCGGCGCCGCACAGGCCTTCGCCCAGGCGCTGCAGATCGACCGGGAGAACACGGCCGCCATTGGCGGGCTCGCCAAGTGCCAGATCGCCAGCGGCGAGCTCGACCGCGCGGAGGCGACCCTCACGCTCACGCCCCCCTCGCGCCAGAACGATCCGGAGATCGTCAGCGCCCGCGCGGCGCTGGAGCTTGCCGCAACACCCGTCGACAACAGCGAGATCGCCCGGCTCGAAGCGATCATCGCCGACAATCCCGGCGACCACCAGAGCCGCTACGACCTCGCCATCGCCCTCAATGCCGCCGGGCGGCGCGAGGAGGCGCTCGACCATCTGCTCCACATTGTGGGCAAGGACCGGGCATGGAACGACGAGGCGGCGCGCAAGCAGCTTCTCAAGCTGTTCGAGGCCTGGGGGCCGAAGGACGAGCTGACGCTCGCCGGCCGGCGCCGGCTGTCCTCGCTCCTGTTCTCGTGACGATGGCGCCGTAGGCGGACCATGGGCCTGGTCGACCGGTACAGGACCGTTGCGGATCTCGATGCGCGGATACCGATCTTTCCGCTCGGAGGCGCGCTTCTCCTGCCGCGCGGGCAGTTGCCGCTCAACATCTTCGAGCCGCGCTATCTCGCCATGGTCGACCATGCTCTCGCCGGCAGCCGCATCGTCGGCATGGTGCAGCCCGACGGCGAGGAGGCGCTCGCGCTGCAGGACGACCCGTCGGCGAAGCCGGATGTCTATGCCGTGGGATGCGCCGGGCGCATCACCGCCTATGTCGAGACGCCGGACAATCGCCGCCAGATCACGCTGACCGGCATATGCCGGTTCGCCATCGCCGCCGAACCGTCCTGCGACTGGCCGTTCCGGATGGCGGAGGTCGATTACAGCCGCTTTGCCGGCGACCTGAAGCCGGGCGCCGGCCAGGAGGCGGTGGACCGCGAGCGTGTGCTGGCGATCTTCCGCAGCTATCTCGACGCGAACGGCCTCAAGGCGGACTGGAGCGAGATCGAGCGCACGACCACCGAATCGCTCGTGAACACGCTGTGCATGATCAGCCCCTATGCGCCGAGCGAGAAGCAGGCGCTGCTCGAGGCGGAAGACCTCAAGGCGGAGGCCGCCTGAATCACTCTGTGAGCCGGCGAGTGCAATGACCTGAAAAGACTCGGCATTTCGCCGGCCCGCAAACTCAACCAGTCACTTCGGACGCCCGACCGGATGCCTGGCGCGCGAGCACTGCCTCGTAAGCGGCCTGCAAGCGCTCACGCACATCGGGACCAGTCTTCTTCGGATCCGGCATTACACCCATATGCGCTACGCGCAAATCGTCCATGAACTCTTCCCAGAGCGGCGGGCCGCCCTCTTCAAGCAATCTGGCGCGGATCGACAATTCCTCGCTTACCGGCAGCCATTTGCTGCCCCACGCGCCGATCATCGCAAAGACAGGCACCAATTCGATGCCTTTCTCCGTAAGGCTGTAGATCGCCTTTTGCTTATGGCTCGGATCGTCCGCTTTCGAGACGATCCCCTCGGCGGTAAGCCTTCGCAGACGGTCGGCCAGAATGTTTGACGCGATCTTCTCCTGCGAGTGGGTCAGCAGATCGCGGAAGTGACGCTTGTTCCCGAACATCATGTCGCGCACGACGATCAGGCTCCATTTATCGCCAACCACCTCCACGGTGAGATTGATCGGACAACCCGAGCGATGCCCGGTGGCGACTTCATTTTTCGTGTTCAAAGTCTTCTCCAGAAAAAACCAGTTGCAATATGCCATCGGTTAAATTAGCGTGCAACCAGTTGTAAAAATTAACCGGTTGCAATAAGCAATCATTAGGGAGATCCCGTGAGCAATTCCGAACGCAAACAGACGCGCCGCGCCTTCCTGCTTTCCGCCACCGCGATGGCGTTCTGCGGCATTGCGGCGCCCGCTCACGCCAACGAAGCCCCAGCGGGCGATGGAGAAAACACAATGCGCATGATTCAGACCGACATTGACGTGGAACTCGCCACAGAGACCTTCGGCAATCCGTCCGATCCGGCCCTCTTGCTTGTCATGGGTGCAATGGCATCGATGCTCTGGTGGCCGAAAGACTTTTGCGAACGCCTCGCAGCGC
>Ga0207833_100304_pt1 | contig 19904 bp, 18 predicted proteins | sample TtaePargueraPR_6_FD_187753 | JGI IMG/M metagenome (GOLD analysis project Ga0207833, IMG submission 187753) | Aerobic enrichment media microbial communities from Bioluminiscent Bay, La Parguera, Puerto Rico - Tt and E1 (2) (SPAdes) | ecosystem: Environmental > Aquatic > Marine > Unclassified ...
GCCCCCGCACCGGATGCCGCCGGCGAGCCCGCCGCGACCGGCACGCAGGACGAGGGCGGGCCGCAGGACATCGTTCCCGGCGGCGAGACCGAATCCTCCGGCTCCGGCATAGACGACCAGAGCCGCGAGATGCTCAACAAGACGCTGGAAGGCATGTTCGGCTCCGGCGGCAATGGCGGCCCGCAATAGGCGTCGCCGGCGCCGCCGGTCCCGCCTTTGCAATCGGCGGCCTGCGCCCTTACCTTGCGGACAGGTGCAAAAATCGGCGTCAAGGCAGGATCCGGTCCCCATGATCCGCGTTCAGGAATCCCCGTTCGATGTCGGCCGCGAGCTCGAGGCGCTCAAGGGCGGCAACAGGGCGATTGGCGGCATGGCGCTGTTCGTCGGCACGGTGCGCGACATGGCCGGCGGCGAGCCCATCGAGGCCATGACGCTCGAGCACTATCCCGGCATGACGGAGGCGGCGCTCGAAGAGATCGACCGGGAAGCGCACGACCGCTGGCCTCTGGAGGCCTCCCTCGTCATACATCGCCACGGGCGGCTCGAGCCCGGCGAGGACATCGTGCTCGTCGCCACCGCGTCGGCCCATCGCGAGGCGGCCTTCGAGGCCTGCCGCTTCCTGATCGACTGGCTGAAGACGAAGGCCCCCTTCTGGAAGCTGGAGAGCGGTCCAGGCGGCGAGCGCTGGGTGGAGGCGCGCGACAGCGACGAGGACGCGGCCCGCCGCTGGACGGACAGCGAGACCGCGAAGTGACGCGAGGGAGCCGAGCGACCATGCCGGACAATGCCTATGCCCCCTACGAGCCGCTCAATGTCCTGAAGCCTGTCGCCCCCGATCTGTGGATCGTCGACGGGCCGGAGATCCGGTTCCGCTATATCGGCATGAACCTGCCCTTTCCGACCCGCATGACGGTCGTGCGGCTGCCCGACGGCGCGTTGTGGCTGCATTCGCCGACCGCGCCGGAGGACACGCTGGTCGATGCCGTGGCGGCGCTCGGCCCGGTCCGCCATCTCGTCGCGCCCAACACCATCCACTACTGGTGGCTGCCGGACTGGGCGGACCGCTTCCCCGAGGCGCAGACCTACGGGGTGGAGGGGCTCCAGCGGTCCGCCAAGCGCCCGCTGGCCATCGCCAACACGCTCTCAGACACCCCGCCCGACGCCTGGGCGGGAACGCTCGATCAGGTGGTCGTGGCAGGTGACCTCCTCACCGAGGCCGACTTCTTCCACCGCCCGTCGCGCACCCTGATCCTTACCGACCTGATCGAGAATTTCGAGACCGAGCGCGTGCGCCCGTGGCTCTACCGCCAGGCGCTGCGGCTGGCCGGCGCGGCGGATCCCGACGGCAAGGCGCCGATCGACATGCAGCTCACCTTCCTGCGCCACCGCAAGACGCTCAGGCAGGCCGTGGAACGCATGATCTCCTGGGCCCCGGAGCGCATCGTGATCAGCCATGGCCGCTGGTACGAGACGGACGGCACGAGCGAGCTGCGCCGCGCCTTCCGCTGGGCGCTGTAGCGCGAACGGCATCGGGGTCTTGGTTCGGACCGGCACCAGCCCGCGCCCCCACCCGGCCACCCCTGGCAGTATGATCTCGTGGGTGGCCGGGTGGGGGCGCGGGCTGGTGCCGCTTCAATTCGAATAGTCCCCCCTATTTCCGCCAGAAATAGGGATCCAGCAAAACCAGTATGGTGAAATATTCCAGCCGGCCGAGCAGCATGGCGAGCGCCAGGAGGATCTTCGCGCCTTCCGGAAGCGACCCGAAGTTCCCGGCGGGCCCGATGATCGGGCCGAGGCCGGGGCCGACATTGGCGAGCGCCGTTGCCGCGCCGGTGAGGCTCGTGACGAAATCGAGCCCGAAGGCGGTGAGCGCCATGGTCAGGACCACCAGCGTGGCGAACAGGACGGAAACGAAGGCGAGGATCGCCGCCGGTACGTCGTCCTCCACCAGCCGACCGTCATAGAGCGTGGTGGAGACGCGCCGCGGACTGATGAGGCTGCCCACATAGGCGCGCGCGGTGAGCCACATGATCTGGAGGCGGAACACCTTGATGCCGCCCGCCGTCGAGCCGGTGCAGCCGCCGAGGAAGGTGAGCACGAAGAACGCGCCGATCGCGGGCGTGCCCCACGCCGTGTAGTCGCCGAGCGCATAGCCCGTAGTCGAGATGATCGAGACGACGTTAAAGACCACCTGGTCGTAGGAGGTCCCCAGCGACAGCTTGTCGGTCACCGCGTGCCACGTGCCGAGCGCGATGGAGAACACGGCGATGATCGTGAGGAAGCCGCGCACCTGCACATTGCGCCAGAACGCCCAGGACCCGCCGCGCAATGCCCGGATGAACAGCACGACGGGCAGGCTTCCCAGCACCATGAAGACGATGGCGACCCAGTGGACGGCCGGCTGCGGAAAGAAACCGAAGGAGGCGTCGTGGGTGGAGAAGCCACCGGTCGCGATGGTCGTCATGGCGTGGTTGACGGCATCGAACAGCGACATGCCGGCGATCTTGTAGGCGACGAGGCAGATGACCGTCAGCCCGCCATAGACGAGCGCGATATAGCGCACGAGCTGGCCGGCCCGCGGCACGATCTTGTCGGACCGGTCGGAGCTTTCCGTCTGGAAGAGCTGCATGCCGCCCACGCGCAGGAAGGGCAGCATGATGATCGCCATGACGATGATGCCGATGCCGCCGATCCACTGGGTGATCGAGCGCCAGAGCAACATTCCCGGCGGCAATGTGTCGAGCCCTGTCATCACCGTCGAGCCCGTGGTGGTCAGCCCCGAGACGGTCTCGAACAGGGCATCCCCGAAGGACATGCCGCTCTCCAGGAACAGGAAGGGGATGGCGGCGAAGACCGACATGGCGAGCCAGCTCGCCGCCGTCAGCAGGAAGCCCTCGCGGCGCGAGATCGGCGCGGTTTCCCCCCAGCGGCTGATGAGCACCAGCATGGTGCCGAAGAAGCCGGTGATGAGCGCGGAGATGGCGAAGATCCGCCAGCCATCGCTGCCGGCGGCGAAATCGGTCGCCATGGGCGGCAGCATGAAGGCGGCAAGGCCGATCAGCATGCCGCCGACGACGAGCGAGATACGGCGCGGATCGAAGGCCAGGAGATGGGCGCGCGCCTGCCGGCCTGTCACGGAATTGGTCATGGGAGGCTCGAGACGGTCACGCCGCGCAGCGCGCAGGCGCCGGACCGGCGGCAACCGGGCGGCGCTCTCCGCATGGCGTAACGAAAAGGCTGGCGCCTTCCTGCAGTGCGATCATGCCGGGCGTCCCTCTGTCGACATCGCCATCCGGCGCGGATACACCCGCGACCGCCTTTTGTCCAGCCATGGCGGCATCCCGCCGGTTCGGCACGCGTCCGCAGCGGCCATGCGGCCTCACCCCGCATCATGCTACCGTCGATTGAATAAGAAAATTTTTTGTCGTTTCTCTCCGGGCGCTTTTCATACTAGTGTGCAGCCACTGATCCTGGGGGGATAGCCATGACAAAACGCTCTTCGGGGCGCGCGGGAAACCGGCGCGCCCGATGGTGTCGTGCGTACCGACAGGTCCGTCGATGCGAATCGCAGTGATCAACCGGCATCGCGCCGAGACGCTCGCTGGCAGCGAGGTCCAGTGCGACATGATTGCCCGCGGCCTGACCGAGCGGGACCACGAGGTCGTCTATATCGCCGCGAACGGCAAGGGCCCCTATGACGACTGTCCCTACCGGGTGGTGCCCGTCCCGCTTAAGGCGCGCGCCATTGCCGATGCCTGCGAGCGGGAGCGGCCGGATATCGTCTACTGGCGGCTCAACAAGAACGGCCTCAGGCATATCGCGCGCCGGCTGGCGAGGCTGGATATCCCGTTCGTCTTCGCGTCGGCCCATATCAACGACCATCTGCGATGGGCGGTGAAGCCCCGCCGGCGGAACGGACTGCGCGGCTTGGCGACGATGCTCAAGCACCGGATCGCGGCGGGCTGGAACCATGAGGGCTTCCGCTGGGTGACGGCGGTCGTCACCAACAATCCGGACCATCTGGGCCTCGCGCCCGTGGAGCGGCAGGCCTTCATCGCCAACAGCATGACGAGCGAGGCGCGGCCCTTCTCCTGGCCGCGGCCATATGTGCTGTGGGTCTCCAGCCTCAAGCCCGCGAAACGGCCGGATCTGTGCATCGAGCTCGCCCGGCGGCTCGACGGCTCCGGCGTCGATGTCGTCATGGTGGGCGAACGCCTGAACTATCCGCCGATCGAGACTATCGACGACGTGCCCGCCAATCTTCATTATCTGGGACCGAAGCCGCTGGAGGAGGTCAACGGCATGCTCGCGGGCGCGCGCTGCCTCGTGACCACCTCGATGGCCGAGGGCTTCAGCAACAACGTCATCCAGGCCAGCCTGCAGGGAACCCCGACGGTCAGCTTCGAGTTCGATCCCGGCGGCGTGCTGCGCCGCCATGTCCTCGGCCTGTGCTCGGGCGGCGATATCGAGCAATTCGCCGCCGATGTCCACAGCCTGCTCGACGACGAGATCCTGGCGCAATGCCTCGGTCGGCGCGCCAGAGCCCACGCGCTGGAGCATTTCGACCCCGGGCGCAACATCGCCGCGCTGGACGGGTTTCTCAACGCCGTCGCGGTGTCCGCCGGCGGCACGGCACAGGCCGGGCCCGCCGTCCGTCCCATGCCGGGATACGAGACGTGACGATGCCGGCCGCGCGGATAGCATCGCGCACGGTGCGACCAAAGGCCCTGCGAACCGGCCCGCCCGGACGTTGAGCCCGATCCGCCGACGACCTATGGTCCCATCCCTTTCCTGAAGCCCCATACCGAAGCCTGTCCGACAATGCTGCCTGCCCGCCTCGTCATCCGGCTTGCCGACCTCCATGCGCGCCTTCGCTACCGGAGATTGGTCAAGACCTTCCGAGACACACTCGGCTATACGCCCTCCATCGCCTGCCCGCGGAGCTACAACGAGAAATTCCTCTGGCGGAAGATCTTCGACCGCAACCCCCTGTTCGCGACCTTCTGCGACAAGCTGGCCTGCAAGGACTACGTCGCCGCGCGCGCGCCCGACATCGCCATATTGCCGGCCCTGTGGACGGGCACCTGCGTCGACGATATCCCCGACGAGGTGCTCCAGGGCGACGTGGTCATCAAGCAGAACAACGCCTCCAGTTCGAATATCTTCGTCCGGAACGGCGCGTATGACCGCGCCGAGCTGCGTAGGACCGTGGCGAAATGGCGCAAGGGCACCTATGGCCGGCGCAAGGGCGAATGGGGCTACAGCCAGGTGCCGACCACCCTGTTCGTCGAGCCGATCCTGCCGTCCTCCGAGGCGTCTCCCATCGTCGATCTCAATTTCATCTGCTCCGACGGTACGGTGCAGTTCGTCATCGTCTCGACGGGCATCAAGACCGACAATTGGAGGCTCGGCTTCTTCGATGCGCAGGGACGGCCGTCAGGCGTTCACGCTGAGGTCAAGGGTCCGGAGGAAGATCGCCTGCCGCCGGGTTTCCGGCTCCCCGATGTCTTTGCCGAGGCCAAGGCCATCGCAGAACGGCTCAGCACGGGTCTCGATCATGTCAGATGCGATATGTTGGTGTCTGGCGAACAGCTCTATTTCGGAGAGATGACGGTCTATGCCGGAAGCGGTCTCACGCAGTATTCCGATCCAGCACAACTCGCCCCCACAAACGCGTCCTGGGACCTGAGAAAGTCGTGGTTCCTCACCGCGCCGCAGACGGGCTGGCGCGGGATTTATGCGGCGGCGCTCAGGCGGCGGCTGGACGAGCGGGCCGCCGACGGCGACGGCCGGTGATGCGGGGGCCCCTTACGGGATGGCCGCGATCACCAGGAAGGTGCAGAAGATCACCATGTGGACGCCGCCCTGAAGCACTGTCGTGCGCCCGGTTGCCAGGGTGAGGGTGCTGGCGAAGAGAGTGAGTACCAGGAGCACCATCTCCTCTGCCTCCAGCCCCAGCGTGAGCGACTTGCCGATCAGGAGCGAGGTCACCGCAACCGCCGGGATCGTCAGGCCGATACTCGCGAGCGCGGAGCCCAGAGCGAGGTTCAGGCTGGTCTGCAGCTTGTTCATGCGGGCTGCACGTGTCGCGGCGAGCCCTTCGGGCATGAGAACCACCGCCGCGATCACGATGCCGACAAAGGCCGGCGGCAGGCCCGCCCCGGCCACCGCCTGGTCGATCACCGGCGAGAGGGTTTCCGCAAGGAGGATGACCGCAGCGAGCGCGACGACCAGCAGCACCGCGCTGATCAGGACCTGCCGGCCCGCCGGCTTTACCCCGCCGGTCTCGTGCTGCTCCAGGTCGAGGAAATAGGAGCGGTGCCTGACGGTCTGGACGAACAGGAACAGGCCATAGAGCGCGAGCGAGACGATGGCCACGAAGGAGAGCTGCGCGGCCGAATAGATCGGCCCCTTCTCGGCGAGCGTGAAATTGGGCAGGATGAGGACCAGTGTGGCGAGCGTGCCGAGAACGCCCAGCGCGCTGCTCGCCGCGTTCGTCTGGAAGCCCTGCTCGTAGAAGCGTATGCCGCCGGTCAGCAGGCACAGGCCCACCACCCCGTTGAGCACGATCATGATGGCGGCGAAGACGGTGTCGCGCGCGATCTCCGCGCCCCCGTCAGGCGAAGACACCATGATGGAGATGATGAGGGACGCCTCGATCGCCGTGACCGCGGCGGCAAGCACGACGGAGCCCATTGGCTCGCCGATGCGCGCCGCAATGACCTCCGCATGATGGACGGCGGCGAACACCGCCCCGCCCAGAAGCACGATGGCGAGGGCCTTGACGGCCATGCCATCCATGTAGGGGAGGTGGAGATGCTCGGCGACGAGCAGTACCGCTGCGGCAAGCGGAAACGCCCAGGTCCAGGCGGAAATGGATACCGTTCCGTCGTTCTCGGTCACGAAAAGCCCATCGGTCGGGATTGCCCTGCCCGCGCAGTCTGACCCGGAACGGTTGACAGTTTGATAATGCCGCGACTTTCGGTGAAGCGGCAGCCGCCGGTCAGGCGCCCCGGGCGCTCGCGGCCTTGCGGGAGGCACGCCCGCGGGCCTGGCGCGCGCCAGCCGCGGCGAGCAACCGCCGGAATGTCGGGCAGCTCATGTGGCTCGGGGCCGGGCAGGCGGCGGCATGGCGCAGGGCATCGCGCAGCGCGGCGAGCCTGACCACGGTGCGGTCGAGCTCGTCGGCCCTGGCCGACAGCCGCTCCCTGTCGATGCGCGGCTGTCCGTCCGGAGCGAACATCTCCGCGATCTCGTCCAGCGAGAAGCCCGCACGGCGCCCGAGCGCGATGAGCGACAGGCGCTCGAGCACATCGCGCTCGAACTGCCTGCGCAGCCCGCGCCGGCCCACCGAGCGGATCAGCCCCTTCTCCTCGTAGTGTCGCAGGGTCGAGGCTGGCAGGCCCGACCGCCTCGCAACCTCCGAAATATCCAGAAACATGGGACTTGACCTCAAGTCGACTTGAAGTGGCAAGGTCGCATCCGAAACCGGGAAACGCAAGCGGAAACACCGTGCGAAGGCCTGTCGCACCGTCCGGTCCAGGCCCCGGATCCTCTGCGGACGGGACCGGCGAGCGCTTGGATCCGGCCCGGTTTCCGGAAACGATGGGAGAGCATCATGCCCGATTTCGCGGCCATATTCGGCCAGGCGGTCCCCGTGGGGATCGTCGCCACGCTGGTCATGGACGCGGTGGCCGTCCTGCGCAGTCGGATCCTGCGCACGGCCACGCTCGACTACCGCCTGGTCGGGCGGTGGATCGGCCACATGCCGCGGGGGCGGGTCGTGCATGCTCCGATAACGGCCTCGCCGCCGGTGCCGGGCGAGGCGGCGATCGGCTGGACCGCGCACTATCTCATCGGCATCGGGTTTGCCGCAGGCCTCGTCGCCATCGCGGACTGGCCGCCCTCGGCCGGCGCCTGCCTCCTGGCGGGCCTGGCGACCAGCGCCGCGCCGTTCCTGATCCTGCAGCCGGGTCTCGGTCTTGGAATTGCCGCGGCGAAGACGCCAGCCCCGAACGTTGCGCGCCGGAGCACGCTCGTCACCCATCTGAGCTTCGGCCTGGGGCTTTATCTCGGCGTCGCGCTGCTGTCCGTCGTGCCCTGACCGGGCAGGCCCCCGAGGCTTCGAGACCGTTCGGGTTGTCCGCGATCTAGAACCGGAAGACCGCACCGAGGACCGGCCCGTGCTGGACGATATCGTAGACGAAGCCGTCATTGCGATAATCGACACCCAGCGCACGATAGCCGACCGTGGTGGAGAAGCTGCGGCTCCACTGATAGCCGGCGCTGCCGAACACATCCCAGGCGAAGTCGGACGCGACGCCGAAGCCGCCGATCATCCCCCAGCCGGTCAGATACCAGCTTTCGTCCAGGTTGAGACGGCCCCTGAGCCCGATCATCGGATCGGCCCAGGTCTCGCCGTCATTGCCGCTGTACGACTTGATCTCCGTACCGTCGGAGGACAACTTTGCCCGGATCTTGGTATCGACGCTCCACAGGCGGGCGCCCGCCATCAGATCGGCCGTTCCGCGCTCGCTCTCCAGAAAACGGTACTCGCCCATGAGCGTGCCCGTGAACGTTTCGGTCTTGACACTCGCATCGAGTTTCACAGGCACGCCCCGGACAGTACCGCTCAGGCCGCCGTCGGTCGAAATCTTGATATAGATGAGATCGGCGAAGACCGCCCAGCGACCCTTGCGCGCCTCGCCGACCGCCATTCCCGCGAACTTCAGATCCTTCCAGATGTCGCCGAAGCTCTGGTCGATATCGACGGTCGGACGACCGAACATGCCGACTTTGCCATCCAGGCCGGCGGCCCACATATAGATGGCGACGGCGAATTGCCAGTCGCTCTCGGGCGCGGCCTCCGGTGGGGGCACGTCATAGACGAGGTCGGCTGCGGAGGCCGGAGAGGTCGACATCTGGCCGGCGAGGACTAGAGCGGCACCCAGGCAGGCCGCCCGTCCGATCTCGCGCAAGCGCCGTATCGCCGGGGTGCTGGCCGAGCGCGGCGACCGGCACGAACGCCCTTCGATTGCCGCGCGATCGTCATGCAATTCCAGCGTGTTATTCGCAGCAACCATCCATTCCCCGTTCATGGCGCCTTATCCTCGCAACGTCGACCGGTCCCCCCGGATATCGGGAAGGTTGCCAACTGTAGGGCATATTGCAACAAGTTTCTGACTTGTGCGAGGAGACCGCGGCACGACCTGCCGTCGGCCCAAGCTTTCATGGCCTACCTGCATTCAGCTTCTGCTATAATTCTTATCCTGGGTGGATATGCTGGGCCGATGCTTGAGACAAAAGGGGAACGCCGTGAGAAATTTCCATCGCACTATCAGGATTTTGACGGTCTGCGTGCTGATGCCCCTGTTCGGCGGCGTCGCAACAGTCGGGGCCATTGCCCAGGACCAGAACCAGGATCAGGATCAGGCGGCCACGTCCCAGCAGACGGCGGCCTCTCAACCGGCGGATGCCTCCCAGCAGGCCCCCAAGCCCCTCACCGAGGACGAGCTTGAGGTTCTCGTGGCGCGGATCGCGCTCTATCCGGACGATCTGGTCTCGCTGATCACCGCAGCCTCGCTCTACCCCCTCGAGATCGTGCAGGCGGCCCGCTATCTCGACGCCTATGAGAAGGACAAGAGCCTGAAGCCCAAGGACAGCTGGGATCCCAGCATCATCTCGCTGCTCAACTATCCCGAGATCGTGAAGATGATGAGCAACGATCTCGACTGGACCCAGCAGCTGGGCGACGCCATCACCTACCAGCAGAAGGACGTGCTGGTCGCCATCCAGCAGCTCCGCTCGGAGGCGGTCGCCAAGGGCGTCATCAAGACGGACGACAAGGTCAAGGTCGTCAAGCAGCAGGACAATATCGTCATCCAGCCGGCCAGCACCCAGACCATCTATGTCCCGCAATACCCGCCCCAGATGCTCTATGAGCCGAACTATCCTCCCGCACCGATCGGCTACTACCCCACACCCTATCCCTACTACTACTATCCGACGGCGACCTTCTTCGCCGGCGTCGTCACCGGTGCGATCTGGGCGTCGGCGATCGACTGGAACCACTGGGGCGTGTGGGGCGGCAACTGGCATGGCGGCAATAATGTCAAGATTGATTGCAATAATTGCTTCAACAACCGGAAATTCAACGGCAACATCAATATCAACGACATCGACTGGCGGCATGTCGACCGCTCCAAGATCAAGATCGACCGGAACGAGTTCGCCAAGATCGACCACTCCGAGCTGAGGCGCGGACTGGAGACCAACCGGCACAACGCGCTCCACAACCAGGCAGCGCGCATCCGCAGGGAACGGCCAGAAACGGCACCGGGCCGGGCGCATCTGTCGAGAGACGTCCGCAAGAGCACGCTCGAAGGCCTGAAGAAGGAGCCCGGGGACCTGAGGCGGAACCGGCCGGGCGGCGATCGCCGGGCGGCCGAAAGGCACCGCGCGGAGAAACGCCCGGGCGCGAAACGGGCGCGCAAGACGACGCGGATCGACCATCCGGTCGGCAGGAAGAAGCCGGCAGGGCGGGTCGACAACCGCCCGAGACACCCCTCCGGCTTCGGACATGTCCGCAGCGGCAAGAGAGAGAGGATCTCCAGCGAGCGCGGCTTCAGATCGATGGGCGGCGGGCGCCGGGGCGGCGGCCACAGGTCGTTCAGGCATGGCGGCGGACGCAGGCGTTGAGCACGGGCAAAGGGACTGGAACAATGATTGCTATTCTTCACCACCTGTTTGTCCGCCCGGCGCTGGCGCTCGGCCTCGTCGTCGCCCTTGGCACCCTCTCCCCCGTGCTTGCCGCCTCCGTGCAGGAAGACAAGGGCATCGAGGCTTTCGCGTCGCAGGAGGCGCCGCCGACCTTCGATAGCGCCGCGGCGGCCGTCGACGCGTTCGAGACGGCTCTTGCCGACGACAACCTCGATAGCCTGGCCCGCCTTCTCGGCCTCGATGCCGCGAAGCTCAAGGCCGACGAGGGATCGATGGACAGCTATGCCAGAATCCGCAAGGGGGCGGCCAGACAGCTCCTCGTGGAGGAGGACGGCGACCGTGTCCTCATCGATCTCGGCGCCAAGCTCTGGCCGTTCCCCTTCCCCGTGGTGAAGGCGGATGACGGCAAATGGGCCTTCGACACCCAGGCGGGTCTGGAGGAGATCGTCAACCGGCGCATAGGCGAGAACGAGCTGGAGACGATCGCGACCATGCGGGCCTATGTCGCCGCGCAGCACGATTACGCCTCCGCGGACCGCGACGGCGACGGCGTGCTCGAATTCGCCCAGAAGCTCCTGAGCGGCGACGGCGAGACCGACGGGCTCTACTGGACCTCCGCCTCCGATGCCGGGGAGAGCCCCGCCGGGGAATTCGTCGATCAGGCCGCGCTCGGCACGGCGCGCGAGGGGCGTGGCTATTTCGGCTATCGCTACCGGATCCTGACGGGCCAGGGCCCGCGGATTGCCGGAGGCGCCTACGACTATGTGATCAACGGCAACATGATCGCGGGCTTCGCGCTCCTGGCCTGGCCCGTCGAGTATGGCCAGACCGGCGTGAACACCTTCATGGTGAACCAGTACGGCATTGTCTACGAGACCGATCTCGGCCCGGCCACCGCGGAGATCGTACCCTATATCGAGCGCTTCAACCCGGACGACAGCTGGGATGTCGTGACCGACTGATCCGTTCGGACCGTACGGGGGACGGGCCCGCCCGTCCCCTCCGGGATATTCATGCTCGCGCCCCATTAAGCCTAAACCGGCCCCTTTCTGGTCTGTTGGCCGCAAAAGATGGTAGGATCGGGTCCTATACTGCGGGAAAGCAGTATAGGGGTCTTACAACCGAACCCTGACCGGAGGGCCATCCGTGTCGCTTCGGGAAGGTGGAGACCGGGGGGCAAAAACATGAAATATTTCACCGCGATAGCGGCGATGGCCGCGATCCTGTTCGTGGGGTTGGGCGCGCCGACGGGACAGGCCGGGGAGACCGGGCGCTTTCTGACGCGCTATGGCGGCGCCTCGAGCCCGAACGGCTTTTCGGGCGTGTGTTCGGCCTATGGCTGGGCGTGCAGCGCCTCCGCCTCTGGCACTGTGGCGGACAGCGGCGCCATGATGTCGGCGGCCTCGAGCGTCAATTCCCATGTGAACGGCTCGATCCGCACGGTCAGCGACATGGCGCAATATGGCCGCGCGGAGCGCTGGGTCCTGCCGACGACCGGCATGGGCGACTGCGAGGATTTCGCGCTCATGAAGGCGAAACTGCTGATCGAGCGCGGCGTACCGGCCAGGCGCCTGCGCATGGCGCTCGTCATGGCACGTCACCTGTCCGAACCTCATATCGTCCTGGTGATGAGGACCGCCGACGGCGACTATGTGCTCGACAGCCTGCGCTCCGGCATCCGCCGCTGGGACCGGACGGGCTACACCTTCGTGAAGATGCAGAACGAGCGCAACAAGGCGCGCTGGGACGCGGTGCTCCTCGGCCCCAATGCGACGAGGACCACCGCCAGCCGAATTGCCGACAACGCGCCCCCGGCGGCGCCGGCCGCCAACCGGCCGCGCGCCTCCGCGCATGTGACACAGGGCCGTTAAGGCGGCAGGCTCCGAGGGCGGCGACCGGTCAGGCGTTGCCGCCCGGCACCTTGGGATCGGCCGGCGCGGTCAACGGCACGCGATAGGGCGCCATGGGGCGTCCGGCAAGCCTCTTCAGGCGGGCGATCAGGCCATGCTGCGCGATCCATTCGGCATAGGCCCTGTAGACCGGATCGCGCGCGAGATGACGCTCCTCCGTCTTCGCCCGGAGATAGAAGATCACGTTGAAGCCCACGAGCATCAGGCAATGGCGGATCGCCTCCTCCGGGCCCGCCGCGCTGATAAAGGGCACCGACACCAGCCACCAGACGATGTTCTTGGAGATGTATTGCGGGTGCTTGGTGAGGCGGAACGGCCCATTGGTGACGATGCCGCGATGGGTGAGATTGGAAAACCGCACGCCGAACTGCACCGTCCCGAGCGCATAGATGCCCAGAAGCACGGCAATGGGGATCGCCCACAAGGCCTTGAGGACCGGCGTGTCCGCAAGCCAGTGCCCCCAGTAGAAACCGTCCTCATAGGGCAGGAAGCTGCCTGACAGCATGTCGTAGAAGGTGCCGTAGCAGATCAGGCAGACGAGCCAGCCGAGCACCGTCGGCTCCGCGGACCGGATATGGGTGCCGAACAGGCGGAAGGTCAGGAAATAGCCTGTGCAGGCGAAGGCGACATCGACGAACCAGGCGGTGTCGATGATGAAGTCCATGACGCCGAAGGGTTCCGCGGAGACGACCGCCAGCGGGTCGTAATGCGTCATGTTCGACAGATACATGAGCGCGACGGAGAGAATGTACTGGTAGAAGAAGATCTTCACGAAGCTCGCGCGCAGGTGATTGCCGAGCTCGGCACGCCTGCTGTCGGGCATCAGGCCGAGCACGAACAGACCGGCGGCGTGATAGTCGTCCTCCGGCTCCTCCATCAGCCCGTCGACGAACCAGAAATAGACCGGCGTCAGAATGACGAGCGGAAGCCAGATGCGGGCGAACAGCTCATAGACCCTGTAGGCGGAGCCGTCGGAGAAATACGGGAACAGCCAGTATGTCATGACCAGGAGGGCAACGGTCACGCCGAGCCCGGTCAGCTTGACGGCGACGCGCCTCGCCCTGACCGCGACGGGATCGCGGCGGTAGGTCAGACGCGCGAAGCGCTTGAAGTAGAGCCCCTCCAGAACGACCACGGGCAGCGCGATGGCCGCCATGACCGTCAGGACCTGCGTGATCGGATCGTCGATCCCGAACTGCCGGAGTCCGGCGACCGCGCAGAACAGGCTGGCCAGTGCGATGCAGTTGATCCAGGTGACCGTCACCGATTGCGGCCGCACGGCACCGCAGGCATCCCCTTCGCCGGAGGGCGCTATCGTCGGCTCCGCAACATCGCCCCCCGTCGCAGCGGTCTCGCAACGGCTTGCAGCATATGTGTTCATGGCTGTCATATCCGGAAGGGGCAGGGCCCTCGGGGCCCCTCGCCCTGTTGGGGGCCGCGGCACGATCGCTGCGACACCCGTCCTGTCCTGTCGGGGAAGTCCGATCGGCAGCGCACCTGAAAGCCGGTTCTCCCGACCCATCGCCACTGCCGATCTCCGGACAGCTTCGAAGGCTGCCCCTACTTCCGGCCTCCGTTCGAACCGTTATTCCCGTTCGAGCCGTTATTCCCGTTCGAACCGTTATTCCCGTTCGAGCCGTTATTCCCGTTCGAGCCGTTATTCCCGTTCGAGCCGTTATTCCCGTTCGAGCCGTTGTTCCCGTTCGAGCCGTTATTCCCGTTCGAGCCGTTGTTCCCGTTCGAGCCGTTGTTCCCGTTCGAGCCGTTGTTCCCGTTCGAGCCGTTGTTGCCGTTCGAGCCGTTGTTCCCGTTCGAGCCGTTGTTGCCGTTCGAACCGTTGTTGCCGTTCGAACCGTTGTTGCCGTTCGAGCCGTTATTCCCGTTCGAGCCGTTGTTCCCGTTCGAGCCGCTATTGCCGTTCGAGCCGTTATTGCCGCCGCTCTCGCGTCCGGCATCGCGGTCGCCGCCGCCGAACCCGGAGGCTGTCGTTCCCGTCGGCAGCTGGCTGCACAGTTCGAAATTCTGCGGCGTGATCTTCAGCTCGCCGGTGCGCGGGTCATAGCAACGCTCATCGGCGGTCTGGTTCCACCGCGACCCGAAATTGTAGATGGTGTGGCCTGCCGCGGAGGCCGCAACGGCGCCCAGCGTGACCAGCGACGCTCCGACCAGCAGGCCGGCGATGCGTCCCTTCTTCGAAATCCTGTCAGACATAACGCTCCTCGGAGTTTCTCTTCAGAATGGGGAGATCCGGGGAGCACGGAGCAAGCGTCAGGCCAAATTACCTGATCGTATAAAATATTTTCTCTCTCTAAATATTTATATTTACAATGACAATAATTCTAAAAACAGGCGACGGACACCCAAATGACCTACACTATAATTTGTATTAGGCTAAAAACTTATGGAATATAAAATATTCTCCCATGCCATATCGTCCAAAACAAATTGAGTAATATTTTAGTTAAAATTGCATAACATTCCCCTTTTCACACAAGGTAGTCCTGTCCGGCAGATCGCCCGGCCGGAACGTCTTGGGACCGAGGTGGCCATCCACATCCGCACGACCGCCCGCCGGAGACACCAGACTGGCACAGGCCGGTCAGCACCGTTCCATTTTGCAACACCGTCCCTATACGGACCGTTCCGCATCCGGGGGATGGCGCCACGCCGGCCCTATGCTAGAAAAACTATGGCTCGAACGAACACACGAAGGGGGACGGTCGACATGGGGCAGACAATGGGGTGGAAGACAGGCCGACGGCTGACGGCGATAGTGACCATCGCGGCCGGCCTCGCCCAGCCAGCCATGGCACAGGACAGGCTGCTCGACGAAACCGTCGCGTTCACCGGCACGGTGCTGTTCCTTGAAACGGGCGTCCCGGGGCTCGTCATCGGCGCCACGCGAAACGGCGAGACGGCGGTCTCCGGCTTCGGCGAGATCGCCGACGGGTCCGGCAAAGCGCCGGACGGCGACACGCTGATGCGCGTCGGCTCCATCACGAAGGTCTTCACCGGCGCGGTTCTGGCAAGCCTCGTCGCGGACGGCACGGTGGACTTCACCGACCCGCTCCAGGACAGGATCGGCTGGGACGTCGAGGTGCCCCGAAAGGGCGGCAAGCCGATCCGGCTGATCGATCTGGCGACGCACACATCCGGTCTCCCGCGCGAGGCCGAGCGCGAGCCTGGGCCCGCGGACGACCCGTTCTCCACGCTCACGAAGGAGACCTATATCGAGGCGCTGTCGGGCGCGCCCCAGCTCTTTGCCTCCGGCACCGGCGGGCTCTACTCGAATTTCGGCTTCGACATGCTGGCCGTGGCGCTCGGCAACGCGGCGGGCAAGCCCTACGAGGCGCTTCTGGCGGACCGTGTCCTCGGCCCCATAGGGCTTGGCGACACCGTCTTCGCACCCGGCGACGACGACAAGGCCAGGCTGATGCAGGGGCACGGCTTCGACGGCTCCGCGCTGCCGGACGTGCCCTCCGGCCCGGTCATGGCCGGAGCGAGCGGCCTCTATTCGACGGCCAACGACATGCTGAAATGGCTGCAGTGGCACCTCGACCGCTTCTCGCCCGGCCACGCCGAGATGCGGCTTCTGGACCATGCGGCCTATGTCCGGCGCGATGCCCTCTCGCCGGTCTACGGCTTCGACGAATCGGGCCGGATGGACGCCATGAGCCTTGGCTGGATCGTGATGGAACCGGAGGGCGACCGCCCGCTCATCCTGCAGAAGGCCGGCGGGCTTCAGGGCATGTTCGTCTATCACGCCTTCGCGCCGACCCGCGGTGTCGGCGTCTTCGTCGCCATCAACGCGTTCGACTTCTCCGCCGCCACCCAGATCGCGCAATTCGCCAACGACCTCATCGCCCAGCTCGCCCCGCGCTGACATCCGCACGGTACGAGCCCGGTAGCGCAGCCGGCCAGCCGCAGCGATGCCGCCGGTATCCCGGAGAGGTCTGTTACGGAGAAAATGGTGCCGCCGGCGTGAATTGAACACGCGACCCCACCCTTACCAAGGGTGTGCTCTACCCCTGAGCTACGGCGGCGCCTTTTAGGCTTGCGGCCCGATCGGGCGCGAGCGAGGCGGAAACTGCCACAGTGCGCGGCGAAGCGCAAGCTCGCCAATCGCTCCTGCGACATGTTATTTGCGGGAGACCGGTGCGGCCCGGCCGCGCCATCACGACCAGGCTTGCCGATGACCGACCGGAAACGCGAAAAAACGGATAACGAGACCGAACGCGCCAGGCGGCTCGCCGAGGCATTGCGGGCCAATCTGCGCCGCCGCAAGGACCAGGCGCGCGAGCGCCGCGAGCCCGGGCGGGGCGAGGATGGCGACGGTCCGCGCCGGGATGGCGGCGAATAGGACGGCAGCGGCCGATCTCCCGCCAGCCACGCCCAGACAGGGCCTTCGGAACTCTTCAGCGCTCCGCCAGAAGCGCGATCTCCGCGCGCAGCTCCGCAATGCCGGCGCCCTTCGCGCTGGAGGTGACGTGGAAGCCCGGATGGGCCGCCGGCCGGCGCTTCAGGGCATGCGTGACGGCGGCGCATATGCGCTCCAGCTCGGCGGGTTTGACCTTGTCGGCCTTGGTCAGCACGATCTGGTAGCTCACCGCGGCCTCGTCCATCAGCGCCATCGTCTCCAGATCGCTGTCCTTCAGCCCGTGGCGGGCGTCGACGAGGAGGAAGACGCGCTTGAGGCTCGGCCGGCCGCGCAGATAGTCGCGGATGAGCGCCTGCCAGCGCCGGGCCTCCGACTTCGCCGCCTTCGCATAGCCGTAGCCCGGCATGTCGACCAGGCACACAACGTCGCCGAAGGTGAAGAAATTGAGCTCGCGGGTACGCCCGGGCGTGGAGGAGGTGCGCGCCAGCGCCTTGCGGCCGGTCAGCGCGTTGAGCAGGCTCGACTTGCCGACATTGGAGCGGCCCGCAAAGGCGACCTCGCAAGGCGCTGCCGGCGGCAGCCCGTCGAGCTTCGCCACCCCGCGCAGAAACGAGAACTCGCGCGCGAACAGCAGCCGCCCCGCCTCGATGGCCTGGGGCGGAAACGCGTCCTCGTCTGTGCCGTCGGGCGAGCTCACGGCCCTAGCCTTCCGACTCGCTGACGCCCTTCTTGCGGCCGAGGCCCAGCGAACTGCGGATGTTCTGGAACAGCTCCACCTTCACCCCCTGCCGGCGCATGATGACATATTGCTGGAGCACCGACAGCGAGTTGTTCCAGGCCCAGTAGATCACCAGCCCCGAGGGGAAGCGGGCGAGCAGGAAGGTGAAGAAGACCGGCATCCAGTTGAAGATCTTGGCCTGGATCGGGTCGGGCGGCGCCGGGTTGAGGCGCATCTGCACCCACATGGTCACCCCCATGATGAGCGGCCACACGCCGAGCATGAGCAGCTCCGGCGGCGTCCAGGGAATGAGCCCGAACAGGTTGAAGATGGTCGTCGGATCCGGCGCGGAGAGATCCCGGATCCAGCCGAAGAACGGCGCATGCCGCATCTCGATGGAGACGAACAGCACCTTGTAGAGCGCGAAGAACACAGGGATCTGGATGAGGATCGGCAGGCAGCCGGAGACGGGCGTCACCTTCTCCTTCTTGTAGAGCGCCATCATGGCTTCCTGCTGCTTCATCCGGTCGTCGGGATAGCGCTCGCGCAGTTTCACGAGCTCCGGCTGAAGCTTCTTCATCTTGCTCATCGAGATGTAGGACTTGTTGGCGAGCGGGAAGAAGATGAGCTTCACGACGACCGTCGCCATGAGGATGGCGACACCGAAATTGCCGACAAGGTTCTTGAAGAATTCCAGGAGCCAGAACATCGGCTTGGTGATGAAGTAGAACCAGCCCCAGTCGATCAGCAGGTCGAACTGCTTGATGTCGAACTGCTCGGCATAGCCGTCGACCGTCTGGACCACCTTGGCGCCGGCGAAGACGCGGCTCTCGTAGCTCGCCGTGCCGCCCGCGGGCACGGCAATGCCGCCGGGCACCAGATAGTCCGCCTGATAGGTGTCGACGCCGCCGCGCGTCGTGTCGAGGAAGCGCCCCTCGATGGCCGAAGACTGGTCGGGAATGACCGTGACGGCCCAGTACTTGTCGGTAATGCCGAGCCAGCCGCCCGTCGCCTTGTGGCTCTGGGGCTGCTCGGCTTCCTGCAGGTCGGAATAGTCGAGCTCGATCAGCCCATCGTCTCCGAGATAGCCGATCGGGCCCTCATGGAGGATGTAGAAGCCCTCCGTCGCAGGCGTGCCCCGGCGCGAGACCAGCGCATAGGGAAACAGCGTGACGGGTTCGCCAGACGTGTTCTCCACATCCTGGCGCACGGTGAAGAGATAATGGTCGTCGACGGAGATGGTGCGCTTGAAGACGAGCCCCTCGCCATTGTCCCAGGTGAGCGTCACCGGGCTCGACGGGGTGAGCGTCGCGCTCTCCGGCGCGCTCCAGACGGTGTCCTTGGTCGGCAGCTTGAGCTCGGTATTGCCGCCGGCCGCCCAGCCATGCTCGGTGTAGTAGGCGTCAGGCCCGCCCGACGGCGACAGCAGCGTGATGGTCGGGCTCTCCGGGTCGACAGTGACGTGGTAGTCCCTGAGGTGCAGATCGTCGAGGCGGGCGCCCTTCAGGTTGATCGAACCGTCGACCCGCGGCGTCTCGATGGCGATGCGCGGGGAGGCGGCGAGCGCCTGGGCGCGGCCGGCGGTCGCGGCCGCGGGGCTGCCGGAGGCCGCGGTCCCGCCCGGTGCGGTGGGGGCCGTGGCACCGCCGGCAGCGGTGCCGGGGCTCGGCGCGGTGCCGGCCCCGGGCGAGGCCTGGTCGGTGGCCGTCTGCTGCGGGGCCGGCTCCTGTTCGAGCTGAGGGATCCCGACAAAGACCTGCCACAACAGGATCACGACTGCGGAGAGAGCAATCGCCAGGATGAACTGCTTGTTGTCGGCACCCATAATTCACCGTCCTTGGGATCGTCGGTCCGCCCGCTGGCCTATCGGCGGCGCCGGGCCGGTCGTGATCGTGCTCCTTGCGCACCCGCCCCTTGTGGGCCGCGCCGGTGGACCGCGTCAAGCGCGCGGTGCAAATCCTCCCTGAGCAGGTCGAACGGCCGCGCGATCGTGCCCAGGCGCCCGATGACCACATAGTCGAAACCGGGCCGGGCGAGCGGCGGCATCGTGAGGCGAACCGCCTCGCGCAGGCGACGGCGCACGCGATTGCGCGTCACGGCATTGCCGACCTTGCGCGTTACCGTGAAGCCGACGCGGGCCGGCCCGCCCGATCCGGCCTCCATTCTCGCGGCCTTGTCG
>Ga0207833_100305_pt1 | contig 19723 bp, 18 predicted proteins | sample TtaePargueraPR_6_FD_187753 | JGI IMG/M metagenome (GOLD analysis project Ga0207833, IMG submission 187753) | Aerobic enrichment media microbial communities from Bioluminiscent Bay, La Parguera, Puerto Rico - Tt and E1 (2) (SPAdes) | ecosystem: Environmental > Aquatic > Marine > Unclassified ...
GGGCGGACCCGACACTCTCGACAACAGGCCGGAACGGGGCATGCGTGCCCCGTTCCTTCGTTTCAGGACCCCGCGAAGCCCCCCGCGACAGGACAGGACAAGGACCCTTCCCCATGGCGCCGCTCGACGACGAGGACATCGCCCGCATGCCCTACCGGCCCTGTGTCGGCATCATGCTCGTCAACGCAAAGGGCAAGGTCTGGCTCGGCCGGCGCGTGCCCAAATGGGAAAAGGATGGCGGCGAGACGCTCTGGCAGATGCCGCAGGGCGGCATCGACAAGGGCGAGGAGCCGCGCGAGGCCGCCTTCCGCGAGATGAAGGAGGAGATCGGCACCGACCGGGCCTCGATCCTTGCCGAGACCGAGGGCTGGCTCACCTACGACCTGCCGCGCGAGGCGATCGGCCAGGCGCTTCACGGCAAGTTCCGCGGCCAGACGCAGAAATGGTTCCTGATGCGCTACGAGGGCTCCGACGACGAGTTCCATCTGGAGCCCGACGATCACGAGGTGGAATTCGACGCGTGGGACTGGGTGGAGATCGACCGTCTGCCGGACCTCGTTGTCCCCTTCAAGCGGAAGGTCTACGAAGAGCTCGTCGCCGCCTTCAAGCCGGTCGTGACGGAGCTGGCGGCCGGGCGGGCCGCCTCCTGACCGGACACGGGGGGCTTAAGCCGCGCACGACAGGCGGCTTGCCCGATCCAGAGCGTCCATGAGCGGCGGCAGGGTCGTGCCGGCCTCGAGCCAGCTCGCGAAATGATCGAGCCCCGGCAGGCTGGTGAGCGGCCCGTCGACAATATCGGCGAAACGGGCCACGGGGTCGTGATTGCGGTCCCGGTCGCCGCACAGGAACGCCATGGGGCATCCCGCCAGAACCACCCGCTCCGCCGTGTCGGCGCGGTCGTCGGCGACGGCGGCGCGCATGGCGGCGAGATCGTTCGACAGGATCGTCTCCCGCAGATGGCCGGGCATGGGGCCGGCCACGGCCTCCACGGTGGCGAGCCAGTCCTCCAGCCCGCCGTCCAGCGCCTGGCGGAAGAACGACATGTCCTGGGCGAAGGGGTGGACGCCGATGGCCGTCAGCGACAGCAGCCGGTGGGGGAAATGGGCCGCCACGCCATAGGCGATCCAGCCGCCCATGGAATAGCCGATGACATGGGCCCGGGGAATGTTCAGCGCATCGAGCACGGCGATGACGTCGCCGGCCCGCGCGCGCTGGCCGTAGAGGGCGCTGTCATGGGGCGCGCCCGATGCGCCGTGGCCGCGGGTATCGACCGCGATCACCCGGTAGCCGCGCTCGACCAGCGGGTCCACATATCCGAATTCGCGCCACGAGGCGGCATTCGCCGTGAAGCCGTGCAGCAGGACGACCGGCACGCCCTCGCCGCTCGCCTCGAAGGCGATCCCGATCCCGTCATTATCCACCCTGTCCATCGTCCGGCAGTCTCCCTGAGTGGCGCCGGGACGCGCCTATCGTCCCGGCCACCGACGCTTGAGCCCCATGCGCCCCTTTCGGGAGATCAAAGCAGGCCCAGGCTGAATAATCGGTGAACCGGCCGAGCGGGAAGGGAAGGCGCGCCACGAGATTACGCCCCCGCGGACGACCGGGCGGGGGAACGGACCGAAGCTGCAGACAATCGGGTCGGGCGGTGCGCTAGATGGCGGTGCGGGCGAGCTTCTTCTGCTGGCCCTGCATGTACCACCAGGCGAGTGCCTGCACCTTGGTGGTCAGGAAGCCGTGCGGATCGAGGCCGCCGGCCTTGGCGACCATGGAAATCAGCCGGTCCATGTGCTGGCGCTGATAGATGCCGAGCGCGCGCTTCTGATAGGCGTCGGCGAAGGTCTTGCGCTCGTAGGAGACATCGGTGCCGGCCGGGTAGTTGCCGCAATAGAAGGCGCCCGCGAGCTCGTCGTCGTCGGCCTCGCTCACCCGGCTCAGCGCCACCTTGATGCGGCCCCACCTGCCCGGCAGCTCGTGCTCGTACTTCTTGTAGATCTCGTAGAAGCAGCGATAGTGCGCGAACTCGTCGGCGGCCATGAAGGTGACGATCTGCTTCAGGCAGGGCTCGTCCGTCTGATCCTTGATAGCGGTATAGAAGGAGGAGGTGCCGCTCTCCACCACGCAGCGCGCGATCATCTCGCCGGCGCGCGAGCCGCGCAGGGATTCGTCCACCTCGGTATTGATCTGCTGGATCTCGCGGAAGCGCTCGAAGGCCGATTCGAAGTCGAAATCGGGGTCGGCGAGCTTGGCCCAGGCGGCCAGCGCGCGGCCGTGCTGGGCCTCTTCCTTGCCCCACTGCTCGATATTGCCCTGCACGCGGTCGTCGTCGTGGAAGACGCGGGACAGGTAGCTCACATAGTCGGGCGAGTTGAACTCGACGAGCGAGGCGGCCTTGGCGGCCTTCAGCGTGTCCGGGTCGACCTTCGAGGCGTCGAAGGCGTCCCAGTTGATCCTGTCAAGCGTCCAGCGCATCGATCACATGCCCCTCTCGTCGTCACTGCCGTCCACTCGATACGAATACCGCGCCTTCCCTTCGGGACGCGGGACATGCCGGCATGCCTCTGACAGGAAGGCTGCGTCATAATATAGCCAACCGCACCGGCCCGCCAACAGGCGGCCTTGCCTGATGGCGGAAAAGCCGATCATTTCCAGCTGGTTAGAGGGCCGCCTGAAGCTGCTTCAGATGGTCCAGATTCTCCTGGGCCCGGCGGCGCTTCTCGTCGTCGGTCGCGTCGGCGACATCCTCCTCGGCGTTCTTCACCTGCTGGGCGAGCGCCTCGTTGTCGAGCTCGCCGAGCGGGATGGCCTCTTCCGCCAGCACGATCAGCCCCTTGGGATTGACCTCCGCGAACCCGCCGCGCAGATAGATCCGCTCCTCGTCGGAGCCCGGGCGGCGCACGGTGAGCACACCCGGCCGGATCGTGGAGATGACCGGCGCGTGGCGGGCGAAGACGGTGAAGTCGCCGTCGGAGCCGGGAACCGTCACCTGCTCCACGGCGTCAGACATGAGCAGCCGCTCCGGCGAGACGAGCTCGAAGTTCAGTTCCTCGGCCATAGACCTTTCCTAGCTTCCTGCACCTCGGTGCGACCCTGATCGGTCAGATGGATCAGGCGGCCTCGGCGGCGAGCCGCTCGGCCTTCTCCACGGCTTCCTCGATGGAGCCGACCATGTAGAAGGCGGCCTCCGGCAGGTGGTCGTACTCGCCCTCGCACAGGCCCTTGAAGCTCTTCACCGTGTCGGCGAGCTCCACGAACTTGCCCGGCGTGCCGGTGAAGATCTCCGCGACGTGGAAGGGCTGGGACAGGAAGCGCTCGATCTTGCGGGCGCGCGCCACCGTCATCTTGTCCTCTTCCGACAGCTCGTCCATGCCGAGAATGGCGATGATGTCCTGAAGCGCCTTGTAGCGCTGGAGGATCTCCTGCACCTGGCGGGCCACATTGTAGTGCTCCTCGCCAATGATGCGCGGGTCGAGCATGCGCGAGGTGGAGTCGAGCGGGTCCACGGCCGGGTAGATGCCCTTCTCCGAGATCGCGCGGTTGAGCACCGTCGTCGCGTCCAGATGGGCGAACGAGGTCGCCGGCGCCGGGTCGGTCAGGTCGTCGGCCGGCACGTAGATGGCCTGCACCGAGGTGATCGAGCCCTTGGTGGTGGTGGTGATCCGCTCCTGCAGCGCGCCCATGTCGGTGGCGAGCGTCGGCTGATAGCCCACCGCCGACGGGATGCGGCCGAGAAGCGCCGACACCTCCGAGCCCGCCTGGGTGAAGCGGAAGATGTTGTCCACGAAGAACAGCACGTCCTGGCCCTGGTCGCGGAAGTGCTCCGCCACGGTCAGGCCGGTCAGCGCCACGCGGGCGCGCGCGCCGGGCGGCTCGTTCATCTGGCCGTAGACCAGCGAGCACTTGGAGCCCTCGCCGCCGCCCTGCTTGTTCACGCCGGACTCGATCATCTCCCAGTAGAGATCGTTGCCCTCGCGCGTGCGTTCGCCGACGCCGGCGAACACGGAATAGCCGCCATGGGCCTTCGCCACGTTGTTGATCAGCTCCTGGATGAGCACGGTCTTGCCGACACCGGCGCCGCCGAACAGGCCGATCTTGCCGCCGCGGGCGTAAGGCGCGAGCAGGTCGACGACCTTGATGCCGGTGACGAGGATCTCCGCCTCCGTGGACTGCTCCACGAATTCCGGGGCCTCCTGGTGGATGCCGCGCACTTCCTCATGCGGGATCTCGCCGGCCTCGTCCACGGGCTGGCCGATCACGTTCATGATGCGGCCGAGCGTGCCGTCGCCGACCGGCACCTCGATGGCGTTGCCGCTGTCGAAGACGTCCTGGCCGCGAACCAGGCCCTCGGTGGCGTCCATGGCGATGGTGCGCACCGTGTTCTCGCCGAGATGCTGGGCCACCTCGAGCACCAGCCGGTTACCGCCATTCTCGGTCTCCAGCGCGTTGTAGATCTCCGGCAGGTGATCCTCGAACTGCACGTCCACGACCGCGCCCATGACCTGGCGGACATGGCCCACCGGCCTGTCCGCGGTCTTGTTGCTCGCCTTGCTGGTCTTCTTCGTCGCCATGGTCCAAGTCCTTGAGTTTACGGTCCGGTCCGCCCTGCGCGTCGGTGGCGGTCGGCGCCCGCCTTTGTCCAAATCGTCAAGTTTCGCGCCGATCAGGTGGTCCGATCCGGGTTGATCCCTTGTCTTTGAAGCTCCTAGAGCGCCTCCGCGCCCGAAATGATCTCGATCAGCTCCTTGGTGATCATCGCCTGGCGCGTGCGATTGTAGCGCAGCGTCAGCTGGTCGATCATCTCGCCGGCATTGCGCGTGGCGCTGTCCATCGCGCTCATGCGCGCGCCCTGCTCACCGGCCGCATTCTCCAGGAGCGCCCTGAAGATCTGCACCGAGATGTTGCGCGGCAGGAGATCGTCCAGGATTTCCGCCTCGTCGGGCTCGTAGTCGTAGACCGCGCCGCCGAGGTCGACCAGCTCGGCTTCCGCCGCCTCGTTCGTGCCTTCCTCGATGATGTCGGCCCGCGCGGGAATAAGCTGGAGCGCCGTCGGCGTCTGGGTGATGACGTTCTTGAACTGCGAGTAGAACAGCGTGCAGACGTCGAACTCGCCCGCCTCGAACATCTCCAGCACGCGCTTGCCGACCTCCTGGGCCTGCGCGAAGCCGATATTGCGCACCGTGCGGAACTCGAAGGTGTCGACGATCTGCTTGGGGAAGAGGCGCCTGAGCACGTCGCGGCCCTTGCGGCCGACGCACAGGAACTTGACCGTCTTGCCCTGCCGGGTGAGCTCATAGGCGCGGTCGCGGGCGCGCTTGGCGATATTGGTGTTGAACGCGCCGCACAGGCCGCGCTCCGCCGTCGCCACGACGAGCAGGTGCACGTCGTCCTTGCCGGTGCCGGCCAGGAGCTTCGGCGCATCCTCGCGCCCCTCGAAGCCGCGCGCCAGATTGGCGAGCACGGCGTCCATGCGCTCCGCATAGGGCCGCGCGGCCTCCGCCGCCTCCTGCGCACGGCGCAGCTTGGCGGCGGCGACCATCTGCATCGCCCGGGTGATCTTCTGCGTCGCACGGACGCTCGAGATACGGTTTCTGAGTTCCTTGAGGCTCGGCATAGAAGCCGCTTCCCCTTCTTTCCGTCGGTTGGCCCTCGCGCCGTTCGCGCGGCGAAGGATTTAGGCGGCGAACGACTTGGCGAAGCTCTCCGTCGCGGCCTTCAGCTTCTCCGAGGTCGCGTCGGAAAGCTCCTTCTCCGTGCGGATCGCGTCGAGCACGTCCTTGTGCTTGTCGCGCATATAGCGGAGGAAGTCTTCCTCGAACCGGCCGATCGCGGAGACCTCGAGCTTGTCGAGATAGCCGTTCACGCCGGCATAGATCACGACCACCTGCTCCTCGACCGCCATGGGCGAGAACTGCCCCTGCTTCAGGAGCTCGGTCAGCCGCTCGCCGCGGTTGAGCAGGCGCTGGGTCGCGGCGTCGAGGTCGGAGCCGAACTGGGCGAAGGCGGCCATCTCGCGATACTGGGCGAGCTCGCCCTTGATCTTGCCGGCGACCTGCTTCATCGCCTTGATCTGGGCCGAAGAGCCCACGCGCGACACCGACAGGCCGACATTCACCGCAGGACGGATGCCCTGATAGAACAGGTCGGTCTCCAGGAAGATCTGGCCGTCGGTGATCGAGATCACGTTGGTCGGGATGTAGGCCGACACGTCGTTGGCCTGCGTCTCCACGATCGGCAGCGCCGTCAGCGAGCCCGCGCCGTGATCGTCGTTCAGCTTCGCGGCGCGCTCGAGCAGGCGCGAATGGAGATAGAAGACGTCGCCCGGGAAGGCCTCGCGTCCCGGCGGGCGGCGCAGCAGCAGCGACATCTGGCGATAGGCGACGGCCTGCTTGGAGAGATCGTCGTAGCCGAGCAGGGCGTGCATGCCGTTGTCGCGGAAATACTCGCCGATGGTGCAGCCCGTATAGGGCGCAAGATACTGCATCGGCGCGGGGTCCGACGCGGTCGCGGCGACCACCACGGAATATTCCAGCGCGCCGTTCTCCTCCAGCGTCTTGACGAACTGGGCGACGGTCGAGCGCTTCTGGCCGCAGGCCACATAGACGCAGTAGAGTTTCTCTTCCTCTTCGCCGCGCTCGTTCACTTCCTTCTGGTTCAGGATGGCGTCGAGGATGATCGCGGTCTTGCCGGTCTGGCGGTCGCCGATGATGAGCTCGCGCTGGCCGCGGCCGATCGGGATCAGGGCGTCGACCGCCTTGAGGCCGGTCTGCATCGGCTCGTGCACGGACTTGCGCGGCAGGATGCCCGGCGCCTTCACGTCCACGCGCTTCAGGGTCTTCGACTTGATCGGGCCCTTGCCGTCGATCGGGTTGCCGAGCGCGTCCACGACGCGGCCGAGCAGCTCCTTGCCGACCGGCACCTCCACGATGGCGCCCGTCCGCTTGACGAGGTCGCCCTCCTTGATCTCGCGGTCGGAGCCGAAGATCACGATACCGACATTGTCAGCCTCGAGATTGAGCGCCATGCCGCGCACGCCATTGGCGAACTCGACCATCTCGCCCGCCTGGACATTGTCCAGACCATAGGCACGGGCGATGCCGTCACCCACCGACAGGACCTGACCGACCTCGGAGACTTCCGCCTCCTTGCCGAAATTCTTGATCTGCTCTTTGAGGATTGCGGAGATTTCCGCGGGACGGATGTCCATCACCCTACCTCTTTCATGGCGACTCGGAGATTCTGGAGTTTGGTGCGCAGCGAATTGTCGATCATCCTGCTGCCCACCTTGACGATGAGACCGCCGAGAATGGCGGGATCCACGCGCGCATCGACCCGCACATCGCGGTCGACGGACGATTTGAGCGCACCCTTGATGCTGTCGATCTGCCCTGCGGAGAGCTCCTCGGCGGCGATCACCTCGGCGACCGTCTCGCCGCGATGCTCAGCCAGCAGCACCTTGTAGGCGGACACCATCTCGGGAACGGCGAACAGCCGGCGGTTCTGCGCCGCCAGCGTGATGAAGTTCGCCGCATAGCCGGAGATGCCGGCCTTGTCGAGAACGGCCGCGATGGAGCGGGTCTGCTCGTCGGGCGTGAAGACCGGACTCAGCACGAGGCGCTGAAGGTCCGGCACACTGTCCACCAGAGCCAGGAACCGATCGAGATCGGAGAGGATTTCGTCGAGCTTGCCCTCGTCGAGAGCGAGTTCGAACAGGGCCGTCGCATATCGGCCCGGCATGCCTTCAACTTTGGAGAGCCTTGCCGTCACTGTTCCTAGTCTCTAGTGCGTGGGTTCCGGATTGGTTGCACCGCCTCCAGACGAAAGCGCCAACCCATTGAAATGGACGCGATTTTTATTCGAGGGCACGGCGCGCGCACTGCCTCCCCCTCAAGCCCGGCTCGATCTATCACAGCTCGTGGCGTCTGGCAACATAGGCCCAGTGGCGGATTGTCGCAAGCTGCAGGATTTGTGTGTAATGTCTCGGTTTGAAGGTCTGCTCTCGCCCCGGATGTATGGACACTCATGTCCGCGCCCTACGAAGGCTATATGGTTTTATCCGTCAAACAGCTTGAGCGTCGCGACATGGGCGCGGTCGCTATCGTGCATCGCATCAGTTTCGACGATCGTCTGCCTTGGCTGGCTGGCCTTCACACGCCCGATGAGGACCACTCATTCTTCAGTACTGTCGTATTTGACGACTGCGAAGTGTGGGGCGCGTTCGACGGCGCGAAGCTGATCGGCTTCATTGCGTTCAAAGAGGGGCACATTGAACAGCTCTATGTGCTCCCTGAATACCAATTCAAAGGGGTGGGAAGCGGCCTCCTCGCTGTTGCGAAACAGCGCAATCGCGAGCTTAGCCTATGGACGTTCCAGCGGAATGACGCAGCCCGGCGATTTTATGAAAGCAGGGGCTTTGTGGCTGTCGAGCACACGGATGGGGCACGCAATGAAGAACGCGAGCCCGACGTTCGCTACCTCTGGCGTGCATGACGTCCGCCGTCCACCCCTGTGATCGTAATTCCGTGGGTGGCCGGGCGGGGGAGCGGGCCGGTACAGCCTCAGCAACAGGCTCCCGCCTTACAGGAAGCTCTGCGGATCGATATCGACGGCGACCCGGAGCGAGCCGCGCGGAGAGATGTCGGCGAGCCAGGCGCGCAGGAAGCCCTGGATGTTGGCGTCGCGGCCCGCGCGCACGAGGAACCGGTAGCGGAAGCGCCCGCGCACGAGCGCGAGCGGGGCGGGCGAGGGGCCGAGTGCCCGGAAGCCGTCGGCCCTCGGCACGCGCCGCGCGATGGCCTGCGCGAAGCGCTCCGTCTCGCCCTGGTCCTTGCCCGACACGATCAGCGCGGCGAGCCGGCCATAGGGCGGCAGGCCGGCCTCCTCGCGCACTGTCTTCTCATGGGCGAGGAAGGCCTCGCGGTCGCCGGCTTCCAGCGCGCGCATGAGCGGATGGTCGGGCATGTGGGTCTGGATGAGCGCGCGCCCGGGGCGCTCGCCGCGGCCCGCCCGTCCCGCGACCTGGCAGAGCATCTGATAGGTCCGCTCCGCCGCGCGCGGATCGCCGTTGCCTAGCGCGATATCGGCGTCGACCACGCCGACGAGCGTCAGCGCCGGAAAGTGATGGCCCTTGGCGACGAGCTGGGTGCCGATGACGATGTCGAAACGGTGATCGGCGACCTCCTGGATGAGATCGCGCAGCGCCGCGCCATGGGCGAGATCGCTCGACAGGATCGCGGTGCGTGCCTCCGGAAAGCGCGCCGTCACCTCCTCCGCGAGCCGCTCGACCCCCGGGCCGCAGGCGACCAGACCGCCCTCCGTGCCGCAGGCCGGGCAGCTCTCCGGCACCGGCTCCTGGTGCCCGCAATGATGGCACATGAGCACGCGCCGGAAGCGGTGCTCCACGAGCCAGGCGTCGCAGTCCGGGCACTGGAAGCGGTGGCCGCAGGCCCGGCAGAGCGTCAGCGGCGCATAGCCCCGCCTGTTGAGGAAGAGGAGCGCCTGGTCGCCGGCCTCGACCGTCTCGCGCACCGCCTCGACGAGCGGCGCGGTGAGCCATGTGCCCCGCTCCGGCGTCTCGCGGCGCATGTCGATGGTCGCGACCGGCGGCAGCTCCGCGGTGCCGTGGCGCGAGGCGAGGGTGAGATGGCGGTAGCGCCCGCGGTCGACATTGACGAGCGTCTCCAGCGACGGCGTCGCCGACGACAGGACGACCGGGAACTTGCCGAGCGCGCCGTAGACGACGGCCATGTCGCGGGCGTGGTAGGTCACGCCCTCCTCCTGCTTGAAGGCCGGCTCATGCTCCTCGTCGACCACGATCAGCCCCGGCCTGCGATAGGGCAGGAAGAGCGCCGAACGCGCACCGACCACGATCGGCGCCTCGCCCGTGGCGACCCCGCGCCAGACCCGCTCGCGCTCGCTCGACCTCATGCCGGAATGCCACTCCGCCGGCGAGACGCCGAAGCGCTCCTCGACCCGGCGGATGAAGGCTCCGGTCAGCGCGATCTCCGGCAGGAGGATGAGCGCCTGGCGCCCCTGAGCGACGGTTGCCGCGACGGCCTCCAGATAGACCTCCGTCTTGCCCGAGCCGGTGACGCCGTCGAGGAGGGTGACGGAGAAGTCCCGTTCGGCGGCGCGCTGGCGCAGCGCCCGGGCGGCCTCCTCCTGTTCCGCCGACAGGACGAGCGTGCCCTGGGGGCTCGGCTTGCCGAAGGGCGCGGCCGCCGGGACCGGTGCGGGTTCGAGCGCACCGGCATCGACCAGCCCGCGCACCACGCCCGGCGTGACGCCGGCGACCTCCGCCAGATCGCGCGGGCGCCACACCAGCCCGTCGCCGGCGACCTCCATCACCCGCTTGCGCTGGGGGGTCATGCGCTCCGGCTCCCGGCCTGTGGCGCGGTAGCCGACATGGGCGCGCGGCGGTCCGAGCGCCGCCGGCACGCGCAGACACATGCGCAGGACCGCGCCCGGCGGCACGAGATTGTAGGCTGCGACCCAGTCGATGAAGCCGCGATGGACCTCCGGCATGGGCGGGGCGTCGTAGCGCTCCGCAATGGGGCGCAGGGCGGGGCCCTCGTGGTCGGCGGCGCAGCGGCCCTCGTCGGCCCACACCACGCCGATCATCCGGCGCGGCCCCAGCGGCACGACCACATAGTCGCCCGGCGCAACGGCCATGCCGTCCGGCACCTTGTAGGAATAGGCGCGGTCGAGCGCGAGCGGCAGCAGCACCTCGACGACGCGGGCATCCAGTCCGGCGATGGCGGAATCAGTCGGCATGATGGTGCCAAGGTGCGCCCAACGGCGCGCGCGATCAACGCCCCCGGACTGGATCGAGCCGTACCGGCCCGCGCCCCCACCCGGCCATCCATGAGATCGTACTTGCCAAGGGCGGCCGGGTGGGGGAGCGGGCCGGTGCCGCCTGTGCCAAACGGACATGCGACACCGCTTGCCGAATGCGGCGCGCCTGAATAGTGTGCGCGGGTCACCGACCCAAGCGGAGAGAGGACCCATGAAATTCTTCGTCGATACGGCGGATGTGGACGAGATCGCCGAGCTGGCCGCGACGGGGCTGGTGGACGGTGTGACGACCAACCCCTCGCTCGTCGCCAAGACCGGCCGCGACTTCAAGACGGTGATCCGCGAGATCTGCGCGCTGGTCGACGGCCCGGTCAGCGCCGAGGTGGCCGCGACCGAGGCGGATGCGATGGTCGAGGAGGGCCGCTCGCTCGCGGAGATCGCGACGAATGTCGCAGTCAAGGTGCCGCTGACCCTCGACGGGCTGAAGGCCTGCCGCACGCTCACCCAGGCCGGCACGATGGTGAATGTCACCCTGTGCTTCAATGCCAACCAGGCGCTGCTCGCGGCGAAGGCCGGGGCGACCTTCGTCTCGCCCTTCATCGGGCGGCTCGACGATATCGGCCTCGACGGCATGGAGCTCATCGAGGAGATCCGCCAGATCTACGACAATTACGACGCGCTCTCCACGGAGATCCTGGCCGCCTCGATCCGCGGCGCGAACCATGTGAAGTTCGCCGCCATGGCCGGCGCCGACGTCGCCACCGTGCCGCCGGGCGTCCTGCGCGGCCTCGTCAAGCACCCGCTGACCGACAAGGGCCTCGACGCCTTCCTCGCAGACTGGAAGAAGACCGGCCAGTCGATTCTTTGATACCGGAGAGCCTGCACCGGCCCGCTCTCCGGCCCGCATACCCGCCGTTAACGCGCCGGGATGCATGCTTTGCACATCGGGTTTCTGGATCCGGCAGAGGTGCCCATGGCGACGGACAGGCATGTGGTGACGAAGGCGGCCGCCTTCGATACGGCGCGCGCGCTGTCGGCCTGGCTCGGCCATCTGACGGCGGAGCGGCGGGCCGCGGCGAAGACGGTCGAGGCCTATATGCGCGATGTCGGCCAGTTCCTCGCCTTCCTCGCCGGCCATCTGGGGGGCCCGCCGACACTTGCCGACCTCTCCGGCCTCGGCACGGCGGATTTCCGCGCCTTTCTCGCGCGCCGGCGCCAGGACGGCGCCTCGAGCCGGACGCTCGCCCGCCAGCTTTCCGCCATCCGCGCCCTGTTCGGCTTCCTGGAGCGCAACGGGCTCGCCTCGAACCCGGCCATCGGCGCGATCCGGACGCCGAAGCTGCCCCATGCGGTGCCGAAGCCGCTGACCGTCGAGGCCGCCGGCAAGCTCATGGCAGCGGATGCGGAGATGGCGTCGCAGGACACAGCCCCCTGGGTGACGGCGCGCGATGCCGCCATCCTGATGATGCTCTATGGATGCGGCCTGCGCATCTCCGAGGTCCTGGGGCTCAACCGGGCCGACGCGCCCGTCTCGGCGGACACCGATACGCTGACCGTCACCGGCAAGGGCGGCAAGACGCGGATCGTACCGGTCATGGAGCCCGTGCGCGAGGCGGTGGCGGCCTATCTCGCCCTCTACCCCCACGACATGCCGCCCGGAAGCGCGCTCTTTCGCGGGGTCCGGGGCGCGCGCCTCAATGCGCGCATGGTCCAGCGCCTGATCGAGCGCCTGCGCGGCGCGCTCGGCCTGCCGGAGACAGCGACGCCGCACGCCCTGCGCCACAGCTTCGCGACCCACCTGCTCGGCGCTGGCGCCGATCTGCGCGCCATTCAGGAGCTGCTCGGCCATTCCAGCCTGTCGACCACCCAGCTCTATACGGAGGTCGACCGCGAGCACCTCCTGAAACAGTACGAGCGCGCCCATCCGCGCGCCTGACGGCCGTCTCCTTCCGGCCCGCACCGCGGCGTGCTATCATTGCTTTTCCGTGGAAAGGGACGCTTTCCGCGACATATGTGCAAGCGGAGGAGATTTCCGATGATCAGACATCTGGTTCTCGCAACCACGCTTGCCGCATCGTTGGCGGCCGTGGCGGCAATGCCCGCGGCGGCGGATTGCAACTACTCCCACACAGCCAAAAAGACGACCCAGTCAAAGCCGACGACTGTGGCCGAACTGCCCGCCGGCACGACGACCGACCAGGCGAGCGAGAAGACCGCGGAGGCCGAGACCGCGACGGAGTGACGGTCTCCCAGCCCGAGGGTATTAGCGGAAACGACAGGCCCGGGCCCGTAGCGCCCGGGCCTTTTCGCGGGAGAGCATGGGGGACCCGTCGTCCTTGCCGGGATCAGCTCACCTCCGTGGGCAGCTCTTCCTCGCGCCGGGCGATGAAGGCGAGGAGCGCCTCGTGTACACCCTCCTCGAGCCCCGGCTCCTCGTAGCTGTCGAGCATGGCGCGGGCCTGTTGCACGGCGCGGGTCTCCGTATCGGGGCTGCCCTCCGCCTGCCATTGCTCCCAGGAGCCGAACTCCATGAGGTCGGGCCGGAAGAAGGCCGTCTCGAACCGGTCGAGCGTGTGCTGGGTCCCGAGGAAGTGGCTCGCCGGGCCGACCTGGCGGACGGCGTCCATGGCCTCCTTCAGATCGTCGGTCTTCACCCCTTGCGCATAGCGGTACCAGGCCGCGCACTGCTCGGCGTCGAGCACGAACTTGGCGTAGCTCGCCGTCAGCCCCGCCTCCAGCCAGCCGGCGGCGTGCCAGATATAGTTGGCGCCGGACAATATGGCGGCATGCATCAGCATGTTCGCCTCGTAGCCCGCCTGGATGTCCGGCAGCTTGGCGCCGACATGGGAGCCGCTGGTGCGGAAGGGCAACCCGTAGCGACGCGCGAGCTGGCCCATCAGCAGCGTCATCTGCGCGGCCTCCGGCGTGCCGCCCATGGGCGCGCCGGTCTTCATGTCGACGGTGACCATGAACTGGCCGTAGACCATGGGGCAGCCGGGCCGGATGAGCTGGGTGAAGGCGATGCCCGCCAGCGCCTCCGCATTGACCTGGGCGACGGCGCCGACGGTGGAGGCCGACGTCGAGGCCCCGCACAGCGCGAAGGGGGTCAGCAGGCAGGGCTGGTTGTGCGCGGCATAGACCTTCAGCGCGTCCAGCATGGTGGCGTCCCACACGAGCGGCGAATTGGCGTTGACCACGGAGGTCATCACCGGATTGTCGTTCACGAAGTCCTCGCCGAACACGATCTTGGCCATGGCGATCGTGTCCTCGGCGCGCTCCTTCGCGGTCACGATGCCCATGAACGGCTTGTCGGACCAGCGGAACAGCCCGTAGAGGATGTGGAGATGCCGGCGCGGCACCGGCAGGTCCACCGGCTCGCAGATCAGAGCGCTCGTGGAATGGAGCGCCGGCGAGAGATAGGCGAGCTTGTGGAAGGCATAGAGGTCCTCCAGCGTGCCGTAGCGCCGGTTGCCGTCGAGATCGCGCACATAGGGCGCCCCGTACATGGGCACGAAGATGGAATTGCGCCCGCCGACACGTACCGTGCGCTCGCGATTGCGGGCGTGCATGGTGTATTCCGACGGCGCCTTGGCGACGAGGTCCATGAGCAATGTGCGGTCGATGCGTACGCGATGGCCGTCTACATCGGCGCCCGCCTCGCGCCACATGGCGGCGGCCTCGTCGTCGCGGAAGTCGATGCCGACCTCCTCGAGGATCCGCATCGAGTCCTCGTGGATCAGCTCCTCCGCATCCGAAGTCATGAGATCGAGAACGGGAATGCCGCGCTCCAGCGTCGGCAGCATGACGAGCGGCGCGGCCATGCGCTCTCGCCGGCGCCCGGCACGGCCGCCGGATCGCCGCGATGTCCGCGCGGAGACATCTTCCGAAAGGCGTCTGATATCGACCATCGTTTCCGTCCCTGTTTGGGGCGAGAGGGTTTCTCCCCTCGCGCCTCGTTCCCGATCCTAACCCCGGAACAGGCCGCGCCACCTGCGAATTTGCGACTTTCCGTGGTTCCGGGGAGACGCCTCGGCGCCCTCACAGATGGAACGGGATATAGAGAACGACGGATGGGACGAGATAGCAGATCGCGATGGTGGCGAGCATGAGGGCGAGGAACGGCCAGACGCCGGCGGCGACCTCGCCGAGGCGGGCATGGCCGACCGCCTGGATGACATAGAGGTTGAGCCCGACCGGCGGCGTGATGAGCGCGCATTCCACCATGATGACGAAGAACACGCCGAACCAGATCGGATCGAGCCCCATGGGCAGGATCGAGGGGGCGAGCACCGGCACCATGATCAGCATCATGGACAGGGCCTCCAGGAACAGCCCCATGACAACCAGCACCGCGCCGACGGCGAGAACGAAGAGCGCCGGCACCGAGACCGTGTCGATGATGAAGGCGGAGATGTCCTGCGGGATGCGGTAGAGCGTGATCGCCTTGCCGAAGACCTTGGCGCCGGCGACGATGAGCAGGATGGTCACCGTGGTGACCATGGCCTCGAACACCGCGTCTGCGAGATCGGCCCAGCTCAGCGTGCGCAGCAGGCCGGCGGTGATGAGGAGGGAGAGCGCGAGCCCGATGGCGGCGGCCTCCGTCGGCGTGAAGGCGCCGCGATAGATGCCGACGATGATGACGAGCGCGAGCGCCGCGGACGGCAGGGCGCGCAGGCTCGCGCGCTTGCGCTCCGCCCAGCCGGCCTTCTCGCTTCGCCGGTAGTCGGCGGCAAACCGCGCATAGACCATGGCGAAGCCGCAGAACAGGGCGATCAGCAGGAGCCCCGGCCCGATGCCGGCGAGAAAGAGCGCCAGCACCGATTCCTCGGTGATGAAGCCGTAGACGATCATCGGGATGGAGGGCGGGATCAGGATGCCGAGCGTGCCGCCCGCCGCGAGCAGCCCCAGGACGAAGCGGCGCGGATAGCCGCGCGCGGTCATCTCCGGGATGGCGACCGTGCCGATGGTCGCCGCCGTCGCCACGGACGATCCGGAGATCGCGGCGAAGAGGCCGCAGGACAGGATGGTCGCCACCGCCAGGCCGCCCGGCCAGTGGCCGACCCAGGCCTGAACGGCGGCGAACAGGTCGCGCCCCACCCCGCCCTTGAGCAGCACATTGGACATGAGCAGGAAAAGCGGCACGGCGAGCAGCACGAAGTTGTCGACCGTGGACAACAGCCCCTGTGGCACCATGAGCGGCGAGAACCCGCCGAGGGCGAGCAGCGCGCCGCCGAGCGCGATGAGCGCGAAGGCGACGGGAACGCCTGCGAGCAGGAGCGCGAAGAGCGCCGCGAGGATGCCGGCCGCGATCATGTCGGGCCGGCCATGTCGGACCGGGCCTCGCCCCCGGCGGGCGCGCCCCCGAGGAGCCGGGCGATCTCGGCAAGGCACTGGAGGACGACAAGCCCGCAGCCGACCGGGATCGCCGCCTCGCTCCACCAGTTCGGGATGTCGAGCATGGTGCCCGTCGACCGTCCGCGCAGAAAGGAGTCGACCGCGATCGGCGTGCCGTACCACACCGCCACCGCACAGCCAGCCGCGACGACGGCGAGCGAGACGCCTTCGAGCCAGCGCCGGGGGCCCGCCTCCAGCCGGTCGGTCACCAGCGTGATGCGGATATGCTCGCGCCGGCGCACAAGGGCGGCGGCGGCGAGATATGTGCCCCAGACGAGCAGCAGGCGCGACAGCTCCTCCGCCCACACCGTCGGGGCGTTGAACAGGTAGCGCGCCACGACCTCATAGGTCAGCATGGCGCCGGTGGCCAGGAACAGCCACGCGGCGAGACGGGCGAGCCAGGTCGACAGACGGTCGAGCCATGCGGTCATGGGCGCGGCCCCCGGGGCGTTGACGGCTCAGTTGCCCTTGCCGAGCCCCTGCGCGGCCTCGTAGACCTCCTTGCCGAGCGCGCCGGCATCGGAGAGATAGGAGTCGAACACCGGCTGTGCGGCGGCCTTCCAGGCCTCGACCTCCTCCGGCGTCAGCTCGTAGACCGTCATGCCGTTCGCCTCGGCGTCCTTGTAGGCGTCCGCCTCGATCTCGGCCATGGCGTCGCGCACCGCGATCTCCGCCTCGCGCGCGGCCGTCGCGATGATCTCGCGATGAGCCTCCGGCAGCGACTGCCAGAAGTCCTCGTTGACCACCACGATGAACTCGATGTCGGCATTGTTGGTGACGGTCACCGTGTCCATGACCTCCCACAGCCGGCGCGACTTCACGCCCGACATGCCGGTCATGCCGATATCGACCGTGCCGCGCTGATAGGCGAGATACTGCTCGGACCCGGAGATCAGCGTCGGCACGCCGCCGGCGGCCTCCACCCATTTGCCGAGCGTCTTGCCGAAGACGCGGACCTTCTTGTCCGCCATGTCGGCGGGCGTCTTGATGGCCCCGCCATTGGACAGGAGGATCACGCTGCCATAGGCCTGCCACCACAGGACGCGGGCGCCGGTTCCCATGATCGCCTCGTCGAGCGGCTTGCGCACCGGGCTGTCGGGCGCCGTCGCCTCGCGCACGAGCTCTTCGGTGTTGAACAGGAACGGCATGTAGAAGATATCGACGGCGGGGATGTCGCCCACATAGCGGGTGAGCGAGGCGACCCCCATCTCGATGGCGCCGGAGCCGACCGCCTGGGGGACCTCCTTGTCCTTGTAGAGCTGCGCGGAATCGAAGATCTGGACCTCGATATCGCCGTTCGAGGCCGTCTCCACCTTGTCCTTGAACAGGAGCAGGTTCTGGCCGAGATGGCTCTTGAGCGGCAATTGCAGCGTGATGCGCAGCGTGGTTTCCGCGGCTTCCGCCGGCAGGGTCAGTATCGCCGCCAGCGCCAGCGCGCCGAGGGCCCGGGTGACAAGCTTCATGGGTTCCTCCCCTCTTTCGGCCTCACGGTTGGCGTGAGTGTTCTCGTGTCCGGCGGTGCCGGTTGCGAGCTACTTTGGGAGATCGCCCGCCGGGGGTCAAGCTGGCGCGTGAAGGGCCGGGCGGCCCCCGTCAGCGCGCCTCCGGCTCCGTCATCAGGCTTTCCCTTATGGTCTGGAGCTTGCCGGCGAGATGGCGCTTGAGGATGCGCGCGAGGCGCTGTCCGTCGCGCGCCTCCAGCGCGGCCAGGATCTCCTCGTGCTCGGCGACGGCGCGCGCCCAGCGCTCCGCCGACATGTTGGCGAGATAGCGGGCGCGGCGGACCCGGCCGGCCAGGCCGCGATAGATGCCGGCGAGCGTCTGGTTGCGGGCGGCGTCGAGAATGCGCTCGTGGATCTCCTGGTTGAGCGCGAAATAGGGCTTCATCTCGCCGCGCCTGTAATGGCCGACCATCTCCTCGTGGAGTGCGCGGATCTCCGCGATCTCCTCCTCGGTGATCTGCGCGCAGGCAAGCTCGCCGGAGACCGCCTCCAGAGCCCCCATGATCGGGAAGGTCTCCTCCAGATCCTCCGCCGTCAGCCGGGTGACGGTCGCGCCGCGATTGGGCTCGAGCGCGACGAGGCCTTCGGAGGCGAGCACCTTGAGCGCCTCGCGAAGCGGCGTGCGCGACACGTTGAAGCGCGCGCAGAGCGCCTTCTCCGGCACCTTCTCGCCGGGGGTCAGCTCGCCGTCCACGATCATCCGGCGCAGCCGGTCGAGCAGCTCGTCATGGAGCGACCGGCGCACGATCGGCTCTTCGGCGAGCATATCGTCGGTGACGGTCGGCATTCCGGTCTGTCCCTCCTTCATCGGCGCACCCTGCCTATTCATAAGCTATCCGCCATGAGTTTCACAATGTGGCGGGCCGCGCGCCCTGTGCCGTCGCGGATCTGGTGGCGGCAGGAGAAGCCGTCGGCGGCGAGCAGGGTGTCGCCCGCGGCCTCGCGCACCGCCGGCAGGAGGGCGAGCTCGCCCATCGCCATGGACGCCTCGTAGGTGTCGGCCCCGTAGCCGAAGGCGCCCGCCATGCCGCAACAGCTCGATGTGACGGTCTCCACCTTGAGCCCCGGCACGAGCCTCAGGGCGCCGGTGAGGTCGTTCATGGCGCCGAAGGACTTCTGGTGGCAATGGCCGTGGAGCAGGACGCGGCGGCCCTCCCGGTCGCCGAAGGCGGCGTCGAAACGCCCGGCCTTGTGCTCGCGCAGCACGAAGCTCTCCACAAGCATGGCCCGCTCCGCGATGCGCTCCGCCTCCTCGCCGAGGCCGAGCGCCGTCATCTCGTCCTTCAGGGTGAACAGGCAGCTCGGCTCGAGCCCCACCACGGCGGCGCCGCGCGCGACCGGCTCCTTCAGCGCGTCGACGAGCCGGCGCGCCTCCGCCCGCGCCTCGTCCACGAGGCCCGCGGCCAGGAAGGTGCGCCCGCAGCACAGCGGCCGGCCGCCGTCGCGGGGCCGCGCGACATGCACATGCCAGCCGCCGGCCTCGAGAAGCCTGAGCGCCGCGCGCAGGTTTTCCGGCTCGAAATAGCGGTTGAAGGTGTCGGCGAACAGCACGACCTCGCGGGCCCCCTCCGGCACCGCGCCCGCCGGCCCCTCGCCGTCGCGGAACGGATCGCCCCGCCAGGCCGGCAGGGGGCGGCGCGCGGAGAAGCCGGCCAGCGCCTCCGACAGGCTCGCGAGCCCCGGCAGCCGGTCGCGCAGATTGGCGAGCCACGGCAGGCGCGCCGCATGGGGCGCATAGCGCGGCAGATAGGCGACCAGCCGGTCGTGGAGCGGAAGCCCGCGCCGCTTCGCGCGCTGGGCTGCGACCTCGATCTTCATGCGCGCCATGTCGACGCCCGTCGGGCATTCCCGCCGGCAGCCCTTGCAGCCCACGCACAGTTTCAGCGTGTCCGCCATGGTGTCGGAGGCGAGCGCCTCCGGGCCGATCTGGCCGGAGATCGCGAGCCGCAGCGTGTTGGCGCGCCCGCGTGTCACGTCACGCTCGTTGCGGGTGATCCGGAAGGAGGGGCACATCACGCCTGCATCGATCTTGCGGCAGG
>Ga0207833_100317_pt1 | contig 18419 bp, 10 predicted proteins | sample TtaePargueraPR_6_FD_187753 | JGI IMG/M metagenome (GOLD analysis project Ga0207833, IMG submission 187753) | Aerobic enrichment media microbial communities from Bioluminiscent Bay, La Parguera, Puerto Rico - Tt and E1 (2) (SPAdes) | ecosystem: Environmental > Aquatic > Marine > Unclassified ...
AACTGAATGGCTTTGGGTGTATAACAACGAACGACCCAATACAGCAATTGGCGGTATTCCACCAAGAAGATTATTGGATGCTGCATGATTTCTACTAACGAATGCTGTTTAAAATGGGGTGATTACATTTTAATATTGATATTTTGGGAGTACCAGTCCCTACAATTTAAGAACATTCAACTTTATGCACAAGTTTTAACAGATTCACCGTATAGCTGTTTAGCGTTTAGGTAGAAAAATTTGTTCATTGCAATAATTCCACTTTCGCTAGAATCAAACGCTCCGTCATCGACTAATTCAGAAAAATATTTATGTGCTCTGTTAAGGTATGGTTTCCAATTTGGTTTACTAGTAAGCATATACCAATCACTCCCATATAAAACACGACTAAATATATCTTCACCACCAATTCTCTTGGCTTCTTTTATCAATCTTTCAAGTTGACCTTTTGAGCCTTGCGTAAACCAAAAACCTAAGTCACCATAACGATTTCCACTTACCATCAATTTTAGAAACTCAGATGTCCAGTTGCTGTCATCACTAGATTTAAATTCACCTAAATGCCCAAAGTTTACTTTTAAATTTTTTAAAGATTTGTTTTGAAAAACTTTTTTCCAGTACATTGGGCCTGCTAACTCTGCAGCGGATTTTGGGTTGCCTTTACTCTTATCGCTATGGGCCATAACTACCGCACCTTTAGATAAGCAAATAGTATAGAGATCATACAAAGAATTTCTAATTTGTTCCTCCGATGGAAATCCACTATAACCGCAAGTTCTCATATCATCTTTAAAGTCCTTGTGCAGTTCTCCGTTCGGAGAAAACCCGAGAGTTGGATATATTTTTATACCTCGATAGATATTATTTGATAATGTTTGCTCTATGAAATCCTTATATTGTTGGCCTTTATCGAGTAGTTTCATAGGGTTAACACCAAGTATTGGAATCGTGTATCCACCAGATAATTGATGTAAACGCTCGTGAACCGCAACCTGCGCCTTAATATTTGAGGCATAATCAGTATCACATCCCTTCAACCAATAATCGAAATCGACCGAAATATCTGTAGTGTTTATGACAAACTGCTCGCTCCCCTTTGATGAATAAACACTCTGATATTCAGCTAAGTTTGAAGAACGCTTAGATAGCATCCTTAAAACAAAAGTAAACAAGGTATCTAGTCCTAATATTTTATAAACTGCGTAAAGCGCCCATATATTTTCTTTGTCTGTTCCTGTGACATTTTCAGTACCGTCAGTTATCGCTTCAAACAAGGTATTTCTTCCAAATATAATTGGCTGGAAAGCATCAGCAAGCCCCTTATTATTGTTGGCTTTCAATTTTTCATCCCTGTCTGCTTCTAATTGCCTAATAGCCAACTGAATTTGATTTCTTTCATCATCCGTTAGTACATCGTAGAAAGCTTCAGAAGTTTGTTTATACTCCAACTCCTGATAATTAAATAATTGAGTTCCAGTAATAAATTCATGAGCAATAGATTTTTGTTCTAAAAAACTTAGCTCACTCTCAGCTGTTATTGAAAAACTAGTCGCTATTCTTTGTACTACTTTGCCCGTAATTGTCAAAATTGTTTTAATTGGTTGCCTATTAGCATACCGAAACAAATCATTCACTACAGGTCCAGTTAGATAAGGGCCAGCTAATAAATCTGTTCCATTAAAAAAATGAGCGTGGGCATCAACAACAGGGTAAGTTCCATCCGTGCAATCTATGTTAGTTAAATGATTATTGGTAAATAGATATTCTAAAATAGCGCAGCTAGGAAGTGTGCATGCAGCTCCGACAACTGAAAGATTCTTCAACGCTTTTCGCTTAACGATATCCATATATTATTCCCTATGTTTTTCGAGCTATTAAATAATTACATAACTTCATTTTTCCAAGTCTCAAACCTCTCTACTAATTTGCTATCAACTTCTCTAGCCATTCCTTCTGAGACATGTACTCCAATTAAAAATGATTTATTATTGTGGTATAGCCAAACAGGTCCCCCACTCATACCTTTGGTAGTATCAACGGTATATTTGAATGTATGTTTGAGTAGCTGATCATTTTTAACGTACTGCCCTTTGCCATATCTCAGTACTCCACCGGGAAATCCAGCCACTTCAACCTCTGAAAAATTGAAAGACTCTTTGTTTGGTAAATTAAGCGAAGATTCAACTGGAATTGGTGATTTTAAAGCAACAAAAGCATAGTCTTGTGAAAAGGAATGATTTGCTGAAGTGTAGTGTTTATCAAATCGTGTCGAAAGAATTTGCTGACGATCGATGCTTGCTCGCGCAATAGTTCCATCTTTTGCTTTGCAGGTTAGTGCAATATTTTCCAAATCGGATTTCCAAGAGTCATAAACATTGTGACCAGCTGTAACCAAGTACTTTCCTTCAAACAATGTACCGGTAGAATTAAAAGAATAAGGAATTAGTCCCATTAGGTACGTTCTTTTGGTCTTTAGGTAACAAATATTTGAAGGAACATAAGCAGGAAACATCTCAGCGGGGTTTCCAGAAACGGTCGAAGTTGGAGTCGAACAATTAGTAAGTAAAACAATTGATGCACTTGTGAGCAGAATATTTTTTTTCATTTTATGTCTTCCGTGAAGTAAGATTTAACCTTTGAATTACTAGTTTAGAAGAAATATAAATTTGTACAAAAAAAACACAGATCAAATCGAACCGTAAAATTCCAAATTTATACAAATCACAATTATCAAATACCTCCCACGTTCCATAACAACCGATATTTATCATTTGCTAAATGATTTTCACATTACATTGCGCTATTATCGTTTTGATTAACTTGTGGTTTTATCTCAACTACACCTTCATAAAGGCATAAAAACAAAAAGGATTTAATAATGGAGAGCGCAAGCAATTTTGACTTTCTACAACAACACGATATTTGGCTATTTAAATTAGCCGAAAGTGCTGAACGTAATTTCTCTCCAGATCCAAACACTACCCTAATTAAAGTTCGCCAGCTTGGTGAAGGCATAGCACAAAATATCGCAGCTAGAGTGGGCATTGAATACGGCAAAGATATTAAACAAATCGATTTACTTAAAGAAATTGATTACACCCTTAAACTAGATGGAAATGTTCGCGAAGCATTTCACACCATACGCAAGTTAGGCAACACAGCGACCCACACTTTTGACAGTTCAAGTCATAGAGATGCACTAAAATCATTAATGGTTGGCCATGCATTAGCCATGTGGTTCCACACAACATTTGGTGGAGAAACCGCAAAAAGCTTCAAAGTAAAAAAATTTGTCAAACCACAAGACCCATCAGAGTACATTCGGCAATTAGAAGAACAACTAACTCAAATTAATACTGAATCAAAACGAACAAACGACCGAATTGAAGTTGCGGAAAAACTCAGTGCATTAGAAGCAGAAAAAGCCCAAGCAGAAAAGCTGCGTGCCGAACAAATGGCTGAAGAAAGGGCAGTTTGGGAACAAGTTGCCGAAGAGCAAGAACGCCTTTTGGCTGAATACCGTGCCAAAATGAATGAGGTTAACTTACTATACAAACAAGAATTCGAAGCCAAATCAAAAGCTGACCAAGCAGCAGAAATCAATCGAATAGAAAAATCACCATTTGAAATGGACGAAGCCGAAACTCGAGTCGTGATTGATCAGCAATTGGTAGATGCAGGTTGGGAAGCCGACACAGAAAACTTACGCTATGCAAAAGGTGCTCGCCCAGAGCCGAACAAAAACAAAGCAATCGCCGAATGGCCAACAAAATCGGGGCCAGCCGATTATGTTCTGTTTATTGGTTTAAACCCTGTTGCTGTAGTAGAAGCGAAAAAAAGCGCTAAAAATGTCTATGGCGCTATTGATCAAGCAAAACGTTACGCAACCGCTTTGTTAAATTTACCGGAAGGTATTGAAACTCAATACGGCGAATTTAATGTACCACTAACCTTTGCAACCAATGGTCGAGCTTATTTAAAACAACTCGAACAAGAAAGCGGCACTTGGTTTTTAGATGTACGTGACACTACCAATCGCCGCAAAGCATTAAAAGGCTGGTACACACCGCAAGAAATAAAAACCTACCTTCGCCAAACGCCTCAGCAGGCTAATGCCGAACTAGACGAAATGGGCTTTGAGTACGAACTAAAATTACGTGATTACCAAAAGAAAGCCATACTCAGCGTTGAACAAGCAATAAAAACTGGGCAAGACAAAGCCATGGTTGCAATGGCAACTGGCACAGGCAAAACCAAAACTTGTATTGCTTTAGTTTATCGCTTATTAAAAGCCGAACGATTTCGCCGAATTTTGTTTTTAGTCGACCGCAGTGCATTAGGTGTACAAGCCACAGTTGATTTTGGCGAAGTACGAATGGAAAACTTAAATACCTTTGCCGATACCTTTGAAGTATTAGGCATAGAACCAGAAAAAGCCCCTAAAGCAAACCCAGCTGACGACACCAAAGTTCACGTTGCAACAGTTCAAGGTTTAGTTAAACGCATTTTATATCCGTCAGATAATGGGGGAAAACCCGGCGTAGGCCAATACGACTGTATTGTTGTTGATGAATGTCACCGAGGATACTTGCTTGATCGCGAGCTCAGCGACACCGAAATAAAATTTCGCGACCAAAAAGACTACATGTCAAAATATCGTGCAGTTATAGAATATTTTGATGCATTTAAAGTGGGTTTAACCGCCACCCCGGCATTACACACTAAAGATATATTCGGTGATCCCGTATTTACCTATAGTTATACCGAAGCGGTAATTGATGGCCATTTAGTCGATCACCTACCGCCAACGCGTATCCATACTAAACTCAATATGGACGGTATAAAATACGCGGTAAATGAAGAAGTAAAAGTTTATGACCCACAAACCCAGCAACTTGAACTAATCAATACGCCCGACGAACTCAACTTTGACGTATCAAAATTTAACCGTAAAGTTATAGCGCCAGAATTCACCAAAATTGTGTGTAAATGGCTAATAGAAAGCGACTCACTTAACCCCTACTCGCAAGAAAAATCACTCATTTTCTGCGTAACAGACAAACATGCAGATGATGTTGTAGAAGCATTAAAAGACGCTTGCGAAGCCTACCACGGTGAAGTTGAAGACGATGCAATTCAAAAAATTACCGGTGCATCCGACAAACCACTAGAGCAAATTCGTCGTTATAAAAATGACCGACTGCCCAATATTGCAGTCACTGTCGACTTGCTCACTACTGGTGTCGATGTTCCAAAAATTTGTAATTTAGTGTTTTTACGCCGAGTAAATAGCCGCATTTTGTTTGAACAAATGTTAGGCCGGGCAACTCGCCGCTGTGATGAAATTGCCAAAGAACGCTTCCGCATTTTTGATGCTGTAGATATTTACAAACAGCTAGAAAAAGTAAACAGCATGAAACCAGTAGTCACTAACGTTGATATCAGTTTTAGCCAACTTGAAGCAGAAATCACCACAAGTGAAGACCCAAAGTTACAACAACTTGCTAAAGACCAATTTTTAGCAAAGCTACAAAGCAAAAAGAACTATTTATCAGACAGACAAAAATCAGATTTTGAAACCATAGTCGGTAAACCACCAAAAGAATTTGCGCAAGAACTCAAACAATTAAAACCGCAACAAGTGGCTGACTGGTTTATTAACCATCCAGGTTTAGGTGAATTGCTCGACTTAAAAGTAGCAGGCACAAGCGGCAAACATAAAATTGTAATATCAGAGCATGATGACGAAGTTATAGACACCTCAACCGGTTATGGCAGCGGACAAAAACCAGAAGATTACTTAAAGTCATTTAACGACTTTATCAATGCCAACAGCAACCGCATGATAGCCATTCAAACCGTTATTCAAAAGCCTTGGGAGCTTACCCGTGACAGTTTAAAAGAACTCGCGGTTGAACTTGAAAAAAACGAATTTCGTGAAGAAGATTTAAAAATAGCATGGAAAGAAACCAAAAATGAAGAAATTGCCGCACGAATAATCGGCTTTATTCGCCAAGCCGCATTGGGCGAAGCGCTTATACCTTACGAACAAAGAGTTGATAACGCGCTGGCAAAAATACTAGCGAGCAAACCTTGGAAAACACCGCAACGAGAATGGCTAGAAACCATCGCCAAACAAATGAAAGCCAATATCATAGTAGATGAAAGCAACCTAAATGAAGGTATATTCAAACAAAGATTGGGCGGTATAAAACGCGCCAATAAGCTATTTGATACACCATTATCAGACATACTCAATAACTTCAATAAAGCTTTATGGGAAAACGAACAAGCTAGTTAACAGGCCAATAAGCAACAACATAAACAAAAATATTAATATATTGTGCATGTCTGCTAGCATATGCACAAATAAGCGGAAAGCATGTGCATAACACACCCGCTAATACCTAAATACCGAATTATTTAATTTGTTTGCAAACTAAGCAGCAAATCAATTAGCAAGCAAATAACAGGAACAATATGAGTACTCAAGATTTAATCAACAAACTCTGGAACCTATGTAACTTATTACGTGACGACGGTGTTACTTACCACGAATATTTAAACGAACTAACCTATTTAGTTTTTTTAAAAATGGTAGAGGAAACCAGCCAAGACGAACTTATACCAGAAGGTTACCGTTGGAGCGATATTGAAAACTTTAATGCAGCGACCCGCTTAGAGGAATATAAAAAATTACTCATTCACTTAGGCTCGCACGGCTCATTAATCACCAAAGCCATATTTGCAGATGCATCCACCTGTATTCGTAAACCCGCAACCTTAAATAAATTGGTTACCGAAATAGATAAACTTGACTGGTACTCGGCCAAAACCGAAGGTTTGGGCGACATGTACGAAGGTTTATTAGAAATAAACGCCAGCGAGAAAAAGTCAGGTGCAGGCCAATACTTTACCCCAAGAGTATTAATTGAGGTAATGGTTGAGCTAATGAAACCAAATTTAGACGACACCATAGTCGACCCAACCGCGGGCACAGGTGGCTTTTTAATTGCCGCTCACCATCAAATAGAAAAACAGCTAGATGTATCCAGCTTAGACGAAATTGCTTACGACAAATACCAACACAAAACCTTTTTTGGTATGGAGCTAGTACCCGACACTCGCCGCCTAGCCATGATGAACTTAATGCTACACGATTTAGCGGTAGATGATGAAAACGCAGGTGTTTTATATGGTGATACATTATCGAAAGAAGGCAAAACTCTGCCCAAAGCCAGTTTAATTTTAGCTAACCCGCCGTTTGGTACAAAACAAGGTGGCGGTGTACCCACTCGAGACGATTTAGTTCACTACACCAGCAACAAACAACTGGCGTTTTTACATGCTATGTACCACGCCATGCTCAAACCCGGTGGCCGCGCCGCTGTGGTATTACCCGACAACGTTTTATTTGAAGGTTCAACCGGGCGAAAAATCCGCAACGATTTAATGGAAAAATGTAACTTGCATACCATTTTACGCCTGCCGACCGGCATATTTTACGCTGCAGGTGTAAAAACCAATGTGCTGTTTTTTGATAAACCAACAGACCCAAATAAAGATAAAGCCAATACGCAAAATGTATGGGTTTACGATATGCGCGCTAATATGCCGCAATTTGGTAAACGTACCGTATTAACCAAAGCCCATTTTGATGAATTTTATCAAGCTGTTGGTAGTGATTTAACCCAAGTGAATGAAGCAGCCCGCCAAGCATTTATAGAAAACCATAAAAATGGTAGCGACATTGGTGATATTGATACGTGCCGCCTGCGCTGCTTTAGCCGCGAAGAAATTGCCCAAAAAGACGACTCACTCGACTTAGCCTGGATCCGCGACGACAGCATTGAAGACGCCGCCAACCTGCCAGAACCTGATATTTTAATAAACGAAGCAATTGAAGAGTTAGCCGGAGCCATTACTGATTTGCAATCGATTTTGGTGGAACTCGGTGCAGCAGAAGAAACGGATGAGGTTGTTGTATGAGCCAATTGCCTCAAGGTTGGGACTCAATTCAGTTAAAGGACTTGTTTTCATTCGTTTTAGGTGGTGATTGGGGTAAAGATCCTGAGTATATTGATGAAGATTATAAAACTGTATTTTGTATTAGGGGTACGGAGTTTAAGCGCTGGTCTAAAGAAAAAGGATCGACCAGTGTTGAACGTAAAGTTAAAAATTCAAGTGCAGAAAAAAGAGAGTTAAAGCCAGGTGATATTTTAATAGAGATTTCAGGCGGAGGCCCTGAGCAACCTGTAGGAAGAACAGTATTAATTGATGATGCGGCTTTAAATCATAACCCTGACTATCCGAAGGTATGCACCAACTTTATTCGATTAACTCGTCCTAAAGACTCTGTAGACTCTAGATACTTAAATTACTATCTTCAATGCTTCTATGCATCTGGCGAAGTGGTTAATTATCAAGGTGGCAGTAATAACCTAAGAAATTTAAAATTTAAAGAATATGAAACTATTAAAGTACCACTAGCTCCTTTTGAAGAACAAAAGCGCATTGCAGATAAACTCGATTCGGTATTAGCTAAAGTCGAAGCGGCACAAGCCCGCCTAGATAAAATCCCTGGCATCCTAAAACGCTTCCGCCAATCCGTCCTCGCCGCCGCCACCTCCGGCGAACTAACTAAAGACTGGCGGGAGGATAATGATCTGATGTCTAATTATGAAGAAAATATTGATTGGACGGTTTTAGATGGTGGGGTTGCTCCCCACTACATTCCATCGAATTGGACATGGCATCATGTGGGTAACTTAATTGAAATTCATAACTCCAAAAGGAAGCCTTTAAAACAAGCCGATAGAGACAAGCGTTCAGGTGACTATCCTTATTATGGTGCTTTTGGAATTATTGATGATATAGACGATTTTCTATTCGATGGTAGCTATTTGCTACTTGCAGAAGACGGCAAAAACTTGGAGTCAAGGCAGAGACCAATTTCATTGATCGCAAATGGAAAGTTTTGGGTCAATAACCATGCTCATGTTATTCAAGGGAAAGAAAGTGTAACCATTGAATATTTAATGCACTTTTTTAACTCTCCTACAATTGAGATTGATCAGTTTTTAACTGGAATGGATCAGGTGAAATTGAATAAGTCATCAATGATAAAAATTCCAATTCCACTGCCGCCATACGAAGAGCAAACCGAGGTAAATAGGAGAGTTGAAGAACTCTTTTCGAATGCTGCGACAGTCGAAAAACAATACAACGCTGCCAAAGCTCGGTTAGACAAACTTACTCAATCCATTTTAGCTAAAGCGTTTAAAGGACAACTGTTGTGACAGAAAAAGCAAAAGCCTTTGTCAAAAACATCCTTGTTTTTAACCCTACGCGCCAGCCTTCGACTGTCCTAAATTGTTCCAGACAATTTAGCCGCGGTGAATTGATTACATCATATCAGATTACTTAATAGGGAATAACAATGAAGTCTTTACCCGCTACTTTGGAGATAGATAAAATAGAGAAGTTCTTTTCTCTGTTATCTGAATCACCAGAAAGCCAAGTTTTACAAATCCCAGTCGGCAGTAGCAAATTTGCTTTTGGTGGCTATGCAGCAGCAATTCAAGCTGTGAACACTTGGGCAAATTTAAGTAAAGATCGAAAAGTCGAAATTAAGCCAAGCCAAAAAACGAAAGACGAAGCGGTTGTCGATATTATTGCTCAGCCCCATAAGTTCACTGCGATGATGATGGCAAAACAAATAGATTTGCCCTCTGAAGAAACGCCAAATGTTCGACCAGATATAAACCATCAAGCAAAATGTGCAATAGAACAGCAATCAGAAAATAATTTTGGGCAGAATAGAGGCCGCCTTTGCTGGTATTCATTTGTAGATCATAGTACCAAAGGATTTGCTCCTCAGTTTTATTCTACAGTGCCTGGTTACCACCCATCCCCAAAAAGTGTTGATAAAATTACGAGTCTTGTAAGGTCTATGGTTGAACGTTCTGCCAGCGTTGCAGGAGGCGCGACCTTGCCTGATGACTCAAAGGTTAACAATTTGGGCAGAATGTTCTACGAGCTTTTTATAAATACCCATGAGCACGGCACCAAAAGCGAAAACCGCTCTGTTTGGCTAAAACCTGCGACTAGGGTGATATATAGTTATGGAATTAATTTAGTTGAAGAAGCTATTTCTAAATCAATCAGTAATGATGAGGTGTTGAGTCAATATATCGATAACTTAAATCAGACTCAAAACTCAACTCGAAGGTTTGTAGAAATTAGCATTGTTGACTCAGGTCTAGGCTTTTGTGGTCGATGGCTAGCTGATCATAATGGCACAGGAAGTATTAAAGAAATGGATGTTAGTGAACAATATGCAATATTGAAGCAGTGTTTTAAATTCAGAAGTTCTTCAACCCCGGATGAGATAAAAGGAAATGGCCTACCTGCGGTAATGGCTAACCTCACGGCATTGAATGGATTTATGAAAGTGAGGTCAAATAATCTATCTGTATATCGCGATTTTGTAAGTAACCCATTTCTTTCAATCCAAAATGACGATTACGACTTTTTTGACTGGCATACAAAAAAATGCTGCTCAGAAAAGGTCACTGAGCAAGCTAACACTAGAGGGGTTGCAGTCACAGTTTTAATACCACTTTTTGACAAGGGTGTTGATCAGGAGGTGACGCTATGAGTGATTACTTTGCTTTTAGATTTCAAGAACCAAAACAACATCGGAAGTCTTTAGTCATTTTCTGCCAAGCTGGTTATGAAGTTTCATCGTTAACAAAAACTATCAAAGAAGATATCAATGAAAATTTAGTCCCATACAGACTAATACTTATGGGTAATAATTTCTCTAAACAAGATATGCAAGAGCTAAAAGGAGAAAACTTCTTCGTAGATGAGATCAACTCGTGGACTGCCAGTGTTGAAGAAAAAGTTACTTTCTTAACCGTTTCAAATGATGGTGTAATAACCGATTTAGGAACTAATACAGAAATCTCTTATACATCAGCTCTTCTATCTGAAGGTGCAAATTGTATTTTCACTAGGCGAAAAGGGGTTATCACTTCCCTTCCTAGCTATCACTTTTTGAAGCCGTCGGGTGATCATTGTGACAAATTTATTAGAGCATCAAATCTATTTACATCAGGCACTGAAGTTGCCTTCTTAGCTATTGGGTTGTTACCGTATCTAAGGACTAATTTACGACGTATTTATGTCGATACATCTTCGATTTCTTTTTTGATAAGTGTTGCAGTGCAGCTTTCCAATAAGTTTTTAGACAGACAGCCCCTTATTCAAAGCTTTGAGTCCTATAACATATTTAACAAATCTTATGATTTTCATGAAGATGAAAATAGTCTAGTTGTTATATCTGCAACAACTAGCGGCAGATTAGCAACAGATATATCTAACAAGTATAGGTTTGTTCCTGCAAATATACTTACCTTGTTTTACTCTAAAATACTTTCAGGGCAGCAAGCTATTTTCGATATTTCTTCGGCTGTGGGTGAAATTAATTCAGTTAAAGCTGAAAGCTGTGAAATGTGCGCTGATGGCTCCAAACTTATCAAAATCGAGGGTGAGCAGTTTATACCTGAAACACCAAAGCATGAATTGTTAGTCATCAAAAAAGTCGATTTTAGCCAGATTCGACAAAAGTTTTTCCAAGAATTTGCCACAAAGAGCTTACTTCAATTTAATATCTCGCCAAGTGAGAATTGGGAACCAGAACACTTTTATATAGAAGTTGAACCTGTTTTAAAGCAGGCTGGAGAACCATTCCAGGCGAAATTAGTAAAAAAGGTCAATAAACATTTCGCAAGAGATGTAGAAACTGTGATTTATTTGGATGATCAAAGCTCTAAAACCCTTGCAAAAAACATTCTTAAAATTGCAGGAAATCCTTCTGTTAAATCTGTGTGTTACAACGACATCAGCGAAGATGATTTAAAAAACAGTAGATCAGTTATTGTCGTTGCTAGTGCTATCACCTCTGGTAGAAAGTTACTGGCTACGGCTAGAAAATTAAGAGGCATAGATAAGTCTGCAACTATTACGTATTTTGTTGGCTTTTCAAAATTGCCGTCTCCAGATAATTATGAGCAGCTTCGCAAAGATCTGTGTTTAGGTGGTCATGAGCTAATTTCTATAGAATCCTGTTATTTACCGAGGTTTAGAGAGAACTCACTCACTCCTTGGGATATGGAAATAGGTGCTTTGTCTCCTTATGGAGATGTTGATGATCCACTTGGTGATCAACTCGACGAATTACCGTTAATATTTAACGAAAGATTAAATGAGTTAGAAAACTATACTAGCAACTGTGATTTGTTTCTTCCTTCGCCGTCCGGTCAGTCGTTGAAGTTGAGGAATACTTTTGCGTTTTGGGCTGGTTTAGGTCTTAAAACAGAGGAAGCTTCACAAGCTGATGTATATTGGACAATTCAATCAATTCTTCATGACCTCAGAGCAAAGAACGATCAAGGGTTGGCAACCACTTATCACTCGACATTGTTAAGTCCTGTGTGTTTTGACAGGTTCAACGACGGTGTTATTCAAGCTTGTTTACTGAGAGCAGCGAAACCAACTGAATTAAACTATGCCGTTGATGAAGAGTTTAGTAGGCAGATCACAGACATAATTATTTCTATCGTTGATAACTCGGATAATTTGCAAGGCGAAGGATGTTTAGAGTTTTTAATGGCTTTATGGACCAAAAGGCTTCAGCTTATACCTGGGCACCTAGCAGAAATTTTGGATCTGAAAAGTAATGTTGGTAATCCCAACGTCGTGTTTTTACTAAATCAATTAAGTAAAATAGCAAACAATGGAAAATAAAAGCGAAACGCCCCAATGCAACTCACTGAGGCAATAACGCCGACTAGGTATACTCCCAATCCATTTGGTGTGTATTCTGTTTAAAGTTTAAGTTGTAGTCAATTTATATTGTTCAGAAAAATTAAATTAAAATATAGCAAGGGAAACTATGTCAATTTCAATACAGGACCGAATTCAACTTGTAGACGACTTTTTAAAGCGTTGGCCAAAAGAAAAACTAGCAGCGTTAACGCTTGATGAATATACCGATGTTGGTAACCAAGATACGTTTACTTATTGGTTAGAACATACCACAAGACCTGTGGGTTCAATTAGAGGTGGCGACTCATCTAAATTTGGTATTTATAAACGTGGCAGCGAGCCCAAAGGTGAACGAGCCCATATTCAAAACGGAGAAGTTTATTCATGGCAAAAGCGATTTGGTGCAACTGAACAAGAAGCCTTCAACACAATAAAATCTAAGTTGTTAAAGGTTATTGATTATGTTGAAAAAGGCGATTTAAACGCAATTCAAGCAATTGATTTATCAGACACTTTAAAATGGAAAGTCGCATTTTTATACCAGGACTTTGCCAATCCAGTGGTATTAAATATTTTCAACCGAAAAATGTTGCAACAAGCAACCGGAAATAATAAAGCTAATTTTGCTCAACTGTATAAACAATTAATGACTGCGCGAGGCGATAAACACGTAGTTGAGTATGGTTATGATACTTGGACTAAATTAGATGTACGTGAAGAGCAAGTTGATGAGCTAAATAAACAAGAGCAGCGTGAAGATGCGTTTTTAGAACAGTTTTTGAGTGTAGAGCACTTCAATCGGTATTATAAAAACTGGTCGCAAGATTTAATTGAAGCTTTTTATAATATATTAAATTTAGCAAACGACAGACAACTAGATGTTTTTTGTACAGATATGAACTCTAACGGCGCGATTAGAATTGGACGCAAAGAAAAAGACGAACGAGAAGCCAAAAGAGTTTTTGCTACTTTCACCCCTCAAAAAAATGGAATTAAGTATAAACAAAGATTTTTGTACGATACTGATAGACTAGAAGCACCAGTAGATCTGGAATTGATAGAAAAATTAGAAACCTCCAAACATCTTGAGCAATTTTTTCAAGAGTACCCAATAACACGACAACCATATTGGCCGATTGATTACGAAATTAATATGAATGAAAAAATTAAGGCAACTAGCCCTACCAATATACCTTTGAATCAAATTCTATATGGCCCACCCGGAACAGGGAAAACATACCACACAGTAAACCGAGCATTGGAAATTATTGACCCAGAGTTCGTCGAAATAAATAAAGATGACAGAGCCGCATTAAAAGCAAAGTTCGATAGTTTAGTGAGCGCTAACCGAATTGGGTTTGTAACCTTTCACCAAAGTTTTAGCTATGAAGATTTTGTTGAAGGCATTAAAGCTGAAACAACAGAAAATAACCAAGTTAACTACCCTATTCGAGACGGCATTTTTAAAGAAATGTGTGACGCTGCATCTTCAAAAGAAACACCGGATTCAACTGAGGTTTCAATTGATATTGCAGGCCGTAATATTTGGAAAATGTCATTAGGCAATACTTTGGGTGATGATGCATTTATGTATCAAGAATGCATTAATCGTGGCGTGATAGCATTAGGATATGGGGGACCAATCGATTTTTCTGGAACAAATAGTAGAAGAGAAATTGCTAATTTATACCGGGAAAATGGTTACGTCATCGAAAACGAAAGCTATGATTTTAACGTAAGTGCTGTCGTGCGCTTTAAAGATGAAATGAATACTGGCGACTTGGTTGTTGTAACAGATGGGAATCTTAAATTTAGGGCGATTGCAGAAATTACCAGTGATTATTATTTTGAAAAAAGCGAAAACGGTGATTACAGTCAGTTGCGAAAGGTAAAGTGGCTTAAGCGATACGAGCCGTCTAAACCAGTTGGGGAGCTTTTCAATAAGGCAGTTTCACAGCAGACCATATATAGGTTGAGACCGCCAACCATAGACCTTGAGAAACTTCAGGCGCTTTTATCCGCTCAGACAAAGCACGCGAAACTAAAAGTAGGCGCTGAGGTGCAAAAATATTTAGTTACTTCAATATCGCAAGAGGTAATTGAGTTAAAGAAACCGAATGGCTCTGTTTTACCGATAGCCATGAGCTTACTAAACGAATTAGTTTCATTAGTGAAAGCGAAACAAATTTCGATAGCTGATATTAAAAATAAAACGGTATTTGAAAAGGTTGATTCAAATCTTGAAAAATACCTGGTCAATGGCTACCCAAATATTTTGGCTCCGCTTGTTGAAACCATAATTAAACAGGGCATTTCGACAGAAGCACAACCAACCAATACTGATAAACGTGTTTTAATCATCGATGAAATCAACCGAGGCAATATTGCCAATATTTTTGGCGAGTTAATTACACTCATTGAACCGAGCAAACGTGCTGGTGGTGATGAAACTATTACAGTAAAGCTACCTTACTCCAAAACACCATTTTCAGTCCCCTCAAATCTATATATTATTGGCACCATGAATACAGCTGATAAATCGCTGGCTCAAGTTGATATTGCGCTTAGACGCCGTTTTGAATTTATCGAAATGATGCCTAATTACCAAGTATTAACGGATATTCCGGAAATTGAAGGTATTAATATCAGTGACATGCTGGAAGCAATTAACCAGCGTATCGAGTTACTTTATGATCGAGAGCATACCATTGGCCATAGCTTCTTTTTGCCTTTGATTGATGAGCCCACAATAGACAAGCTAGCTAATATTTTTGAGCTGCAAATTTTGCCACTGTTAGAAGAATACTTTTTTGAAGATTGGCAGCGTGCTGGTCAAGTATTGGGCGATCATTTAAAACAGTCTAATGACCATAAATTCTTCATTGAAAAATTTGATTCAAACAGAATTAGTAAATTAATGGGTAATAATTGGGAGCAAGCAGGCATTCAACCCTTCACCCGTAATGCTAAAGCTTTGTTTGAGCCACAAGCCTATATAGGTATTTATGACACCACCAGATAAGCAAGTTACCGTCAGAGAATTTGCGCTACTGCTAAATGAGGGAACTGAGTCCAGTATTGACCGTTTCTCTATTTCAGCATCAGCCTTTGACTGGTTACTCGTTAATGGTTTGAGTAGTTGCGATAGTAATCGTGAATTGGTTCGAGTGAAGCGCCAAGGCAATACTGTTGCTTTACAGGTGGTTAATTTTGTCGGTGTACTTGAAACGCCATGTGGCACCAGAATTGAAATACTGCCAAAAATATCTAACGAGCAAGTGAGCATTAAGCGCGCTCAAAAAACCTTGCTTAAAATGCTTGCTGTGGTTGAAAAATTAAACCTAGTCGAGTTTCATAACGCCAGTTTGCAAACTGTTAATCAGCCTTTATTTGAAATATTAATTACTCAGTTTTTGCAAGCCACATCCAAATTAATAAAACGCGGCCTGCGCAATGAGTATCAAAGAGTTGAACGAGAGCAACCTTACTTAAAAGGTCAATTGCTTGTTTCAAAACAACTGCGTCAGCGCCCTGGACGACAGCATTATTTTCACCTATCTCACGATATATTTTCGGCAAATCGAGCCGAAAACAGGCTTTTGCATTCAGCTTTGGCGCAAGTCTTAAAATGGGCTAAGTCTTCCGATAACCAGCGGTTAGCGAGAGAGCTTTTATTCGTATTTCATGACATTGATAAGTCGACGAATTATAAAGACGATTTTCGGAAATGGTCGTCCGACCGTTCGTTAGTTCATTACCAGCCATTAAAAGCGTGGTGTGAGTTGATCTTGAACCAAAACTCACCTTTTATCATGTCGGGCAAACACAGCGGGATATCCTTTCTATTTCCTATGGAGGTATTATTTGAAAAATACGTTGCCGCCAAACTTAAAACTCAACTTGGCAATCAATTTAAAGTAACTTCACAAACCCAAAACCGCTATTTGGTAAAGCATCAAATAAACGACCAAGACGAACACTGGTTTAAGCTCAGGCCGGATATTGTAATTTATCACGGTGATACGATTGTTAGTGTGATGGACACTAAATGGAAACGTATTAACCAAAACCTAAGTAATAGCACTGACAAATACAATATTACTCAGTCTGACATGTACCAACTTCAAGCCTATGGAGAGAAGTATTTAAACGGCAAAGGCGAGCTTTATTTAATCTACCCAAAACATGAGCTTTTCAACGCACCGCTGCAATCTTTCGAATTTAAACCTGGTCTTATCCTTAAAGCGGTTCCTTATGACTTAGAGACCGATGAGTTTAATATTAAACTAAATATTACTTGTGAATTATCTCGTTCAACAAAAATTTAGCATGGAGGTATCAATACATGAGAATATCGATCAAGAATCTTAACTACGATATTGTTGAGTTCAATCAAATACAAATTAACGGAAAGAAAGCAGTTGGAGGTTACGGATTTATAATTGCTTTGACGGGTAATTTAAAGGGTATAAAGGAAAGTTGCTCTATCTTTGATTTAAAATTATCCGCATTCCTTAAGGACTCGCAAAAAGCGATTTTTCATTGCATTTCCGCCCACACTCAATTGATTCAATGCAACCAATATGGAAATAGTAATGAGCAAATTTTCTTTGAATTGATTTTAACCAGAGAACAAGTTAACGCTATTGAAGATGCCCGGCAGGCTAAAAATATGGACTTCACGATTAGCTTAGATGCCTTAGTTAACTTTAATAATAGCCTTATAGCTAGTAAGGATAGAACAGAGCTAACAATACCAAGAGAGCAATGGCTCGATGCACTGCGCAATTCTGGTTTTAGGGAAACTATCATATTTGAAATACCTTTACCCCAGAATTTAGGAGAGCTTAAGAATTTAATACTCAAGGCACAAGAATTTATTGAGATTGGGCATTATAAAGATGCAGTTTTACAATGTCGTTTAATTATTGAGTCGGTAGAGATATTTCGGGCCGATCAAAAAGACTCTAGAGATGCAAATAAAAAAGCCCACAGCCCTGAAAGGAAAAACATGAATTCAACTGAACGATTACTTAGCTTAAGGGAGCAACTAAAAAACATTTGCCAACTAGGAGCTCACGTGAATGATCAGGAGGAATTTACTAGATTACAGGCCAACGCTATTTTAGGGACGACATTAGCTTTGCTTAGCGAGCCAACAATAGGTTTTTCTCCTTCAAACAATGTTTTAACTGATGAGAAATCATAGTAAATATGGCCCACCATAATGTAACTATCGCCCTAGATCCACTTTTCCCCTTTTGTCATCCTACCTTTAAACAAAACTAACAGGAAATGGCTCAAAGCTAATATCAGTAAGGGATAGGTTAAAAAACAGGTTTGGGAAAAAACCGAGGAATAACGCAAGAAACGTGAAATGTTCAAACTCAAAACCGGATTATTTACAATTTTCACCGGTATTAAAATTGCGACTAAATCCCAATTTTTCACGCTCATTTATGTAACTAACCTGAGATCTGGTTAAGCTAATACCAAATTTGTAGTCTCTAACAATTCAAACTCTTGGGGTGTTAGAGACAGTGAAGGCTTATCTTCCTTCATGCAATAAGCAATTAACCCACCTA
>Ga0207833_100363_pt1 | contig 16475 bp, 6 predicted proteins | sample TtaePargueraPR_6_FD_187753 | JGI IMG/M metagenome (GOLD analysis project Ga0207833, IMG submission 187753) | Aerobic enrichment media microbial communities from Bioluminiscent Bay, La Parguera, Puerto Rico - Tt and E1 (2) (SPAdes) | ecosystem: Environmental > Aquatic > Marine > Unclassified ...
TGATCGTGGGGTTTTCATTATCAACGACGGTCACGGTTTGGGTGTCAGTTGCTGTATTGCCCGATCCGTCTGTTACGGTCCAGGTGACTGTCGTTGTTCCCAATGGAAAGTTCGTTGGTGCGTCATTGCTGTAACCTGACGAACAATTGTCGCTTGTCGTAGGTGTGCCCAATGCCACGCCCGTTGCTTCACAACTTCCTGCATCGACATTTACTGTTACATCAGCAGGGGCCGTGATCGTGGGGTCTTCCGTATCTTCAACAGTAAGTGCAACAGGTGCTAAATCAAATGAATTGGTACCCAAATCGAATGTTACATGGTAATCTCCTGATTGATTTGCTGTGTAAGTACTGGAATTTGCTCCCGGAATTGCTGCATTATCTAAAAACCACTGAAAATTACTTGCTGAAGATGGATTAGTAGATATAGATAAGTCTGTACTAGAGCCAGGACAAAATGTATCCGGACCAGACAATTCAATAGTAAAACCACCACCGTTAAATAAATCAAATATTCCTGTTCCGGATAAATCATCCTCATTCCCGTATCCGCAATTGGTAGGATAATCATCCGGATCACTGCAACTTAAATCAGTGTATCCTGAGCCCGTTTTTATTGTTGGAGTTGTGTCAAATATAAATACATTTCCTCCATCAATATCAAATGAACCTTGATTATCAGAACCAGTCATTTCAAAATTTCCAGCGACAATGAAATATCCTCCAGCCGTAACAATCGTCTGATTACCGGAATTGTAATCTCCATAGACAATTAAAATTCCGCCATTAGTGATGCTGAGGTCTCCATTATTTGCAATGTCCAAATCACCATAGATCAATAAGGTATCCCTGACAACCAGCGTACCACTGGAAACTGTAAGATTACCATTGCGGGAAATGAATCCATAAATTTCTACTTCATCCCCCGAAACACTGATATCTGTTCCCGGATAGGTTCCTTCCCAGGAATTAACGTCCGACCATATTCCAGTATGATCATCTTTGGTTTGGTTTACTACCGCTGCAGAAACCAATTGGAAGAAGCATATCTGAAAGGTTAAAAGAAAGACGAATCTCCCGAATAAAAAATTTCTACGTAATCTACTACCAATCATAAGCAAATAGCAGCTCCTCACACTGCTACAAAAAATATTATCCTACTCGAATTGTATATAAAAAAAGAAAAAATTCTATTGTATATACATTATTAATAAGGAAAGTAACTCCATTTGAAACTCAAAATCAACCGGTTTTTTAGAGAATTTACTACATATTTTCTTTTTGAATCCTATTTATTAAATATCTATTTTGTGGACCATAAAAATACCTTATATGAAAATTTTATTTATTGGTGGGACAGGAAATATCAGTACGGCTGCAAGCAAACGCGCCGCTCAAAAAGGATTGGATTTATACCTATTGAACAGGGGGAATAATTCTGTCCAAATCAATGGCGTTCAAACAATTACAGGTGATATCAATGACCCAAAAAATATTACCCCAAAACTTAAAGGTCATACCTGGGATGTGGTGGTCAACTGGATCGCATTCACTCCACAAGACATTGAAAGGGACTATCAATTATTTAAAGACAGAACCAAACAATATATTTTTATCAGCTCTGCTTCGTGTTATCAGACTCCCCTACTCCACCCAATTATCACAGAATCCACTCCTTTGTATAACCCGTTATGGGATTATTCCAATGATAAAATAAAATGCGAAGATCTGCTCACGAAATACTACCGTGAAGAAGGTTTCCCAATCACAATCGTCCGTCCATCATTGACCTATGATACCGTTATTCCAATCGCTATAGGAGGATTTAATGAATATACAACCGCTGACAGGATCTTAAAAGGAAAGAAAATCATCGTGCATGGAGATGGAAAATCCTTGTGGACAGTTACCCATTCGGAAGACTTTGCCAAGGGCTTTATTGGACTTTTGGGTAATTATCAGACAATTGGCCATGCGTTTCACATCACTTCTGACGAGATACTCAGCTGGAATAATATTTATCAGATATTTGCCGATGCACTAGGTTGCGAGGCTAAAATAGTTCACATTGCATCTGACTTTATTTGTAAATTGTATCCGGAAAAAACAGGCACTCTATTGGCTGATAAAGCCGAAAGTGTCATTTTTGATAATTCCAAAATCAAATCATTCGTTCCTGGTTTCCAGGCCACCACTCCATTTAGGGAGGGAATTAAAAGAACATTGGCCTGGCTTGATGAAAATCCAGATAAGAAATTCATCAATCCAAAAACAAATGAAATGATGGACAAAATCATTAACACGTATGAATCGATAACGATTTGACCTTATTTTTAAAATTAAATGATATTTATTACATACTTTTTATTCGCTAACCATGGAATCCAACGAAGGGTTAAAGCGTGAAATAGGTGTTTGGGGACTGACATCCAATGCAATTAATATCACGGTCGGCGCTGGAATATTTGTCCTGCCGGTAATCGTTGCTGAGAAATTGGGACCTTCAAGTTCTTTGGCCTACATCGTCTGCGGGATCCTGGTTTTTCTCATCATGCTGTGTTTTGCGGATATTGGCAGCAAAATCGTTATAACCGGAGGTGCATACTCATACATCGAAGAAGCATTTGGAAAATATGTCGGCTTCATCACAACGAATTTATTTGTTTTCGGCTATGCACTGCTAGCCAATGCCGCTGTTTCAAACGCGCTTTTAGATACGCTCGCCTACTATTTTCCTGTGCTTGATGACCGTTTTTTCAGAAGTATTGTGTTATTAGTCATGTACTCCGGATTGGCAATCGTCAATATCCTGGGAATTAACAGTGGCATGTTCCTGGTGAAATTCAATACCATTGCCAAGCTGGTCCCACTTGTTATACTTGTATTTTTCGGCCTAACTAAAGTCTCCTCAGAGAATCTTACATTTCAATACACCAGTGAGATTTCTGATATCGGTGAAGTATCTCTTATTCTCTTTTTTGCTTTTGCTGGAATTGAAACAGCCTTGAATGTTAGCGGAGAAATTAAAAATCCGGCAAAAACTATCCCAAAAGGAATTTTTCTTAGCGTTCTGAGCATTTTAATTTTATACATTCTAATCCAGATAACAACTCAGGGGGTTTTGGGCGCATCTCTTAAAGATTATGAATCTGCGCCATTGGTCGAGGTAGCTAGCAGACTAATGGGACCTTTAGGAGCCTTAATGATAGTTATAGGATCATCCTTTTCCATGTTTGGAAACCTTAGCGGAGAAACCCTGAACATGCCCAGGGTAGTGTATGCAGCAGCAAGGGATCATGTCATTCCGCCTAAAGCACTTTCCAAAATTCATTCTAAATACCTTACTCCGCACGTTTCAATCATTGCTTACGCTTCAGTAGGTTGTCTGCTATCCATCTTCGGGGAATTCAAACAACTGGCCATGTTGTCAAGTGCTTCTATTTTATTGATCTATCTGGGCGTTGCCCTGGCAGTGATAAAATTCAGAAAAGAACATAAGTCGCTGGGATCATTTAGTTTACCGGGAGGGATTATCATACCGGCAATTTCTGCTGTTTCCATTGTGTGGTTATTGAGTAACTTATCAAAAAATGAGTTGATAGGAAGTCTGGTCTTCCTACTGATTTTAACCGTTATTCACTTGGTAATGAGAGTGTTTATGAAAGAAAAGAAATAGGATAATTATCTTTTTGGGCAACTTTTGCAACGTTTCTTTTCGGATTTCTTGTACTTCTTGCAGCATTTTTTCAATACACAATCATCCTGATCAAAAATACTTTTTCGATTTTCGATCATTGTAGAACAACTTGGGTCCGTTATGAAGTTTTCAAAATCCATTCTGCCTGTGAAAAGTTGTGACAAACTTATTTAGAATTAATCTAAATATAAAAAGAAAAGTGGAAATTTTTATTGTTGGTTCCTGTTTGCTTGATTTTGGGCTAGTCTTTGAGTATTTTATAATTATAAAAGAGTTGATCTATTATGAATGATTATAATCTATGTTAAGGCTAAATATTTACATCGACCCAAGAGAACACCTAGATTCAATAGAGTCAATTAACATCATTTATTGAAAAAACAACCATTATTCCTTAACACCTTTATAACACAGTTATACCTATTAATTTTATGCTAAAAAAGCTCATAATACTGTTTACTCAAAAAAAAAGCTTCTATTTAAGATTGACAATTCAAATTAAATATACTTTTATAACATTATGATTTAACATCTGTTTAAAAATAATCTTCAAAATAATTAAAATTGAATCTTCATAGAAAATACGTTCATAGAAATGACAAAAAGAAAAACATTTATTTATATATGAAATTTGTTAACATTTTTACTTATTATTGGAATATTAACAACAATACCATTAATTTTATAGGAATTTAATACTATCCGCTATTTGATATAAATTATAAAAAATCTAATTTTGATAGCAGGGATTGGTGAAAAAGTAATAAGGAGAAATGCTTGACTGGAAATGATTCATTGGGGAAAATAAAACAAACATTAAATAAAATTATGTAACTTGAATTACTGATTCAACCAAGGAATTCAAGCTAATACTGACCTAACCTAACAGCCTAAAAATGAGGGAGCGAACGTTAATCCTATTGTTTTTTTCTATAGATCTAGTGGTCCTGAATACGTCCGTCATGTTAATGTCCAAATTTCATTACGGAGATTTTTTTAGATTACAAGATTTTCATTACATAATCAACCTCAGTTGGATCTTAACCTATCTGATTTTTATCAACGAGAAACTATTCCTGCTGAAAAAGAAACCAGACATGGTAAAGTACCTTCTTTACAAATTCTGTGTATTCATATCCTTATCGGCTATACTGTTCGTCTTTTTGAATTTGGATGACATATCAAGATCAATGTTTGTAGGGTCATCCTTAATATTTCTAATCTTTAAATTACTGTTATTAAATCCTTACAATTACCTGATCAAAAAAAGAAAAAGAGGGCAGTATTTTAGTAAAATACTTGTTGCAGGAGCTGGAAAAGCTGGAAAATCTATATTATCATATTATCGGGAAAACAACGATCTAGGTGAGATAGTTGGTTTTTTAAGTAACGGGGAGATCAGAAGCAATGGAATCCCGGTATTGGGTCATATCAGCGAGTTTCAACAAGTTTTTGAGAAAAGAAAATTTAATGAACTGATTATTACTTTAGATATGTCACATCAAAGCGACATATCTACACTGATCCGTCAAGCAGAATACAACGGGGTACGACCCAGAGTGATAGCGGACTACAACGAAATGTTTAAAAGGCATTATGAAGTACGGAAACTTGGAAAAATCCCTGTTATAAACATTAGAGAATGTCCACTAACCAAATACTACAATAGATTTTGGAAAAGAGCATTTGACATTATTTTTGCTTCGTTAATGTTGATTATAAGCCTGCCTTTCTTTTTTCTAATAGCCATCGCCATAAAACTAGAGAGCAGAGGTCCTATTTTCTACATGCCCTTACGAGAAGGAAAAAGAGGAGAAAAATTTACTTTAATAAAGTTCCGGTCCATGAAACAAAATGACGATCCGATCAACGGAATACGTTCAACTGATATCAATGATGAACGGATCACAAAAGTTGGCAAAATAATTAGAAAACTTAATCTTGATGAATTACCACAATTTATTAATGTATTGAAAAATGAAATGTCTGTTGTTGGCCCCCGGCCACATCGTATCAAACTCAACCAAATGTTTCAAAAGGATGTTAGTAGTTACATGGTTCGATACTATGTGAAACCAGGAATAACAGGCTGGGCACAAGTAAATGGCTGGAGAGGTCCTTCTATTTCAAAATACCAGAAAAAAGCCCGGACACTTTATGACTTGTGGTATGTTGAACATTGGAATTTTGGATTGGATCTTTACATCATTTTCCTAACTGTATTTAATGTAAAGTCTTATATGAATAATAATTGAAAAGATTAGTAATTATTATGAATTTTGCATAGTTCAACTTGCTTAAGTTAGTGAATATTAAGACGGGTCTCTTGAATGCTTTAATTGACAAACTTCTGAAAATTAGCTAAGGCAATTCAACCTCATAAAGAGGAAAAGTATTAAAGTACAACACCGTACTACCATTTTAAAATGACTTTGATTTACAAGTAAAATAAATGAACCACAATCATTTAAATAATCAGCCAAACAATCAGGAAGAAGATAGGATAGATTTAGTTGATCTATTGAATAAGGTTCTTGATAAATGGTTTATTTTCTTAATCTGTGCCTTGATTGGGGTAACTGTTTCTTATTTCTATTCAAAAATATTCCAAAACAAATATCAAGTAGAAACAACAATATTAATACAAAACGAAAACCAAGCCAGTAATGTAAAAAATATATTTGAGACAAATTCATACATCAACAACAACATAAAAATTACTAATCAAATTGGAATTCTAGGGTCATTTACTCTTTGCAAGCAAGCTCTGGAAAACTTAAACTGGAAGGTTTTCTATTTTCGATCGAAATTTCTTTCTCATACCGACTTATATCAATCATCTCCATTTCAAGTCATATTGAAAGAAAGTGCAATTAATTTACCCAACGTTCCAATTTATATTGATCCCCTTTCCGATTCCACTTATTTGCTATCGGTCAATTATGACGCGAGTTTTCAGGGAAATGATTATCATTTAGAATATGAAGAAATTGTTGAGTTTGGAAAATTATATGAGAATAATTTTTTCAGTTTTATTGTCACGAAATATCCTGATTTTAAATTCAATAAAGAATTCGAATATTATTTCGTTATTTCTGATTTCATGAGTTTAGCAAAATCCTATCAGAATAAAATGGAAATAAGCTGGATTACTGAGGAATCTGATCTAATAAAGGTCAAATTAACAGGATCTCAACCAGAAAGGGATGTTGATTTTTTAAACGAGCTTTCAAAGGTATACATAGAGTCTGATCTGGACAAAAAGAATCGTAAATCTGATAACACAGTAAAATTTATAGATTCCCAGCTAAGCGGTGTAATTGATTCACTTCAAACAGCAAATAATAATTTTACTGATTTCCGTTCCAGAAATCAAATCGTCGATTTAAGTCAAGAAGGAAATATAATTGTTGAACGTCTTAAAGAACTGGAAGCTGAACGAGCCAAGACCAATTTGAAATATGAGTATTACAAAAACCTGGTAAAATATATTGACAACTCCGATGAAATGGAACAAGTAGTTGCTCCATCAGTTGTTGGAATTACCGATCCAGTATTAAATACAACTGTTACAAGACTTAGTGATCTTTATACTAGGCTCAGAATACTTTCTATGTCTGTCACAGATAGAAATCCTGCTTTAATATCCATTAAACAAGAAATTGATTATACTAAACAATTACTTGAGGAAAATTTAAAAAGCTTAACTAACAACGCCCTTTTCGAACTTGAAAACTTTCAAACCAGGGAAAGGGACCTCAGGAGGCAATTGGTAAAATTACCTCAGACTGAACAAGACCTTGTCAATATCAAAAGAGATTTTGATATCAATAATGAACTATATACTTTTTTATTACAAAAAAGAGCTGAATCTGCCATTGTAAAGGCGTCTAACCTACCAGATGCACATATTCTCGATATAGCTAGAGTCGAAACAGCTATTCCCATAGGCCCCAGTTCAAAGATATTTTTAGTTCTTGGATTTTTTGTAGGACTTATAATTCCTCTTTTTGTTTTTATTATTTTAGAATACTTGCATTTTAGATTGTCAACCAGGCAAGATGTTGAAAAAAATACGAGTCTTAATGTAATTGGCGATATCATTCACAATAAGGAAAAGGCTGAGATTCCCGTAATCAAATATCCAAAATCTCCAATAAGTGAATCTTTTCGGAAACTACGTACAAACCTTAAATATTTACTATCAGATAGTGACAAAAAAGTAGTTGCTATTCACTCTGCAGTTAAAGAAGAAGGTAAAACATTTGTTTCCGTTAATCTGGCAATAATTACAGCTATGGCTGAGAAAAAGGTTTTATTAATTGACGGCGATTTACGTAAACCTAAATTGCATAAAATCTTTAACCTTTCTAACGCAACAGGACTATCTAATTATTTAATCAATCGTTTGGAATTTGATAAATTGATTGTCCAAACTGATATTAAGAATTTAAGCATCGTATTATCAGGTCCAATCCCTCCTAATCCTGCTGAATTAATTGAAAGTCATCAATTTGAAAGGTTTATTCAAATTGCCAAAGAAAAATATGATTTTATCATCATTGATAATGCCCCTTCGCTCTTGGTTACAGATGGGGCGCTAATAAGCAAAATTGCTGATTTCAATTTATTTGTCATCCGATTGAACAAGACTTACATCGTTCATCTAAAAGCAATAAACTCTATGAGTAGTAATGGAATTGCAAGTAAAGTAGGCTTAGTGGTTAATGACATCCGATCCAATAAATTTGGTGCTTATAACGCATATGGTTCGAAATACTATTAATTAACAACAAGTAAAAATTAAATCAAAAAGAAATTAGAAATCACATAAAAAATTGAAGCAATTAGTAAATCATTACTAAAAAAGCCCTTTAGAAAACTGCTTTGTTTTTTCCTGCTTCACAAATCCAACAATAACTGGTTCCTTATTCTGATCAACCTTCGAAGTTTGATTTTTAAAAATTACCCGGACTGGATAGTATAGCTCATCACGCCTATCAATCGACTTGGGTTCATTTAATTTAAATGAAATTACCTTTGATTCATATACATCTTCGATCACATCAAGTAGATCCTCAAAATCATCAAATACTATATCATTTAAATCATTGAATAATAGCTCATCATTCCAGGTAAAAAGCATTTATAAAAATTAGGAGTTATTCTCAACTTATGTTAAACGTAATATCTGCTAAAAATTATAATCATTTCTTAAGATGTTTTTTTTATTCATACAGTTGTAAGCAAAGTTTCATAACTGGTCTAAATAAACAGATATCTCCCTTTATCTTCTTATTTAAAAACAATAATAAATGATAACTCGCTTTTGATTTAAATCGATGCTATTTTAAGATAATTATGAAATTTTCAACATGTCTGATCAACAGATGTGACGAAAGCAATATTTTAACAGATTGAATACGAAAGGCTTAATTAAAAAACTAAAGCCCTGTCGATTGGGCAAAACCTATATTAATCCCTTTGAAATTATTTTACTATAATAACTGATCTTAAACTAAATCCAATATTATCATTAATATGGTCAATTGTAGATAAAAACAACATAATGTTACACGTATATTACATCTAATCAATGTGAGAAAAATTAATATTTACATCCTTCAAAACTTTATTGATCTCATTTCCCCAAACTATATATGCACTCTCAGTAATATGGGTGCCATCTCTAGAATACTTTGACTTCAACCCTTTTTCATTAGATAGTTTTGAGTTAATATCAAGAAAATAGAGAGAATTTGTCGAACAATAGCTTTTTAAAAATTGATTTAAACTATCCACCATGATTTTGCTTTGAGGATTGTTTTCCTGGTACAAAGTCGACTGTATCACCGGAATTATATTGTTGGAAACCAGCGTATCTATTAAACATTTATAATTTAACTTAATACGTTCTATTGGTATCCCAACACCTATATCATTTATCCCTCCTTCCAAAAAACATATTTTGGGTTGATAATCAATAACATTTTCATCAATTAGCCAGACAAGATGTGATGTAGTAAATCCACCAAAACCACTAATCTGGATATCATCTCTGTTGAGTACTTTATTCCATTGACCCTTTTTTATGATCGAATCGCCAAAAAATACAATGGGAGCTTTTTTCTCATTAGAATTAAATTTTTGCAACAACCATTCACTATTTTTTATCGCCAGGAAAACAAAAATTACAACAAAAAAACCGTTTAGAATCAGCGAAAGCCTATTTATATATTTAATCAGCGACATTAATGAAATCCATTTACTTTAAGCCAAGACTTTAAAATATAGAAATTTTAGTTTTCTAATTGCATTTCCAATTACCTTCTAATTAAAGTATCTCAAAAATTGGTTTGTTCTATGAAGGATAAAACAATTTAATCAAATAAAATTCTCAATTGCCTAAAATAGAAAATGAAATTTGTATTTACCGTGTAAAAAATACTCATCCAAAATCTTAATAAAAGGTACAAACTTTAATTTTTCAAAAACAAACTAATAAGAATAGAAATGTTAAATGAGACTACTTCCATTCTCAGCAATAAAAGACCTATTAGTCACACCCCTTCATTAATTAAATGAATAAGTTATCCATTTGAAGTATCTATATATTTGATTAACTTATAAGTAAAGGAATATATAATTGCGAGTGTATTTAGTTTGAATTAAAACATTTATATTAAGGGGAATTACACTATCTAATCATTTATTGCATATCTGATATTTTTTTGACCTTAATTGATCAAAAAATTGTAATATTTTAATTGTTATTTAGAGTTAATTTATTGAACTTTAAGAAGATATTGTATAATAATTCAAATACCAATCTCGAACCAAATAATCAGTGCTACAACCTAAGAATTATTATCAAATACTTGTCCCTTATTTATTAAAAATAAGTAGTAATGATGGTACGTTTAAATGTACATATTTGAACAGAATACTTCTATTTTTAGTTCTTATTATTTTTTTCACTTCTCCCATGTTTTCTCAACCATCCGGGTTTATCGTTCAGGAAATTTCAACTAATTGGAATCAGGCAGTTGGTATAACATTTGACGAAAATGGCAGACGATATGTCTGGGAAAAGGGTGGCAAAGTTTACATTGATGATGGATCAGCCAATCCTGATCTCTTTATTGACATTTCAGAAGAGGTCGGAAATAAGTCAGATCATGGCCTGGTTGGCTTCGCATTAGATCCAAGTTTTTTGACCAATGGATACATATATCTTTTATATGCTGTAGACAGACATCACTTACACTATTTTGGAACCCCCAATTATGATCCTTTTGTAAATGATAATGGTGGGGCAACAATCGGTAGATTGACAAGGTATACCGCTCAATCGAGTACCAATTTTACTACTGTAGACTATAATAGCAGAACGATCTTATTAGGCGCAACAATTGATGATGGAATACCAATAATGTCTTCAACTCATGGTGTAGGATCCGTTATTTTTGGCACGGATGGATCGCTTTTAGTAAGCATGGGAGATGGTGCCAGTCCCAGTTCCAATCCATTGGACGAGGGTTCCAATTCAACCTCCACGTGGGAACAAGCCCTGTCGGAAGGTATCATTAGGGAAGATGAAAATGTTGGCGCTTATCGTTCACAAATGTTAGACTCCTACAATGGGAAAATTCTACGTATTAATCCACAAAATGGAGAAGGTTATTCAAGCAATCCCTATTATGTCCCAGGTAATCCGGATTCTATAAGATCAAAAGTATGGGCTTTGGGTTTAAGAAATCCATACAGAATGATATTGAAACCTAATACGGGTGATCATAATATTAATGCCGGAAATCCGGGGGTTATCTATTTTGGTGATGTAGGATCTCACATTAGAGAAGAATTAAATGTTTGCACAGGACCAGGTCAAAATTTTGGATGGCCCATTTATGAAGGTATAACTAATCAACCTGGGTATGACGACCCTTCTTTCGCTCCGGCAACCTGGATATCCCCTCATAAACCACCTTCAGTGGAATGGCGAAATTCTACCCCAAGAGCTTCTGTAAATGGAACGATCTATAATGTAGGATCTCCTCAGGTACCTGGTCCCTTTTTTATAGGGAATGCATCTACTGGGGGAGTCTGGTATACAGGAGATGATTTTCCTGAACAGTATAAAAACACCTACTTCCATGCTGACTATGGAGGTCTTTGGATCCATAATTTTGAATTTGATGCTAATCATCAACCAACAAATGTCAATTTCTTTGAAGAGGAACTAGGAGCTATCGTATTTGTTACCACCCATCCTAATGAAGGAGGATTATATTATATCAATTACCTGGCCAATGCCATAAATAAAATTTCATATTCACCATCTGGTAATCAGCCTCCTATGGCTATTGCTGAAGCAGATGTACATTATGGCCCCGCAGATTTGGTGGTTCATTTTGATGCTTCTGCTTCACATGATCCGGAAGGAAGCCATCTTATGTACACCTGGGATTTCGGAGATGGATCTCCTTTCAGCAACCAAGCCCACACAAGTCATACATTTACTGCACCTGCGGGGGTGCCAACCAGTTATACCGTTACTTTAACGGTCATGGATGATGAATCTAATATAGATGTTGCCCAATTGAATATTTCTGTCAATAACACTCCTCCTAGTATAAATAGCACAAGTATTGACAATATTAACACATATTCAATCAATGAAAACACCATTCTTGAACTCAGTGCTAATGTGACAGATGCTGAACACAGCAGTAATGAATTGAATTATAAATGGGAAACTTCCCTATACCACGACAATCATTACCATCCCGATCCTCCTGATTTCAATGCCTCCACCACAACCTTACTTTCACCGGTAGGGTGCGACGGCCCTGTATATTGGTACCGAATCACACTTACAGTAACAGATGCTGCTGGCTTATCATCGACATTTATAAAGGATATTTACCCGGATTGTGGTGGGCCGGTCGCCGTAAATGATTTAGCAACTTTCCCTCTGATTAATGAAAACATATCAATTGACATATTAGCTAATGATACCGGTGAAATTGACCCTTCCAGTGTATCCATTGTAAAGTATCCAAATTTAGGGACTGTTCAGGTCAATCCAACGACAGGAATAGTTACCTATACAAGAACCTTATCTGGTACTTCAGATAATTTTTCTTATACGGTTTCAGATTTTTCTCAAAATATATCTAATTATGCACAAGTTTCAATATCTGAGCCGGGACCACCTGCAGTCATTATTTTAAAGCCAATTAACAATAGTGTTCAGGCCGGTAATACAATTGCAGTAGAATATGAGCTCTCAGGCAATATTGCACCAGGCACCCACCTACACTTGACTCTGGATAATAATCCCCATATTACTATTCATAATTTAAGTGGGACTTATACCCTTAATGATGTGCCTAATGGAAACCATACACTGATTGCTCAACTAGCAAACGTGCACCACAATCCACTTACCAATCCGGAAGCAACACATCAGGTTCAATTCCAAAATTGTGCTCCTACTAACCTTGCATTGAATGGGACAGCAACGCAATCCAGCACCTATGGTGATGGTGTCCCTGGTCTGGCGATAGATGGCAATACAAATGGTTCCGGCGGACCTTGGGGTTCCAATGCTAGTATTTCGCATACCCAAAGTGAAGCAAATGCCTGGTGGCAAGTTGATCTTGGTGAAATAATTGATATTGGCAATATAAATATTTGGAATAGAACAGATTGCTGCGGAAATCGGCTAAACAATTATCATGTTTTTGTATCAGATGTACCCTTTACCAGCACTGATCCGATCGCTACCAATAATCAGATGGGAGTTTCTGATTTTTTACAATCTCAAACGGCTGGCTCACCCTCCAACATATCAATCGGGCGAACGGGACGATATATTAGGGTTCAACGAATTGGTGTTGGAATTTTACATATGGCCGAAGTACAAGTGTTTGGATGTGCATCTAATAGAATTGATCAAACAATTTCTTTTGATTCTATCCCTGATAAATTAATCAGCGATCCTCCTTTTATTCTCTCTGCTACCGCTACCTCAGGTTTGCCGGTGAATTTTACAATTCTTTCAGGCCCAGCTACCTTAGGAGGTACGGGTGGAAATGAAGTCACGACAACAGGAGCTGGAATGGTAACAATTAGAGCCAGTCAATTAGGTAATTTAGAATACAATGCTGCACCGGTTATTGATCAAAGTTTTGAAGTAGTAAATCCTGCTTTTCAGTCCATTTCATTTGACCCAATCCCCGATAAATTAACTACTGACGCTCCGTTTACCGTTACTGCCTCTGCTTCGTCCGGACTACCCGTTTCCTTTTCTGTAGTTTCCGGACCCGCTACCATCAATGGCAACCTGGTTACACTCAGCGGCTCGGAAGGAACGGTCGTCATACGGGCCAGCCAACCGGGAAATGCTTCGTACGATCCCGCTCCCAATGTCGATCAATCTTTCCTTATAAATGCTCCTAGTTCTTGTGACATACCTTCCAACCTCGCCCTAAACGGTTCAGCTTCTCAATCCAGCACCTATGGTGATGGGGTTGCCAGTATTGGAATTGATGGAAACACCGATGGTTCCGGTGGTCCCTGGGGGGCTAACGCTACCATTACTCATACTCAAAATCAAGCTAATTCCTGGTGGATGGTGGACTTGGGTGATGTCGCTGAAATTGAATACATCAATATCTGGAACCGAACCGGCTCCAATGCCAGTCGCCTTACCAATTACTATGTATTTGTTTCAGATGTGCCTTTTATTAGCACTAACCCGGTGACCACGACTAACCAGTCAGGGGTTTCTGTCTTTCAACAATCCCAGACTGCCGGATCCCCAACAACCATACCTGTCGACCGAACCGGAAGATACATTCGTGTACAGTTGGTTGGAAGTGGTTTTCTTCATATGGCGGAAGTCCAGGTCTTTGGCTGTACTTCTGATAAAATCGATCAAACCATTACATTCAATCCTATTCTTGATAAGTTGATCAGTGACCCTCCGTTTACTATCTCTGCTTCAGCTACTTCTGGACTGCCAGTGAGTTTTAACGTTTTGTCTGGACCCGCCACTATTAATGGTGATCTGATCACACTTAACGGAATATCCGGTACAGTAACCATTAGGGCAAGCCAGCTAGGTAATGAACAATTCAATGCTGCACCGGTTGTTGATCAAAGTTTTGAAGTAGTAAATCCTGCTTTGCAGTCCATCACATTCGATCCTATTGTCGATAAATTAACTACTGACGCTCCGTTTACCGTTACTGCCTCTGCTTCGTCCGGACTACCCGTTTCATTTTCTGTAGTTTCCGGACCTGCTACCATCAATGGTAACCTGGTTACACTCAGCGGCACGGAAGGAACGGTCGTCATACGGGCCAGCCAACCGGGAAATGCTTCGTACGATCCCGCTCCCAATGTCGATCAGAGTTTTGATGTAAACGCCCCCGGTTCTTGTATTACTCCAACCAACCTGGCTCTAAATGGGGATGCTACTCAATCAAGTCTCTATGAAGAAGGCTATGCCACAATCGCTATTGATGGTGACACAGATGGATCCAGGGGCCCAAATGGTAGCAATGCTTCTGTTACACATACTCAAAATGAAGCCAATGCCTGGTGGATGGTCGATTTGGGGGATATCGCTGAAATTGAAGCCATCAATATCTGGAACCGAACGGATTGTTGTGCCAATCGCCTTACCAATTACTATGTATTTGTTTCAGATGTGCCTTTTATTAGCACTAATCCGGTGACTACAACTAACCAGTCAGGGGTTTCTGTTTTTCAACAATCCCAAACAGCTGGTTCTCCTACTACTATTCCCATTGACCGCACGGGAAGATTTGTCCGGGTGCAACTGGTGGGAAGTGGCATCATCCATATGGCAGAAGTGGAAGTGATGGGATGTACGTCAAATAAAATTGATCAGACCATTACCTTTGATCCAATTGCTGATAAACTGACTAGTGATGCATCATTTACCGTTTCTGCTTCGGCTTCATCCGGTTTGCCGGTCTCCTTCTCGGTCGTCTCCGGACCTGCATCCATCAGTGGAGATCTTGTTACACTCGATGGTACCGAAGGAACGGTCGTTATTCGTGCCAGTCAGCCGGGGGATGCTTCTTTCGATCCCGCTCCTGATGTCGATCAGAGTTTCGATGTCGCTGCACCTACTTTAGCCCAAACCATAACTTTTGACCCAATTGATGATAAACTAACGACTGATGCACCATTCACTGTCTCTGCTTCGGCTAGTTCCGGCTTGCCCGTTTCTTTCTCGGTCGTCTCCGGACCTGCTTCCATCAGTGGTGATCTTGTCACACTCGATGGTACCGAAGGAACAGTCGTCATTCGCGCCAGTCAGCCGGGGGATGCCTCATTCGATCCTGCTCCTGATGTTGATCAGTTCTTTGTTGTGATCAATCCAACATCTCCGCAGACCATTACTTTTGACCCAATTGATGATAAACTAACGACTGATGCGCCATTTACTGTCTCAGCTTCGGCTTCTTCCGGTTTGCCTGTCTCCTTCTCGGTTGTCTCCGGACCTGCGTCCATCAGTGGCGACCTGGTCACACTCGATGGTACCGAAGGAACGGTTGTTATTCGGGCTAGTCAGCCAGGGGATGCCTCATTCGATCCTGCTCCTGATGTCGATCAGAGTTTCGATGTCGCTGCACCTACTTTAGCCCAAACCATAACTTTTGACCCAATTGATGATAAACTAACGACTGATGCACCATTTACTGTCTCAGCTTCGGCTAGTTCCGGTTTGCCCGTTT
>Ga0207833_100367_pt1:0-2500 | contig 16271 bp, 7 predicted proteins | sample TtaePargueraPR_6_FD_187753 | JGI IMG/M metagenome (GOLD analysis project Ga0207833, IMG submission 187753) | Aerobic enrichment media microbial communities from Bioluminiscent Bay, La Parguera, Puerto Rico - Tt and E1 (2) (SPAdes) | ecosystem: Environmental > Aquatic > Marine > Unclassified...
CAAAGCCCGCCCGCCAGCGTCGCGGTGACAAGCATGAAGAAGCCGATTTCCGAAGGCCCCGAGATGAAGGCATAGGTGAGTGCTAGCGGAGCCAGCGCAGCGGCCGATGCCAACGTGCTCTGCAGGTAGATGCGCAGCAACTGGCCGATGTCGAACTTGACCACATCGTGCAGCAGGCGGGCATAAAGGAACAGCCAGCACACGCCGTAGGCAAGGCGCGACAGGGCCGCGCCTTCCACGCCCCACATGCAGCCCACGGCGAGGAAGCTGATCGACATCAGCGTGTCGAGGATGTTGATCGGGATAAGCCGGTCCATCCGCTCCATCAGGATCGGCAAATCGGTATGCAGTGGCAGCGAGATGATCAGGATCTCCGCCAGGGCGATCCATACCAGCAGCGGCGCAACGCCCAGCCAGGCCTCGCCATATAGCAGGCGGATCACCGGTTCGGATGCCAGCGCCAGCCCCAGCATGCCCGGCCAGATGATGGCCGAATAACCGGCACAGACGCGCAGATAGGCAGGGCCAAGCGGCTCACCGCGATCGCGGATGCGGGCGAAGGCCGGATAGAAGACGCTGCCGATGGCACCGGCAATCAGCATGCGGAACTGGTCTGCCAGCGAATAGGCGCGCGAATAGAGGCCGGTCGCCGCCAGTGTCAGCAGCTTGCCGACGATCAGGTCGGGCGTGCGTGTGCCGAGTGCGCCGGAGATATAGAGCGTGCTCGCCTTGCCGCCGAAAGACATGACCGGGCCGAGGCCGTCGAGCCGCAGCGGGAAGGGCAGGGCGCGGTCGAAGCATTGAGCGATGATGCCGCGCGACAGGGTCAGGCCGATGGCCGCCCAGGCGAGCGACATGGCGGAAAAGCCCATGGCGGCAAGCACGATGGCCGTTGCTGCCTGCACAAGCGCTCCACCGACATTGACGGTGAAGTGGCCGCGGAACTGCAGCCGCCGGGACATTAGCGCCATGGGCACGATGGATAGCGGCATGAAAAGGTAGCTCGCGCCGATCACCAGCAGCAGCGGGGCAAGTCCGGGCAGGCCGTAGGCCCACGCCATGGGCCAGGCGAGTGCGGCGATGATCCCGGCGATGAGGATGGAGAAGAGGAGCGAGACCGAGCTGGCCCGCTGCACCTCTTCCGCGCTCAGGCTGGGGAGGCCCGAAATGTAGCGTGACAGGCCGAAATCCTGCAGTACGGCCACGATCAGCGAAGCGGCCAGCGCGATGGAGAACAGGCCGACCTCTTCCGGCAGGAGGAAGAAGCGCGAGATCACCACCGAAGTGGCGAACTGGATGGCGAAGGCGACATACTGGCTGCCCATCGCCCACACTGCAGCGCTGCGCACGCTCATGGTCGCGGGTTCGCGCTCGATCGGCACGCCGCTGTCTGGAGGAGGGAATTCGCTCGCCACCGGATGGCTCAGCTGGTCGCCAGCGCGGCCGAGAGCCTCAGCGCCCGCAAGGGTTCGCCGAGGCGCAACAGGCGAAGCACGGTCCGCCACATGCCGGCATGCGATCCGCCTTCACGCAAGTAGCGCAGCAAGATCTCGAAGCCCTGGTCCCGCAGCGCAGATGGCGAGTGGATGATTCCACCGGCGACAACCTTGCGCCGTACGCGCACCGCCACGCCTGTTTCCCCGAAGAGAGCATCAAGCTGCTCGATTGGTGGCAAGGAATCGAGCTCTTCGGTGGGGTCGGGCTTCCCGTCGCGGCGGCAGCGATAGGCTTCGTAGGCGATTGCCGCGCCAACCTGCTGCTCGGTGGCATGGCGTTTCGAAACCTGCCCTAAATAGTGGCGATAGATGAAATGTCTTTCGGGAATATTGGCGAGCCGCGTTACCGAGGCAAGGCGCAGCCACAGGTCGAGATCCTCGCAATGCTTGAAGGCCGCATGATAGCCGCCGACGCCGAGCACGAGGTCGCGCCGATACATGACTGCCGGATGGCAGAAGAGCGGACCGCCATCGCGCATGTTCCTGAGGAACTCGTCATGATGGACGGGATGTTCCTCGCCATCGCACACGTAGTGATTGTCGTTTTCGTCCGTGTCCTGGCTCCAGGTGCCGACCACTCCGATTTCGGGATGCTCGGCGAGGAACTGCAGCTGCCGTGCAAATCGTGCCGGGAGGCTGATGTCGTCGGCATCCATGCGCGCCACGATCGGCGCGCGGGCTTCCGCCAGAAGCTGGTTGAGCGAGACGATCAGCCCCTTGTTCTCCCGGATGATGGGACGAATGCGGCTGTCCTTCGCGGCATAGGAACGGACTATGTCCGCCGTGGCATCCTGCGATCCGTCATCGAGGATCAGGAATTCAAAGTCCGTGAAGGTCTGTGCAAGGATGCTCTCGATTGCGGGAGCGAGAAACTGCTCTCCATTATAGACGCTCATCGCGACACTGAGTGCGGGCGCGTTCGAAGGGGTGCTGGCTTTGTCGCTCATCTCAGGGCCCGGAAAGGTCTCCGCTCATGCGCGCTTCATGCGCGCGCGCAAACTCTA
>Ga0207833_100367_pt1:5000-16271 | contig 16271 bp, 7 predicted proteins | sample TtaePargueraPR_6_FD_187753 | JGI IMG/M metagenome (GOLD analysis project Ga0207833, IMG submission 187753) | Aerobic enrichment media microbial communities from Bioluminiscent Bay, La Parguera, Puerto Rico - Tt and E1 (2) (SPAdes) | ecosystem: Environmental > Aquatic > Marine >...
TGGGTTAAGTCCCGCAACGAGCGCAACCCTCGTCCTTAGTTGCCATCATTTAGTTGGGAACTCTAAGGAAACCGCCGGTGATAAGCCGGAGGAAGGTGGGGATGACGTCAAGTCCTCATGGCCCTTACACGCTGGGCTACACACGTGCTACAATGGCATCTACAGTGGGCAGCTATCCCGCAAGGGTGAGCTAATCTCCAAAAGATGTCTCAGTTCGGATTGTTCTCTGCAACTCGAGAGCATGAAGGCGGAATCGCTAGTAATCGCGGATCAGCATGCCGCGGTGAATACGTTCCCAGGCCTTGTACACACCGCCCGTCACGCCATGGGAGTTGGTTTCACCCGAAGATGGTGCGCTAACCTTTTAGGAGGCAGCCAGCCACGGTGGGATCAGCGACTGGGGTGAAGTCGTAACAAGGTAGCCGTAGGGGAACCTGCGGCTGGATCACCTCCTTTCTAAGGATTTTGGCGGAAAGCGCCGGGCCTCGAGCTCGGAAGTGCTTCCTCCATCTCCAAAGAACATTGCCGTCGTCCTCATGTCCCTTCATCACTGGAGAAACACGAACGAGAGTCCGTGTTTACGCCTGAGCTGGCTCACGCCCCTCGCGGCCTTATGGCCAGCGATTGGTGATTGTGGGCCTGTAGCTCAGTTGGTTAGAGCGCACCCCTGATAAGGGTGAGGTCAGAGGTTCAAATCCTCTCAGGCCCACCATTTATGCGTTTGGCATGGGGCCTTAGCTCAGCTGGGAGAGCACCTGCTTTGCAAGCAGGGGGTCATCGGTTCGATCCCGATAGGCTCCACCAGCCAAACTTTCCTCCAGGTGATGAAGAAACGAGATCCGGTTTCGACCGGTAGGCGGCATCTGGCCGCCGTCTTTGACATTGTGAATGGGTTTTTAAATCGATGCCGTGGCGGTATCGTCGTAAAGGGTCAGACCTTCGGGGCTGAGCTTTGAGCGGCGTATACCATCACAAATCAATCAAATTGATTATCTGGCTGAGATAATTCCTCCGCGTCATTGTATCGGCAAGCGTTATGCAGGCTTGTCGTTGATGGTGTGGATTCTCAAGCGTGAGGTAAGAGCATTTGGTGGATGCCTTGGCATGTACAGGCGAAGAAGGACGTGGCACGCTGCGATAAGCGTCGGGGAGCTGTGAGCAAGCTTCGATCCGGCGATTTCCGAATGGGGAAACCCACCTTCACCATTTCTTCCGTTATCCGGTTCGCCGGATTGTGGGAGAGGTGGATAAGGTATCACCAGACTGAATATATAGGTTTGGTGAAGCGAACCCGGGGAACTGAAACATCTCAGTACCCGGAGGAAAAGACATCAACCGAGATTCCCGTAGTAGTGGCGAGCGAACCGGGACCAGGCCAGTGCCTTCAATTCAACTAGCAAAACACTTTGGAAAGAGTGGCCATAGTGGGTGACAGCCCCGTATGCGAAAGTGATGTTGAAGGACTTGAGTAGGGCGGGACACGTGAAATCCTGTCTGAACATGGGGGGACCACCCTCCAAGCCTAAATACTCGTACATGACCGATAGCGAACACAGTACCGTGAGGGAAAGGTGAAAAGCACCCCGATTAGGGGAGTGAAACAGTACCTGAAACCGAATGCTTACAATCAGTTGGAGCCCCATAGGGGGTGACAGCGTACCTCTTGCATAATGGGTCAGTGACTTAATCTAGCAAGCAAGCTTAAGCCGTTAGGTGTAGGCGCAGCGAAAGCGAGTCTGAATAGGGCGACTGAGTTTGTTGGATTAGACCCGAACCCCGGCGATCTAGGCATGGCCAGGTTGAAGGTGCGGTAACACGCACTGGAGGACCGAACCGTTGTATGTTGAAAAATACTCGGATGAGCTGTGTTTAGGGGTGAAAGGCCAATCAAGCCGGGAAATAGCTGGTTCTCCGCGAAATCTATTGAGGTAGAGCGTCAGATGTATGCCGATGGGGGTAGAGCACTGGATGGGCTAGGGCTGCGCGAGTGGTACCAAACCTAACCAAACTCCGAATACCATCGAGTCTTGTCTGGCAGACAGACGGCGGGTGCTAAGGTCCGTCGTCAAAAGGGAAACAGCCCTAACCTACAGCTAAGGTCCCCAAGTCATATCTAAGTGGGAAAGCATGTGGGAATCCCAAAACAACCAGGAGGTTGGCTTAGAAGCAGCCATCCTTTAAAGAAAGCGTAACAGCTCACTGGTCTAAATAAGGGTTCCTGCGGCGAAGATGTACCGGGGCTAAAGATATGCACCGAAGCTTAGGGTTGCAGTTTACTGCAGCGGTAGCGGAGCGTTCCGTAAGCGAGTGAAGGCGAAGGGTAACCGACGCTGGACGTATCGGAAGTGCGAATGCTGACATGAGTAGCGATAAAGAGGGTGAGATGCCCTCTCGCCGAAAGACCAAGGGTTCCTGCGCAACGCTAATCGGCGCAGGGTGAGCCGGCCCCTAAGACGAGCCCGAAGGGGGTAGTCGATGGGAACCACGTTAATATTCGTGGGCCTGGAGATGTGTGACGGATGGCGGAAGTTGTCGATCCTTATTGGATTGGTTCGGCAGCCAAGTTGTCCCAGGAAATAGCCTCTCCGTATAGACCGTACCCGAAACCGACACAGGTGGTCAGGTAGAGTATACCAAGGCGCTTGAGTGAAGTATCCTGAAGGAACTCGGCAAATTGCCTCCGTACCTTCGGAAGAAGGAGGCCCTGGATCGAGGCAACTCTTTTCAGGGGGCACAGGCCAGGGGGTAGCGACTGTTTAGCAAAAACACAGGACTCTGCTAAGTCGGCTTCAAGACGACGTATAGGGTCTGACGCCTGCCCGGTGCTGGAAGGTTAAGAGGAGGAGTGCAAGCTCCGAATTGAAGCCCCAGTAAACGGCGGCCGTAACTATAACGGTCCTAAGGTAGCGAAATTCCTTGTCGGGTAAGTTCCGACCTGCACGAATGGCGTAACGACTTCCCCGCTGTCTCCAGGATATGCTCAGCGAAATTGAAGTTCCCGTGAAGATGCGGGATACCCGCGGTTAGACGGAAAGACCCCGTGCACCTTTACTGCAGCTTCAGAGTGGCATTAGGAAAGAACTGTGTAGCATAGGTGGGAGGCTTTGAAACTCGGGCGCCAGTCCAAGTGGAGCCATAGGTGAAATACCACCCTGTTGTTTTCTGATGTCTAACCTCGAACCGTTATCCGGTTCAGGGACCCTCTGTGGCGGGTAGTTTGACTGGGGCGGTCGCCTCCTAAAGAGTAACGGAGGCGCGCGATGGTAGGCTCAGGCCGGTTGGAAACCGGCTGCGAGAGTGCAATGGCATAAGCCTGCCTGACTGCGAGACTGACGAGTCGAGCAGAGACGAAAGTCGGTCATAGTGATCCGGTGGTCCCTCGTGGAAGGGCCATCGCTCAACGGATAAAAGGTACGCCGGGGATAACAGGCTGATACTGCCCAAGAGCTCATATCGACGGCAGTGTTTGGCACCTCGATGTCGGCTCATCACATCCTGGGGCTGGAGCAGGTCCCAAGGGTTTGGCTGTTCGCCAATTAAAGTGGTACGTGAGCTGGGTTCAGAACGTCGCGAGACAGTTTGGTCCCTATCTGCCGTGGGCGTCGATTGTTGAGAGGAGTTGCCCCTAGTACGAGAGGACCGGGGTGAACATACCTCTGGTGTACCTGTCATTCCGCCAGGAGTGCAGCAGGGTAGCTATGTATGGACGGGATAACCGCTGAAAGCATCTAAGCGGGAAGCCTCCCTCAAGATAAGCAATCATCGAACCGTGATAGACCATCACGTTGATAGGCTGGGTGTGGAAGCGCAGTAATGCGTGGAGCTAACCAGTCCTAATAGTTCTGTTCGCGCTTGATGGGTCCCACCATCAACGTCAGGCCTGCCAGAAATGGTAGCGCCCGGTACGTTGTGGAGGATTTGTCCAGCCGGATAATGACGCCTTCAACAGCACACCGATTGGTGCATCGATTTAAACCCTCTGTCCGCACGCCGGCTTCATTGCTTGGTGGTCATAGCGTCTGTGACCCACCCGATCCCATCTCGAACTCGGCCGTGAAACCAGACAGCGCCGATGGTACTAGTGCTTAAGCACTGGAAGAGTAGGTCGCCGCCAGGCATTGCAGCCGGCGGGCAGCAGAGGAAACCCATTCACAAGTCAAAGGGCTGGCCTCCGGGTCGGCCCTTTTGGCGTCTCTGCGCGAGACGCATACACGGTGCCGCGGGATGGAGCAGTCCGGTAGCTCGTCAGGCTCATAACCTGAAGGTCGTTGGTTCAAATCCAACTCCCGCAACCACCGCCAGATTACAGCAGGCCGCCCTCCGGGGCGGCTTTTTTGTTGCCTGTCAAAGGCATGACCGGCTGACGGCGCTCCGTGTCATTGTTGCACCGCGGCAACAGCCCGGGTGTGTCATGAAGTTGCAACCTGCTTGACCGGAATGCTTCACAAGTCCTGCTTAGCGCGCGCTCCATCAAAATGGATGGAGACACCCTCAAATGAAACACGCCAAGCTCCTCGCCACCAGCTCGATTGCTGCGTTGGCTTTCGCCGCGACCCCTGCGTTGGCCGGTGATGTGTCCGGTACGGTGGTCGACGAGACCGATACTGTCGCACTGCAATCCGCCACGATCACGATCGAGGAAGCGGGCCGCCAGGTTACGACCGCGCGCGACGGCTCTTATCGCATCAATGGCCTGCCCGCTGGCACCTACACGATCACCGCTCGCTATGTCGGCGTTCCGGCCGAGTCGATCACGGTTGAAGTGCCCGAGAGTGGCACCGTCACCGCCGATTTCGCTCTGGGTGGAAGCGATGCCGCGACCATCATTGTTTATGGCCAGGCCGCAACCCAGGCCTCGGCGCTGTCGCGCAAATATGCTTCCGACACGGTGGTTGACGTGCTGACGCGCGACGCCATCGGCCAGTTCCCCGACCAGAACGTTGCCGAAAGCCTGCGTCGCCTGCCGGGCATCAACGTCCTCAACGACCAGGGCGAAGGCCGTTACTTCTCTGTCCGTGGCCTCGCCCCGAACCTCAATTCCAGCTCGATCAATGGCGTCCGCGTTCCGGCGCCTGAAAGCGACATTCGCGATGTCGCGCTCGACGTGGTTTCGAGCGACATCATCGAGAGCATCGAAGTACGCAAGTCGCTGACGCCAGACATGGACGGCGACACGATCGGCGCAAGCATCGAGATCAACACGGTCAGTGCTTTCGACCGCACCAGCAATTACTTCAGCGCCCGTGTCGAGGGCAGCTACAACAATTGGGCGGAGAAGCTCGGCCCCAAGGCAGGCTTCGACTTCGCCTATCGCCTGGCCGACAATATCGGCATTTCCGGCGGTGCGAGCTACTATAACCGCGAATACGAAGTTGACACGATCGAACCGGACGACTGGGAAGAGTATAACGGCCTCGTCTATGCCGAAGAGGTCCAGTTCCGCGACTATGACGTGGAGCGCGAGCGCATCAACGCGACGCTTGGCCTCGATGTGCGCGCTTCGGACACGACCGAGCTCTATGTCCGTGGCCTGTTCAGCCAGTTCGATGACCAGGAGTATCGTCGCCGCACCACTTTCGATTTCGGCGATGCGGACGTTTCCGGCAGCGGCACGATGGTCACCTTCTCCGATCCGCTGTCCGATGATCCCGACACGGCGATCGTGGTCGAGCGCGACATCAAGGACCGTTTCGAGCGCCAGCGCATCTGGTCGGTCTCCGCTGGTGGTGAAACCCACACGGGTCCGTGGCACATCGAATATATGGGCAGCTGGGCGCGCTCTTCGGAAAAGGAAGACGGCAGTGTCGACCCGACGCAGTTCGAGCGTGAATTCGAAGGCAGCGGCCTCGATGTCGGCTTCGACTTCAGCAACCCCACTTCCTTTCCCTACACGGTCAGCGGCATCAACGACTTTGCGGATCCCTCGACCTACGAACTCAAGGATATCGAATTCGTCGATCTGTCGGACGCCCAAGACGAAGAGTTTGCCGCGCAGATCGACATTGCCCGCGAATTCCCGATGAGCAATGGCGTGCTGACCCTGCAGGCAGGTGCCAAGGGCCGCTGGCGCGATAAGACCTACAATTTCGAAGTGCAGTTCTACGAGTATGATGGCCCGGGCGATTACACGCTGGCCGATGTCGTCGGCTCGCAGACATTCCGTCGCGGCGACATTTCGCCCGTCGCCAGCTATACTGGTGCGACGGATTACTTCTTCGACAATTTCGGTCTCTTCGAACTGCAGGAGTTCGACACCGATTTCGACAGCGCTGTAGAGGATTACACGCTCGAGGAGAACGTCTACGCCGGTTACGGCCTTGCACGCTGGGACAGCGATCGCCTGACCGTGATCGGGGGTGTGCGCTGGGAGTACACCCGTACCGAAAACTCGGGCAACGATGTCCTGGCAGTCGAAGAAGACGGCACCCTGCCCGATGGTTCGACCGCGACGGACGACACCATCTTCGTCAGCCCGGTTACCCAGACGCGCCGCTACAACTACTTCCTGCCGAGCCTGAATGTACGTTTCGAGCCGCAGGACGATCTGGTGCTGCGTCTCGCGGGTTACCGCTCCATGGTGCGTCCGAACTTCGGCCAGCTGGCCTATCGCTTCACCACCGAAGTGAATGACGATGACGAGATCGAGGGCTCTTTCGGCAATCCGGACCTCAACCCGTACAAGGCGTGGAACTTCGACGCGACGATCGAATACTACTTCTCAGGCAATGGCGCGGTCACGGCCGGCTTCTTCTACAAGGACATCACCGACTACATCGTCGAGGTGGACTTCGAAGCGGAAGACCTGAACGACAATGACCAGATCGATCCGGAAGAACGCCTCGTCTATCGCGGCATCGCCTTCGACGAAGCGACCATCCCGCTCAATGGCGACAGTGCCGAGATCTGGGGTATCGAGCTCGGTTTCGCCCAGCAGTGGTCCATGCTCCCGGCTCCGTTCGACGGGCTGATCACGCAGGCCAACTACACCTACACCGATGCCATGGGCAGCGCGCCTACCGGCGGTGTGGGAACGATCGGCCAGATCGGCACGACCCGTGAAATCTGGCTGCCGACGACCTCGAAGCATACGTTCAACGCGGTACTCGGATACGAAAAGGGCCCGCTCAGTATTCGCCTGGCTGGCACCTATCGTGACGATTACCTTGATGAACTTGGCGGTTCGCCCGCCGAAGATCGCCTGATTGACGACCACTTCCAGCTCGACCTGAGCGCGAAGTACCGCATCACCGATAACATCCAGATCTTCTACGAGTGGATCAACATCACCGAGGAAGATTTCCTGGCCTACAACATGGTGGGTGGTCGCCAGAACGCCTATGAATCCGAGTTCAACACTTGGACCATGAAGGGCGGCGTGCGGGTCAACTTCTGATGAAGCGACGCATAATGATCTTGGCCGGGGCGGCATCTGCCGCCCTGGCCGCCTGCTCGACGCCGCAGGGCCTCCCTCCCATGGCCGTCATGGCCAAGGGCGAGACGGTTCCGGTCGGCACGATGAACGAGGATGCGGCGGATGATCCGGCGATCTGGCGCCATGCGGACGATCCGGGCGGTTCCAGCCTGATCGTCGCCACCGACAAGAAAGCCGGTCTCTACGTCTACGGTATGGACGGCGAGATCCGCAGCTTCATCGATGCCGGTGCGGTCAACAATGTCGACCTCGCCGTGCTCGAAGACGGGACGGTGTTCGTGGCGGCGAGCGACCGTATCGACCTGCTCAACTCGCATATCTCCACCTTCACTCTCGATACGGCGACGGGAGAGCTCGATCCCATCGGCCGCATCGAGAGCGGTCCGGGCGAGGGATATGGTTTCTGCATGAGCCAGCATGGATCGCTGTCGGCCCTGGCCGTGATCAAGGATGGCACGCTGCGCGAATACGAGATCGTCGTTTCAGCACCGGGCGAAGCTCCGCAGGCCACGCTCCTGCGCGAAATGGCGGTTCCCAGCCAGCCGGAAGGCTGCGTCTTCGACGACCGCGACGGCACGCTCTATGTCGGCGAGGAAGTAGCCGGGATCTGGCGCTTCCGCGATGGCGAGACGCAAGGCGAACTCGTCGCGGCGATCGACAACGAGTATCTCGTTGCCGATGTCGAAGGACTGGCGATCGTGACGGATGGGGCCGATGGCGGTTACCTTGTCGCATCGAGCCAGGGCGACAATGCCTATGCCGTCTTTGCGCTACCCGATGTAACGCCTGTGGGCCGTTTCAGTATCGCTCAGGGTGTTTTCGGCTCCGCTGAGGAGACCGACGGAATCGAACTCGACGCAAGGGAGTTCGGTCCGGAATATCCCGAGGGTCTGTTCATCGCGCAGGACGGTCAGAACGGAGAGCAGGCGCAGAACTTCAAGCTGGTTTCCTGGGCCGACGTAAAGGCCGTGCTCGGTCTCGACTGATTATCCCCGCGCCGCCGTTTCCCCTGTGACATGAAGCGGCGGCGTGGCAGGATGCCCTGCATGGGCGATGCGCGCGTCACGATTACCAGCCGCGACAGGGTCTATTTCCCCGATAGCGGCCAGACCAAGGGTGACCTTGCCGACTATTATGCGGCAGTTGCTCTGCTGATGCTGCCATTTGCTTCGGGCCGTCCGCTCAGCCTTGTCCGATGCCCGCAGGGCAGGTCGAAGAAGTGTTTCTTCCAGCGTCACCTGACCGGCGGTTTCGGGCCGCATGTCGAGGCGATCCCGATCACCGAAAAGAGCGGTTCAACCGAAGACTACATCTTCATCGAGGGCGCTGCCGGCTTGCTCGAATGTGTGCAGATGGGTGCGATTGAATTCCACCTCTGGGCGAGCAACGTAAGCAATATCGAGGCGCCAAACAGGCTCGTCTTCGATCTCGATCCGGATGAGGCGCTTGGCTTTGCTCCCGTTCGCGATGCTGCTTTCGAGGTGCGCAAGCATCTGGAAAGATCAGGACTCTCCAGCTTTGTCATGTTGACCGGCGGCAAGGGCTTACATGTGGTGGTGCCGCTGGATACCGGTCACTCATGGGATCGGCATGCCGGTTTCGCCAAGGCATTGGCGCAGCAAATGAGCGAGGGAGAGCCGGGGCGCTTCACTGCCAGCAGCAGCATGGCGAAACGCAAGGGGCGCATCTTCATCGACTACCTGCGCAACCAGCGCGGCAACAGCGCCATCGCGCCCTACTCAGTGCGGGCAAGGAGCTGCGCGCCCGTGGCTGCGCCGGTCAGCTGGGAGGAACTGCCCGATATCGAGAGCGCAAACGCCTATTCGATTGCCGATGTGCCCGAGCTTGAGCGGCGCGCGCATTCGCGCAATCTCTCGGACTGGGGCTTGGCGCGGCAGAGGCTGCCCGATTCCGATCCCTAATGGGGCCGCCATTCGGGCGGCAGATGCCTCGCCGGCAGCGTGATCTGCGCGCTTTCAGCAATGTCGCGCGAGCTTTCCGCCACCGAGACGGTGTAGCTTCCTGCCGCGCGGTTCCAGCCCGGATTGTCGGTATCCCACATGGCCAAGAGGCGCGGATCGACCGCTACGCTGACCAGCCGGCTTTCGCCGGCGTCGAGCGAGAGTTTGGCAAAGCCGCCAAGGCGGCGCGGCGCTTCCCAGCCTTCGCCAGAGACATAGACCTGTGCGGCATCCGCTCCTGCAACATCGCCCGAATTGGTAACGCGGAAAGTGGCAACAATGCCATCGCCCGCACGGCTCAATGACAGGTCCGAATAATCGAACTCGGTATAGGAAAGGCCGTGGCCGAAGGGGAAGAGCGGCTCCAGCCCTTCGCGGTCGAACCACTTGTAGCCGACCGTCGCGCCTTCGGTGTAGACGACGTCTCCGGGCTGCGGATCCTCAGGGTGAGGCAGTTGGTCGAGGCTGCGCGCGAATGTTGCGGGGAGGTGGCCCGATGGATTGACTGCGCCGGTCAGGACATTGGCAATTGCCGCGCCGCCCATCCTCCCGGGATACCAGGCCTCGACAATGGCTGGGACCTTGTCCGCCCACGGCATCAGCACCGGGCCATTGGTCTGCAACACAACCACGGTATTGCGATTGTGGTTGGCTACGCCTTCGATCAGCACATCGTCGTCGAGATGCACCGACACATCGATGCTTTCGCTGGACCACTGATTGGCGAAGACGATGGCGACATCCGCCTGGTTGGCAAGCGCTGCCGCTGCCTCGTGATCGGTTCCGTCAAGATAGTCGATCTGCGTGTCGGGCAGCAGCGCGCGCAGTTCCTCGAGCGGGCTCGAAGGGTAGTAGACCACCGGGCCCGGCCAGCTGGTCGGCTCGATTCCCGGCACGGCATTCTCGCCATCGGGATAGACCTGGCTCGACCCTCCGCCCGAAAGCACACCCGCATCCGCATGGCCGCCGATCACCGCAATGCGCCGGGCATTGGCGAGCAGCGGCAGCACGCCGCCCTCATTCTTGAGCAGCACGATCCCACCTTCGGCATCGGCCTGGCTGACCGCGCGATTGGTCTCGAAATCGATGAACTGGCCTTCCTCCACCGGATCGTCGATCAGGCCGTGTGCGAACATGGAGCGCAGGATGCGGCCCACCATCAGGTCGATCCGCTCCTTCTCGATCTCGCCCGCATCGAGCGCGCCCTGCAACTTGTCGGCAGCGAACCATGCGGCGCGCTGCAATCCGTAGCCCGATTCCTGGTCGAGCCCGGCATTGGCCGAAGCGGCGGTGGAATGGACTGCCCCCCAGTCCGAAAGGACATAGCCCGGCCAGTTCCACTCATCGCGCAGCACCTGCGTCAGCAGGAAGGGATGTTCGCAGGCATGCGGCCCGTTGACGCGGTTATAGGCGCACATGACCGACCCCGGATCGCCGATCTCGTGCGCGATCTGGAAGGCAAGAAGGTCACTCATGCGCATCGCGCCTTCCTCGATCACCGAATTGCCATTGCCGCGATCGGTTTCCTGGTCGTTCACGGCATAATGCTTGGATGTCGAGATGATCCCGTTCGATTGCACGCCGGCAATCTGCTCCCCCACCATCACGCCTGCCAGCAGGGGGTCCTCTCCGGCATATTCGAAATTGCGGCCATTGCGCGGCTCGCGCAGCAGGTTGACGCTGCCGCCCAGCAGCACGTTGAAGCCGTCGGCTCGCGCTTCGCGCCCGATCATCGCGCCGCCGGCGAAGGCCAGTTCGCGATCCCATGTTGCCGCCGTGGCAATTCCCGAGGGAAGAGCAGTGCGCGCCCGCTTCACTTCTGCGCCGCCCTGCGTGGCGACGCCGATCCCGGCATCGGCCTGCCATTGCGGCGGGATG
>Ga0207833_100375_pt1 | contig 15922 bp, 13 predicted proteins | sample TtaePargueraPR_6_FD_187753 | JGI IMG/M metagenome (GOLD analysis project Ga0207833, IMG submission 187753) | Aerobic enrichment media microbial communities from Bioluminiscent Bay, La Parguera, Puerto Rico - Tt and E1 (2) (SPAdes) | ecosystem: Environmental > Aquatic > Marine > Unclassified ...
TGCTAATTGCTCCATAAAGTCGGCATCGTGTATACTTGGATTCATAGGTAGGGCATCTCCTCTCGTGGATCTGGACAATTCCGAGAGTACCCTACCTTCTTCTATTTGTGAATACACTTTTTACCGAATTACACAAACTATTTTACGTCATCTGTGAGGGGAAATTAGAGGTAAAATGTGGTCTTATTGACCTGCAATCGGCGCACGAACCCGTCCAGCACTGACTATAAGTCCAACTATTTCCCTTATTGTGTGCACACAGCACTTTCTAGCAGCAATAGGACCAGATAGTTCCGCTATTTCATAGCACCTTCGTGTGGGATTGGATCTGCGACGGCTGTTGCGTCTGACTTCTTCGTACTGGGAAATGAAGCTGAATGGCTGGCTTCCTGCAGAACGTGGTGGGTGTGGTGGTTAAAGTTGTGCGAGTGTGGAGGTTATTGTGGTAACAGTTGTAGCTGGTGTCGTGGTAACGAATGTAGTGGGTACGGTGGTTACTGTGGTTACGGTTGTGGTGGATGTGGATATGGTGGTTGGCGTGATGAGTGTGCTGCTTACGGGAAAAAGTGGTCTTATTTCACAGTGACGGCGTGTGAGGGGAAATTAGAGGTAAAATGTGGTCTTATTGGCCCGCAATCGGCGCTCGAACCCGTCCAGCACTGACTATAAGTCCAACTATTTCCCTTATTGTGTGCACACAGCACTTTCTAGCAGCAATAGGACCAGATAGTTCCGCTATTTCATAGCACCTTCGTGTGGGATTGGATCTGCGACTGTTCAGCATCAGATCGAGCGTCAACAACAACTGGTTGCTGTCCAAAGCTCATGCTAACGGAAGTAGGAGGCGCTTAGACGGTGATTTCGGGGAAAATAAAATTGTAACGGAAACTGGCGACGCTAAGAAGCTAAATCGTTGCCAAAATCGTATAGCTTAGTGCGATAAGGGGCTGTGAGTTCCGTTAGAATGAAAATGTGCCGAGAAAACGGCTTTAAGCGTCTGTCAGTTCCGTTAGAGCGTGGAGAGCGTGGTGTGCGCGTGGTGAGCGCGGAGTGCGTGGTGTGCGTGGAGCGCCAAAACTGCAAGCCTAGCACCCCCTGAGGTTGCAGAGCCACTACACGCCAAACCAAAACAAAGGCAGCCGCTTATGCGACTGCCTTCCTACCGTGCTTGGATTACGCTGTCTGCGGTACTTTCACCTGCACTTGGTACACCTTGCCTGCCTGCGGCTGGCGGATGATGCCGTCCTCGGCTAGTGTGCCGTCGACGTAGACTTCCACAGCGCTCACGCTTGCATCGCGCTGGATCTCGATGTGCAGCTCTGCGCCGCGGAATGTCCGCTTCACCTTCGCTTCATTCCAGCTCGATGGCAGCTGCGGCTTCACTTGCAATCCGTCGCGGTTGCCTTGGATGCCGAACAGCCCGTCCATCAGGATGCGGTATACCCACGGTACGGTTCCTGTGTTGAACAAATGGCTGGAACGGCCGGCTGTGCGTGGGAACTGGCGGTAGGCGCCGCGATAGTAGTTCGGTATGAATACGGGCAGCTGTCCGCGCTGCACGATATCTTCCTCAGACGGTCCCGGCAGCATCTTGCGCAGCAGGCGGAACGCATTGTCCTGCTTGCCAACCGTGTACAGCGCATAGATATAGAAGGCTGCAGCATGGTTGTATACCGCACCGTTCTCCGCTGAACCCGGATGCTTCTGCGTCACCCGACCTACGTCCTCGCGCATTGCGGAAAATGGGGCTCCCAGCATTTCCACGCCGTAAGGCGATTCCAGCTGCTCCTCGACCGCGCGAATAAGCTTCTCCTGCTTCTCCTCGTCCGCCGCGCCGCTAAGCATCGACCAGCCTTGCGGATTGACGAAGATACGCCCTTCCTTGTCCTTGCTGATGCCGAAGGTGACATTGTCATCGGTAATACCGCGTGCATACCATTCGCCGTCCCAGAAGTATTGATTGACGGTCTCATTCGTCTTGTCGGCAGCTTGACGGTATTCCTGACTCGCTTCTGTCCGTCCGCCACTCTCACAGATGTCCGCCCAGACGTTGAACGCATACGCTGTCGCGATCGTCAGCCATCCGGATACACCCTTGCCCTTGTAGCCGACCATGTTCATCGGATCGCACCAATCGCCTTGATTGATGTAATTCAGACCGCGCTCATCGCGATCCTGCTGCAGCCAGTTCATCGCCCGGTCGATGTGCTCGGCAACGGTCGCCTCGCCTTCACCGTCTGCGAACGGCACTACTTCGTCCAAGATCGCATAGTCGTCCGTTTCATCCAAATACGTGCTCAGGCAGACCGGCAGCCAGACGCAATGGTCGGTATGCGGCACTTGGTTGATGTATTTCAGCTCCGCATCCTTATGCAGAATAATTCCGTCCGGCATCGCACCGCTTGCCTTCTGCTGGCTTAGCGCGATCAGGAATGACTGGCGGGCCACCTGCGGCATAATGTAGCTCATGCCCATGTGATCCTGCAGGAAGTTGCGCGTCTGCGGGTCAGTGGACAGGCGATTCGTGACGCCATGATAGTAGATCTGGCGCGGCAGCCAATGGTTGACGAAGTTGTCGAGATCCGCATCCGGTGTCTCAATCTCAATGCTGCCCTGACCTTCCCGTATGTAGGCGTCATATTCCTGCTCTGCTGCTGCGAATCCGTCTGTATCACCGAAGTAGCGCTTGCGAATATCGGCAATCTGCCCTTCATTGTGTGCCGGACCGAAGATGAAGCGGTACGCCTGTTCACCGTCTGCGTCCAGCTCCACGCGATATTGCAGGGCGCACAGCGGTGTTTCGTAGCGCGAGTCGCCCTTGGCAAGCAGCTCTTCCTGAATAGCAGACGGACGCATAATGCCGCCTTCTCCCTCGAATGCTTCTTGGCTCACTTCCCACGCCGCAGGGGCTTGATCGGCAATCAGGTACGTTTTATCGTTGAGCGTTTTGATTTTGTCATAGTCTTGGTACTTCTGATAAGGGGTAATCGATGTGCACACAATTCCTTGCAAATCCTCGCGGTACTCGCCGGATTGATTCATCCAGGACATGTAGCCGACTGTAAAATACGGATAGATGCTGAGCTTGCGCTTCTTGCCAGACTGGTTCGTCACCTTCACGCGCCACAGCTCCATCGCTTCTTCCTTCGGCAGGGACAAGCTCATCTCGACAAGCACACCCTTGCATGCCACACGCCAGCCGATCGTGCTCTTGCCTACGACGAATGCATAGCTGTCCGCCGGTTCGCGAACCGGCTCGTACGGAGCAGAGAACACTTCCCCAGTCTCTTCATCCTTCACGAACACAAAGCGGCCGGGATGGTGAGCATAGTAAGGCTGCTCTGGCTGCATGAATGTCTTCGCTTCCAAATTAGGGGCATGCGAATACTTCGCTGGCTCCGGCTGCATAAATTGCGCTACCGCATACCCGCGGCAGTTCACATGGACCATCATTTTCTCGTTCCACAAGAACGCCGAGGCTTTCGGCAGTATCGTCGGACTTGTCAACTCATAATATTCATCTTTTGCTCTTAACATGATGCACCTCCACTATAGTCTGTCCTTATTATACTACGCGAGGAGGCAAATGAAATCCAACATTCTCAAGTTATACGAAGCGTACCGGAACTTCAACGAGATCCTGAACGCTGTTGTCCCGCGCACTGCGGGTATATACCATAAGCACACCTGTCGATGCAGTAGGCGATCGCTGCAAGGTCAACGCTGTCTCGAAGCGGCCGAAGGCCGGTGCGCCTGCCGACGCGGTAAAAAACTGTTCACTAGTAACAACCTGGTCATTCGCATCCTGAATCTGATACAGCACATTCGCTTCGAAGGCTCGCGCATAGCCTGTCAGCCGCTGTCCATCGGCAATCGGCGAGCCCGGCAATGGCTGGAAGACGACAATATTGGCGGAGGACGGCAGCGGCACAACCATCTGCCAGCCAGGGTAGATGACATCCGGCGACAAGCCCGGTCGGCCTTGGTTCGCGTTGAGCAATGTATGCATCGACATGCCGAACCGGCGAGAGATCCGGTACAGCGAATCGCCCTGTTCGACCTCATAGACGAAGGCGGGCACATACAGCAGCTGCGCTACGCGAAGAATGTCCGGCTGCTCCATCTGATTGAACGCGGCCAGCATCTCTACACCTGTTGAATAGCGTGCGGCCAGCTCATACAGCGTATCGCCTTCGGTAACCTGATGCATGACCGCACTAGCCTGTGACATTCCGGGCAGTCGTACGAGCAGCTTCTGACCAGGCATAATGAGGTTGGGATCGGTGATCGGCGGATACAGCGCATTGGCTTCTACAATGGCGGACACAGAGGTGCCGAACTGGTTGGCGATTTGATAGAGGGTATCCCCGTATCTTACGGTGTACATCACATGCGTTCCTGGAGAAATAGGCATCGTTGCGTTCACTCCTCGTTCATTCATTATAGGTAGTGTATGTGCGAGCCTCCGCATACTTGCCTATTGCTTGTTGCTCCGTACACCGACTACCTCTGGATTAGCCCATGAGCCACCTGCCGATGTCGGTACAATGTGGATGACTGTAGGTGAAGCACACACTACCGCTTTCGTTCCCGTGCTTATTCCTGCACTTTCGCAGCTTTCCCTCGCTCCCCTCATACGACCACCGTTCTGGTACTGTTACATTGTGGTATGGGATGATGAATGCGGACACGGTTGATCAAGCTATGCGCGCCGTATTCCTGCAGATGTGCAGGTTTCGATGGCAAGATAGTGCGGTTTCTGCGGAATGCCTGCGTATATACATTTTTTTATTGTGAACACGCTCTAACAGACCCTTTCTCGGGAAAAACCTGCACTTTCGCATCCATTCATCCTTAACACGCCTATTCCGAGGCTATTTCCTGCATTTTCGTAGGAATCGCAGCATACAGCTCCGGTCCCGAAGCGATTTCCTGCAGTTTCGCAGGAATCCAGCATACTGCACCTTTGCCGCGTCTATTCCTGCACTTTCGCAGGAGTCGCAGAACACCGCTCCGCTCGCTCGACTATCGAATTGCAACATACCGCGCCTTTTCCTGCACTTTCGCAGCTTCTCCCCAACCCTGCTTGCTCGTACTGGCAGTGATTACATTTCCCTACTAGACCTGTGCCCCCTCCACTCGCGCTGTACAACAAAAAGGAGGCTATGCAGATCTGCCATCCACACTAACCTCCTTGCGTATTCCAATCACTGTTGTCTGCTTGGCTTATTGTAGCCATCATCCCCGTACGGCTGGAGCTCCTCCAGCATCAGCTGTTCCAGCTCCTCCAGCTCCTTCTTGTACTTGATGAGTTCTTCATCGCTCTGCAGTATCTCCTCCTGCGGCTTGATCCGCTGTAACACCTCGAACACGAAGCTGTCCTCGCCGTGTTGCTTCCAATCGGCCTGCAGTGCTTTGTTCATGTGACTGCCCATATTAAGCTGGAATTGCAGACTGTTATACGCGCCGTCCAAGTTCATGCTGCTGCCAATCAACCGCTTGCCGTTCACCTTATTGTGCAGCTGGTATATCCCCATCGGCCGGTGCGTCTGTGTGTAGGATTTGGCCAAATGCTTGCGTTGTTGCTTATCCATCGTCATCTGTCGTTCTCCTCCTATCTCTATCTGCTTCAGACAGCTTCACCCAGTATTCCTTGCCGCTGGACAGACGCTCCATGAAGCCATAGTCCACCAAGTACCGGCGCAGGCTTACATAATCCGGGTAGACGTCTTGCAGCAGCGCATTCACTTCTTGCTCTGTATACGTACGATTAGCCTGGAACCTTCTGGCGATATGGGTCAAAATCGCGAGCTTATGCTTCTGCTTCTTCGGCCACCGAGCCAGCACACCGTCCGTTCCATTCGGGAAATAACTGTGCAACATCTTCTCATTCTCCTGCTCGGTTATCGCATAGCGCTGGTCCGTCATAGTCGGCGTGCGATGCGTATGAATGAAGCGGTTCGGCTTGGCGGTCTTCTCTTCGATCTGCTCCATAATGGCCAAGAATACCTTCGCCTGCTTCATCTTCTCGCGTAAGGCAAAGCGATGATTGCGAACGATCGACGTGCTGTTGCTGCCAATCTCCTTCATAATCTCCTTATCGCTTAAACCTTGATCGAACAGCTGGACGATCTGATTTTGCAGCTCAGACAAGCCCGTCATCTTCTTATCCAGCCCGAGCAAATACGACAGCATCGATCCATGCGATGTCTCAAGATGCAGGCGCATAAATCGCTCAGCTTCATAATAGTGACCGCCCTCCGCGTAGATCATCCCTTGGACGAATGCTTCGCCGCACACGAGGCAGACAAATTGCTCTTCCTGCTCCTCATATATATAGCCTCGCTTCAATTGTTCGATGGAAGCATTCCAGAACTGTTCCGTAATATCTCGCATGTAATCACCACCCTCATATATGTGCATTTTATTATTTTGTTTGTATATTGTCAAACATAATGAAATTATATCTGATTATATAAAAATAACACTACTTATTCAACTTGGCATAATTCGATGCTGGTAGTTTCCCAATTACTGTGCTACTATAAGAATATCTTAAAGAACGGAGGGTTACGTGTGCTGATTTATTCCCGATGGAGAACACAAGCGAAGTAATGATTGTCGCTACTTGTCGCTGTTTCGTGCAGTGAAATCGGGATAGGTATGTCTATTAGCACGTGTACCCACTTACAACCTACAATCAGATCCAACATCCGAATAGGATTCAGGCTCAGGCTATGTCTGGAGACATAAGACATGCACTTGAAGCACCTTATGCTTCAAAGTATGACCTTATCGGAAAAAAGGCTTGTAGGATACGCTTTCATCTATGGCGCTTTGATATTCGAAGCGAGCGGTTCATTCAGACGCTCCGGGTACACTTCTTCTTCAACCGACATCTTCCTATTCGATTTCCTTGCACGGACAGCAGATTGTCTCGTGTATGAACGTATTCGAATAGGAGGATTTTTCTTTTATGATGAACGCAACGAAGCAAGAACTACTCGCGCTGGCCGAACAGAACGGCTTGCGTCTACAGACCGAACAGGTGGAAATGAATGAATCCGGTATGGATTTCCTCGTCGCCTTCGCAACAGATGCAGACGGTCAAGCCTGGGTGCTGCGCAAGCCAAGACGGGAAGACGTATGGGAACGGGCTGAGAATGAGCATAAGGTGCTGAATGTGGTCCGTCCGTACTTGTCTGTCCATGTGCCGGACTGGCGCATCTTCACACCTGAGCTGATCGCCTATCCGCTGCTGAGCGGCGATCCAGTCGCAACGATTGACCCCACCGGATATACATGGCGCTATGAGCAGGATACATTGGCAGAGGTGTTCTTCAAGTCCTTGGCACAATCGTTGGCTGAACTGCACAGCGTGAACGCTAATGCGGCTGCACAGGCCGGCTTGCGCGTGAAGAACCCTGCAGAGGCGAGACAAGCCTTCGCCAGCAATATCGAGGAAGTGCAACAGCACTTCGCCATTCCAGCTCGCTTGTCCGAGCGGTGGCAGGCATGGTTGCATACCGATTCCTATTGGCCCGAGCACTCGGCGCTCCATCATGGCGATCTGCATCCGCCGCACATTATCGTGGACGATGCGCACCGGGTTACCGGTCTGATCGACTGGACAGAGGCCGAGGTGGCTGATCCGAGCAAGGACTTCGTCCTGTATTACGCCTTGTTCGGTATGGAAGGGCTGCAGCACCTGCTCAAGTGCTATGAGCAGGCCGGCGGTCGTACATGGCCGCGCGTGCAGGAACACATCATAGAACAGTGGGCAGCCTACCCGGCGCAGGTTGCCAAATTCGCGTTGGTGTCCGATACGGAGGAGAATTGGGAAATGGCGCGCAGCATGATTGCGAATTGGAACGTAGAAGGATAATGACAACTTAGTGTGGTGATACCTATGTTCAAGCTGCTAGTAGTCGAAGATGATAACACGTTATTCCAAGAGGTAAGGGAACGCTTGGCCGGATGGTCGTATGAGGTGCACGGCATTCAAGATTTTCGCCAGGTACTTCAGGAATTTACAGCCTTGAAGCCAGATCTGGTTATCATCGATATCCAGCTTCCTTACTTCGACGGCTTCCATTGGTGCCGGATGATTCGCTCCCATTCCAGCGTACCTATAATATTCCTGTCATCGCGCGACCATCCTACCGATATGGTCATGTCGATGCAGCTGGGAGCGGACGATTATATCCAGAAGCCGTTCCACTTCGACGTACTGATTGCCAAGCTTCAAGCGGTGCTTCGTCGTGTATACCAGTACAATACGGAGCCTATCGAGCTGAGGAGTTGGCACGGTGCGACGATTGACTATACGAAGAATACGGTGACCTTAGGATCGCACGCGATTACCTTAACGAAGAACGAGATGTTCATTCTCGTCAAGCTGCTGGAGCAGAAGAACCGTATCGTCAGCCGCGATGCACTAATCGAGAGCTTGTGGGAGGACAGTCGTTTCATTAGTGACAATACGTTGACCGTCAACGTGAATCGGCTGCGGAAGAAGCTGGACGAGCTCGACTTGGGGCGCTTTATCGAAACGAAGGTCGGGCAAGGCTATATCGCAATGGAAGATGAGGGTACGGTCTATGATTAAGGCCTATCTCAAGGAACGAAGCAGCTGGATTATGCTAATTGTCGCGCTGCAAGGACTCGGCTTGTTCGTCGCAGCTGTGGACCCGCTGATCCCGCTACTGCCGATGCTCTATCTTGTGTTCTTATCTATGCTTATCCTGCTAGTCTTCATCCTGTTGCGTTATCCGACAGAGACGCAGTTCTACAAAAGCTTGCATGAGCGTGAACACAACTTGGATATATCGACCCTCGCAGAAGCGAACAGCCCGCTTGAACGGATCATCGAGGAAAGTCTGACGAACGAGATTGATCAGTTGCGGCAGGATGCTGCCAAGAACCGCCTCCTGCTGGAGCAGGAGAAGGACGAGCTGCTCGCTTGGATCCACGAGGTGAAGACGCCGCTCACTGCGATGCGCTTGATGATGGACCGCATGCAGCATGATCCCATCAAGGCACAACTGCATGTCGAATGGCTTCGCATTCATCACTTGCTGGACCAACAGCTCCACCAGAAGCGGCTGCCCTTCATGGAGAATGACCTGTATATCGAGACGGTCAATCTGGAGGAGATCGTCGTACAGGAGATCAAAACATTGCAAGCGTGGTGCATCCAGAAGGGCATCGGCTTCGATCTTCAGTTGCAAGTCACCGAAGCGCACAGCGATGCGAAGTGGCTCGCCTTCATTGTCCGTCAGCTGCTCAGCAACGCGGTCAAATACAGTGAAGAGGCCGACATCACGATCGCGAGTGAGCAACGCCAGCAGCACATTGTGTTGCTCGTACAAGATGCTGGCTCGGGCATTGACCCGAAGGACCTTCCCCGCATCTTCGACCAGGGCTTTACCTCCACGACGGAGCATCACAACCGTGCGGCTACTGGCATGGGGCTGTACTTGGCGAAGAAGGCTGCACAGTCGCTGCATATGACGATAGATGTGTACGCCAAGCCGGATGAAGGTACGACGTTCACGCTAACCTTTCCGAGACGCAACGATTTCGTCTCTACCCTGCGAAGCATGTGACACGATTGTCACATGCTTCGCGTTATTTGTTCGGCGAATCGAAGGAACTATAGCGCTGCCACCCTCTATAATGAGGCTACATAGATAACAAGGAGTGAATACGATGCCAATTGTAGAGGCACGGAAGCTGCACAAAAGCTACGGCAACAAGTGGAACAAACAAGAGGTACTGAAGGGCATCGACCTTCAGATTGAACAAGGCGAATTCGTCAGCATTATGGGCGCCTCTGGCTCCGGCAAGACGACACTGCTCAATGTGCTGTCCTCTATAGACAAGGCGAGCAGCGGCTCTGTTCATATTGAAGGGCAAGAGCTGACGCGCATGAAGGAGAAGCAAATCGCCGAATTCCGCAAGCACCATCTGGGGTTTATTTTCCAAGAATATCACTTGCTTGATACGCTAACGGTGAAGGAGAACATCCTGCTGCCTCTGTCGATTACGAGCCTCCCGCAGAACGAGGCGGAACAGTGGTTCCAAACAGTCGCTAAGGAGCTCGGCATCTACGAACTGAGGGACAAATATCCGAATGAGCTGTCCGGCGGACAGAAGCAGCGAACCTCCGCAGCTCGGGCGTTCATTCATCAGCCGAGTGTCATCTTCGCCGATGAGCCGACCGGCGCGCTCGATTCCAAGTCGGCCTCGGACCTGCTCAATAAGTTAAGCGAACTGAACCGGAAGCGACAGGCGACGATCGTAATGGTGACACATGATATGACGGCGGCCAGCTTCAGCAATCGTGTCATCTTCATCCGCGACGGCCAAATGTACACGCAGCTGCATCGAGGTGATGATACGAGACAAGCATTCTATGAAGCGATCATGCAAACGCAAAGCGTGCTAGGCGGTGTGCAGCATGAGCATTAATCAGTTAATCTGGCGCAATCTGAGGACGAATCTGAAGAACGACTATCTCTATGTATTCGCTCTCATCTTCAGCGTCGCGCTGTACTTCGCCTTCGTCACCTTGCAGTATGATCCGTCAATGGATGCGGTCGAGGGAAGTATTAAGGGTGAGGCAGGCATTCGTACAGCTTCCGTGCTGCTCGTCGCTATCGTCGGCATCTTCCTGCTGTATGCGAACAAAATCTTCATCAAGCGACGCAGCAAGGAGATCGGCCTGTTTCAATTTATCGGCATGACCAAGAGCACGGTGTTCCGCATCGTCGGCACAGAGAGCTTCCTGCTCTACTTCGGCTCGCTCTTGATTGGCTCATTCCTCGGCTTCTCAGTATCCCGGTTGATCATGATGATCTTGTTCAACCTTACCGGAGTAGCGAATATCGCGACACTACAATTCTCCCTGCTGGCGTTCCAGCAGACAATACTCGTATTCGCCGTGATCTATCTCGTCATGATGCTGTCTAACTGGCTATATCTGAAGAAGCAGACGATTCTCGCTCTGTTCCACACAGTCTCTTCGACCGAGGACAAGGTGCGGAAGATGTCAGCTCTAGAGGTACTGACTGGTGTTCTTGGCGTGACTTTTATCCTGGCTGGTTACTATATATCATCCCAACTGTTCAGCGGAGCTTTCACAGGAATGAAGGAGTTGTTCCTAGCGATGCTGTTGATCCTTGCACTCGTCATCATTGGTACGTATTTGTTCTACAAAGGTTCTGTCCGATTCCTATTGAACTTGTACCGCCGTAGCAGAAAAGGTCACTTGAACTTGAATGACGTCGTGTCGCTGTCCTCGCTCATGTTCCGTATGAGATCGAACGCGATGCTGCTGACGATTATTACGACTGTATCTGCGCTGGCGATTGGCTTGTTGTCCTTAAGCTATATCTCCTATTACTCTGCGGAGCAAACAGCTGCCGATTATGTCGCCGCAGACTTCTCCTTCAGTAGCGAGGAGGAAGCTACTACATTCACAGAGCTGCTGCGTACTGACGGCATCGATTATGAGGAGCATGTGCACGAGGTCTTGCATGTGGACGTGAATATAGAAGATATTATGAACACAAGTGCAAATTTCAATCTAGACCCGAGCCGTACGATGCTGCCTGTCATAAGCGATCACGGGTTGGATGATGTGCGCTTATCGGCGAATGAAGCGATATTCAGTGGCTATAATGATTTGTTCCAAAAATTTCTGTCCCTTCGCTCATCCGGCACGATCGAACTGATCGGCATGGAGCAGACGCTATCGCTGCAATATATCGGCATGCGGGAGGAATTCCCTGTCTCCGATTATTTCACAAACGGCGGGATGCCTGTCATCGTTGTGAATGAGCAGACATTCGCACAACTGAAGGAGGATACAGATCCTGAGCTGCAGTACCGTAATTCACATTACTTCGGCATCGATATTACAGATTCATCTGAGCTGCAGCAGGCCAATACGCTGTACGCCACCGTACCGATTGAGCTGGAATGGACGAGCAAGTCGCGGCTGGATACAAGTGCTTCACAAAAAATGAATATGGGGCTAGTCATGTTCATCGTCGGCTTCCTAGGCTTGGCCTTCCTCATAACGTCCGGCTGCATTCTCTACTTCAAGCAGATGGATGAAGGCGCAGAGGAGCAGTGGAGTTATACGATTCTGCGCAAGCTTGGCTTCACATCGAACGATCTGATGCATGGCATTCGCCTGAAGCAGCTATTCAACTTCGGCATTCCCCTAGTCGTCGGATTGCTGCACAGCTACTTCGCTGTCCAGTCCGGCTGGTTCCTGTTCGGGACCGAGCTCTGGACGCCGATGCTCGCAGTGATGGGCATCTACACGGTGCTCTACTCTGTATTCGGTCTACTCTCGGTGCTGCATTATCGCAAGATTGTGAAGGCGTCGCTATAAGGAAAAGCCCCGGTCCTGCGCCTAACGGGTTCACTTGATGAGGTGGTTGACCAGTTTTTAACGAACATCCTTAAAGACGAGGATTTTAACACATGGATTCATAACAAACGCCGAAACACCAGAATGATGAAACAACTATTTCCAGAACAAAGCTCGGAGGAAAAAGCAAATTGACCAAATTAAAAAGGCTCGCAATTAATAGCGATGATATTGCGTCTGTTGAAATTCCCATATCCCATAGTGAAATAAGTTCTCGGTCGCACGACTATTTCCTGCTGACTCCACAAAGGTTTGCTAAAAAGTATCGGTCAATTGCTTTTTAGCCCTGCCATTGTGCACTGAAATGGTAAGACTTTCGAAATCCAACTTAACACTTGTACTGACCCTTACTGTAAATGGTTTGGTCAACCGCAAGAACGTTTCGCAAAAACCCACAGCAGCAGATACACAGACAATGGCAGAATATCTCGATGAACTTAATCAATTCAATCGTCGAAAGAAATACATTGAAGGTGTTCATGTGAACTCAACCTATACAACTTTTTCCCAATTGTGGTTATTAAAGCACACGATTAAATCGGGAGAATGGCGGTTTGTTACCGATGAGGATTCGTCCATTATGACAGCCCTCTTTCGTGCGTTTAAGAAGGAATTCAACATTGGCTATGCTCATCACTTCCTCTGTAAAGTAGACAAAAACAAAAGCCTTCCTGATGCTTATAAAGAGTATCAAGAAGGACGTGAGTATTTGAAGTCGTGGGCTGTTAGCAATGGTATTGCCGATTCCTCTTTAAGCAAAATCGCTTACCTCATGCTGAAAGAAACGTTCAAGACACATCAATTTCATGAGAATGTGCCACTTAGAGGAAAGTTGTATCCGAAATCGGCAAATAATCCAGTAGAGCATCCATTGCCATCCATTGACCAAGGATGGTATTCGGTCGATTGTACAACGAATTTGTCATCGTATGAACCGAAGGAAATTGCAAATATGGTCTTGCAGGTAAAATGACAAATCCGCCAATTCGTTCATGCAGCAAATTAGACGACGCATCTCCATTTTGGAGCGACCAATAGTGACAGCTAGAGGGGATGGCAAGAGTTATATCTATGCCAATTTCAATCCGAAGTACGCTCATTACGCCATCACTATCCTGCGAACCTTCTATAATTTTTGCCTACCGTTTCGTTCGTGGGATAAGTCCAAGCTTACGCCAGCTCAAAGATTAGGGATTACGAATAAACCCTTCACCTTGAAGGACATTATCTATTTCAAGTAGGAAAGACCGCCAAATGGCGGTCTTCATGTTTTAACTATCGTATCCGTTAGTTATTCATCCAACCCTGACACCATGACTGTACTTACCAACCATATAATTATTGCAGGAAGATAATAAAGGACTTTGAATGTTATTTCACCTAGAAGAGGGAGTAATTGGCTGAAGTATAGATAATTGTAAAGGAAAAATAACATTATGGTTATAAAGCCTTTCAGAAAGGATTGACCATATATCAGAAAACCGATTCCAGGTATGAACAAATTTGAGGTAACACTAATTCTTCTTTTGAAGGACTTATGCTTCCTTTTTAGTTCGTCAATCTCTTTATAAAAATCCGTTTTTAGTTCCCTTAGCATTTTTTCATCTGCCACTAAATACACTTCCATTCGATATTAGATTCAATACTTTTGCTATACATTCCTGCCCCGTTAGCTTAATTCCGTTTTACGACTTATTGCCATATTAACATAAATTAAGATTAATTATACAAAATCCTTTCAAAAGTCAAAAGAGATGACATTATGCCATCTCTTCCTTAAAATAAATTCAATTTTTCAGTGTCATTTGACAGGTCAATTTTGCTGTCAAAAAGGTTTTGCACCTCACAAGTGAACCCGTTATCCTGCACCGGGGCTTCTATTCAATGGTTGAGCAGATCATCATATGCAGGGAGCTCCGATGTAGGCTTGAGCTTTCAGAAGTGTTGGATTCGAGTTTAGATACCATCGGGAGGAGGGGCGAATCCCCGCTCCCCTGCCCACTCCTGATGCAAATGTGTCGCGAGCTGCTGTACGTGGTGCATCATAACGGGAAAATCTGGACTTAATTCACTGTAACGGGTCAGCAGGCAAAGTCGAACGGTACTAACTATATAGCCCCCTAATCCACTTGGACACTTCGACCACTTCATATACACTATTAATTAAGTGGAGGAGTAAACATGAAACGACGTTTTCGATGTCCAAAGCAAGTGAAGAAGGAGTTTGTTGTCGAAGTACTTTCGGGCTATCGTACAGAAGTGGTAGCGAGAAAGTATGGCATGGCTCCCAGAACACTTGCTACATGGGTTCGTCAGTATCAAGATGAGGTGAGTGATCTAATGACCAAGAAACGTGACGAAGCAGAAAAAATGAAACAAGACGCAGCCAATTATGAAGAGCTTCAGCACAGGTATGATCAAGCGTTGAAGCAACTTGGCGAAAAAGAGTTAGAACTGAGCATCCTGAGAGAATTAGTAAAAAAAAAGCACCCCGATTGGAGACAGCGTTAAAGTGGATTAAACAAGGCTATCCGGTGCGGACGGTGTTACGTATTTGCGATGTGCCTCGGTCTACGTACTACTATCGCTTGAAACATTCAGAAAGACAAAAACCCATTAGCAAAGGACGTCCGATTCCTGGGTACTCCTATGATCGATCAGGAAATGTGGTGCTGGACGCACGGATCAAAGGTTTTCTTCGGCGTCTGATTCAAGGAGTCAACGCAGCATTCGGTTATCGGAAACTCACGGTCTTACTGCGCCGGAAATACAACGTAATCATCAACAAGAAGAAAGTGTACCGGCTTTGCAAGGAACTCAAGATTCTAGCTCCGCAACGGGAAGCAACAAATCCTGTCCCTAAGAAAATAGCCAACAACCGAGTGGTAACAGGAGCGAATCAGTTGTGGCAGCTGGACATTAAATACGGATATGTTGCTGGGAAACGACGACATTTCTACCTTGCGAGCATCATCGATGTGTTTGATCGGTCGATCGTGGCGCATCACCGAGGGAAAGCATGCAACACAAATGATATTCTACGGACGATCCAGAAAGCGGTTCTGAAGCGCGAAGTGAGTAACCAAGGGTATCCGCTTGTTATTCGAACAGATAATGGCCCTCAATTCATCAGTAAGGCTTTCTACACCTACTGTGAACAGGCAGGAATTGAGCATGAACGTACCCCCAATCACACACCGAACAAGAATGCGTATATTGAGTCGTTTCATAGCATCTTAGAGCGCGAATGCTACCTCCGAAATTGCTTCGAATCTTACGAAGAAGCATTCACGGAGGTAGATCGGTTCATTAGATATTACAACAATGATCGTATCCATGGCAGTCTTCAGGATTGGCCGCCGAAGGAATACCTGCGGTTAGTTACCTCCGGTGAGTTAATCCCGAAGAAAATTGCGCTTTGATACGAAAGAGCGAGCATGAACGTGGACAGTGTCCAAAATTAGGGGGTTAACCCGC
>Ga0207833_100391_pt1 | contig 15334 bp, 11 predicted proteins | sample TtaePargueraPR_6_FD_187753 | JGI IMG/M metagenome (GOLD analysis project Ga0207833, IMG submission 187753) | Aerobic enrichment media microbial communities from Bioluminiscent Bay, La Parguera, Puerto Rico - Tt and E1 (2) (SPAdes) | ecosystem: Environmental > Aquatic > Marine > Unclassified ...
TGCTAATTGCTCCATAAAGTCGGCATCGTGTATACTTGGATTCATAGGTAGGGCATCTCCTCTCGTGGATCTGGACAATTCCGAGAGTACCCTACCTTCTTCTATTTGTGAATACACTTTTTACCGAATTACACAAACTATTTTACGTCATCCGAAAGCCCCGCACCTCCCTTCCATAAGACCACTAACTTCCGCTATTGCGCCTACTCACCCACTCCGGACGAACTCACAGACACCTTACTCACCCACTCAGCACGATCTCGCAGACACCTTACTTAATCCCCGCTTCCTCCGAACGAAATACAATCTCCCACATCCCACTTACACCCAACCTGCTCCAAGCCAAATCACAAGCACCCCATTCTCACCCGACACTCCGAACCAACTTCTAGGCGTCCTAGTTCTCACCCCACCTTCTCCGAACCAACTCCCAGGCGCCCTATTCACACCTTCCTCCCTCTGAGCGTAATCGTATCCATCGACTCAACATTGCACCCGCAGCGCAATCCATAATCACTAGGTAGGACGCATCCATTCATTGTGGTATGATGGCGTTGAGGTGATCGTGCAATGAACAAATCAAATCTGTCCCCATGCTGCTCAGCATCTCGCAATACTCATCCTAGTGACACACAGAATGCGAGCAATATATTCCGAACCAGCGTACCGAGCGACCTTGCCGCCTCAACTGACTCTGACCGTCCCGCCTTGCATCAAGCCGATCTAATTCTTATACAAGGCGGACAATTTTGGATGGGAACCAACGATGCAGACGGCTTCCCTTCAGACGGTGAAGGACCTGCCAGACAAGTTCATGTAGATTCCTTCTGGATATGTCGCTATACCGTCACGAACCGGCAATTCAAGCAATTCGTCGAGGCGACGAACTACGTGACAGAAGCTGAAGCATTCGGATGGTCATATGTATTTCATACATTCGTTCCGTCCGCGTTAGCCGATACTGTGAAGGATGTCCCTGTGCAAACACCATGGTGGTACCCAGTGAACGGTGCAGCCTGGTCGTCCCCAGAAGGTCCGGGCTCTCATATTGAAGAACGGATGAATCATCCGGTCGTGCATGTGTCATGGAATGACGCGCAAGCTTACTGTGCTTGGGCGGGTGGCCGCTTGCCAACTGAGGCGGAGTGGGAATATGCTGCTCGCGGTGGACTCGATCGGCGCAAGTATCCTTGGGGGGATCTATTGAAGTCGAACGGTGAACACCAATGCAATATCTGGCAAGGCAAATTTCCGGTCAAAAATCATGCTAGCGACGGTTATGCAGCAACAGCCCCTGTCGATGCCTATCATCCGAACGGCTACGGCCTCTACAATTTGTCTGGCAACGTATGGGAGTGGTGCGAAGACTGGTTCACGCCTGACTACCATCGCACAACGGCTGCAGACAATCCGATCGGACCTGCCAAGGGAGAACGAAGATCGTTGCGCGGCGGCTCTTATTTATGCCACAGTTCATACTGCAATCGCTATCGCGTCGCTGCACGCAGTTCGAATACACCGGATAGCTCGGCAGGCAATATGGGCTTCCGCATCGCACTTAGTTTAGAATGAATGCTAGAGCATGAATTTTACAATAATATAGGTAGTCTATCTCTCTGTGTCCTATCACAAATTTTAATCAAACTCTTTTAATTTATTTATTTATTTAATTAATTATTGAATGTTGTTTCAGATTTCCCTTATACTAAGGACATCCCAACTAAGAAGGAGACGTGACCGATGCGAATTTTACTGCTTGATCTTGATTCCACCAGTCCTTCCCACTTAAGCTGCTACGGCTATTCCCGACCAACGAGCCCGAACATCGATCGCATTGCTGAGCAAGGGGTGCGCTTCACGAACTACTATACATCCGATGCCCCTTGCTTCCCATCCCGAACCGCGCTGATGACCGGTCAATTCGGCATTCATAACGGCGTGGTTGGACATGGCGGTACAGCTGCGGACGTTCGGCTCGAAGGACCGGACCGCCCATTCAGAAGCGCGTTGAACACGGAGAGCCTGCCCGGCTTCCTGAAGCAACAAGGCTTGAACACAGTCTTAATCAGCCCATTCGCAGAACGCCATTCAGCATGGACGTTCTACGCCGGCTTCAATGAAATGCACAACACCGGCATGACCGGCAATGAGGCGGCACATCACGTAACCCCAACGGTGACGAAATGGGTGGAGCAAAATGCGAAGGAAGACAACTGGTTCCTATACGTGAATTATTGGGACCCGCACACCCCTTATCGAACACCGGAGGAATTCGGCAATCCGTTCGCCGATGAACCACTGCCAGAGTGGATGACAGAAGAAATGCTGGAGCGCCATAAACAAAAAGTCGGACCGCATAGTGCGAGTGAGATCAACATGTTCAACAGTGATACGAATCCGAAGTTCCCTCGTTACCCTGGCGCGATCAAAGATATGGACGGACTCCGCGCTATGGTAGACGGCTATGATTGCGGCATTCGCTACATGGATGAACATATCGGTCGATTGTTGCAGCAGCTCGAACAGCAGGGTGTCCTCGATGATACGATCATTATCGTAACCGCGGATCACGGTGAGAATATGGGTGAACTCGGTATTTACGGTGAGCATGGTACCGCGGATCAAGGAACTTGCCGCATTCCGATGATTATTCGCTGGCCTGGGATGAAGCAGGGACATGAGGACAACGGTCTGCACTATCATCTGGATTTGCTCCCTACATTGGCTGATATGCTTGGCAGCGAAGCCAAGCCAAGCTGGGATGGCACCAGTTATGCAGACGCGCTGAAGGAAGGCCGAGACCAAAGTCGGCCATATGTAGTCGTATCGCAATGCGCACATGTATGTCAACGCAGTGTTCGATTCAAGGACTGGCTGTATATCCGCACGTATCATGACGGGTATCATCTGTTTGATAAGGAAATGCTGTACAATCTCAAGCAAGACCCCTACGAACAGCATAATGTAGCTACTGAGCATCCACAGGTATGCATGGAAGCTGTCTATCATCTGAATGACTGGCATGATGACATGATGCAGTCCATGCCGTATGATGTAGATCCATTGTGGACAGTCATGCGCGAGGGAGGGCCGCATCATGCGAAGGGCATGCTGAAACAGTATGCAGCCCGGTTGGAAGAGACTGGACGCGGCCATGCGGTAGAAGAGTTAAAGCGCCGCCATCCTCAGGAATTTCAGTAATCGCATCATACGTGCTACTAAGCTTATCACACATAAGAGGCTGTCTTGCATCGCAGCATCCGTCTGCGCTGTAAGACAGCCTCTCTTATCCACACCTTATATCTTCTCCATCGTTGGAGTTCGGCAAGGACCTTCATCCTCAAGCAAGGCGCGTCGTTCAAAGTACAGCTTATACAGCGCAATCGCCGCAGACCCCATCACACCTGCCTGTGTCCCAAATGCACTTGGTTCGATCGAAATCGTGACACCGTTCGCAGGTAAGAAACCGACGGACATTCGTCGTTGAACGCCATCTACGAAGCCTTGCCAGCCAGAAACCAATTCCCCAGACAAGATAACGCGCTGGACGGGCAACGTGTTGACATTGGACATCAATACAGTTGCGAAGGCGTGGGACGCCAACTCCAATTGCTGCAATGTACGCACATCTCCCGCTCGTGCTGATTGAATGACTTCATCAATCGAATCCAGCTTCAATTGCTTACACAGGCTAAAGCTGGACACATATTGATGAAGACATCCAGTCTGTCCGCAATGACAAGGGCGACCCTGTATGTCGTAAATAGAATGACCCATCTCTCCCGCTCCGCTCAATCCAGACCACTGCACACGGTCGTCCAGCACCAAGCTGCTGCCTAACCCATAACCCATGAACACATAGAAGAAGTCACTTGCTTCTTTGCACGAGCCGTACATTTTCTCAGCGAGCGCCATACCTCTCACATTATTATCCACCACTATCGGAACGGTGTAGAGCTGTTCTAGCGCTTGAATCAATTCCGCCGGAGGCATACCCTCTGACCGTTCGCTGTCATAATATGCGTGGCCGGCTGCCATATATGAGCCGATTCCTATTGCGGTAAGTCGCATAGCGTGTGCATCTACGAAGGCCTGAATGCGGGATACAGCATGGACCAAGCGATCCGCGTCGTCCGATGACTGAATCGCGAACACCTGCGAAGCCAGAATATCTCCCTTCAGGTTCACCAGACCAAGCGTAATGCGAACGCGTTGCATGTGTATAGCAAGCACACAGGCACCATCTGGATGCAAATCCAATGCTACAGACTTACGTCCTGCCTGTTTTCGTCCGTTCGTAACCTTGCCCAATTCGCGAATACATCCACGATCCATTAATTCTGCTGCGAGGTTAGTAATCGTAGGCGGAGTTAATCTCGTCATGCCTGCAAGCTGCTGGCGAGTCATCGGAGCATGCTTCAAGAGCAGTCTCATCACCAAATCCAAGTTCGATTGCTTCGCTCTCGTGATGTTCTGTCCCAATCCGTGCATACCCGTCACCCGCCTCATCCTCAGATTTCGACATAACTATAATACGCTTCGTCTCCTCCGTCAATCATTCGTTAGCGGATACATCACCAAGCTGATCGGAAAAGCCGATCCTGCCGGCGGGATAAACTCCACTTCAATCGTCCGCTCCTCGCCAGTTGTACGATGCAGCAGAAGCACACCATCGTAAGCAGACAACGTGCCGCTCTGCGGTGCAAGCACCATCTTGCCATTCACCTTGAATACACCCTTGAACGTGCCGCCTCTTGCCACAATTCCAAGAGCCATCTTCCCAGGGTTGTCAATGTGAAGCTTGTACGTGACTCCATAGTTCCCCTTATTCGTGACAGTCTCGCCGCGGAAGACATCAAAGCCTTGCACATACGGATCCCGCACACCATCAGCAATCAGCATATGGTGCGGTTCCGTCATTCTCGAAGCATCCATTCGCTTCACGACATCGGATTGAACGAAGGTTCCGCGCACATGACCGTTGTAGGCAAGCTCAGGCCCATCCTCGGCGATGTCCTTCAATTCATCAGACTCATGCGATGCAATGACACTTACTTGCAGTCGTCCGTCTGCTTCCACATCATAGAGCATATTGATGCCTTGTGCCGGATACATCGTCGGCATCTGCATGAATACCCTCGTTTCACCCGGCGGTACGGTGACAGACTTGCTGATCGGGTCACGAAGCAGGAAATCGACTGCCGCTTGATAGCCAATCAAGTGCGCGTACAGGTTCGGGTACACTTCGCCTTTGTTCGTCGCTTCTAGTGTCACCGGATAGATACCCGGATTCGTCAGCATAATCGCAACCGTCATCGGCTTCTCCGTACCGTTCAGATGGTGCGCATAGATGCGCGCCTTCCCTTGTATCATATCGCGGTACAGAATCCCCTCCTCGGTCACTGTCTCCGGGCTGTCACTGACAAGCAAGGAGCGACTGTCCGACCGGAGCACCTGTGCTTCAGCGTGAGGCATGCGGCTTACATAACTGCGCAGCGTGCCGCTCATCGGAACAATCGAACCGATCTTACCATGATAGAACGGGTATTCATCCGCGCTCAGATAAGGAATATCCTCAATATTCAACTCGCGCGTATAGGGAGGGCTCACATTCCCCTTGGTATCAGTCACTCGCAAGGTAATATCATACACACCCGGCTTGAAATAAGCAGCTTGCTTACCTGACCATTCGTACTTCACCAATCCATCTCCGTCAGCATCATAGCTGAGGTCGACAGTTTCTACTGGTTCTCCTAGTCGGTAGCTCTGCTGGGTAAACGCAAATTTGGCGGCTGGCAATGAGTTGCCAGTTTGTGAATTATAGATGGAGCCCGGCACACGCACGAACGTTACTTCAACCTTGCGCAGCTCCTCCTTATAGATGTACTGCGCATCAATCAAATCACAAATCCAGGTCATCTGTACAAGCAGCGTTCCGTCCCTTATTGCAGCTACTTCAGCCCACGGTACAACCGTACCGTTCACAACTGCTGTTCCTGCTTCCTGATCCAGCAGTACTACATTGCCGCGAGGCAACTGCAACTCGATCGTCCGTGTACTCGCATGCCAGATAACAGGAAATCCGAAAGCTTCACCCAGAAACTTGGCAGGAAGGAAGCTTCTCCCTCCTATTGAAACTGCGGGGGATGCCAATTCTACTGGCTTCCCGTTCACAAGCGCCCTCTTACTGTCTAAGTACATGGCAGCTTGTACGGTCGTCGCTCCAACACTATCATTCGGCGATTCCGCTGCAGTCAGTACTATACCCATCATCACCCAGATGAGAACGGCCGCAAGCATTGCCGCTGTGTTCCTCTTCCAACTCCAGCTCATTCATGCTATCCCCTTTATCCTAATCATCATAACGCTTGTTCTGTATTGGGACTATTCTATCTGATTCGCGCCAACAATGCTTCAAAATTCATATTGTACCGTTACCGTTGTACTGATTGTCAATTGTCCGCTAGCAATCGAAGTTGACCCCGCAGAATCCGCAGTTAGCTCCAACGCCTTCCGTACCGGAAACACCCCATTGTCCGGCATACTCACTTGACCTTGCGACACATGCAGCACTTGACGAACCGAACGATTCTCCGTCTTGGCAATCGCCTCTGCCTTCGCCCGCGCATTCGCCATCGCTTCGTCCAGCACATCGATTTCGTATTGCTCTGCCTTCTCCGTACCAAAGCGAATGCCGTTCATCTGGTTGACACCAGCTTGAGAAGCTGCATCCAGCAACGGTCCGATTGTACCCAAATCTCGGTATGCAACCTGAACAGCATGTGTGACCTCATAACCTACAAGCTTCGGCCCTTGCTTCTCCGAATAATCGTATTCTGGATTGATACGGAAGGTAGTCGTCTGTACATCCTTCGAATCCAACTCATAGGTCTCGAACAAAACCTTCTCCAATTTCTCGAACGCTTCAGCATTCGCTGATTGCGCCGCCTGCGCTGTTTCGGCGCGGGTTTGAATACCCATCTGGATATAGGCGATATCCGGTTCAACCTCCATTGAACCTTGGCCCGTTACGGTAATTGTACGCGCAGCTCCGGCTTCTCCTTCAGCCGCTGCAATCGGTTGCCGGTCCCACCATTGAGCTCCTGGAATGACTTGGGACACAGCTAATAAACAGGCAGCAGCAACAGCGACCAATCCGACTTTGCTCCATGCTCTCACTTGCCTCACACTCCCATTACGAAATATTTACATCACACAATAGACGCTGTGTCTCTGTCAAAAGTTGCACGCCATACCAGTTGAGCACCATCCAACCTTACTGCTAATCGACCCCTCACTTCTGGATACCAGTCTTTTCTAGCGTGTGCGGAAATGTGTGTCTTTAAACAAGCTAATCCATCTGCAACCTCTTAGTCAGAAGTCGGGATAAAGTTATCGAAAATGTCGTATGTAGGACCGCCCGGATGAATACATATGTACTACATGAACAATTGGATCGGAGGGCAAGCATATGCAAATTCACGTCGTGCAGCCGGGTCAATCCCTCTGGGGAATTGCACAGGCATACGGAACTACATACGAGGAGATCAGCCAAGCCAATGAACTACCCAATCCCGGTCAGCTCGTCGTAGGTCAAGCATTGGTCATACCGATAATCGGCCAATACTATTGGGTACAGCCTGGGGATAGTCTGTATAGGATCGCAGCCCGTTACGGCCTGTCTGTACAGGAACTCGCTCGAGTGAACCGTCTTAATCTGAATGCGCCGCTTACCGTTGGGTTGCGGCTGTACATTCCGCCCCAAGCGAAGGTACCGAAGGAAGTGAATGCTTATGTCGAGCCCCGTGGCGATACAGTAGCACAAAATTTGGTCGAAAGGGAGGCCGCACCTCTGCTTACCTATCTGGCTCCATTCAGCTTCCAGATTCAACGGGATGGAACCCTCGACCCGCCGCCGCTTGAGCCGTTGCCCGCAATCGCTGAGCAGTATGACGTGACGATGATGATGGTAGTCACGAATCTGGAGAATGAGCAGTTCAGTGATGAATTGGGCCGTATTATATTGAACGATGAAGCGATCCAGAACCGATTGCTGGACAATATTTTGCAGACAGCAGATCGTCTCGGCTTCCGCGATATCCACTTCGACATGGAGTTTCTTCGACCAGCCGATCGCGAGGCGTACAATCGCTTCCTCCGCAAAGCAGCAGCTCGTATTCATGAACGCGGCTATCTAATCTCCACGGCTCTGGCTCCGAAAACTAGCGCTACGCAGATGGGCGCTTGGTATGAAGCCCATGATTATCGTGCGCATGGTGAGATTGTTGATTTCGTCGTCATCATGACCTACGAATGGGGGTACAGCGGCGGTCCGCCTATGCCTGTCTCCCCTATCGGACCCGTCAGGCAGGTGCTGGAATACGCACTAACCGAGATGCCCGCATCTAAGATTATGATGGGTCAGAATCTGTACGGCTATGACTGGACGCTGCCCTACGTGTCCGGGGGTGACTATGCCCGAGCACTCAGTCCGCAAGCAGCGATCGCACTGGCTGCGCGGGAGAATGCCGCTATTCAATATGACTGGCAGGCGCAAGCGCCGCACTTCAATTATTGGGATGACAGCGGGGCAGAACACAAAGTATGGTTTGAGGATGCCCGCTCCATCCAAGCCAAGTTCAATCTCATGAAGGAGCTCGGCTTGAGAGGAATCAGCTATTGGAAGCTCGGATTGCCCTTTCCGCAAAACTGGCTACTGCTCGACAGCAACTTCACAATCGTGAAGAATCCAACATCCTAGCGTACAGCTCTTGTCCACGCTGGCCGGGATGGAGCCGCACACTGAAGCATGCACACAGAGCATGTAGAATTAAATCAAGAAATGAAACAGGTCCGGATTCTTGTTCAGCTCAAAATATTGGATGCCCTCCTGCTCCATGCGTGCAAGCAGCGACTCGTAATCCTCACGCGCACGCAGCTCGATGCCTACAAGGGCAGGTCCGTTCTCCTTGCTAGTCTTCTTCGTATATTCGAAGCGGGTAATGTCATCCCCCGGTCCGAGCACCTTGTCGAGGAATTCCCGCAAGGCTCCGCTTCGCTGCGGAAAGTTGATAATGAAGTAATGCTGCAGCCCTTCATACATCAGCGAACGATCCTTGATCTCCTGCATGCGGCTTATATCGTTGTTGCCGCCGCTAATGAGGCAGACGACATTCTTCCCGCGAATATCCTCTTGGACGAAGTCAAGTGCCGCAACAGGCAATGCCCCAGCCGGTTCAACCACGATCGCATTCAGATTATACATATCCAGAATCGCCGTACATACCTTACCTTCCGGAACTGTAATGACATCGTCCAACACCTCGCGGCAGATGTCCAGTGTCCGTTCACCGACCTGCTTGACAGCCGCACCGTCGACGAACTTGTCAATCGCGTCCAAGACGACGCGCTCCCCGGTATCCAGCGAGCGCCGCATAGCAGGCGCGCCTTCCGGCTCCACACCGATAATACGCGTGTCGGGGCTAATTCGCTTCACGTAAGAGCCGACACCTGCCGCTAGACCGCCGCCGCCTACCGCCAAGATAAGCACGTCCAACGGTCCCTTCATCTGATTCAGAATTTCCACGCCTACAGTCGCTTGTCCGACGATCGTCCGCTCGTCATCGAATGGGTGAATGAATACTTTGCCGGCTTGCTTAGCGAACGTCGTGGCTTCCCGATACGCATCATCGAACGTATCGCCAACTAGCCGCACCTCGATTGCTTCACCGCCGAAGAAGCGAACCTGATTCACCTTCTGGCGCGGCGTCGTCTCCGGCATGAAGATTGTACCTTGTACGTTCATATCCTTACAGGAAAACGCTACCCCTTGTGCATGGTTGCCCGCACTGGCGCACACTACGCCGCTGGCAAGCTCCTCGTCCGTCAGTGTCTGCATAAAGTGATAGGCACCGCGGATCTTGAACGATCGCACGACCTGCAGATCCTCCCGCTTCAGGAACATCTGGCACCCATATTTCTGCGACAGCACTTCATTGCGAAGCAGCGGCGTTCGATCAACTGCCTTCTGCAGCAGGCGATCCGCCTGCAATATATCTTCAACCTGGATCAAAGCCAACCTTCCCACTCCTTCCTGCCTAAGCGAGCCGAGCTTAGAGTTGACCTGCTCGCAAAGCTGTTCCTCCGTATACCTATTATGTGGAATATGGAGCAACTATAGAGGGAATGGTTGCATTTGTCAACTAGACTAGACTGCATACATGTATCCTCATTCAAACTGGCTAAACCTTCTCGTCGCACAATTCTCTAAAGTTACAGCCAGCGCACACAGCCCGACTTGGACGGCTTTCGAAGGCCTCCTTCGGCTTCGGAACGTTCTGTTCTGGATCAGCAAGACAAGCTTGCATTGCCTCTATGCTTGTACGCATCGATTCACGTATTCGCGCAATCGCAGTCTGATCGGCGTATACTGTCTTCGCCTCGCCAGTGAGCAGGTATTCCACACGAAGCTCCAGCTGCTCAGGCAGAATGCCGGCTTGCTCAGCCAAGTACACCGCGTACAGTATAAGCTGTTCCTCATTTTTCTCATTCTCCATTCCCGTCTTCCAGTCCACCATTATCCACGGCCGATCGCGCGCAGGGTCTTCGAACAACGCATCCATCTTCACATACACGGACGTACTACCGTCCACCTCAAAGGTGCGCAGCTCCTCTACCTCTGCAATGCGCATCGATGAACTGGCGGCAAGCTCCTGCCATGTCTGACTGTGCAGCAAGCCTTCCACACAAGCATGCAAGCGATGCTTGATCTTCTCCACTCGCGCTTGCGGCAGCTCCCCTGTATAGTACATCTCGTGCAGCATCGTGCTCTTCTTCGGCGCACGCTTCCAGCGATGCACATCACGCGATTCGAGGAACGCTTGATTCAGTCGGTGACGCAGACGCTCCACGAGCTTATCCGCTGTCACACTCGTTGCTGCCTGCTCCTTCCGCTGCTGAAGCAGATATTCTGCAATCTGATGCAGCTCATCTCCCATGACTAAGTATAGATTCGCCAGCTGCTTCAGCCGATATGCTGCCTGCGCCTCTTCGGACGCTTCACGCTGCCAGCCATTGTGGGAAGCATAGTAATGATAATAATATTTACGCGGACATTCCCGAAACAGCTGATCTCTTGACTGTGACCATGACCACTCGGGATACGGCCGAACTACGAAAGCCATCATACATCGCTCCTGTCGTATCCTAGTTACTCGGATACTTCGCCGCGTTCAGGTCCAAGTCCTGTTTTTTGTGCAGTTTATACGATCACCTTAGACAAGCTGCCATGCTTCAACTCCAGTGGTCGACCACCGACATGCAAAACCACACTGCACGCTGGGAATTCCTGCGAAAGTGCAGGCTTGACCTATGCTATCGAGCGGATTTATCGAAATTCCTGCAAATCTACATCCTTCAACTAGTGAAATGACCGTTCTAGCCAGTTAGGCATGGAATACATGTACTTTTGCAGTTTGGAGGCTGATCTGGTGCTATTTTCGAATACATACATGTATATTTGCATTTCGTGTCAATTTCATCCTGATCACAGCTGTAATTTTCATTAAAAAAACCTGCCCCATGCATGCAAGGCCTGACTCATTCTGCCGAATCAGATTTGCATGACGGAACAGGCATCGCACCACGCTAAGCTCACCCGGAACGGTACGGTTCCACGTACTACTAACGCCCTATGCAGCCCGGGTACGGGAGCTTGTTCTATCGAAGACTATTGACCTGCCTTCGGATTGAACGAGCTCTTCAGCGACACAATCCGATTGAACACGAGCTGATTCTCCGTTGTCAGCTTCGGATCGACGTTGAAGTAACCGTGACGGAAAAATTGATATTTGTCCTGTGCCTTCGCAGACTGCATATTCGGTTCGACGAAGCCCTGCAGCGATTGGAGAGAATCCGGATTGACCTGCTTCAAGAAATCATCGGCGGCTCCTTCCGAATCCGGCTGCTCTTCCTCTTCCTCTGCCAGCAGCGGCTCCAACAAACGGAAATTGGCAGCTACCGCGTGCGAGGCTTCAACCCAGTGCAGGGTTCCCTTTACCTTGCGGCCTGTAAACCCGCTGCCGCTCTTCGTCTCTGGATCATAGGTACACCGTAGCTCCACAACCTGGCCGTCGGCATCCTTGATCACTTCCTCGCACTTAATGAAGTAGGCATGCTTGAGCCGCACTTCATTGCCCGGAAACAGCCGGAAGTACTTCTTCGGCGGATCTTCCATGAAGTCATCCTGCTCAATGTAAATTTCACGGGAGAACGGAATTTGGCGGATACCCATCTCCGGCACTTCCGGATTCACTTCCGCATCCAGCCATTCCACCTGACCTTCCGGATAGTTGGTAATCACAACCTTCAGCGGCTGCAGCACCGCCATCGTCCGAGGAGCCTTCAGCTTCAGATCCTCGCGGATGAAATGGTCGAGCATACGGTCATCCACGAGACTATTGCTTCGTGACACCCCTACTTCGCGTGCGAAGGTACGAATCGCTTCTGGCGTATAGCCTTTGCGACGCAATCCGGAGATCGTCGGCATCCGAGGATCGTCCCATCCGTCCACAATCCCTTCATCGACGAATCTCTTCAGCTTGCGTTTGCTCATCACCGTGTTCGTCATATTCAACCGGGCAAATTCGTATTGCCTCGGACGGCTAGGCATTTCGCATTGTTCAACCACCCAATCATACAGCGGACGATGATCCTCGAATTCCAGCGTACAGAATGAGTGCGTCACACCTTCTATGGCATCACTTAGCGGATGCGCATAATCATACATCGGATAGATGCACCAACGATCGCCTGTATGATGATGAACAGCATGAGAAATCCGATAGAGCACCGGATCCCGCATATTCAAGTTCGGTGATGCCATATCTATCTTAGCGCGCAACACTTTGGAGCCGTTCGGGAACTCCCCGTTCTTCATCCGATCGAATAGCTCCAAGTTTTCCTCTGCCGAGCGATTCCGATATGGACTATCTTGGCCTGGCTCTGTTAACGTACCGCGCGATGCGCGGATCTCATCTGGATTCAGATCGCACACATACGCCTCGCCCTTGCGAATCAATAGCTGCGCTCGCTCATACAGCTCGTCGAAATAATTCGACGCATATCGCAGCTCGTCCCATTCAAATCCAAGCCACCGCACATCCTCCTTAATCGACTCGACATACTCTGTGTCTTCCTTCAACGGATTCGTGTCATCGAATCTTAGATTCGTCCGTCCGCCGTATTCATCTGCCAATTCGAAGTTCAGGCAGATCGATTTCGCATGTCCGATATGTAAATAGCCGTTCGGCTCAGGTGGAAATCTCGTCACCACCTTGTCGACGACGCCTTTGTTCAAGTCCTCGGATACGATGGTCTTAATAAAATTCGATGAAGTCACATTCGTATTCGCTTCCACTGCTATCAACCTTTCGCCCATAAAATTCGCTATTGTTCTATCATACACCATATGCGCCTTGATTATAAAGCATAGGTGCATATTCGTCGACTGCAAGCGAAGGCAAGCAGGAATCAGCGTATCAGCAACCCATTCTCTTCTATATAATAGAGCCAGCCGATGAGATAGCCTCACCAGCCAGCCGCTATTGTCAACCGTGTAAGTTCGTATTGGCTTCCTCAAGACGCGCACGCTCTTCTTCGAAGCGCTCCTTCACGCGGACAACGGCTTCTGTATGATCGGCTACCTGCGCTTGCGACAATGCATGTGAAGCCCGCTCCTCGGCTTCACGCGCTTGATGAATCATATCCGCATTCGGATGCGATTGCGCCTTGGCTACAGCATTGGAGAAGCGATCAACCGAGTTTTGCGCCTGAGACAGCGGTGTCTGTTCCTGCATGCTGCTTTCTGCTCTTGAAGTCACTTCAATCTCCTCCTTATGGCTGGCATTCATGCTTAGTATGCCAACACCCCCGGTGTTTCATGTTCCCGCACCAAGGCTGAGCGGAAGATTCATTACACTTTCACCGCTTTCATCAAGCCAAATGCCAAATAATCCGTGCAATCCGATAAAATCAGATCATGGCGCAATGCGATCTGCCACAGTTCGGCATTGGCGTATACATCATCGTCGATATATTCATGCTGGTCCTCATACATCAGTTGTTTCGCTTTCATTTCATCCGTAAACAGGCTGTACGTCGGAGTCTCCACTTGTGCAAATCCTTCACTCTGCAATAGCGCCTCCCATTGCTCACGTTGCATCAGCTGCGGCATGCCGAAGAACTGTTGGATTTCCTCCAGACGCGGCGTATCTGCCGCAGGCTGCTGCAGCATCAGTTCTCGATCGTACAGACTGCCCCCACCCCGCAGAACACGATAATATTCTGAGACCGCGCGCTTCGCATCGGCAAAATTCGTGACAGATTCCACGATGACAGCATCGAACGACGCAGCATCGAACGGCAAGTTACAAGCATCTGCCTGTCGGAATGTTACTGCCAATCCTAACGCATCCGCCCTTCTTTGCGCTTTGGCTACCATCCCGCCGTGCAGATCAACAGCTGTAACTTCATGTCCTTGTTCCGCAAGGTAGCACGCCGTTCTCCCTGTCCCGCAACCTACTTCCAGTATACGGCTTCCTACACGAAGCGGATGCTCATCGAATTGCTGCAGCGTCGCGGCGAATCCGCCGGGATGCGCACTGCCAATGCCGAACTTGGTCAGCATCTCGATATAGTTCAATTCTGATAACCCTCCTTTGCAGACATGGGGTTCTATAAGTATGAAGAACGGCCCCGACTGGCTGTTCCAGCGGAGCCGTCCAACCTGCACCCAATTCTGCTCTCGATTACACGAAGAATCCTACGCTCAATACGATGACCAGGAGAATGTAGAGTACCAGAATCGTGCCTGTAGTCGTGTAGCCATATCCTGCTGCTGCACTCATTTGCGATCACCACCTTCCGAGACAGCTAACATATTGTATGAGCATACACACGTTTCCTTGTGGGCAGATCGTCCTGATTTAGTGCCCTTTTCCGAGTGTATAGGTCCTTATTGTCACTGAACAATCATGGAGTGGCTGTTTGACAGGGAATACCCATGAATAATAAGGAAAGCGGAACATCGAGGAATGGGTTTGGAAGGATTAATTTTTTAACGGAAATAGGCGGTACTTAGAAGCGGATTTAGAGGTAATCCAAACGCTATCGGAAGCCGAGATGATGACGTAAAATAGTTTGTGTAATTCGGTAAAAAGTGTATTCACAAATAGAAGAAGGTAGGGTACTCTCGGAATTGTCCAGATCCACGAGAGGAGATGCCCTACCTATGAATCCAAGTATACACGATGCCGACTTTATGGAGCAATTAGCA
>Ga0207833_100407_pt1 | contig 14723 bp, 10 predicted proteins | sample TtaePargueraPR_6_FD_187753 | JGI IMG/M metagenome (GOLD analysis project Ga0207833, IMG submission 187753) | Aerobic enrichment media microbial communities from Bioluminiscent Bay, La Parguera, Puerto Rico - Tt and E1 (2) (SPAdes) | ecosystem: Environmental > Aquatic > Marine > Unclassified ...
ACGGAGGCGAGCGCCTCCTCAAGCGTGTCGAGCACCAGCGCGTAGCTGCCCCAGCCGGCCGTCGCCTTGTCGATATCGAGGCCGGTGAATTTCTGGACGATGGCCGGCTCGATGCAGGAGGGGCCGAAGAACAGCCAGCGGAAATAGGCGCCGCGCATCGCATCGCCCGGCGGCGGGGCGAGCCCGGCCCGCGGGAACCGGTCGGCCACATGGGCGCAGATCGCCGCCGACTCCGCGACGATCACCCCCTCGTCCTCCAGAACGGGCACCTTGCCCATGGGATTGATGGCCCGGAAGGCCGGAGCGTCCTGCGCGCCCGCCCGGATGTCGACGGTGACGCGCTCGTACTCGGCGCCCGCCTCCTCCAGTATCCGCAAGGCCTGCGACGACCGAGACTGCGGTGCCCAGTAAAGTTTCATCGTGCGATCCCCGGTTGGCAGAAGGACCGGAACATATCATGAACATATGTCCCGGTCCAGCCGTTTCCCGGACATCCCGGCGAAGCGCCCTCTATGCCTTGCCGTAGCCGCCGCCCGACGGCGTCTTGAGCATCAGCGCGTCGCCGGGGCGGCAGACCGTCTGGTCGCAGCCCTCAAGCGGCTCCACCGTGCCGTCGGCGCGGCGCACGGCGTTCGCGCCGCACTCGCCGGGCGCTCCGCCGGCAAGGCCGAAGGGCGGCACGCGGCGATGGCCGGTGAGCAGCGAGACCTCCATCTCCTCAAGGAACCGGATGACCCGCGTCGTGCCGTCGCCGCCATGCCACTCGCCCTTGCCGCCGGAACCGCGGCGCACCTCGAATTTTTCCAGGATCACCGGATAGCGAAGCTCCAGCACCTCCGGGTCGGTGAGCCGCGTATTGGTCATGTGGGTGTGGACGGCGGAGGTGCCGTCGAACCCCGGCCCCGCGCCGGAACCGCCGCAGACCGTCTCGTAATACTGGTAGCGGTCATTGCCGAAATTGGTGTTGTTCATGGTGCCCTGCGCGGCGGCCATGGCGCCGAGAGCGCCGAACAGCGTGTCGGTCACCGCCTGGCTCGTCTCCACATTGCCCGCGACCACGGCGGCCGGATAGACCGGGGCCAGCATGCAGTCGTCCGGGATGACGAGCTCGATGGGCTTCAGGCACCCGGCATTCATCGGGATCTGGTCGTTGACCATGCAGCGGAAGACATAGAGCGTCGCGGCCCGCGTGACGGGGCGCGGCGCGTTGAAGTTCGACGTCTGCTGCGGGCTCGTGCCGGTGAAGTCGACGCGGGCGGAGCGCGTCTCCTTGTCGACGGTGATCTTCACCTTGATGACCGTGCCCTGATCCATCTCGTAGGAGAATTCCGAGGCGTGCAGCGCGTCGATCACCCGGCGCACGCTCTCCTCCGCATTGTCCTGGACGTGGCCCATATAGGCCTGGACGACGTCGAGGCCGAACTGGGCGACCATCTTCTTGAGCTCCTGAACGCCCTTCTCGTTGGCCGCGATCTGGGCCCTGAGATCGGCGACGTTCTGGTCCGGGTTGCGGCAGGGATAGGGGCCCGACGACAGCAGGTCGTAGAGCTCTCTCTCGCGGAAGCGGCCCCGGTCGATGAGCTTGAAGTTGTCGATGACGACGCCTTCCTCCTCGATGGTGGTGGCCCGCGGCGTCATGGAGCCCGGCGCCTTGCCGCCGACATCGGCGTGGTGCCCGCGGCTCGCCACATAGAAGAGCAGCCGCTCGCCCTCGTCGTCGAAGACGGGCGTGACCACCGTGATGTCGGGGAGGTGCGTGCCGCCATTATAGGGCGCGTTGAGCGCGAAGACGTCGCCCGGCCGGATCTCCGGGTTCTGCGCCACGATGGCCTCCACCGAGCGGTCCATGGAGCCCAGATGCACCGGCATGTGCGGCGCGTTGGCGATGAGCTGGGCGTTGTGGTCGAACACCGCGCAGGAGAAGTCCAGCCGCTCCTTGATGTTCACCGAATAGGCGGTCTTCTCCAGCGTCACGCCCATCTGTTCGGCGATCGACATGAAGAGGTTGTTGAAGACCTCCAGCATGACGGGATCGGCCTCGGTGCCGATGGCGACGCGTTTGGGCAAGGCCTTCACGCGGGTCATGACGAGATGCAGCTTCGGCGTGATCTCCACCTGCCAGCCATGCTCGACCACGACCGTGTTGTGCTTCTCGATGACGATGGCCGGGCCGTCGACGCGCTGGCCGGGCTTCAGCCGCTCGCGGTCGAAGACCGGGGCGTCGCGCCATTCGCCGCCGGCGAAGATGCGCGTCGTGTCGATGGCGGCGGGCGCGCCGTCGCGCGCCGGGCTGTCCGGCTCGTCCTTGTGCTCGCCGCCACCGACCGTCTCCACGATCAGCGCCTCGACCATCACGTCCTTCTCCGGCGTCACGAAGCCGAACTGGGCCTTGTGGGCGGCCTCGAACTCCGCGCGCATCGCGTCCGCCCCGCCGAAGGCCACGAGCAGCGGCGTGTCGGTGCCGCGATAGCGGATCTGGGCGCGCACGAAGGTCGCGGTCCGCTCGCGTGCGATACCCTGGCTCTCGAGCTCCGCCGCATTCTCGCCCTGGAGCCGGTCGGCCAGCGCCTGCAGGCTCTCGACCAGCGCGCCGTCGAGCGGCTCCTCCACCGCCTGCTGGCGGTTGGCGCGGACATCGGCGAGCCCCATGCCATAGGCCGACAGCACGCCGGCCAGCGGATGGATCAGCACCTTCGTCATGCCGAGCGTATCGGCGATGAGGCAGGCATGCTGGGCGCCCGCGCCGCCGAAGCAGGTGAGCGCGTAGCGGGTGATGTCGTAGCCGCGCTCCACCGAGATCTTCTTGATCGCGTTGGCCATGTTCTCCACCGCGATCTTCAGGAAGCCCTCCGCGACATCCTCTCCCGACCGTCCGTCGCCGATCTCGCGCGCAAGCTCGGAGAAAGCCTCGCGCACGGCCTCGCGGTCGAGCCGCTCGTCTCCATTGGGCCCGAAGATCGCAGGGAAGTGGTCGGGCATGATCTTGCCCAGCATCACATTGGCGTCGGTGACGGCGAGGGGGCCGCCCCGGCGATAGCATTTCGGCCCCGGATCGGCGCCGGCCGAATCCGGCCCGACGCGGAAGCGCGAGCCGTCGTAATGCAGGATCGAGCCGCCGCCGGCGGCGACTGTGTGGATGCGCATCATCGGCGCGCGCATGCGCACGCCCGCCACCTCCGTCTCGAAGACGCGCTCGTAATCGCCGTCGAAATGGGAGACGTCGGTCGAGGTGCCGCCCATGTCGAAACCGATGATGCGGTCGAAGCCGGCGATCCGGCTGGTCTCGATGGCGCCCACCACGCCGCCGGCGGGGCCGGACAGGATCGCGTCCTTGCCCTGGAAGAGCTCCGCGGCGGTGAGCCCGCCATGGGACTGCATGAACATGAGATGGCAGGCGGCCTCCGCCACCTCCTCGTAGGCCGACGCCGTGCCCGGTCCGCCGGCGGTGGCCGCCGCCGTCCTCGCGGGCGCCTCGGCGGTCCCCTGCAGCGCGCGCGCCACGCGGTTCACATAGCGCCTCAGGATCGGGGAGAGATAGGCGTCGACGACCGTCGTGTCGCCGCGCCCGACGAGCTTCATGAGCGGGGAGACCTCGTGGGAGACCGAGATCTGGGTGAAGCCGATCTCGCGCGCGATCCCGGCCACGGCGCGCTCGTGATCGGCGAAGCGGTAGCCGTGCATGAAGACGATGGCGGCGGCGCGGATGCCGGCATCGTAGGCCTCCTGGAGCCCCTTGCGCGCGCTGTCCGGGTCGAGCGGCAGGACGACATTGCCCGCGGCATCGGCCCGCTCGTCGACCTCCACCACGCGCTCATAGAGGAGTTCCGGCTTCACGATATGGCGGTCGAAGAGGCGGGGGCGGGCCTGGTAGCCGATCTCCAGCGCGTCCTTGAAGCCGCGCGTCGTGACGAGGACCGTGCGGTCGCCCTTGCGCTCCAGAAGCGCATTGGTGGCGACCGTCGTGCCCATCTTGACCGTGTTGATCCTCTCCGCCGGGATCGGCGTGCCGGGGCTGAGCCCCATGAGCTCGCGAATGCCGTGGATCGCGGCGTCCTCATAGGCTTCGGGATTTTCCGACAGGAGCTTGTGCGCCCTGATCCCGCCCTCCGGCGTGCGCGCGACGATGTCGGTGAAGGTGCCGCCCCGGTCGATCCAGAAATCCCACTTCGCGCCATTGTCCATGACTGACACTCCCATGCCGGAAAAGACGCGCCCCTGGCGGGCGCGGAACAGGTCGTCGCCGACCTCGTCGAACGGTACCGGATTGTCCCCTCCGGGTCCGGTCCGGCTCAAGGGCGTTCGGCTTCGGAGCCCGCGAGCGGCGCAATACGATCATTTTATAGATGAAACGTCAACAAATTGTCTGTGTTCTTGGCCACGGGGCCGGGCACTGAGCAGGCTGAGAATAAGGTGGCCGGTCCGGTTGCCTTCCCCATTTTGTTGGCGTACGGAGCATTCGGGTGTTCCGCAGGGCATCCTGCGCGGGATCCGGCCTGTCCGGCCCCTGCTGCACGATTGGGCGGCAGGGCTGTCATGACATTGCAGGATTCGTGTAGGATAGACATGCGGCCAAGAGCGACGATCCATCCGTAATCACGCTTTTGCCCCAATTTCAAAGCACTTGGGGGTTGAGACGGGGAACTGTTGAACGCAACTGGATTTGAGAGGGGCGGTAAGGAAAGGAGATTAATGGTGGGTACGAAGCTCATGTATCCCTTGGCGCTTGCCTTGGCCCTCGGTCTGGCGGCCTGCGGCGAGGACGAATCGCAGCAGGGCGGCGAGACCTCTTCGGAGGCGCCGGCCGCAAGCGACGAGACGACATCCGGCGAGAGCTCCGCGACCGACGAGTCCTCTGCCGGCGACACTGAAAGCACTGGCGATGACGCCGCCGGCAGCGCTGGCGACGAGGCGTCGGAAACCATGGACTCCGCGACCGACAAGGCGTCGGACACCATGGACTCCGCGACCGACAAGGCGTCGGACACCATGGACTCCGCGACCGATGCGGCCAATGACGCCGCGGACAGCGCCAGCGACGCCGCCGACGAGGCTGGCGAGAAGGCGTCGGAGACCATGGATTCCGCGACCGACGCGGCCGACGACGCCATGAAGGAGACCGGCGACGCCATGGACGACGCCGCCGACAGTGCCACCGACGCGGCCGACGAGGCTGGCGACAAGGCATCGGAGACCATGGATTCGGCGACCGACGCGGCGGACGATGCCGCCAGCAGCGCGGCGGACGAGGCCGAATCGGTCGGCGAGAGCATTCAGAAGACCGGCGAGGACGCGGCCAAGGCCGCGGGCGACGCCATCGACGATGCGGCCAAGGCGACCGGCGATGCCGCCAAGAAGGCCGGCGACGCCGTCAAGGACATGATGAACGGCGGGACGTCGCAGTAACGCCTGCACGCACACAGACCTTTGGGGGAGGGCCTGCCGGGCAATCGGCGGGCCCTTCCTTTTTGCGAATGGCGGCTATGCGCCGGCGTGGCTTGACGGGGGCTTGCGGAATAGTGAAGCTGCCGCTCTTTCACCATGTCGGGGGAGGCGTGATGGAGTATGTGCAACTCGGCCGGTCGGGCCTGAAGGTCAGCCGCCTGTGCCTCGGCTGCATGACCTATGGCAGTCCGGACTGGCGGTCCTGGGTCCTCGACGAGGCCGCCTCGCGGGACTTCCTGAAGAAGGCGCTCGACGCCGGCATCAACTTCTTCGACACGGCCAATTTCTACAGCCTCGGCGAATCGGAGCGCATAACGGGCCGTCTCCTCCAGGAATTCGCCCGGCGCGACGAGATCGTGCTCGCGACCAAGGTCGGCCTCGTCATGGGCGATTCGCCGAATGCCCGCGGCGTGTCGCGAAAGCACATCATGGAGAGCATCGACGCCTCGCTCCGGCGGCTGGGGACCGACTATGTCGATCTCTACCAGATCCACCGGCTGGACGGCATCACGCCGCTGGAGGAGACGCTGGAGGCGCTCGACGACGTGGTGCGCGCCGGCAAGGCGCTCTATGTCGGCGCGTCGTCCATGTGGACCTGGCAGTTCATGAAGGCGCTGAGCCTGCAGGAGCGCAATGGCTGGGCGCGCTTCGTGTCGATGCAGAACCACTACAACCTGCTCTACCGGGAGGAGGAGCGCGAGATGCTGCCGGCCTGCCGGGCGGAAGGCGTCGGCGTCATCCCGTGGAGCCCGCTCGCGCGCGGGCGGCTGACCAAGGCGCCGGGAGCGGGCGAGACCGAGCGTCGCCGGACGGACGATGTGGCGGAGAACCATTACGGCGCGCCCCATGACGAGGAAATCGCGCGGCGCGTCCACGAGGTCGCCGGGCGGCTCGGGGTGAAGGAGGCGCAGGTCGCGCTCGCCTGGGTGCTGTCGCGGCCCGGCGTGACCGCCCCGATCATCGGCGCCTCGAAGCCGCACCATCTCGACGACGCGGTCGCTGCGCTCGACCTGGTGCTGGACGAGGAGACGATGGCCTATCTGGAAGCCCCCTACGCGCCGCGCGCGGTGAGCGGGCATTCCTGAGGATGCCTCGTCGCGGTGTGCGCCGGCCGCCCGCGCTACGCGTCCGGCCGGCCGAATTGTTGGCGCGTGACGGATCGCTTTTGCTATAAGGTCTGCCCATGTCGTTCTGGCGCCGAATAGCCGATGCCGCGGAGAGCCTGGGGCTTGGTGGCCCCATGCGGGCGCTGATCGCGGCCGTGAAGGGCGATCCCGACCGCCGGCGCGTGCGCGAGGAGCATATCGCCTTCACCATCGGCGTGATCGCGCTCGGCGCCAAGATGGCCAAGGCCGACGGTGTCGTGACGACCGACGAGGTCTCCGCCTTCAAGGAGGTCTTCACGGTGCCGCAGGGCGAGCTGAAGAACGTCGCGCGCGTCTTCAATCTCGCCAAGCGCAGTGTCGTCGGCTACGACGCCTATGCGCGCCAGCTCGCCCAGCTCCTGCAGGACAAGCCGGAGGTGCTGGAGGACGTGCTGGACGGCCTGTTCCACATTGCCGCCGCCGACGGGGTGATCCATCCCGACGAGCTCGATTATCTGGCGTCGGTCGCGGAGATTTTCGGCTTCAAGGAGGCCGCCTTCGACCGGATCAAGGCGCGCTATGTCGAGCCGGACCGGTGCGATCCCTATGTCATCCTCGGCATCGACCGGTCGGCGGACATGGGGGAGGTGAAGCGCCGTTACCGCACGCTGGTCGCGGAGAACCATCCCGACCGGCTGATCGCGCGCGGCGTGCCGGAGGAGTTCGTGACCATTGCCAATGCCAGGCTGGCCGCGATCAACACCGCCTATGAACAAATCGAGAAGATGCGCGAACGCGCGTGACGACTGACGGCAGGTTCTAGCCGAGCATATGCGACAGGGAAAAGGCAACAAGGAAGCCCAGAGCGGTGATCAGGCCCGTCGCGGAATGGGTTTCGCCAAAGGCTTCGGGGATCATCGTATCCGCGATCATGGCGATGATCGCGCCGCCGGCGATTGCCTGGGTGAGCGCCACCAGGCGCGGGTCGGTGCCCTCGAACAGGGAGAAGCCGGCGAGCGCGGCAAGCCCGCATATCAGCGTGACCCCGCCCCACACGCCGAAGACATAGCCCCTGCCGCGGCCCGTGGCCTTCATGCCCGCCGCGCTCGACAGGCCTTCCGGCAGGTTCGACAGGAAGATGGCGGCCACCGTGGCGAGGGCCACGCCCTCGCCGTCGAGCAGGCTCAGCCCGATCACCATGGCCTCCGGGATGCCGTCGAGAAGGGAGCCGAGGGCGATGGCGATGCCGGCCTGCCCGGACGGGTCCTGCTGGCGGCCGGAGCGCTTGCGGTGGCGCCCGCCGAGCCGGCCGAGGACGAGCGTGCCGACGGTGAAGGCGAGCGCGCCGGCGAGGAAGCCGAGGCTCGTCGGCGCCATGCCGCCGCTGAGCCGCGCCTCGTCCATGAGGTCGAAGGCCACCGCGGAGATCAGCACGCCGCTGCCGAAGGCCATGACGGCCGCCGTGGTGCGCTTGCCGGGCGTGGCGTACCATCCCACGAGCGCGCCGATCAGCAAGGCGCTGCCGGCCGCGAGGCCCCAGGTGAAGGCGATGATCATTCCGAACCGTCAGTCCATATGAATGTGAGCAACGAGCTTCATGCTGCACTGTTGTGTCCCGCCTTGCGAGTATGCGCATGACCCTGAGCGTTGAAAACCGTCCGTCGCCGAACTTCTCCGACCGCCGGGAGGGCTGCGAGATCGACATCCTGCTGCTTCACTATACGGGCATGGAGAGTTGCCATGCGGCGAGCGACTGGCTGTGCAACCCGCGCTCGGAGGTGTCCTGCCACTATCTGGTGGATCTGGACGGCACGGTGACGGCCATGGTGCCGGAGGACAAGCGCGCCTGGCATGCGGGCCTGTCCTACTGGGCGGGCAGCCGCGACGTGAATTCGCGCTCCATCGGCATCGAGATCCACAATCCCGGCCATGCCGGCGGCTATCCCGACTATACGGACGCGCAGATGCGGGCGGTGATCGCGCTGTCCGCCGATATCCTGTCGCGCCATGCGATCGCGCCGCGGCATGTGCTCGCCCATTCCGACGTCTCGCCCGAGCGCAAGCAGGATCCCGGCGAGAAGTTCGACTGGCGGCGCCTCCATGAGAACGGCATCGGCCTGTGGGTCGAGCCCGCGCCGATCTCGGAGGGCCGGACCCTGCGCACCGGCGATCAGGGCGCGCTCGTCCGGGCGCTTCAGGAGAAGCTCGTCCGGTATGGCTACGGGCTGGAGGTCTCCGGCTGGTTCGACGAGCGCACCGGCGCGGTCGTGCGCGCCTTCCAGCGCCATTTCCGCCAGGCCCGCGTCGACGGCATCGCCGATCCCTCCACGGTGGAAACCCTCGACCGGCTGATCGCGGCCCTCGGCGACGAGGCGGCGGACGCCCGGGGGTAGGGCGCCCGCCGTCATCTCAGCTTCGGCAGACGGACACGCCGCCATCGGCGAGGAACGCCGCGCCCGTGACGAAGCTCGACGCGTCGCTGGCGAGATGGAGCGCGCAGTGTGCGATCTCCTCCGGCCTGGCCAGGCGCTTGAGCGCATGAAGACCCTCCACGAAGGCCAGGAGCTCCGGCGTGGCGCCCGGCGCGTTGGTCACGCTGGCCGGCGTGTCGGTGCCGCCGGGCAGGAGCGCGTTCACGCGCACCCCCTTCGCACCGTATTCGACGGCGAGCACCTTCATGAGCCCGATCATGCCCGCCTTGCTCGCCGCATAGGCGGCCATGCCGGGCATGCCGGCGGTATAGCCCACGAAGCTGGAGGTCAGGATCAGCGAGCCGCCGCCGCGTTGGGCCATGGCCGGGAGCTGATGCTTCGCGCACAGGAACGCGCCGGTCAGGTTGGTGTCGAGCGTGGCGTGCCAGTCCTCCGGGGAGAGCGTGTCGATACCTGCCGTCTCGCCCACCATGCCGGCATTGTCGAACGCGATGTCGAGGCCGCCGAACCGGTCGAGTGCGGTCTCCACCAGCGCCTTGGCGGTGGCCTCCTCGCGAATGTCGCCGGCGATGGCGACGGCCTCGCCGCCGCGCGTCTCGATCTCCGACACCAGCGTGTCGAGCTCCGCCCGGCGTCGGGCGGTGACGACCACCCTGGCGCCTTCCCTGGCGAACAGCCTGGCGGTCGCCCGGCCGATCCCGGAGCTCGCGCCCGTGACGATGGCGGTCTTGCCTTGAAGTGACTGCATCGTGACGTCCTTTCCCTCATATGTCCGACAAGGGCCCGAAGGCCCGGGAGAGGGGGACTCATGCCGGGTCCCGCGCCGCGCCACACTCCGCTTCTTGCCGCGCAATCGGCGCGCCGGGCATCTTGTGCTTGACGCCGCGGCGTCTACATCATTAGGTCAGGTACGCCAGTTGGCCGGATGGCCGCTCCGGTGCGGGGTCTCCCGCATCGGGGAGGAAAGTCCGGGCTCCATGGAAACACGGTGCCGGGTAACGCCCGGCGGGGGCGACCCCAGGGAAAGTGCCACAGAAAGCAAACCGCCCCGGGGAACCGGGGTAAGGGTGAAAGGGTGCGGTAAGAGCGCACCGCGCCTCCGGCGACGGAGGCGGCACGGTAAACCCCACCGGGAGCAAGACCGAATAGGGGCGGCATGGGCGCGCTGTCTTGCGGCGTGGCCCAAATCGCGTTTCCGGATCGCCGCCCGGGTTGGTCGCGCGAGGTGCGCGGCAACGCGCATCCCAGAGGAATGGCCATCCAGCGGGCCCCTTCGCGGGGGCTTCGTGGACAGAACCCGGCTTACAGGCCAACTGGCGTTTTCTTTCGGGGACAGGGGGCGATCCCCATCCCGGCGCGCGCGTGCGGGCAACCATTTCTTAAGGCTGATCCCCCCAGAATGGTAACCGGGCGTTAACGCGGCGCGCGGGGCTCTTGTGCCGGCCCGAGCGCTGCCGCGACGGCCCGCCTTGTGCCTGGGAACCATCATGATTGCCGGAATGCTCGCCCTGGAGCGCGAAAACACCATGTCCCGTGCCCGCCATGTGCCGGTCCTCCTCGCGGAGGTCCTCGACGCGCTCAAGCCGCGCGACGGCGAGTGCCATGTCGACGCGACCTTCGGCGCGGGCGGCTATACGCGCGCGGTGCTCGACGCGGCGGACTGCCGGGTGATCGCCATCGACCGCGACCCGACGGCGGTCGCTGCGGGGGCGGCGCTGGCGGAGGCCTATGCGGGCCGTCTCGGCATTCTCCAGGGCCGGTTCGGTGATCTCGATACGCTGCTGGCGGGCGAGGGCATCGATGCCGTGGACGGCGTGATGTTCGATGTGGGCGTGTCCTCCATGCAGCTCGACGAGGCGGACCGCGGCTTCTCCTTCTTGGCCGACGGCCCGCTCGACATGCGCATGGAGGGGGCGGGCTCCGACGGCGAGAGCGCGGCCGACATCGTGAACACCAGGGACGAGGCGGAGCTTGCCGGGATCGTCCGGCAGCTCGGCGAGGAACGCAGGGCCCGCGCCGTCGCCCGCGCCATCGTGCGTGTCCGCGAGGAGGCGCCCATCGAGACCACGGGCCGGCTCGCCCGGATCGTGGAGCAGGCCGTCGGCGGGCGCCGCCACGACGACCGCATCCACCCCGCGACGCGCACCTTCCAGGCCCTGAGGATCCTCGTGAACGACGAACTCGGCGAGCTCGCCCGCGGACTGGCCGCCGCCGAGCGTGTGCTCAGGCCCGGCGGCCGGCTGGCCGTCGTGTCGTTCCACTCGCTGGAGGACCGGATCGCGAAGCGCTTCCTGGCGGCGCGCACCGGCCGCGTGCCGCGTGGCTCGCGCCATGGGCCGCCGGGGCTGGACGACGGGCCGGCCCCGTCATTCGCGGAGCTGTTCCACGGCGTGCGCACGGCAAGCCAGGAGGAAGCCGCGGCGAACCCGCGTGCCCGCTCCGCCCGCCTGCGCGCGGCCGTGCGGACCGAGGCGCCGGCCCATCCCCTCGATCTGAAGGCCCTGGGCGTGAAAGGACTGGCGTGATGGTGAAGCTGATCAACGGGGCCCTGATCGCGCTGATGCTGGCGCTCGCCTTCTGGCTCTACCAGCTCGAATACCGCTCGCGCGGCGCCGAGCAGGAGATCGCGCGCCTCAATGCGGCGATCCGCAAGGAACGCGAGATGATCGGGCTGTTGCGGGCGGAATGGGCGCATCTGACCCGCCCCCAGCGCATCGAGGCGCTGGCCCGCAAGCATCTCGACCTCGTCCAGCTCAAGCCGCGCCAGATCATCGGGCCCGCCGACATCGCGACCCGCATCCCCGAGCTCGACGGCTTCCGCGCACCCTATGAGGACACCGATCCGATCGGCAATATGCTCAAGGAGATCCAGTGAGCATGACGGCTCAAGCGAACGCAGATCCGAACGCGGACAGAGGCTCGGGAACCGCCGAGGCCGGACGCCAGCGGCCGCTTCGCGGGCTGAAGCGCACCCGGCTGGTGCTCGTCGGCTTCCTCGTCGTCTTCTCCGCTGTCGGGATACGGCTCGGCCAGCTCACCATCGGCACGCCGCAGGCCCCCGATACGGTCGCGCTCAAGCCGGATGCCGACATTCCGCGCCCGGAGATCGTCGACCGCTCGGGCCGGCTGCTTGCGACCAATATCGAGGTCGCCTCGCTGTTCGCCGATCCGCGCAAGATCATCGATGTGGACGAGGCCACCGAGCTTCTCACATCGCACCTGCCGGGGCTCGATGCGGGCGAGGTGCGCCGCAAGCTCAGCCAGAGGAAGCGCGCCTTCGTGTGGCTGAAGCGCGAGGTGAGCCCGGCCGAGCAGGCCATGATCCACAATCTCGGCATTCCCGGGGTCGGCTTCCGCAAGGAGACGCGGCGCGTCTATCCGATGGGCCGGCTCGCCGCCCATACGCTGGGCTTCGTCGATGTCGATTCGCGCGGGCTCGCCGGCATCGAGCACTTTCTGGACGGGCGCGGCCGGCTCTTCGCGGCCTCGCTGACCGATCCCTCGCGCGACGAGGCCGCTCCCGTCGAGCTCGCCATGGATGTCCGCGTGCAGCACGCGCTCGCCGAGGAGCTGTCGCAGGCCAAGGAGAAGTTCTCCGCGGAAGCCGCCGCCGGCCTCGTCCTCGACATTCGTACCGGCGAGATCCTCGCCATGGCGTCGCTGCCCGACTTCAATCCCAACGATCCCGTCGAGGCGCTGCGGAAGGACCGCATCAACCGCATCACCGGCGGCGTCTACGAAATGGGCTCGACCTTCAAGACCGTGACGCTCGCCATGGCGCTCGACGAGGGCGTGACCGATCTCAACGGCACCTACGACGCCAGCGCGCCGCTGGTGATCGGCCGCCAGCGCATTCGCGACTATCATGGCAAGTACCGGGTGCTGACGGTGCCGGAGGTGTTCATCTATTCCTCCAATATCGGCACCGCCAAGATGGCCTTCGATGTGGGCGAGGAGCGCCAGAAGGCGTTCCTGGAGAAGCTCGGCTTCTTCGACAGGTTCCGCGCCGAGCTTCCCGAGGCGGCTGCCCCATTGCTGCCGCCGCGCTGGGGCAAGGTGACGCGTGCCACGGTCGCCTTCGGCCATGGCATATCCGTCCAGCCCCTCCAGCTCGCAGCCGCCGGCGCGGCGTTCATGAATGGCGGCAAGCTCATCCCGCCGACCTTCCTGAAGCGCGACAGGGAGGTGGCGGACGGGATTGCGAAACAGGTGATCAGTCCTGAAACGAGCCGCAAAATGCGTTATCTGTTGCGCCTGAACGTCGAGAAGGGCTCGGCCAGCCATGCCAAGGTCGAGGGCTACGACGTGGGCGGCAAGACCGGAACGGCGGAGAAGGTGGTCGACGGACGCTACGCCAAGGACCAGAGGTTCACGAACTTCCTGGGCGGATTTCCGATGAACGATCCGCGCTACTGCGTGCTCATCATTCTGGACAATCCGCAGCCGCTGCCCGAAACCTACGGCTATGCGACCGCCGGCTGGAACGCGGTGCCCACGGGCGGCAAGGTCATCGCGCGGATCGCACCGCTGCTCGGCGTCGAACCGAAATTCGACGACGGGGACGACATGCTGGACACCATGGCCACCCGGCTCGAAGCGCGGGTGACGGAGTGAGGAGTTAATCGCGAATGCGTCTCGGCGCCCTGTTCGGTCCCGACATCCCCGTGAAGGCGGCATGGGCGGACTGCGAGATTGCCGGCCTTGCCGCCGACAGCCGCGCGGTGCGGCCGGGCTTCGTGTTCGCCGCGCTCCGGGGCGTCAAGGCGGATGGCGCCCGGTTCGTGGCCGACGCGGTCGCCGCCGGCGCCGCTGCGGTGCTGGCGGACGAGGATGCGGCCATCGACGTCCCGGACGGCGTCGCGGTGGTGCGCGCGGGCAATCCGCGCCGGGCGCTGGCCCGGGCCGCGGCCCGCTTCTACGGACGCCAGCCGGAGGTGGTGGTCGCCGTCACGGGGACCAATGGCAAGACCTCCGTCGTCTCCTTCGTGCGCCAGATCTGGGAGGCGATGGGCCTGATGGCGGCGAGCGCCGGCACGGTCGGCGTGGTCGGCCCGCGCGGCGAGCGCCCGCTCGCCCACACGACGCCCGATCCCGTGGCGCTCCAGGCCCTGCTGGCCGAGCTCGACGACGAGGGCGTGACCCATGCCGCCATCGAGGCGTCGAGCCATGGCCTCGCCCAGTGCCGGCTCGACGGCGTGCGGCTGGCCGCGGGCGCCTTCACCAATCTCTCGCGCGACCATCTGGACTACCATGCGAGCGCGAAAGACTATTTCGAGGCCAAGGCGCGCCTGTTCCGCGAGCTCCTGCCGGAGGGCGCGGCCGCCTGCATCAACATGGACAGCGAGGACGGCAAGTGCATGGCCGAGATCGCCCGCGAGCGCGGGCTGGCGCTGACGACCGTCGGCCGCCACGGCACGACCCTGCGGCTTACCGGCTGGAGCCGCGAGGGGCTCGGCCAGCGCCTCGTCATCGCCGCGGAGGGGTCCGAGCACGAGGTCTTCCTGCCGCTGGTGGGCGATTTCCAGGCCTCCAACGCGCTGGTGGCGGCGGGGCTCGTCATCGCCGCGGGCGGCCCGGCGGGCATCGCCGTCCGGTCGCTCGACCGGCTGAAGGGCGCGTCCGGCCGGCTGGAGCTGGTCGCCATGACCGGTGCGCAGGCGCCGGTCTTCGTCGACTACGCCCACACGCCCGATGCGCTCGACAATGCGCTGCGCGCGCTCAGGCCCTATGCGTCCGGCCGGCTCGTGGTCGTGTTCGGCGCGGG